>Ga0208112_100897_pt1 | contig 14932 bp, 15 predicted proteins | sample HotLakConsoUCCLE_FD_184736 | JGI IMG/M metagenome (GOLD analysis project Ga0208112, IMG submission 184736) | Hypersaline microbial mat communities from Hot Lake, Washington, USA - Hot Lake Consortium UCC-LE (SPAdes) (version 2) ... | reverse complement strand
CGCCCATTCCGCGCAAGATCTCGTTCACGGGCAGCGTGGAGGTGGGCAAGCACCTGCAACGGCTGGCAGCGGACACGCTCAAGCGCTGCACGATGGAGCTGGGCGGGCACGCGCCGGTGATGATCTTCGCGGATACCGACGTGGAGAAGGCGGCGAAGATCACCGCAGCCGGCAAGTTCCGCAATGCCGGGCAGGTCTGCGTCTCGCCCACGCGCTTCCTGGTGGAGGATGCGGCCTATGACCGCTTTGCCGAGGCCTTCGCCGAAGAGGCCCGCCGCCTCCAGGTCGGGCACGGCCTGGAAGAGGGCACCGCGATGGGACCGCTGATCGCGCCCCGCCGGGTCGAGGTGATGGAGGGGCTGGTGGAGGACGCCATCGCCGCCGGGGCGACGCTGCTCGCCGGGGGCGAGCGGATCGGCAACCGGGGCAGCTTCTTCGCGCCCACGGTGCTGGGAGACGTGCCGGTGACCGCCCGGGTGATGAACGACGAACCCTTCGGCCCGATCGCCCCGGTCTCGCGCGTCTCCTCGCTGAAAGAGATGCTGGACGAGGCCAACCGCCTGCCGTTGGGGCTGGCCTCCTACGCCTTCACGTCCGACCGCCAGACCGCGGCCGCGCTGGCCGAGGGGGTGGAGGCCGGGATGCTGGCGATCAACTCGCTGCTGGTCTCGACCCCGGAGACGCCCTTCGGCGGCATTCATGAAAGCGGCTACGGCTCAGAAGGCGGGATCGAGGGGCTGGAAGCCTTCCTGCGCACCCGGCTCGTTACCGAGACGCAGCTGTGAGCGACGGGTCCGCCACCCGCCGCGCCATCGTGGCGCACGAGGCCGACAATGTGGCCACGCTGGTGGACAACCGGCTGGACGCGGTTCGGCTGGCGGGGGGCGGGCCCGTCGCACCGGGCCTGTCCTTCGGGCACAAGGTGGCGCTGCGCGACATCGCCGAGGGCGAGGCGGTGGTGAAATACGGCGTGGCGATCGGGCGCGCGACCCGGCCCGTGGCACGGGGGGAGCATGTGCATGTCCACAATTGCGGCTGACCCGTTCGCCGGGCTGCGCGGGGTTGTCCGGCCCGACGGGCGCGTCGGGCTGCGCGACCGGCTGGTGATCCTCTCCACCGTGGCGCTGACCGACCGCTGGGCGGAACTGGCCGCGGATGCCGTGCCGGATACCTGCGTGATCGCGCCTGCCCTGCCGCGCGGCCTGCGGGGCGAGGACGTGGCGCTGGCCGATCGGCTGCTGGACGGGCTGGCGCTGCACCCCAACACCGGAGCCGCGCTGCTGCTCACACAGGATGCGCCTGCGGCCCGCGCGCTGCGTGCCCGGTTCGGGGATGCGGGGCGCCCGGTGGAGGTGCTGGCGCTGCTGGAGCAGGACGGGATGGAGGCCGCGGTCGCGCGTGCCCGGCAGGCCGCGCGCGACCTGGCCGCGGGGCTCGGGCACGGCTGGCAGGAGGTGGGTGCGCAGGCGCTGAGCCTCGCGCTGGAATGCGGTGGCTCGGATGCCAGCTCCGCGCTGGCCGCCAATCCCGCCATCGGGCGGCTCGTGGACCTGGTGCTGGCCCGGGGCGGCCGCGCGGTGGTGTCCGAAACGGTGGAGTTCATCGGGGCCGAACCTGCCGTTGCGGCGCGCTGCGCCACGCCCGCGCTGCGAGACGCCATTCTCGGGGCCATCGCCCGGCGCGAGGCCTGGATGACCAGCGACGGCGTCGATTACCGCGGCACCAACCCCACGGCCGAGAACATCGCCGGCGGGCTGACCACGCTGATCGAGAAAAGCCTGGGCGCGGTGGTCAAGACCGGGCAAGCGCCTTTCGCCGGCAACCTGGGCTTTGCCGAGCCGCCCGCCGGGCCGGGGCTGCATTTCATGGACACGCCCTTCTTCACGCCGGTCTCGCTCACGGGCATGGTGGCGGCGGGCTGCAATGCCGTGCTTTTCGCGCTGGGCCAGTTCAATCCCTCGGCCCATCCCCTGGCGCCCACGCTCAAGATCTGCGGCAATCGGGAGACCTGGGCGCGCTGGGCCAGCAGCATGGACGTCGATCTGTGCGACATGCTGGACAAGGGGCTGGATCGCGAGGCGGCGGCGCACCGCATCGCGGGCGCGCTGGTCGCGGCCTCCGGCGGGGCCCCGACGGCGGCGGAACGCTGGGGCGAGGGCCAGACGATGCCGCACCGGGTGACGGAGCTTCTGTAGCGCGGAGGAAGCGCTCAGCCGGCCAGCCTCAGAACCGCGCCCGCCGCGGCCGCGGCGTCCTCCGGGTCGTGGGTGACAAGCAGGGTGGGCAGGTCCAGCGCGCGGGCGCGGGAAAAGACCAGTCCCCGGATCTGCGCCCGCCGGTCCGCATCCAGTCCCGAGAACGGCTCGTCCAGCAGCAGCGCCTCGGGTTCGGCCAGCAACATCCGCATCAGAGCTACGCGCGCCTTCTGCCCGCCGGACAGGGTGGCCGGGTCGCGAGGCGCGAACCCTTCCAGCCCGATCTCGGCCAGCGCCGCCTCGATCCGGGCCGCGCGCGCCGCGCGCCTGCCGCCCGGCGCGAGACCGAAAGAGAGGTTCTCGCCGACGCTGAGATGCGGGAACAGCAGGTCGTCCTGGTAGAGGATGCCCAGCCGCCTGCGATGCGGGGGCAGATCGGTGATGTCGCGCGCGTTCAGCCAGACGCGGCCCCGCGCCTGGAAGCCCGGGGCCAGCGTCCCGGAAAGGAAGGCCAAGAGCGTGGACTTCCCCGCGCCCGACGGGCCCATGACGGTGAGGATCTCGCCCGGGACCACCCGCCGGTCGATCTGCACCAGCGTCCGGCCGTCCATTGCGATCCGCACGCCGCGCAACTCCAGCCCCTCAGCCATGCAGCCCCCTGCGGTTGCGCCAGATCAGCGCCGGCAGGCCGAGCGCCAGCGCGAAAGGCAGCAGCGCCGCGGCGGTCTGCGCCACGGCGAAGGCGCCGATGGCACGGCGATCCCCGCCCGAGGCCAGCGCCACGGCCTCGGTGGTCAGGGTCGTCACCCGTCCGCCCCCGGCCAGGAGGGTGGGCAGGTATTGGCCCACCGACACGGCCAGCCCCACGGCGGCCGCCGTCAGCACCGGGCGCAGCAGCATGGGCATCCTCACCCGCCAGAACACCCGCGCAGGCGCGGCGCCCAGCGTGGCGGCGACGGTGGCATGGCGCGCGTCCCAGGCCCGCCACGGATCGCCCATCGACAGGAACACGTAAGGCAGCACGAAGACCAGATGCGCGGCAATCACGGGACCCGTGCCGCTGGACCAGCCCAGGCTGAGCAGCAGGGTCTGCAACCCGGGCAGAAAGGCGATCTGCGGCACGATCAGCGGCAGGTAGATCAGCCACAGCCCCCGGCGCGAAAGCGGCCGGCCCCGCCGGTGCTCCGCCTCCAGGCAGCCCAGCACCAGCACCAGCGCCAGCGCGGTGGCGCTGGCGGCTATCAGCGCGGTGGTGGCGGCGCTGTCCAGTACGCCGGCGCCATGGCGGGCCCAGCCGCGCAGGCTCAGCGTGTCGGGCAGGGCGGCGGGAAAGCTCCAGAACCCCGCGAAGGACCAGAGTGCCAGCCCGGCGAGGCCGCCCAGAACCGCCAGCGCCGAGAGCGCGCCCAGCAGCAGCCCGGCGGGGCGCAGCACCGGGTCGAGGGATGCGTGGGCGCCGCGCACGATCCAGGCCCGGCCCAGCCTTGCGGCGGCCATCTCGCCCATGCGCCAGGCCAGCAGCGCACCGCCCACCAGCGCCAGTTGCAACAGCGCGCCGGCCGCCGCCACCAGCCGCTGCGACAGGTCCGGGTCCGACATCCAGCGCACGATCTGCACCGAGAGCGGCGGCGGTGTGGAAGGACCGAGAATCACCGCCACGTCCACCACCGTCATGGAATAGGCCAGCACCACGTAGACCGGCAGGCGGATCTGCGCGTAGACCCGCGGGAATACCGCGACCAGCCAGCCGGACACCCGGTCATGGCCCAGCGATTGCGCCACGCGCAGGGCGCGGCGGGCATCCGCCTGCGCCAGCGCCGCAAGGCTCATCAGCAGCAGGAAGGGCACTTCCTTGGCGACCAGCCCGGCGGTCATCGAAAGGCCCCAGGAGTCTTGCAGGATCAGCAGGTCGGGCGGGCGGTCCCATCCGGTGGCCCAAGGCGACAAGACCCGGGCGATCCAGCCCGAAGGCGCAATGAGGAAGGCCAGACCGAAGGCCGCCGCCGCATGGGGCACCGACAGCAGCGGCGAGAGCGCGCGTTCCAGCGCGGTGAAGGTGCGCGTGCCCCACCAGCCGGCGACGATCAGCGCGGTGATGCCCAGCGACAGCAGCGTCGCCAGAAGCCCGGGCACCAGCGACAGGCGCAGCGCGTCGGTCAGGCCAGGCCATCCGAGGAGGGCCCGCAAGGGCGCGAGCGAGGGCCCCTCGAACCCGGCCGCGGGCAGGTGCCCCGCGGCGGGCAGCAAGGCCCCCCATAGCCCTGCCGCCACCGGCCCCAGCATGGCCAGCAGCGTCAATGCCGGAACGGCTGGCAACAGGGCAGGGCGGACGGGCATGGGCGGGCTCAGCGCCCGGTGCCGTAGCGCGCGGCCCAGTCCTCGGCGATGCGGGTCATCCAGCCGGGATGCGGCTCGGCCACCGCCGGGCCCAGCTCGGCGGGCGAGAGCGTGGCCACGCCCAGGTCCAGCGCCTCGAAGGCCGCGCGATCGGCCTCGGGCAGCTTGTCCATGGCCAGCACCGTGCCATAGCCCAGCACTTCCGGATCCTGCGCGCGCAGCTGCGCCTCGGGCGACAGCAGGAAATCTGCCACCAGCATCGCGCCCGCCTTGGAGCCCGAATTGTAGGGAATGGCCACGAAGGAGGCATTGCCCAGCGTGCCCTTCTCCAGCACGAAGGTGCGCACCGTGGGTGGCAGTTGCTGGTTTGCAATCGCGGTCGAGGCCTCGCCGGGGCTGAAGGAGATCGCCAGGTCCACCTCGTCATCGGCGATCAGCTGGAACTGCGCGGGCCCGGTGGCGGGATAGGCCCGCCCCCCGCGCCACAAGGCCGGCGTCAGCTGTTCCAGGAAGTCCCACAGCGGCGCGGTGACGGCGGCGTAATCGGCCTCCTCCACCGGCGCGTAAAGCGGAGCGGTGTCCTCGGCCAGGTCGAGCAGCGCCTGTTTCAGAAAGGTCAGCCCCAGGAAATCGGGCGGCTGCGGGTAGGTGAAGCGGCCCGGGTTGGCCTTGGCCCATTCCAGCAGCGCCGCCATCGAGGGCAGCGGCGCGGGCAGGTCCGCCGTGTCGTGGATGAACACGACCTGCGCCATCGCCCAGGGGGATTCGTAGCCGTCGGTGGGCACGGTGAAATCGCTCTGCACCGTCTTTCCCTCCACGTCCACCAAGGCCCAGTTGGGCAGCGCCTCGGCGAAGGGGCCGAACAGCAGGCCAGCCTGCTTCATCGCCGCGAAGTTGGGGCCGTTGATCCAGACGAGATCCACCGCGCCGTCGTCGTCGCGTCCGGCCTGCCGCTCGCTCAGCACGCGGGTCACCGCATCGGCGGTGTCCGACAGCTTCACGTGTTCGAGGGTCACACCGTGCATCGCGGCCACGCGGCGGCCCGCCCAGGCGATGAAATCGTTCGTGGCGGTGGAGCCGCCCCAGGCGTGCCAGTAGACGGTCTGGCCCCTTGCCTCTTCCTGCACCGAGTCCCAGTCGGCCGGTTCAGGGTCGGGGTCTGCGGCGAGGGGGGAGGCCAGCAGCAGCGCGGCCAGCACCGCGGGAAGCGATCGGATCATCCTTGGTCCTTTCCGGTCTTGAAAATGCGCCGCGCCGCGTGGATCCGCGCCAGCGCGCTGGCATAACAGAGCGTGCCGAAGATCCAGGCGAGCGGTGCGAATTGCGCGGGAAACAGGCACAGGGCCACGAAGAACAGGATCGTCTCCGTGCCTTCCAGCAAACCGTTGGAGAAATAGAGCGATTTCACTCCCTGCGCGGTGGTTTCCATGCCGCGTTTCGCGGCCAGGACGGCATAGCCGAGAAAGCTGGTTCCGTTGAAGTAGAATGCGGCCAGCAGGAAGGCCCCGGCCGCCCCGTTGCCCGCCGCGTCGGCCAGCACGAAGGCCAGAGGCACGCTGCCGTAGAACAGGAAATCCGACGCGATATCGAGAAAGCCGCCGAAATCCGTGCGCCCGTTGTGCCGGGCCACGGCGCCGTCGAGCCCGTCGGCCAGCCGCGACAGCAGGAGCGGCACCAGCGCGAGGACCGGCCAGCCGGCCCAGATCAGCGCCGCCGCCGCAAGGCCCAGCGCCGCGCCGGCCAGTGTCACCTGGTCGGCGGCGATGCCGCGCGCCGCCAGCCGACGGCCCATCAGGTCCAGCGGCGGATCGATCAGGCGGCGCATCGTCGCGTCTAGCATCGTCTCTCCGGCATCTTTCGGAAAAGCAATGCGGCAGACGCGCCGCCCGTGCAATCGGGCTGACGCGAACGTGAAAGGCCGCCCGCTAATTGTCCGAGCGGCCCAGACCCAGCCGGGTGGCGTGCCAGGCGGCCTCCGCCCTCGAGGAGATACCCAGCTTGCGGTAGATCGTCTTTATGTAGCCCGCCACCGTGGATTCGGCGATTTCCAGGCTCTGGGCGACCTCCGCGTTGCGCAGCCCGCGGGCGATGAGCGCCAGGACCTCGCTTTCGCGTTGCGTGAGGCGCGCCTCGCTGTCCACCGGGCCGGTATTGCGGAAATGCAGCATGATGCGCCGTGCAATGACCGGCGACAGGGCCGGGATGCCATGGCTGATCTGGCGCAACTGGCTGGACAGCAGCGCCTCCGGCTGATCCTTGAGCAGGTAGCCCTGCGCGCCTGCCGCCAGCGCGGAGACCACGCTGGCATCGTCGCCCACCACGGTGGTGATGACGCAGATCGCCTCCGGGCAGTCGCGGCGGATCGTGCCCAGCAGGTCCAGCCCCGAGCCGTCGGGCAGGCCCAGGTCGATCAGCGCCAGTTCAGGGCAGCCGCGGCGCAGCATCGCCTGGGCGGCGCGCAGGCTTGCGGCCTCGAACAGGTCGATGCCCGGAAAGGCGTCCCGTGCGATCTGGCACAACCACTGCCGGGTCTCCAGGACATCCTCGACGATAAGGGCCTGTTTCATCGCATGTGCGCCTCTCGGGTATCCATGTTGCGCGGCGCGGGTTCGGGGGCGAGCGGCAGCGCGGCCTCGATCCTCAACCCGCCCTCGGACGAGACGCCAAGCGTGAAATGCCCGCCCATGTCCTCGACCCGGCTGCGCATGTTGACCAGCCCGTGCCCGCTGCCACCGCCATTGGCTCGCGCCGGGCCCTGCGCGGGGGAGGGCAGGCCGCGGCCATCATCCGAGACCGACAGGCTGATCCAACCGTTCTCCGCCGAGACCCGCACCGTCACGCGGCTGGCGCCGGAATGGCGGTGGGCGTTGTTCAGCCCCTCCCGCAGCACCGAGCGCAGCGCATGGGCCACCCGGGGCGACATGGTCAGGCCCGGCCCGGACGGTGTCGGCCAGTCCAGCGCGATCCCCGAGGCCTCCAGCAGCTCCGCCGTGTCGCGGCGCACATCCGCAAGGATCTCGGACAGGCCCAGGTCGCCGCCGTTGGCGTTGGCGATGATCTCGCGCAGGTCCGACAGCGTCTCCCGGATCAGTTCGTCCTTGCGGCGGGTCTCGCCGCTGTGCAGGGCGCCCAGCAGGTGGACGCCGATATTGTCGTGGATGTCGCGGGCGATGCGCGCGCGTTCCTCGCTCACGCCGGCCTCGAAGGCCTGCCGCCCCTCCACGAGCTGTGCGAGGATGGTGCGGAGCTCCTCGGCGCGGCCGGCCTGCTCCGGGGTGAAAAGCCGCCGCCCCCCGTCGCGCCAGCGCAGCCGTTTGTCCGCGATGCCGTCCACGCCGGGCACCAGAAGGGCCACGCCCTCCTCCTCGATGCGGCACGATCCGGCGGAGCGGGCGACCGTCTCGACCGCCAGCGGCTCGAACGCATCGCGCAACAGCGCCTCCCAGCGCGCCTCGCGCTCTTCCGCGGTGAGGGCCAGGGCCACGGAATCGGCCTCGCGGACGATGTTCGTCAGGGGGCGGGGACCATGCCCGCGGCGCAGCCGCCGGGCCGCCCAGTCACGCACCGGCAGGTAGAGCAGCGCGACCATCAGAAGCGACAATCCAAGCGCCGGTGCGCGGTCGAGGGCCACCACGAAGATCAGGATCGCGTCGAGGATCAGCAGCAGCGCGACGCCGCCCATGTAGAACAGGATGTTGAACGACCACCGCTCCAGCTCGAAAAGCCTGTAACGCAGCACCGAGAAGGCGAGCCCCACGTAGATCACGAGGAACAGCGCGAAGGCATAGCCCTGCGACAATGCCGCAGGTAGGCCCAGCAGCGCCGGCACGATGCTGGTCAGCACGAACCCCCCGGCGCCGATCACGATGCTGAGCCCGAACAGACGCAGCGCCGCCCGCGCGGGCAGGTCGCCCTTCGTGGCGCGCAGCTGGAACATCACGCAGACGAAGATCGTCAGCAGCGCCGTGACGATGGGCAACTGGAAGCCGATGGCGTTGGAGTGGATCAGCCCGGAGATGTTGCAGGCCCACCATGCCATCAGGATCGCGGCCTGCGCCCACAGCACCCAGACCGGCGCGATCCGCCGGGGATAGGACAGGAACAGCCCGATCATCCCCACGCCGAAGGTGAGCGCACCCAAGGAGTTGAGCGCCTGCAACACGGCGAAGAGGCCGCCGGGCAAGGCCAGTTCCCGCGTGCTGTAGATCGCGGCCGCCGAGGCCGAGACGGCAAGGCCCAGCCCCGTCAGCAGCAGGAACCCCTGCGCCCGGCCCCCGGGTTTCAGCGACCAGACCCAGCCGCCCAGCAGCAGCCCGGCGAAACCCGTCATCACCTGCACCCAGAACACCACCGGCAAGTCGCCCAGTGGGCGCGTGGGCTGGGCCGTGACGGCTGTCGTCTGTGGTGCGGCCTCGCCCGACTGCCAGGTCAGCGCGACGGTCCCGGCGCGAAGCGCCCGCGCGATCCGGTCCTGTTCCGCCCGGAAGGCATGAAGCGCCGTCTTGTCGGTGAGGGTGTCCGGCTCTTCGACCAGGGTTTGGGCGCCGACTGCAATCGGGGCGCCCTCGGCGGGTCCGGCCGAGAGGAGCCGCGCGCCCGGCGGAAGCGCCGCGGCCGGGCCCTTGGCGTCCAGCACGATCAGGCCCGCGCCGCCGATTTCCGGCGCGAGATCCAGACCCAGCCAAGGTTGCCTGACCGCCAGCCACAGAGCGAGCGCCACGATCAGAAGTCCCAGCCCCCCGATGGCGAACAGCAGGGTCGTGGGGGCGGCGATGCGGCGCATCAGGGGATTCCGGTCCTGGAGATGGTCTTCACTATGGATAGAAAACCCCAGCTTTGCGTTCGCTGTCACCCCCTATTCGGGGGGGAGACAGCGAAAGCGCCATGCCGATCATCTGGCGCATCTCTTCTGTCGGAAACGGCTCGCGGAAGGGAACAGGGTTCAGAAGGGTGAGAAGAAAATGCGTATGACGACGTTTCGGCCGGTCGCACTGGCGACGGCACTTGTTGGCGCGGTAGCGCTCTCGGCCTGCTCCAACGGCAGCAACGGCAGCAATGGCGGCGGTGGTGGCGGTGGCGGCGGCGGTGGTGGCGGCGGCGGTGGCAATCCTCCCCCCGCCGGTGATTTCGACCAGGCGTTCAATGCCGCGATCGGGCTGGGCCCGTCCACGGATGTGCTGACCGGCACCGCAAGCCATACCGGCAAGATGAATCTCATCACCGCCGACACGAACGGGCAGAACGGCGAGATCGAGGCCGATCTGGCCCTGACCGTGAATTTCGACGCCGCCGACAATCCGATCTCCGGCACGGCCAGCAACTTCGCTGGCACGGTGAACGGCAATGCGGTCACGCTGTCCGGCGAGTTGACGACCGCCGAAGCCTTGGCTGCCTCCAGCAGCGCGCTCAACGAGATCACCACCGCACCGTTGCCCGCGATCGCAGGGGGCGGGGAACTGACCAACCTGAACCTCGCGCTGCGCGGCACGCTGACCGAGGACGACACTGGGGTCGCAAATGGCGTCCTGTCCACGCTTCAGGGCCAGTTCTACGGCGGCGACGGCGCCGCCACCGCCGGGGCCGTGGGCTCGTTGGTGGAACCCCAAAGCGGCACGAGCATCCTGACGGGTCTCGGCGGGCGCACGGCCGGGTTCGGCGGCCAGTTCTATACCAACAAGAACTAGGCGCGCCACGCGTGCGCCGGGCTTTCAGCACCGAGTCATTTCATCATGCCAACGGGAGCCGCGGAAACGCGGCTCCCGTCATTTTCCCGATCGTCCCGGCGTTCCTCTGGCTGCGGCTGTGGAGAGCGGCCGCGGCCGATCCCCTGCCGCTGGCGGAGGCCCTCCCGCGCGCCGCCCGGCCGCGGCTGGGCCGATCCGCGAACGCCTCGTCTCGGCCGATCCCGATCAGGCTTCCTCCCGCATCGCGCCGGGTCGGGCCCTCATGGCACCAGGGCAGGCCGGCCGTGCCCGTCATCACCTGGAACCCGCGCCGGACGGCGGGCTGGAGCCCGCCGCTCGCCGGATGGCCCGCGCAGACCCGGACCCCATGGCCCGAGAGCGTCCCCGGGGGGCTGCTTCAGCCTCTCCATCTTGCCCGAAAGCCACTTGTTCCAGCGCCCTGCCGATGCCTCCTTCCTGCTGGGCGAGCGCAGCGACACGCCGGACGCGGGTGCCGCGAAGGCCGGCACCGGGATGACAATGGCCAGCTTCGGGCACCGGCGCGTCGCGCTCGGCCCGCGGATGGAGGGCACGCTCGGCCTTTCGTCGAGCGACGATTCCCGGGAGGACAAGGCCTGGAACCATGTGAGCCCCGGTCTGAACGGCGCGTTGGCACGGCAACCGGGTGAGGATCGGCGCCTGGCCTTCGGGCTCGGCACCGTCCGCCGTCATCTCGGCGGCGATCCGTATTCCCGCACGGACGAGGCGATGCCGGGCTATGCCCGCAGGCTGGGCCCCGCCACGCTGGCGGTGGTGCGGGTGGCGTCGGGCGGGTCGCCCATGAGCGTCCGGCCGCCGCCGATGGCCCGCGCTGCGCGCTGCGGCTGCGGCATGCGCTGTCGCCCGCGCTCGCGGTGACGGGAGAGGCCAGCCGGGCCCGCCTGGATGCCCGTCGCGGGTATCCAGGCCGGTCTCCAGCGCGCATTCCCCCTTGGCGCCGAGATGACGTTGCGCGGCGGGCTTTCGGCGGGGCTGAGCGGCCATCGCACGTCCCGCGCGTTCGGCCCGGGGCCTATTGGGCAGCCCGTCCGACCGGGCGGAACGGCCAGTAGCTCTGTGGCATGGGCCGCGGGCGCTGGCCTTGCGCATGTCGGTGCCTTGGGTTCGGGGGGCGGGGCCGGTTTTCCGGCCATCCGGTCGAAGCGTCCGATGCTTCTGCCGGTCCCGGCATCTTCGGCGTCGAACTCCCCGCCGCACCACGGACCATGCCCTCGCGTCGCTCATGCGCGGGATCGGCGAGGGCTTCGGGGAAGTCCTCGTGGCCGCACGCGCCGCCGGCGTCCTGGGGCGGACAGGCCCCGGCGGCCTTGGGCAGCCATGGACAGGCCAGGCCCGGGGCGGCCTCGCCCGCCCGCTTTTCCAGGGTCGTCGTCTTCGCGTCCGTGGGGCCGTCGCAGAACCCGTCCGGTCGGTCAGGCCCCGACCGGCATCCCCCAGAACTCGTGGAGATGGGTGTCGGCCCCGCCCGTGGCCGCCCGGGTGGCCTAATGCAGCCGGTCGGACCCGCTCTCCGGCGGCGGTCCGGCGGGGCGAATCGGCGTGGGCTCGACGTCGTTCAGGACGATCCGGAGGCGGCCGCTCGGGGTCATGCGGCCATCCCTTGCCGGGTCGCGGACCGGTTTCGGGGCAGCAGTTCCGGCGCCTGGGAGGCTGTCGCGCCGGGCAGCCGGGAAAGGAGATCGGCGAGCCGGGCCCGGGGGCCGACATCGTTCCTCTTCGCGGTGACGATCAGGGAATAGATGAGGGCGGCGCGGTCGCCGCCGCGCCCGGCGTCGGCGCAGAGCCATGACTTCCCGCCGAGGACGACACCGCGCAGGGCCCGTTCGGCGGCGTTGTTCGCGAGGCGGATCCGGCCGCCGTCAAGGATGCAGGCGAACGCGTCCCGGCGCGTGGCCCTGAACATGCAGGTGATCGCCTTGGCGACGGGAGGAGGGCGCGGGATCGTGTCGGGCTCGGCCTGCGTCCCGTCGCGCAGGTCCCCGGCCAGCGGACGGGACAGCCGCCGGCGGGCCGCGAGCCGTGATGTGGCATCCAGACCGTTGATCTGGCGTCCGATGTCGAAGATGGCATCGATCTTCGCCGCGGCCTCCGGCGCCACGGGAGAGAGGTCATGGGCAGGTTTGCCTTCGGGACATTCCGCTCGATGTCGGCAAGCTCGAGGAAACGGCATCGGGCAGGGCTCCGGCAGAGCGCGCTGCCGACCGGGCCGGGATCGCGGCCGCCGCAGGCATCCGTGTGCAACATGCCCAGCCAGCCTGCGCGGTGACGATCGGGGTGAGCCACCTCCCGGTCGCGCGGGAAGTGGCAGAGCGCGGCCGGAGGGGCGCCGCCGGCAAAGGGGCGGCCGTCCCGAACATGGGTCCAGAGCCGCGCCGTGTGTGTCCCGCCCTTCGCCGGACGCGGCACCGTCCTGTCATCGCCCTGCCGCCGCCCTGCCGCGAGGACATGGGCCCGGATCAACGCGGGGATCGGCGCCAGCTGCGGTTTCTCATCAGGGTGTTCACGGCCGGGAGCGTTTGGCCGTCGAGTGCGCAGTGTGGTCTTGATCCGTTGAACCGGTCGCGCCATCGAGGCAGGCCGTCATTTCGGGCGTCGGAGGACGGCCGGGCGAGGCCGCAGGCCCGGTCGCGCAGAAGGGTCTGGCGGAACCGCGCGGCCTTGCCGTCGGTCTTCGGGGTAGAGCGCCGGGTGTGGATTAGGCGGATGCCCGGCCAGCGCAGCGCCTTGCGGAACCGGCGCGCGCGGCAGGCGCCGCCCTTGTCGGTCATCACCCGTTCACCTCTGATGGCCTGGCGACGGCACCCGCGCAGCGCGCGGCAGGAACCCCGTGGTTGTGTCCTTACGCCCGTCGGGCAGAACCTCGACACAGGCCAGCCGCATGGCGTCATCGACGGCGACAGGGACGAAGTCCCGGCCCGCGCCCCGCTGCACCCTCGGCGCCAGGGCGTTCATGCCGCGCCGCCCGTCCGTCATCCCGCCCGCGATCCACACGCCCACCCCCGCCGGGAAGCGATCACGACGGATCCGATGCTTGCGCAAGGCGCGCCGGCACCCTCGGATCGATCATGGTGGCCACGGACAGGCGGCGGCGGTTCACGAGGGGCGTATCTGCCATCTGGACCCGGGCTGTCGCCGGCGTCGGGGCCGGTGCGACCGGCCCGCCGTGATCCCCGGGTTCGTCAGGAGCGGCAATGGCCAAAGGCGTGAAGCGCGGGCGCGCCTCGCGGCTCGTCATCAGCCTGCCTTCGCGGCAAGGGCGCCGCCGGCGCACCGTCAGCGCGCGGCCGATATCGGCACGCAGGGCCGTCCCGGCCACACGCCCCCGACCGCAAAAGCTATCTTCCACGCTGCGCATTTCCCTCACCCGTCCGGCACCGACGCCGCCCGGTATCGGCGACCCAAAGCGACTCTTCCTCGGATCTGCATCCATGGCCGGACATGGCGCCGGACCTGCGCCCCAGGCCCAGGAGCCACAGGGAAGCATGGCCCGCGTTCTTGAGGTGGCGGGCGCAGGCAGCCGGGGCGAGGCGCGTGAGGATGGTTCCGACACCACGCCAGAGCGTGCCCCGCGAGCGCGGTGCAGCGCTGCGCAGCCGGTGTTCGGGTTCGGCGAAGGCCGGTTCGATCGGAGTCGGATCCGGGCTGCAGGGCGGCAAGAACGGAAGGTGGGCGCGGGCCGAGCGGATCGCGTGCCGCACCGCCTGGCTCCCGGGGCTGCCGAAGGTGTCCATCCCGACGACCTCGCCAGGGCGCAGGGTCGGAACCGGAACCCGTTCGACACGGGTTCGGAAGATGTCGCCGCTCACGGGACCGTCGATCACCCGGGGCGCGTCGATGCGGTCATGGCGCAGCGCGGCGAGGAAGGTGGAGGTGTTCCAATGCCCGAAGGGCGCCGCCCCGGGCAGGCGTCCGCCCTAGGGCGCCCAGCCCGGCAGCGGGGCCAAGTTGGGCTTCACCCGGGTCTCGTCAATGAACACCAGCCGCGCCGGATCAATGCGCCCCTGAGGGCGTTGCCAGCTGTCGCGGCGGCGCTTCACATCCGGGCGTTCACGCTCCTCGGCGACCATCGTCTTCTTGCGAACCGGAACCCACGGCCGCGCAGGAACCGCCAGACGGCGTTGTGGCTCACCGCGATCCCGCGTCGGGCCGGGTGTTCTTGCAGCATCGCCAGCGTGATATGCGGACAGGCCCGCACCTGATCCAGAAGCCGGGCCCGGTGCGGTTCAGGACGCGGCCGCCGATCGCCGCCCATCGGCGCGGGGCTCGCCGAGCCGGTCCGTACCGCCCGCTGCGTCCATTTCACCACGCTCGACGGCGCCGCCCCCGAACCGCGCGGCAACGCTATGGCGCTTCGCCCCGGATTGCATCGCTGCGACGACACGCTGCCGAAGATCGACCGGATACGGTGTCGTCATCCAAGCCGGACCCCTTCGCCGGTATGGATGCCGGATCACACCAAGCCCAAAACGGGAAGCCCGTTTCGCTTCCGAAAAGACCGAGCCGCTGAAATCCATCCGCCCCGCCGCGCGCAGCGGGGCGTGTTGAGCACCGCCTCCTCCACCGCCTCGACGGCGCCGAGGTAGAGCGGGTCGATCTCCTCGCCGGTGAATTGCGTGGTGGTCCGCCGTTTCGGGGCCAGTTGCGGCAGATCGCAGGGCGCGGCGACCGGGAAAGCCA
>Ga0208112_100894_pt1 | contig 14990 bp, 13 predicted proteins | sample HotLakConsoUCCLE_FD_184736 | JGI IMG/M metagenome (GOLD analysis project Ga0208112, IMG submission 184736) | Hypersaline microbial mat communities from Hot Lake, Washington, USA - Hot Lake Consortium UCC-LE (SPAdes) (version 2) ... | reverse complement strand
TCGATGCGGAAACGGAAAGAAGTTGACCAACGTGAACACCTGAGCTAAAAAGAGCGAAAGCAATGCGCTGAAAAATCCGGTGTTCACGTTGAGCCGGAATCAGTGTTCACGTTCGCCAGAATACGCATCTGTCAAGGGAGATTTTCGAGGCCAACAAAGTATCAGCCAGTATTCGTTGATTCACCCGCTTCTTGGTTTTGGACGCGAACAAGGTGGCGTACAAGCCGGTATTACTATGTTCAATTTAGAAACGGCTCATCCAATTTTAATAATTTCGGTGGGAGAGGGCACATTCGCTTAGTTCGACGACCTGCTTCCCCAATAAGTTTAGTGGACTGATAGTTGAAAACAGAAGGAAGAGTTATGAGATTGGGTTCATGAGTGCCAGAACGAGAAACCACCTTGCCAATTGGCCGGGCTGGGGAGTTCGACTAAGTAGAGTCCGCAGAAGGTGCGCCTGTTACGGTTTCGGCCACTTCATCGGTTTCCGTATGATCAGTCCGTATCGCTGTGACTTTTGAGCTATTGCTCTTTTCATCGTATCGCGATGGGAGAGTGGGTGCGAAGCCACTTTCGGAAAATTCTCTTGCACCAGACTTGGGTGTATGACAGTAGGAAATCACATGGACAGAGTTGCAACCGACGCCCCGACCACGACTGGCCAAGCCGCATCCGATGTTGTCGCACTGGCATTGCTCCTACTCACCTTCCCACTCTATGCCCAACGCGGTTGGGCGCTGGAGGTGGTGGTCCAGAGGGAAAACAACCGCCCGATACCCAACGCCACTGTCGAACTGGTCTTCAACGATGCCAGCCGCGTTCTGGCCTCCGCCACCACAGACACTCGCGGTCGTGCCACCGTCCAGATCCCGACCCACAAGCCCACCGAACTCGGCGCCCTTAATCTTTTCCTCTACACCGAAGCCGACCGCCACGGCCCCGAGTTGCTGGCGCTATCCGGCAGCCCGGATCGCATGTTCACCGTTCGCTTGTCCAACGCAGTCGATGCCAACTGGGCTCGACGCACCGGCCTGGCACTCCAACTGCTAGTCGATTCCGGCGCCCAGATCATCGATATTCTGCTCCCGGCCACCGGCAGCGCCGGGCTACCCGCCGCCCCCCTGGTCACCGGCAATCCCTGCGATGCACTCCCACCAGGCATGAACCAGTGCATTCGCTGTCCCGGCCTGAACATGCCCACCGCCGTCATCAACGGCCGCGTCGCCTACGGCCGCCACAAAGGTAAGACCACTCGCGAACTCAACCAGCTCTGCGGCAACGCATTGCTATAACCCGAGGACCATTCAAAGGCCACCGACCATGACCCATGATTCCTTGACTCCGATTTTATATGACGACCTTTGCTCCCGAAGTCGACTTCGGCAGATCCCACATTTTCGGGATCCTCAAGCAGGACGGCCTGGATGGTACGTATGACCCGGAAGAGACCATGGTCGGCAGAAAGGTTACACAAGCTTCAACAACGTTCCGACGCCCCATACTTATACCGTTCACTCTGGAATCAATGGGCCTGAAGACAATGCGATCTAAATATAACGCAGCTTGAAAAAAAACCAATGCAAGGAGATAAAAATGTTTCATAAACGCTCTTGTTCACTAGCCACATCATCTGCGAAGAGTGAATTTAAAAAAACTCACCATCTAGGTTTCAGCATCTGCATAGCATTAATGCTAACTGCTTGCATGAGCTTTCCGTCTTATGAAGTTGACCCATCAACGATCAATCTGATGCCTCGAGATATCGCAGTGGCGTACATCAATGATAACCAGACATTTCAAACCTGCATTTGGACTGAAACCGGCGTTCAATATCGCCCATCGGCAGGGCTGGTTTCTCGCCCTGAACCGGTTTTTCGAAGCTTTGATGAACACCGTTTTCAATATTCTGTCGTTCGGTCGAACATATACGGAAGGGAATTTTGGCGCGTGAGCGTTCGTATCAACGTACCTGGAAAGTTTCTAGAGGAAATCTGCACTATCGCAGATGCCTTGTACGGACAAGATAGACCCTTTGAAACAGAGCAAGAGGTTATAGATATGGTATCAGCCCTAGAGTCGTTGGGGATTGGACCAGAACGCTTAAACAGATAGGCCTTATTCAGGGCTGATGATTAAAAACACATTCCGACCGAGACCATTCTACATTGCCACTCAAAAAACGTTTATTGCAGATCAATGAATCACCTATAGGGGATGCACATGAATACGTTTACTAAATCACTTCCTTTTGCGATTAGCTTGCTACTAACAGGATGCGCGGGAGCGTTTAAAGCTCCAAGCCCAGAGTGGGTCACAGTTGTAACCACAGCGGATTGGGATTTTAGGGTCGCACTCAATGAGATCACAGATGATTACCCAGAGAGAGAAGTCCGAGTATTGGGGGTAGCCAAAGGAGAAGATCCCGACATCGCGTGGATAAGGACAACGGAGCTTATCGACTGCCAGAATATGACACGCCGAATTCGGTCGCAAACTGCAAGTTTCAGAGTTAGTTGGGGCTATCACACCCGACCTGCTCCTGCGCGTAGAGGAACAACAGAGCTCCAACCTGGGTCAATCGCTCGAATGCTAGCTGATTTTCAATGCCTCAACAATGAAGAACGAATTAGAAGCTTGTCCGAACTACCAATTGAGATCGGCGCCACATCCGAGACACCATTTTAGGTACCGAGTAATGATGAGTTGGTTTGAGCTTTGGAAATATAAAAACCCAATGAGATCGTTAGGGGGTACTTGCTTGGATCTGCTCTACTCGACCAAAAAGATCATTTATTTATTTTTGGTCACAACTGCAGGCCGGCTATCCCAACCAGTCGCCATTCACAACGGAGAATACTAATGCGTGTAGTTGTTATTTTTTCAATACTTATCAGCCTGCTTTTCTTGCAGGGGTGCAACGTTGTACAGGAGCATGTAAGGGAGCGGCAACTAGAAAGAAATGATCCCGTAAACGTCGTAGTAACTGACGAATACACATACCTTATAGACCATGGCACTATTCGTGACTCACAAAAAGGTCGCGAATTTTACGAAACTAAGCATTTCCGAACCGACAATCGCTCATTGCGTGGCTCACATGGCAGCAATATGAGAGTTACTGCCATTCGGTCCCAATGGTATATCAGGTGCAATGAAAAGAAACGAATTCACTCTGATTGGCGGAATGTGCATTACGTCAATAATGAAGGATGGATGAGAAATATAACAAACCCGCAAGGAATTCAGAGGATAAAAGATTTAGAGGGTGATGCGGCCCGGCAAATCATTGTCGATTTTGTTTGCCTCGATAAAGAACAGAGGGAAGAGTCGAGGAATGAACTACCCGTTTTGCTCGTAGATTGATGAACATTACGTAAGCTTATTTCGTATCACTTGTAGGAATTGTATGAACTTTAAATCTGTATCGGGGCGCATTTTCATTTCGGTTTTTTGTCTGAGCCTTATTTTTATTACGGGGTGTGTAACTTCGCGTCACACTGATTTAGATATATCAGATATTGACTTGCTCCCAGATGAGCAGGCCATCGCCTTTTTGAATGAAGAACAGCATTTTAGCGATTGTACGTACACCACGCATGGCGTTGCAGCGCGAAACAAAAGTGGTCAGCCGGTCGTGCAGCCATACGAGAACCTTTACTACCGTGCATGGAAAGGTTCTTCGGGATGGAATATGTTTGTTCATACCTGGGCGAAAGTTTCAACTCCAGATGTCTCATGTCTAACCTTCTATGCGCATTTCACAGCCCCTCAAACATTCCATCGCACAGTTAAAGGGAATTGGCGCAGTATTACGGATGATGAGGAAGTTAAGAAAATTATTGCCGCACTTAGGTCTCTCGGTGTGAGGCCGTATAAACGCTAGTGATCCAATCCATGAATACACGCATAGCTCAACCATCTGTCAGGGGTATTTGTCCCGAAGACTGGGGATGCCATTCAGGCTTACAGCACCGGTCGCATAAATCAGTATTTCGTGGGTTATTAATATGTTGGAAGGGTGCATCATGAGCTTGGTGGTTCCTCACTCTATTGCACAAGGTGAGGAATCACATGCGCTTGAGGGCGAGAGCCGGAGCACCGAAGCTTCATTTTCAGGTCCTCCTGCCATTGTCAATTATGCGTTACGAGAAATGACATGAGTAATGTTTTTGGTGCCGGGAACTCGTTTGGCAAGTTTCGCATTTTGCGCCTGCTTGGCAAAGGGGGCATGGCAGATGTATATGAAGCAATCGATGTCGAGGTAAATCGAAAGGTTGCACTCAAAGTGCTTCCCTTGGCCTTTGCGCGTGATGAAGAACGCGCCCGACGCTTCGCTAAGGAAATTCAGGCCTGCGCGCAACTCGATCATCCCAACATTGTTTCGGTCTTCGACGTCGGTAAGGTCGATCATTTCCACTATTACAGCATGTCGGTGTTGCCTGGAGGCGACCTCAAAAATCGCCTGAAGAACGACGCCCTGGCTCCAAAACTTGCCCTTCGCATCACCCGCCAAATAGCCAGCGCTCTGCACTACGCGCATGATAAGGGCTTAGTTCACCGCGACGTCAAGTCCGAAAACATCTTGTTCGGTGAAGATGGGCGTGCTGTACTGACGGATTTCGGGATTGTTCGTGCGACTACCTCAGGGACACGGATGACTGAAACGGGCCTTTCCATCGGAACGCCCCACTACATGAGCCCGGAGCAAGCGAGAGGCCAGGAAGTTGATGGCCGTTCCGATCTGTATGCGCTGGGCATTGTTATGTATGAAATGCTCAGTGGTCAAGTTCCCTATGATGCCGCCGACTCCCTGGCTATCGGGATCATGCACATTCAGGACTCGATTCCCTCACTACGGCCGGCTCTATCCAAGTTTCAACCTCTTATTGATGGATTGCTGGCAAAGCGTCCAGATAATCGCTACCAGACCGGTCAGGAGCTGATCGATGACCTCGAGCGCTTGGAACAGGACGAAAAGCCCAAGCGGCGACGCGCCAGCACCCGTGTTGTCAAGCGCGTACCCGGGAAGAATTCTCCGAAGAGGCCGGATCATGGCTCAAAAAAGAGGGATCGAGGACCCCCGAGTTCCGGTGGTTCGCGGTTGGGGCTTTACTGGGGCCTGGGCGGTGCGGCACTGGCCGGGGTGCTGGCCACTGGCATTTATCTATGGCAAGACCATTCTGGCAGCATGCAGCCTGATGGCGGTGGTACAACTTCCGTTCCCCGCCCGGGGCCGCTGCCCATTGATATCAAAGATGCCGAAAGCGTCATTCTTGAACCCCGAGCCCTGAAACCTATCCCTTTGCCGACAGGCACCGCTATTCTCAAAATCACCACCGTCCCGGAAGGTGCCGAAGTTTTCCTCAATGACCAACGCCTCGGGGAGACTCCCTTCCAGTCCGAAACCCTGCCCGAAGGCGAACACCGCCTGCGCCTTGTCCATCGCTATTACGAACCCTGGGAGCAGACCTTGCGCCTGGAAAACGATGTGGGCGACCGCATTGAAGCTGAACTGCAGCGAGGCAGCGGCCGGATCACGGTCATCACCGACCCGCCCGGGGCCGAAGTATGGATCGACGGCCAGCCAGCCGAAGGCACCACGCCGCTTACCCTCAGCGGTCTTCAATCCGGTTACCGGGCGCTCGAAATCCGATTGACTCGCTACCGTGCAGAGACTCATGGAGTTGAAGTCCTGCCCGGCGAAACCACTCAACTGAATCTGCAACTGAAAGGTGGTGACTTGCATGAATGGGACGGGCGCTGGCTAACTGGCGACGAAGTGGTGCCGTTACTACTGGACGCCGCTGAAGCCGATCTCGCCGCCGGCCGCCTGGTGCAGCCCGAAGGTGACAACGCCTGGGAGAAGTTCCAACGAGTCCTGGTCATCCGCCCCGACCAACGGCAAGCCACGGCCGGAATCCAGGGTATCGCAGAGCACTACCTGCAACTGGCCGAATCCGCCCTGGACAACAACCAGCTCGACAGAGCAGGCAACCTCCTAGCCAATGCCCAAAGTGCCGGGGCCGAAGGGAGCCGTTACGAGCGTGCCAACAACCGCCTGCAGCAGGCCCGGGAGCAACAGCGAGCCGAACAGCACCGCCGGCAATTGATCACCGACATCCAGCGCGAACTCGCCCGGCTTGACCGTGAGATCCGCCCGGACGGCAACTTGGGCGACCGAACCGTTGAGGCCATCCGCGCCTTCGAGCGGGCCACCAACCGCAGCGAACGGGGAGAAGCCACCGAACAACTGCTGGCCCAGCTTCGCGCCACAGAGCGCTGGCCAGCATCCCGACCAGGCGAAATCTTCCAGGACTGTCCCGAATGCCCGGAAATGGTGGTCATCCCGACCGGCCACTTCACTATGGGAAGCCCATCAAGTGAGGCACAGCGCCGCGATACAGAAGGCCCATGGTATGAGGTTCACGTGGCCAAGTTTGCAATGAGTAATCGAATGATTACAGTTGATGAGTTCCGCAGGTTCGTGGACTCGACCGGCCATCGTACGGACGCCGAAAGAGCAACTGGCCAAGAAACCGGCTGCCAGACACTGGAAGCCCGCACCCATTTGCCTGGAGATGCATGGATGCGTCGCGAAGGGAGAAGTTGGCGTAATCCGGGAATGGCACAGGACGATGATCATCCAGTTTTATGTATTTCCTGGAACGATGCCCAGCAATACGTGCGATGGATGAGTACCCTAACTGGCGAAAATTATCGCCTGCCAACAGAATCGGAGTGGGAATATGCTGCACGAGCCGGTTCGGCAACACGCTTCAATACAGGAAGATGTATCGAAACAACCGACGCCAACTTTCGGGGAAAGAATCCAGCGCGTGGATGTAGCTCAGGTCAATTTAGAAAAATAACTACATCCGTGCAATCCTTTTCACCCAACGCATGGGGATTGCATGACATGCATGGCAATGCTTTTGAGTGGACGCAGGATTGTTGGAATGAAAAATACATTGGGGCTCCAGCTAACGGGAGCGCCTGGATGAAAGGCGATTGTAGTCGGGCTGTCTTGCGTGGTGGGTCCTGGTACAGCAATGGTGAATTTCTACGCTCGGCCGCAAGAACATCCAGCCTTCGCGACTTTCCGAGCAGTCAGATCGGATTCCGTATTGCAAAGGACCTGACACCATGAGCGAACTAGATAACCGAACCATGCTCAATTGCCGCCCCAATAGAGCCAGAGAGAACTTGACTCGATGGTGTCGCACAAATTGGGAGATCACATCAATCGTTACCAACATTAATAACATTCGATGCCACATCCTCTCAGCGATGAGAGCGCTTCACTAACCTTTAACTGGAAAACAAGAGGATTTCGGAATGCGAACAGCAAAACGACTTTTGTTCATCACTTTAGTTGTCAGTCTCTCCGGTTGCGCAAGCAACGGGGAATGGCGCCCAAACTGGATTCTGGTTGTAACGGCACCGGGCCATGACTATATGATCGCATCAAACAGCATAAGTGGCAGCGAAGCGGAGCGACATTATAAGCATAGAATCGTCTACAAAGGGAACGATAGGCGAGGAGAGATAGTGACCCAATGGATAGTAATTGACTGCGAGTCAAATTCAATGCGCTCTAGAGATGGAGCAGAGATTGAGGATGTTTCTGGAGACACCCTCCTCGTGTTCTCAGTTCAGTCGCTGGGTAAAGTATATGTATGCTCTACTCCGGATGAGAGGCGCACAATGGAACGAAATATGCTGCCTATGCGCGCAAGGCCGCAAGGAGAATAGTCCAAGTCCTTTCTCGGTCTTAATGCCGCGTGGCTACTGCGCTTTCTTTCAAGCATCGTAAACTAAGCCTTTGGTGTTGATAATACCTATGAGTGAATCCACAGAGGTGAATTGAATGATCGCTAATGTCATTCAGTTTGTGGCGTTCAGAGATAGAAAGTGGAAACAATAGATGATGCGCTTACGATCTGATCACAAGCAACATAGATGGTGCCCACGAGAAGTTTGCATCAATACAATTACGGGAGCAGTTAAACAAATGTGTAATATTTTCAGGTTTTGTTTACTAACACTTACGGCCCTAATTATGGGGTGTTCTGCAACCAATCAACTCGTAATACCGGAAGATGAACTGGATTTAATTCCACGAGATATGGCGGCTTCATATATAAATGAGAATTCACATTTTGAGGGTTGCGAGTTCCATGAAGGGTATTTCAGAGCGTATGGGAGTGCCAAAGTGTGGGTTTACGAAGAGGATAGGGTTGAGTATTACCTTTCTAACTCAGCATGGGGCGGCTACTCCCTTGCGGTCAACGCGTTCGAAGCAGGGCGACTAACGGTCAGTGTTATATGTTACATCTTTTATGGGCCGGAAATATTGCCCCCACGTCTTTTGTCTACGGTAAAGCCGAACCGCTATCCAGTCGATGATATTGATGAAGTGACTAAAATGTTAAGTGCCATTCGCTCTTTGGGTATTCCGCAGCAAAGTCTTTCATCACGGGGCAATTAAGGTTGGAGCCCAACTGAATGCTTATTATGCTATGGCCAATCGTATTGGCTCCCTTTGAAATTAACTAATGACGTTCCTCTCTCAGCGGATTTTGGATGTAGCTGGTGATTATCGAAATTGGAGAACTGCAATGAAAGTGGCAATGTATGTCTGTGCGGCGGCTTTTCTGGTATCTGGGTGCGCTACTAATCGAGTAGTAAGTGAAGACGTAGTTAATGTTGTAAGGCTTCCTCAGTACGATTTTCTGCTTCTATTTGATCATATCGGTGAGTCGTATAACGACAGGGAGTTCTACGTGAACGCGAGAAGCCGTCAACCTGGATCGGACCTTGCGCTTGTTAGGCACAAGTATAGGGCGAACTGCGATGAGAATTTGATTTATGAAGAGGCGCTCGTTTATATGGTTAGACGCCCATTTGGTGGATGCTGTGACCCACGTCAAGGAGAGCCTGCTAAGAAATGGTCAGATGTGGTGGAGAACTCACCTCAGGGCAGAATCATGAGTGTTGTTTGTCTCAGCCCGACTGAGCGCGAAGAAATTCGATCAGAACTACCTTTCAGGATGTGATGATTATCGTGTTTTATGTCCATTCTTCCAGTTGGCTGAAAAGAGAATCCTCTGATCGGACCTGGCGACGTCTGACCGATCGCATAAGCTTGTAATCAATTCACGTGGGGACAGAATGCAGAAGGAAGCCTTCGGCAAATACCGGCTTATTGACCTCCTTGGCAAAGGAGGAATGGCTGACGTTTACGAGGCTGAGGAGACCGGGGTCGGTCGAAGGGTCGCACTTAAGATTCTCCCGCTCGCCTTCGCCCGTGACGAAGAAAGGACCAAACGTTTCGCCAAGGAAATTCAGGCCTGTGCCCAGCTCGATCATCCCAACATTGTATCGGTGTTTGACGTCGGCGAAGTGGACCATCTGCATTACTACACCATGTCCGTCCTTCCCGGTGGTGACCTCAAATCCCGCCTGACCGAGGGCGCGCTGCCCTCGAAGATCGCCCTGCGTATCACCCGGGAGATCGCCAGCGCACTCCACTACGCACACGGAAAAGGCTTCGTCCACCGAGACGTCAAACCCGAAAACATTCTTTTTGGCGAAGACGACCGCGCGGTCTTGACGGACTTCGGCATCGCAAGGGCAACGACTGCCGGCACGCGGATGACTGCCACTGGTTTGTCTATCGGGACTCCCCATTATATGAGCCCCGAACAGGCCCGGGGTCAGGAGGTCGATGGCCGTTCCGATCTGTATGCGCTCGGTGTGGTGTTGCACGAGATGCTCACTGGTGACGTTCCCTTTGACGCAACGGATTCACTGGCCATCGGAATCATGCATTTGCAGGATCCAATTCCACGTCTGCGTCCCATGCTGGCCAGGTATCAGCGGGTCATTGACCACTTGCTGGCCAAAGAGCCTGACGATCGCTACCAGACCGGTCAGGAGCTGATCGAAGACCTCGACCGCATTGAAAGAGGCGAGAAGCCCAACCCTCGACGCACCGGAACGCGAATCGTCAAACAAATCAAGGAACAAGGCGCAAGGCGCAAGGAGCAAGGATCGAAAGACACGGATCATGGAGAGCAAGACCAAGGGTCTCGCAGAGCTGCTCTCTACTGGGGTCTGGGTGGCGCTGCCCTGGCAGCCGTCCTCGGTATCGGCATCTACCACTGGCAGAACCAGCAAATCAGCCCGCCGCCCATCGGCGGCGACACAACCACTGTCGCTGGCCCGGCGTTGGATGAAACCATTGGCCGCGCGGATGATGCCAGTCCGACCACCGACCACCGACCGCCAACAGGCGCTGCCACCCTCCACGTATACACCACCCCCGATGGCGCCGAAGTCTTTCTCAACGACCATCGCCTGGGCTTTACCCCGTTCCAGTCCGATGAGCTACCGGCAGGCGAACACCGCCTGCGCGTGGTGCATCGCTACTACGAACCCTGGGAACAGACCCTGCGCCTGGAAGACAACGTAATCGAGCGTATCGAGACCCAACTCCAGCGAGGATCCGGCAGGGTCACGGTCATCACCGACCCGCCCAGGGCCAAAGTATGGATCAATGACCAGTTAACCGAAGGCACCACGCCGCTCACCCTCAGCGACCTTCAATCCGGTGACCAGGTGCTTGAAATCCGTTTGGCGCGCTACCGCACAAAGACTCAGGAAGTAGAAATACTCCCTGGCGAAACCGCCCAACTGAATCTGCAACTGGACGGTGGTGACTTACATGAAATAGATGGACGCTGGCTGACAGGCGACGAAGTGGTGCCGCTATTACTGGACGCCGCTGAGTCCGATTTCGTCGCCGGTCGCCTGATGCAACCCGAAGGTGACAACGCCTGGGAGAAGTTCCAACGAGTCCTGGTCATCCGCCCCGACCATCAGCAAGCCACGGCCGGGCTCCAGGATATCGCAGAGCGCTACGTGGAACTGGCCGAAGTCGCCTTGGACAACAACCAGTTTGACAGGGCCGGCAACCTCCTGGCCAATGCCCAGCGTGCCGGGCCCGAAGGCGGCCGATATGAGCGTGCCGACAACCGTTTGCAGCAGGCCCGGGAGAGACATCGCGCTGAACAGCGCCATCGGCAGTTGATTACCGACATCCAGCGCGAACTCGCCAGGCTAAACCGTGAGATTAGCCCAGACGGAAACTTAAGCGGCCAAACCGTCGAGGCCATCCGCACGTTCGAGCGGGCCACCAACCACAGAGAACGCGGTGAGGCCACCGAGCAACTGCTGGCCCAGCTTCGCGCCACAGACCGTTGGCCAGCATCCCGACCAGGCGAGATCTTCCAGGACTGTGCCGAATGCCCGGAAATGGTGGTGATCCCGAGTGGCCGTTTCAGAATGGGCAGCCCGCCGAATGAACTTGATCGCAGGGACAGCGAAAGCCCACAAGTTGAAGTCCATATAAAATCTTTCGCTTTGGGAGCAACACCGGTAACGTTCGCTCAGTGGGACACCTGTGTATCCCATGGCGGTTGCACTAATTCACTGGACGATCAAGGTTGGGGCCGTGGTGAACGTCCAGTAATCAGCGTTGCTGCAAATGATGTGCAGCAGTTCTTGGATTGGCTTGGGGACCACACCGGAAATCGCTACCGCCTCCCTAGTGAAAGCGAATGGGAATATGCAGCCAGGGCGGGCTCATCCACGCGATTCAATACCGGAGATTGCTTGAACACTGACCGGGCGAATTTTGATGGAAGAGTTCCAGCAACTTCTTGCCCTAAAGGAATTTATCGAGGAACGACTAACGTGGTCAGGTATTTTGACTCAAACCCCTGGGGCTTATTCGACATACATGGAAATGTCGCTGAATTAGTTGCAGACTGCTGGAACCGCACACTCAGAAACATGCACTCAGATGGGGCACCGTTAATGTCCGGTAATTGTAACCAGAGTGTCATAAAAGGCGGTTCATGGGCAGACTATGGCTCAGGACTTCGTGCAGCTAGACGAGGCCCTTTAGATCTTGATAGAAGGTTGCCTTTTGTCGGCTTTCGTGTAGCCAGAAGCATTGACAACTGATGAATCGTAGTCTTAGCCTAAAAGTATGTATGCGTTGTCTTAAACGCGCCGCTGCAACGGCTTTTTTTGAAGTCTGCGCAGATCCATGACCACCTTTACTCCCGACACCCAATTCGGAAACTTCCGCATTCTGCGCCTGCTAGGCCAAGGCGGAATGGCCGACGTGTACGAGGCAGAAGACACGAACATCGGGCGAAAGGTGGCGATCAAGATTCTGCCATTGGCTTTCTCACGAGATGAAGAGCGCGCGAAGCGCTTTGCCAAGGAAATCCAGGCCTGTGCCCAGCTTGATCACCCCAACATCGTATCGGTATTCGATGTCGGTGAAGTCAACGACCTGCATTACTACTGCATGACCGTGCTCCCGGGTGGGGATCTTAAGTCCAGACTGAAGAAAGGGGAGATCGAACCCAATAAGGCGCTTCGAATTGCTCGAGAAGTCGCCAGTGCGCTGGACTTCGCCCACGAGAAAGGCTTCATCCATCGAGATGTCAAACCTGAAAACATTCTCTTCGGCGAAGATGGTCGCGCCGTCCTCACAGACTTCGGCATAGTTCGAGCCACTACAGGGGGGACGCGAATGACCGGCACGGGCCTTTCTATCGGAACGCCGCACTACATGAGCCCGGAACAGGCGAGGGGCAAGGAGGTCGATGGACGCAGTGATTTGTATGCCCTGGGCGTGGTGCTTTACGAAATGCTGACCGGTCGGGTGCCGTTTGATGCAACTGACTCCCTGGCAATCGGCATCATGCACCTTCAGGAGTCGGTGCCGCCCCTCCCGGCCCGGCTTGGTCACTACCAGCCACTGATCGACAACCTGCTGGCCAAGGAGCCTGAGGAACGATACCAGTCCGGCCGGGAACTCATTGCCGATTTGGAGCGTGCCAGCCGCAGGGAAAGGGTTGACTCCCGGCGATCTGGAACGCGAATCGTCAAGGCAGTACGCAAGCCCAAGGCCGTCAGCGCCACTTCAGGCGAAAGCGCAGGTGGGAGGTCAAGGAATGTGGTCTGGTTGGGATTGGGAGCTGGTTGCGCTCTGGCAATGGTTCTTGTGGTTTACTTTATCCAGGATCAACAAAGCACGCCGACCGTTGTTCCCGGTGGAAGTGTCTCATTACCAATCGGGGCCTCTTCACCGCAGGACGAGGAGAGTACGGTTGAATCTCCTGAGCCGCCGGAAACTGGATGGGTTCGTATCGATGGCGCTCCCGATGAAGCGGTCATATTCAGTGGCACCGACTTGATAGGTCCCGGCCCTGGTGCGGCCATGGAAATGGAGGTTGGTACACACATACTGCGTGTTGAGCACCCATTGTTCGAACCCTGGACTGGATCCGTTGAAATCGATGCTGAAGTTGTCAGTGCTGTGACAGTGGATATGGAGCCGGCACGTGGCAGCCTGGCAATTGTCACCTCCCCGGCCGGTGCCTCCATCTGGATTGATGGCGTTCGTGTTGACGGGACCACACCCCAAATGCTGGAGCGACTAGAAGCTGGGCAACGGCAAATCGAAGTGCGCCTTGATCGCTACAGACCGCGAGTCGAGCAGGTACTTGTCGAACGCGACGAAACGACCCGTATCAGCCTGGAACTGCAGGGTGGTGACCTGGTTGAAGTGGATGGCACATGGCTTGAACGAGATGCGGCCATCGATCGTTGGCTGCAGATCGCTGCAGCGCATCTTGAGTCGAATCGATTGATGCGGCCGCCCGGAAGAAATGCACATGAAACGCTCTTGCAAGTACTGGAACTGGATCCGGGCAACCAGGATGCAGCCGGATATATGACGCAGATTGTAGAGAGATATCTTGCAATGGCTGAAACAGCCATGAATGAAGGCAATCTCGAACAAGCGCAAGGATTGCTGGAGAGTGCGGAGTCATTGAACATGGCTACACAGCTAGTTTCGGAATTCCAGTCGAGACTGATTGCCGCAGAACGGGCAGCACAAGCCGATGCTGTCGAGCAGGCACCGACTGATGCAACGGCTGCGCAGGCCAGCCCCGTGCATGAACTTGGCCGAAAGATCGGGGTGATCAGTGAACTGAATACCACGTTCAATTTTGTGGTCATTGCGCTTGAGTCGGGCGCAGGTTCACTACCAAACGAGGCCATCGTTCCGTTGCCGAATGACACTCGTGTTCAACTCGATATGCGCAGAAGATCCGGGCAGAGGGTGTCGGCGGTGATTAGAGTGGGCCGAATGGACAGCCTTCGAGTCGGACAGGATGTCTTTGCGCCAGACTGAAACCGATGTTGGGGATTTTAGTGAGCATGGGAGATTAGTGTGACAGAAATCAACCTCAGTTTGGAAAGTGGCTGCTACAGAATCGACGATAAGCGAACCCAGATAGGGCGGCATTGCTCATGTAACATTGTCATGGCAGATGTTTCCGTCTCGGGTGTTCATGCTGAAGTTCTTCATGAGAGAGACCATTTTGAGTTGGTCGATCTCGGCTCAAAGCTAGAATCCATCATGACCGTCACTGCCAACGATTGGCTCGAAACCTGCCGCCCCGCCCCACCGGACCGGAAGGCTGGAGTCGGAAAAAAGAATTGTGTGGTTAGCATATTTCAGGGCTCCGGAATACTCTGGCTTGTAGCACCGCTGCTGTTGGCCTCACTGGCATGCGGTTCGGCCCCTGCTGCTCAGGATGTCTCTCAAATCGCTCTCATGCTTGCCTCAGTATCCGCCCCGGAGGAACGTGATTTCCGCAACCCCTTTCTGGAAGCACTGACTGACGATCCGAAAGTTAAAGAGACGGAGTCTCGCAATCCCCGGCAACCAGCTGAAGAAACCGAGTTGCCGGGAACGACGCCAGACGACCTCCACAACCTGCGCGTCTACCTGCACGATGTTCGCGCGCCCAGCATCGGTTTGACCACCGCCAGCATCAACTACGTCATTCACGTCAGCAACCCGAACGATCGGGTCATCAAGGGTCCGGTGCTGGTAT
>Ga0208112_100888_pt1 | contig 15191 bp, 28 predicted proteins | sample HotLakConsoUCCLE_FD_184736 | JGI IMG/M metagenome (GOLD analysis project Ga0208112, IMG submission 184736) | Hypersaline microbial mat communities from Hot Lake, Washington, USA - Hot Lake Consortium UCC-LE (SPAdes) (version 2) ... | reverse complement strand
TGGTGATAACGTGAAGCTTTCTGTGAAGCTGATCCAGCCGGTAGCGATGGAAGAGGGTCTTCGATTTGCGATCCGAGAGGGTGGGCGAACCGTAGGCGCCGGAGTTGTAACCAAAATACTTGACTAAAGGATTTTAACAGTGGCAACACAACAAAAAATCAGAATTAAATTAAAGTCGTACGATCATAACCTGATTGATAAATCAGCTGAAAAAATTATTCAGACTGTGAAATCAACAGGAGCAGTGGTGTCCGGTCCTATTCCATTACCGACCAATAAAAACATCATCACTGTTAACCGATCTGTTCACGTGAACAAGAAATCTCGTGAGCAGTTCGAGTATCGTTCACATAAGCGGTTGATAGATATACTGTCAACCGGTTCACAAACCGTTGATGCCCTGATGAAGCTAGAGCTTCCTTCCGGCGTGGATGTTGAAATTAAAGTGTAAAAATTCCAAAAGTACCATGAGTGGTTTAATCGGAAAAAAAGTGGGAATGACGAGCATCTTTGATGAGCTTGGCCGCAGTATTGCGGTAACAGTTATTGAAGTACCGGCTTGTACAATTACCCAAATTAAAACAGAAGAAAGTGACGGATACAATGCCGTTCAATTAGCTGCTTTTGACAGAAAGGCGAAGTCCATTTCAAAAGCACTGAACGGTCATTTTGATAAAGCCGGATCACAACCCAAAAAGGTAGTTACCGAATTCAGAGATTATATCCCTGAAGGATTTGAGATAGGTGATGAACTGAACATAGAGGATGTATTCTCGGTTGGCGATCACGTTGATGTAGCCGGCATTTCAAAAGGAACCGGATTTACAGGTGTAGTTAAGCGCCATAATTTCAGTGGTGTTGGCGACCAGACACACGGTCAGCATAACAGAGAAAGAGCACCTGGGTCAATTGGACAGGCTTCAGATCCTTCAAGAGTATTTAAAGGAATGAAGATGGCCGGACGATCCGGAAATCAAAGAACTAAAATTAAAAATCTCTCTGTAGCTAAAATCCTTCCGGAATCTAACTTGCTCCTGATTACAGGATCTATTCCGGGGTCAAAAGGCGGATACGTTGAGATTTATAATCAATCACAGGAAGTAGCCTGATGGAATTATCTATTTTAAAAACTGACGGAACGAGCAGTAATAAAAAGGCTCAACTGAGTGATTCAATCTTTGCTATAGAGCCTAATGAAACTGTACTCTACGAAGATGTTCGCCGCATATTGGCCAACAGCAGACAAGGTTCTGCCAAGACCAAGGAGAGAGGCGAAGTTCGTGGCGGTGGTAAAAAAGCATATAAGCAGAAAGGAACAGGAATGGCCCGTAGAGGATCTATTCGATCTCCTCTTCTGAAAGGTGGTGGTACTGTATTTGGTCCGAAACCACGCACTTATACAGTCAATCTTTCTAAAAAGGCGAAAAGGCTGGCCAGAAAGTCTGCTTTATCTCTCAAAGTAAATGAAGATTCAATCCTGGTTGTAGAGGACTTTAGCTTTGATGCACCTAAAACAAAACAGGTTGTTGAGCTGCTGACTGCTCTGAAGGTGGATGGAAAAAAAGTGCTTTTATTAACTCCTGAAGCTGACAAGAATATTTATGTATCAGCACGTAATATTCCAGGAGTTCAGGTAATTGAAGGAAGCAAGCCATCAACCTATGAAATTATGAAGGCTGATGTGATTGTGATACAGGAGAGTGCAATTCCTGTATTGGAAAATAGCATTGAACCAAAAGTTGATGAGGAAGCAGCATGAGTGTATTGATTCAACCGTTAATTACTGAAAAACTGACCAGGCTTCAGGAAGAGCATCAGCAATATGCTTTTGAAGTAGCCAGAAATGCTACAAAGCCTCAGATCAGAAAAGCAGTAGAAGAGAAGTACCCTGAAGTAAAAGTCGCTAAAATTAATACAATTATTGTTCCTTCCAAGCCAAAAGGACGCTTTACAAAAAGTGGTTTTGTAAGTGGAAGAAGCAAAGTTTGGAAAAAAGCGATTATTACGCTTAAAGAAGGCGAAATAGACTTTTTCAGCGAAATTTAAAGAATATTAGACAATGGCTACCAAGCAAATAAAACCGACAACTCCAGGACAGCGTCATCGTATTGCACCGGTATTTGACGATGTAACTACGAACCGTCCTCAAAAGTCTCTGACAAAAGGAGCTGGTAAATCCGGCGGTAGAAATAATCGCGGACGTATGACTTCCAGACGCAGAGGCGGAGGACATAAGCGTAAGTACCGTGTTATCGATTTTCATAGAAATAAGTTTGATATACCTGCAAAGGTTCAGACAATTGAATACGATCCAAACAGAACAGCACGAATTGCACTGCTGGCTTATGCGGATGGTGAAAAACGATATATTATTGCGCCTAACAAATTGAGTGTTGGTGATACTGTGATAAGCAGTGAAACGGCTCCACCTGAAACGGGTAATTCAATGCCACTGAAAAACATGCCATTAGGTACTGTTATTCATAATGTTGAGATGGTGCCAGGAAAAGGTGGGCAGCTTTGTAGAAGTGCCGGAACCAGTGCACAATTGGTTGCAAAAACTGATAAATATGCAACTGTAAAACTGCCTTCAGGTGAAGTTCGAATGGTATTGGCAGGTTGCTATGCAACAGTTGGTACTACAAGTAACACGGATCACTTCAATACGAAGAAAGGAAAAGCCGGTCGTAACAGATGGCTTGGCAGAAGACCTAAGGTTCGTGGTGTTGCTATGAACCCGGTGGATCACCCAATGGGAGGTGGTGAAGGTAAAGCCTCCGGAGGCCATCCAAGATCTCCATGGGGACAATCCGCTAAAGGTAAAAAGACAAGGAAACCTAAAAAGTTATCGTCTAAGTTTATTGTTAGACGTCGTAAAACTAAAAAAGCTTAATAAGTATGCCACGTTCGCTAAAAAAAGGGCCTTTCGTTCACTACAAGCTTCAGCGTAAAATTGACGCTGTGAATGAAAGCGGCAAAAAGAAAGTAATCAAAACCTGGTCCAGAAGTTCGATGATAACACCGGATTTTGTTGGCTTGACGATCGCTGTGCACAATGGTAAGCAGTTTATCCCAGTGTACATTACTGAAAATATGGTTGGACATAAGCTCGGTGAATTTGCACCGACCAGAACATTCCGTGGCCATCCAATGAAAAAGGCTAAATAATAAAAGAGACTGATTGATGGAAACGCCAGTATTTGAAGCAAAAGCAGTACAAAAACATCTCAGAAAGTCTCCTCGAAAAGTGAGGCTGGTAGCCAACTTTGTAAGGGGTGAACGTGTAGACAAGGCACTTACTAAGCTTGATTACGATACAAAATCCGCATCTGTTGATGTAGCTAAAGTGGTTAAATCAGCTGCTGCAAATGTACGTGATAAATTTCAGGAAGAGCGCTTAGACAACGATCTTCTGTTCATTAAAGAAATTTATGTTGATGAAGGTGTTACGTTGAAGAGAATTCAACCGGCTCCAATGGGACGTGCCCATAGAATTAACAAACGAAGCTGCCACATAACCGTGGTTGTAGCGAAGCTTCAGGAAGAAACTGTAACAGAAGAATAAACGAGTAGAACATTGGGACAAAAAACCAATCCAACCGGACTAAGACTTGGCATTATTCAAGGATGGGAATCCAACTGGTATTCTGAAGAGAATGAACCGGCTATGTTGCTGGAAGATCATAAACTTCGTGAGTACCTGGCAACTCGTCTGAGAAATGGTGGTCTTTCCAACGTAGTTATTGAAAGAACACCCAAGCGAATCCTTCTCACACTCAATACTTCACGTCCCGGTGTAATTATCGGAAAAGGTGGAGAGCAGATTGAACTGCTGCGTGAGGAGTTGAAAAAGATTACGAACAAAGAGGTGCAAATTAATGTAAGTGAGATTAAACGACCCGAGCTGGATGCCAGCCTGGTTGCTCAAAACATTGCTCAGCAGCTGCAGGCGAGAGTATCTTTCCGCCGCGCTATGAAAACTGCTGTCTCCTCTGCTATGAGAATGGGAGCCAAAGGAATTAAGATTAAATGTTCCGGTCGATTGGGTGGTGCAGAGATGGCACGTACCGAACAATATAAAGAAGGTCGTGTTCCTCTTCATACCTTGAGAGCTGAAATTGATTATTCAAACACTACTTCTAATACCATTTACGGTTCCATTGGGGTGTCTGTTTGGATTTTTAAAGGTGAAATTATCGGTGATGTAGATTTAACTCCGGGATCTCAAGGCAAACAGGAAGATGAGCCGCAACGCAAACGTTCTGGTAAGTCTGGCGACAGACGTTCCAAAAGATCGAAAAGACGCAGTAGAAATTAACCGCTTGAGTAAAGAACAATGTTAGAACCGAAAAGAGTACATAGACGAAGAGTTCATCGTGATAAGCTCAAAGGCAATGCACAACGAGGGCATACTCTGGCTTTTGGAAGTTTTGGACTGAAGGCCCTTGAGCCTAAGTTTATCACATCACGACAAATTGAAGCATGCAGGGTAACCATTGCGAGAACTCTGCAGAGAGACGGTAAAACCTTTATCAGAATTTTTCCGGATCGCCCAATTACAAGAAAGCCTGCTGAAACCCGAATGGGTAAAGGTAAGGGTACTTTGGATCACTTTGTTGCTGTAGTAAAACCGGGCAGAATTCTTTTTGAAATTGCCGGTGTAAGTGAAGAGAAGGCAAAAGAGGCTCTGCGTCGTGCTTCGAATAAACTGCCAATTAAAACCAAATTTATTAAGCGTCGCGATTACGACGGTGAATAATTGACAGAGGATATCTGATGAAAGCACACGAATTACGAGACTTAACAATGACGGAATTAGAGGCCAGGCTGAATGATGAACGGAAAGCATTGGAAAATTTCCGCTTTAACAAGGCAATTGCAGGCCAAATTGAAAATCCGGCCAAGATTAAAAACACGAAACGGGAAATTGCCCGTTTGAAGACGATTATTAATGAAAAATTAGGTGCTGAATAAATTATGGCTGAAGCACAAAGATCTCAAAGAAGAACCAGAACCGGTCGGGTTGTAAGTGACCGCATGGAAAAAAGCATTACAGTTGCTGTAGATCGACAGATTAAACATCCTATTTACGGTAAGTTTATCACCAAAACCACAAAATATATGGCGCATGATGAAAATAATGATGCCAATGTTGGTGATACTGTATTGATAATGTCAACTCGGCCTCTGTCTAAACGCAAAACATGGCGTTTAGTAGATATCGTAGAAAGAGCAAAATAACGTTCAATCTTGTAGGTAAAGCTCATGATTCAAACGCAAAGTGTATTAAACGTTGCCGATAATAGCGGCGCAAAAAAGGTTATGTGTATTAAGGTTCTTGGGGATTCCAAAAGACGTTATGCACGTATTGGAGATTTAATCTCATGCTCTGTTAAAACAGCGATACCCGGAGGTAATGTTAAGAAGGGAGAAGTTGTACAGGCAGTAGTAGTGAGAACAAAAAAGGAAATTCGTCGCCGTGATGGTAGTTATATCCGTTTTGATGAAAACGCGGCAGTAATTATTAACAAAGAAAAGGAACCGGTAGGTACTCGTATATTCGGTCCTGTAGCTAGAGAGCTTCGGGAAAGAAACTTTATGAGAATCGTTTCACTGGCTCCGGAAGTACTTTAAAATCATATTTGTTATGCCACGTAAGTATAACACGCAAAAAAAATTACATGTTAAAAAAGGCGATAACGTTTTAGTTATTGCCGGAAACGACAAAGGGAAACGAGGGCGTGTTCTTTTTGTATATCCTAAAACAGACCGTGTTCTGGTTGAAGGGATTAACATGAGAACGCATCACGAAAAACCATCACAGGATAACCCGCAAGGCGGGCGAATGAAGCGCGAAGCTTCCATTCATATCTCAAATGTGATGGTGATCGACCCAACAACTGATGAGCCAACCAGAATTGGACGTAAACGAATTGAAGAAGATGGTGGCGGTCGTTGGGCACGATATGCTAAAACCAGTGGCGAAATCATTGATAAATAAATAGTAGAATGGCTGAAGCAAGACTTTATACAAAATACAAAGAGGATATCATCTCAAAACTCCGGGAAGAGTTTGAGTATGAGAATATCATGGGTGTACCGAAATTACAGAAGATTGTAATTAATGTTGGTGCAGGTGATGCTATGAACGATGCCAAGATACTTGATGTCATCAGTGAGAATATTGCTACCATCACCGGCCAGGCACCTGTTAAAACGAAAGCAAAGAAATCTATCTCTAACTTTAAGTTGAGAGAAGGTATGCCGATTGGTTGTAAGGTTACTCTGAGAGGAAAAATCATGTATGAATTCCTTGACAGATTAATCAACCTGGCCCTGCCAAGAACCCGCGACTTCCAAGGTGTTCCAAATAAAAGCTTTGATGGCAGAGGGAACTACACAATGGGTATTAAAGAACATACCATTTTTCCTGAAATTGATGTAGATAGGGCGAAATTAGTTCATGGTATGGATGTAACGTTTGTAACATCAGCTGAAAGTGATGAAGAAGCTTATGCGCTTTTGAATCACTTTGGAATGCCATTCAAAAAATAAATTAACATTAAGACAAGGTTCTATAATGGCTAAAAAATCCTGGATAGCGAGAAACGAAAAACGAAAACGTACCGTAGAGAAGTACGCCGAAAAAAGAAGACAGCTTAAAGAGGCCGGCGACTATGAAGCTCTGCAAAAATTACCTCGTGATGCAAGTCCCACAAGAGTGCGAAATCGCTGCTCTATTACCGGGCGATCAAGAGGTTATATAAGCAAGTATGGAGTATCACGTATTAAATTTCGTGAACTTGCATTAAATGGTAAAATTCCCGGCGTTAGAAAAGCTAGTTGGTAAACTGAGGACTGTAAATTATGCAAAGCGACACTATATCAGATTTTTTAACACGCATTAGAAATGCACAGCGTGCCGGCCATAGACGCGTTGACATTCCCGCATCAAAAATTAAGCGGGCTATGACCAAGATTCTCGTAGATAAGGGGTATGTCAACAGGTTCATCGATATTGAAGATGGCAAGCAAGGTATCATTCGTATTTTTCTAAAATATGATGCTTATGGAAAGCCGGTAATCCGGGAATTGAAGCGTGTATCCAAGCCTGGATTGAGAAAATACACTTCATCTGGCAATATTCCCCGATCATATAATGGTCTTGGAGTAGTGATTGTATCTACATCCAGAGGGGTAATGACAGATAAAGAAGCACGTAAACTTAATGTAGGCGGAGAGATTCTCTGCACTGTTTACTAATTAAAGAATTAGAGAAAAGTTATGTCCAGAATAGGTAAGCAGCCGATTCCACTTTTGAAAAATGTTGAATTCTCCATTGATGCGGACAATATTGCAACCATTAAAGGGGACAAAGGAACCGGTACTCTGCGTATACATCCAGAAATTGAAGTTGAAATCACTGATGAAGAAATCATTGTGAAGAGAAGCAGTGACTCTAAGGAGCATAAGTCGCTTCATGGATTACATCGCTCTTTGATTGAAAACATGGTGATTGGTGTAACCGAAGGTTATAAGAAAGAATTGGAGATTATCGGTGTTGGTTACCGTGCCGCCTATTCCGGCGATGTACTGGAGCTGAATCTCGGATATTCTCACCCGATTCATTTTGTGCCACCCAAAGGAATTGATATTGAAGTGGATACAAAGTCTAAGAAGAATCCGGTTGTAATTATCAGTGGAGTAAATAAAGAGCTGGTTGGGCAGGTAGCAGCTAAGATTCGTTCACTGCGTAAGCCTGAACCATACAAAGGTAAAGGAATCCGGTATGTGAATGAGTATGTTCGTAGAAAAGCCGGTAAATCTGCAGCCAAATAATTTATAGAGATCTTTTAAGATGAAAAAGAATAAGAAAAAGACTGAAAGAAGGAATAAGATCCGCAGAAGAATCCGCTCTACTATCCGTGGTACTTCTGAAAGGCCACGACTGAGCATCTTCAAAAGTAATAAGCATGTATATCTTCAGCTTATTAACGACAGAGAAAATGCCACGCTGCTGTCTGTGTCAACAAAGTCTGAGGCACTTGAAAGTGATCTGAAAGACAAATCCGGTGTGGAAGCTGCTCAAATAGTAGGAAAAGCTCTTGCTGAAGCAGCAAAAGAACAGGGAATAACAAAAGTAGTTTACGACCGAAGTGGGTATAAGTATCACGGCGTCGTTAAAGCTGCTGCTGATGGTGCCCGTGAAGGAGGATTAGACTTATAAAACATTTTTAATTATGCCTAAAGTAAGAAGAAAACATAATATCCCGGCTGCTAATTTAAACCTTGAAGAAAAATTGGTGCACATCAATCGTGTATCAAAAGTAGTAAAAGGTGGTCGTCGGTTCAGTTTCAACGCAATTGTTGTAGTTGGTAATGGTGAAGGTGTTGTTGGCCATGGTTTAGGGAAAGCAAATGAAGTTGCTGACGCTATCCAGAAAGGTTTCGATAATGCCAAGAAAAACCTGATTAAAGTACCAATTACTAAATCGGGCAGTATTCACCATCCCGTTGTTGGAAAAAATGGAGCGGGTAAAGTTCTGCTTCGCCCAGCGGCAGAGGGTACAGGTGTAATTGCCGGCGGTCCGGTAAAATCTATCTTAGAGGTTGCGGGATTTCATAATATCCTGTCAAAATCTTTAGGATCTTCAAATCCTCACAACATGGTGAAGGCAGCGTATGAAGCTCTGCGTGAACTAACTGACCCTGTTGAAGTAGCCCAAAGACGTGGAATAAGCGTCGGTAAAGTATTTGAAGGATAATCATAGTTTTTTAATAAAGATCTTGTCATGAAATTACACAATCTTAAAGCTCCGGAGACAAATAAAAAGTCTCGCAAAAGAGTAGGTCGCGGACAAGGATCCGGAATAGGTGAGCAGTCCGGGCGTGGGCATAACGGCCAGAAATCCAGAAGCGGCAGTAAAGTGAAAGCCTGGTTTGAAGGTGGACAAATGCCACTGCAGCGCCGTATTCCAAAATTTGGATTTAAAAATCCATTCAGAACTGAATATCAGGCATTGAATGTTCAAAAAGTGGCTGATTTTATTGAGGCCGGTAGATTATCAGATTCTATTACTATCAACGACCTTGTTGCTCAAGGATTGATAGATGATAAGGATCGGGTAAAACTTCTGGGTTCTGGCGAATTAAGCCAGAAAGTATCCATTGAAGTTCATGCTTGCAGCAATTCAGCAAAAGAAAAAGTTGAAGCAGCAGGCGGAGAAGTTAAGATTATCTCTTAAACAGCCACAATCACATCAGTTGAATATATCTAATGAGTTTAATAGAAAACTTTAGAAACATATTTAAAATCGAGGACCTTCGAAATCGTATCCTTTACGTAGTCGGAGTCCTCATGGTGTATCGTATCGGTACTTATGTTACGATGCCCGGAGTAGATGCAAGTTTACTAACTCAAACACAAGGAGATGCATCCAGTCTATTGGGGCTTTTTGATCTTTTTGTGGGTGGTGCATTTTCCAGAGCCGGTGTATTTGCTCTTGGTATTATGCCCTATATTACTGCAGCGATTATCATTCAGCTGATGGGTGCAGCCGTTCCTTACTTTCAGAAACTTCAGCGTGAAGGTGAAGAGGGACGAAGAAAAATAAACCGACTGACACGTTATGGTACTGTAGGTATTACTGCTGTTCAGGCAATCGGTTTTGCAATTAATCTGATGGCTACTTCGCCTGATGCAATTGTTGTAAGCAACGCTACTTTTATATTTACCTCAATTGTTGTTCTTACAGCCGGTACCACATTTGTAATGTGGCTGGGTGAGAGAATTACAGATCGTGGCATTGGGAATGGTATTTCGCTGTTAATTATGATAGGTATTATTGCAGTGTTGCCAACAAACCTGATGAATGAAATTCAAACAACTAACAACGCTATTATTGTAATCATGGAGCTTGCCGGATTGGCGCTTGTAATTGCTTCATGTGTGTTGTTAACACAGGGAACTCGTAAAATTCCGGTACAATACGCGAAACGTGTAGTAGGTCGTAAAGTTTATGGAGGAACCACTCAGTATTTACCGATTCGGGTAAATGCAGCCGGTGTGATGCCGATTATCTTTGCGCAATCAATCATGTTTATTCCAAGTACTTTTGGAACATTCTTCCCTGAAAACCAGACTGTACAGTGGCTTACTGCCTGGTCTGCTGATTTTACAGGTATTACATACTCGATTATCTTCTTTATCATCTGTGTGTTCTTCACATTTTTCTATACAGCTATTGCTGTCAATCCAAAGGAGATGGCAGATACGATGAAGCGCCAAGGTGGTTTTATCCCAGGTGTGAGGCCGGGTAAACAGACTGTCGAGTTTATTGATAACATTTTGACGAAAATTACACTACCCGGGTCACTTTTCTTGTCATTCGTGGCCATTATGCCGGCAATTGTTGCAAGAATGGGAGTTACACCGGGATTTGCCCTCTTTTACGGAGGAACCAGTTTGTTGATTATTGTTGGTGTGGCATTAGATACACTCCAACAAGTTGAGAGCCATCTGATGATGAGACATTATGATGGATTTATGAAATCAGGCAAAATCAAAGGAAGAAGACGAGCCTGATGATCTATCTGAAAAGTGAATCGGAAATTGATAAACTTCGGGAGGCGGCTCAGTTAGTATCAAGGACATTAGCTGAGGTTGCTAAAAAGATTTCGCCCGGAGTTACTACCGGTGAGCTTGATAGATTAGCAGAAGATTTTATACTAAAACATAATGCTCGGCCTGCATTTAAGGGTTACGGTAGTAAAAGTAATCCTTTTCCAGCAAGTTTGTGCATATCCGTGAACGAAGAAGTAGTTCATGGAATCCCCGGTAAGCGTGTATTAAAAGAAGGGGATATTGTTTCTGTGGATTGCGGAGTTGAAAAAGATGGTTATTTCGGAGATCATGCTTACACATTCGTCGTAGGTGATTGTGATGATAAAACGAAAAAGCTTCTTAGAACAACTCTTGAATCTCTTTACAAAGGGATCGACAATGCAGTTCACGGTAAAAAAATTGGCGATATTGCTTCTGCAATTCAGAAGCATAATGAAGCTGAAGGATTTGGCGTAGTAAGAGACCTGGTTGGTCATGGAATCGGAAAGAATATGCATGAAGATCCATCTGTGCCAAACTTCGGAAAGCCGGGTAAAGGTGAGCGGTTACGTTCAGGAATGACATTGGCAATTGAGCCGATGATTACTGAAGGCAGCTGGAAAATAAAAACACTTAGTGACGGTTGGACAATTGTCACTGCTGATAACTCCCGGTCAGCGCATTTTGAGCACGATATTGTGGTACGAGAAGGAAAAGCTGAAATTCTCAGTACTTTTGATTATATTGCCGAGATCACAAAAAATGAAATTCTAGAAGCGCATTATGGCTAAACAAGAGCCGATAAAGCAAGACGGAAAAATATTAGAAGCATTACCGAATGCTCAATTTCGAGTTGAGCTAGATAATGGGCATGAAATTTTGGCCCACGTGTCCGGTAAAATGAGAATGTACTACATCAAAATCTTACCGGGCGACAGAGTACAGGTTGAAATGTCTCCGTATGATTTGACGAAAGGAAGAATAACATATCGTTACAAGTAAAACAGGATTACTATGAAGACTAAATCCTCAGTAAAAAAAAGAAGTTCTGACGACAAAATAGTGCGGCGAAAAGGTCGTGTCTATGTAATTAACAAAAAGAACCCGCGACATAAGCAGCGGCAAGGTTAAAAATATTGGATTTGTTTTATGGCAAGAATCGCAGGTGTTGATTTACCGAAACAGAAACGTGGTGTAATAGCATTAACGTATATTTTTGGTATCGGCAAAACTACAGCAAAAGAAATTTTGGACGAAACAGGTATCGATTACGATACAAAAGTATCTGACTGGACAGAAGACCAGGTAGCTGCATTGCGTTCAATTATTGATAACGACCTGAAGGTTGAAGGTGCCCTTCGTACTGAGATCAACGGTAATATACGCCGATTGATCGAGACCGGAAGTTATCGAGGCGTAAGACACAGAAAAGGTTTGCCGGTTCGCGGACAACGTACACAGACCAATGCACGTACACGTAAAGGCAAGAGAAGAACTGTTGCCGGTAAAAAGAAAGCTCCTAAATAATCGTATAATTATTTAATCCAATGGCGAAAAGACAAAGAAAAGGTGCCGCTGATAAGATAGCGCGTAAAAAGAAGAAGAAGCAGGTTGCAGATCCGAATGGTATGGCCTTTGTGAAGGCAACTTTTAACAATGTATTAGTTAGCGTAACAGACGCCAACGGAAATGTGTTGTCATGGTCATCATCCGGCAAGGAAGGTTTTAAAGGTTCCAGGAAGAATACACCTTATGCAGCTCAGTTGAGTGCTGAAACTGCAGCAAAAGCAGCCTACGATATGGGGCTTAGAAAAGTTGAAGTGTTTGTAAAAGGTCCGGGTTCAGGCCGAGAAGCAGCCGTACGTGCACTGGCAACGAGCGGTCTGGAAGTAGTTACTATCAAAGATAGAACTCCTATTCCGCATAACGGATGCCGACCACCGAAACGCAGAAGAGTTTAATAATAAAGATTAGCAATTAAATGGCACGATACAGAGGTCCAAAACAAAAAGTTGCGCGTAGATTCAGGGAACCAATTTTTGGTCCAAGCAGCGCATTAGAAAGAAAACCTTACGGCCCAGGTCAGCACGGAAGAAGCCGTTATAGCAGAAAATCAGAGTACGCTATTCAGCTTGATGAAAAGCAGAAGGCAAAGTATACCTACGGTTTGCTCGAGAAGCAGTTCCGTAACCTGTATGAAAAGGCTAATCGTCAGGAAGGTGTAACAGGTGAAGTGCTTCTTCAGCTACTGGAATCACGCCTGGACAATGTCGTATATCGCCTGGGTTTTGCCAGAACCAGAAGACAGGCCAGACAATTGGTTTCTCACAAACATATTGTTGTGAATGGCCAGGTGGTTAATATTGCATCCTACCAGGTAAAACCCGGAGATGTAATTACAGTACGACCTAAATCCAGAAATCTTGAGCTTATTGAGGAAACTCTTCAAAGTTACTCTACAAGCAAATACAAGTGGCTCGAAACCGACAAGAAAACGAAAACAGGAAAATTCCTGAATGTGCCGGTAATGGAAGAAATTCCTGAAAATATCAACGTTCAGTTGATTATTGAGCTTTACTCTAAATAATTATAAACAGTCTTTTAAAGATTCAGCTATGAACAGCTATAGTTTACAGATGCCAGAAGTGCTTGAGGTAGAAAAAGAAACCGATACCTTTGGTACCTTTATCCTCCAACCGCTGGAGCGAGGGTTTGGTGTTACAATCGGTAATTCATTCAGACGTGTTCTGCTTTCTTCTCTGCCAGGATTGGCAATCACCGCTGTTAAAATCAACGGTGTGGATCATGAATATTCCAGTATTGACGGAGTAAAGGAAGATGTATATGAAATTATTCTCAACCTGAAGCAAATTCGTTTCAAGCAAGTTGAACAGAGTGGCGGTGTGATTACGCTAACCATTAAAGGCCCGGGCAATTTTACCGGTAAAGACATTGATGATGCAACAGCAGATTTCGATGTCTTAAATCCTGATATGGTGGTAGCTACTCTTTCCGAAGATGTTGAGTTGGATATTGAGTTGAGGGTAGGTCGTGGACGAGGTTATGTTCCGGCCGAAGAGATGGCATCTGATTTTGAGGATGATGTAAATCTTATGCCAATTGATGCAATTTTTACTCCGATTAAATCGGTTCAGTTTGATGTTGAAAACGTGCGTGTAGGCCAAAGAACGGATTACGAAAAACTCGTTCTAAATGTCACCACCGATGGATCATTGAATGCCAAGGAAGCTCTTACGATTTCAGGAAAGATTCTCAAAGAACACATCGAGAAATTTATTACTGAAAAGATTGAAGAGCCATTTACGCAAGAGGAAGAGGAAGTTGATGCGGAGAAGCAGCGTATTGCCAGTCTGCTTAAGACAAGTATCGAGGATCTGAATCTCAGCGTAAGAGCATATAATTGCTTGAAGTCAGCAAATATCAACTCCATTGCTGAATTGGTATCTAGAGAAGAGCAGGACTTATTGAAGTTCAGAAACTTTGGTAAAAAGTCACTGTCTGAATTGGTAGAAGTAATTGAAGAAAAGAATCTGGAATTTGGAATGGATGTTTCCAAATATCTGGACAAATAATAGGATAACGAATCATGCGTCACCAAGTTAAAGGAAGAAAATTAGGAAGGTCTACTCCTCACAGAAAAGCCACGCTTCAGGCATTGTCTGTTGCTCTTATTAAAGAGCATAGAATTCAGACTACACTGCCGAAAGCCAAAGAGCTCAGAACATTTGTTGAGCCAATTATTACCAAGGCTAAAGAGGATACAACTCATACAAGAAGACAAGTTTTCTCGAAGCTTAGAGATAAGCATGCAGTATCGGAGCTCTTTGATTCGATCGTTCCTGAAGTAGGCGATCGCCCCGGTGGTTATACCAGGATACTAAAACTTGGTAGAAGATTGGGTGACTCTGCCCAAATGGCTGTGATTGAGTTGGTTGATTTCAACGATGTGAAACCGGAATCCTCTGAAACGAAGAAAAAACGTACCAGAAGAGCTGGGAAATCAAATAAACCAACTCCTGCTACTGATGATTCTTCAAAAGAGAAGGAGGCTGAGGAGGTAAAAGATACTCCTAAGGCTGCAAAAGAAGAGAAGCCTAAAGAAACAAAAGCGTCAGCTGACTCTAAGAAGGAAGAAAAGGCCGACGACTCATCTGAAGAAAAGTAAAAAAACTTTCAAAGTAACCTTGACTTGAGTTAAGGTTACTTCTTATATTGAAAGTCTGTTGCGGATTTGAATACGATTTATTCATTTCTCAAATCCGCAAAAAATTCCAAACTTTTGAATTATTTATTGGGTTTTTGATATAGAAACTCGTAAGTTTGGAATCTGTCGCAAAAACGAAGTGGTGTATTTTGTGGCGGGCAATGTTCTTTGACGGTAGTGAAGTATAGACAGATTATTGAGTGAGCCTTGGACGGACTTGAAAAGTGTAGTTTAATTATTACAATGGAGAGTTTGATCCTGGCTCAGGACGAACGCTGGCGGCGGGCCTAACACATGCAAGTTGAAGGAGAAGGAAGGAGCTTGCTCTTTCCGGAGACTGGCGCACGGGTGAGTAACGCGTAG
>Ga0208112_100879_pt1 | contig 15350 bp, 14 predicted proteins | sample HotLakConsoUCCLE_FD_184736 | JGI IMG/M metagenome (GOLD analysis project Ga0208112, IMG submission 184736) | Hypersaline microbial mat communities from Hot Lake, Washington, USA - Hot Lake Consortium UCC-LE (SPAdes) (version 2) ... | reverse complement strand
CTTCTGCAAACTCAAGCACTTCAGGCGATGCGCCACACGCTTCGAAAAGCTGGCCAGAAACTTCCTCGCCGCAATCGCACTCGCCTCAGCAAGACTCTGGGTCAGAGCTTATGAGTCCACGACCTAGTGGACGTTCGCGCCTCAATGCTGGAGTACCGGGATAGGATCTTTTTGCTGATCTCTGCGGGAACAGCGGTGGCGCTGGTCTCGGTCTTCGCCCTGTTTCAGCTGGTCAAAGGACGGTGACGGCCGCTATCCACCGCCGTCCGGCCGAGCCAGGCAGATGACGGCCCTACCCCCTAAAGCCCGAAGCGCGCCCAGAGCTGGCGGCTTTCCATCACGTCCACGGCCGAGCCCATGAAGCGGGCGAGCAGGCCGCCCTTGGCGGGGCTGAGACCCTTGATCTTGGTCTTCGCGCCGAAGCGGCGTTCCAGCTCGGTGCGCGCCTCGGCGAGTCCATCAATCAGACCAGCGGGGATCGCCTCCTCGCCGGTGAAGACCGAGCCGTCGAACAGCTCCAAGCCCGCGTTGAGCTTGTCGCCGCGGGCGTCCTTTATGAGCTGGATGAACTGTGTGTGGATGCCCTCCATGAGGCGGGTCATCCGGGCCTTCTGCTCCTCGGTCTCTTCAGAGAAGGGATCGCCGAGGGATTTGCTCTTGCCCGCGGTCTTCAGCCGGCGCTCGACGCCCAGCTTCTCCATGGCCTCGGTGAAGCCGAAGCTGGCGCTGATGACGCCGATGGAGCCCACGATGGAGGCGGGATCGGCGAAGATTTCGTCGCCCGCAGCCGCGATCATGTAACCGCCGGACGCCGCCACATCCTCGCAGAACACCAGCACGGTCTTCTCGTTTTTCTTCGCCAGATGGCGGATGCGCTCATGGATCAGGCGCGACTGCACCGGGCTGCCGCCGGGCGAGTTCACCGCGATCGCCACCGCCGGCGCGTCCGCCATGGCGAAGGCCTTGTCCAGCAGCTTCTCGACCCGGGCGAGATTCAGCGCCGCGCCGTTGCGCCCGCCGGCCGCGATCATGCCTTCAAGGCGCACCAGCGGCACGACGGGAACGTCCGACCCGGTGGCCTTCTGGAGCGCCTTGCCCGCCTTGCGCGCATTTTCAGTGACGGTTTCGAAGAATGAGGACATGGGGGCGCTCCGGTTAAAGCCTGACCCTTGAACTGGCCCGCCTAGGGGTGGAGCGCAAGCCTCGCCTCGCCTTTCAGCAGCGCTTCGGCCTCAGCCGTGTAGGACGAGCCGGCGCCGGGGTGGAGCACGAGGCCCGGCAGGACCCGCAGCGGCGCCTTGCTCACCTTGCGCGCGGCGACGATCACACGCTTGGCCGGCGCGCCGGCGCGCGGATGGACCGGCAGGACCGCGATGTCGCCGGCGCGCCCCTGCAGCGGCGCGAGGATCGCGGAAAGCGCGTCGGCGCGGTGGATCACCGTCAGCACGCCGCCCTCCTTCAAACGCTTCAGACCGGCCTCGATCCAGGCCGCCAGCCCGGCCTCGTTCATCCAAGCGCCGGTTTTGCCGGGCTTGGGCGCGCGCAGGGCGTCCGGATCGTCAAAGAAGGGCGGATTGAAGAACACCGCGTCGAGCGGGTGGTCGGGCCGCCAGGCCAGGGCGTCGCCCTCCACGATGGCGACCCGGCTTTCAAGATCGTTCGCGGCCGCGTTGCGCCGGGCCAGGTTCGCGGTCTCCGCATCCCGCTCGATCCCGGTGAGGTCCGCGCCCGGATTGAGCACCGCCACGCTCAGCAGCGCCGCCCCCGCCCCGCATCCGAATTCGGCGGCGCGCGCGCCAGGCTTCAGCGCGATCGCGGCCGCCAGAAGCGCCGCATCGACGCCGGCGCGATAGCCGCCGCAGGCCTGATGGAGCGACAGCTTGCCGCCGAGGAAGCCGTCCGCGACCGCCGTGCTCACGCCCCGGTCCCGGGCTCGTCCTTCGGCATCGCCTCGGCCAGCACGCGCTTGGCTTCCGGCCCGTCCGCTTCGGGCACCAGAAGACGGCGCTTCACCCACGGCAGGGAGCCGCCGAACACCGCCGCCGTATTGGCGTCCAGGGTCATCGTCTCGATGCCGGCGTCGCGCAGCACGGTCTCGGCGAAGTTCAGCTTGATGGGGTCGTTTGTGGTCAGGACCTCGATCACGCGGGGCCTCCGATCTAGATGTCACAGTCCGGGCGCGTGCGGCGGCGCCGTGCGCTTGCCGGGGCGTGGAGCGCTACCTATTGTGCAGCCGCGACAGTGATGACCGCAAGAGGGCGTGACGGTGAACGGGCTCCCGCAACCGGACATGAAACCGGATATGAAACCGGAAACGAAGAATGACGCGAGCGATCCGGTCGCGCGCCTGATGGCGCTCGCCGGCGACGACATGCAGCGTGTCGAGACCCTGCTCGCCGAGCGCATGGCCAGCGAAACCGACATCATCGCCAAGGTGGCCCGCTATCTGGTGGAGGCCGGCGGCAAGCGCATCCGGCCGCTGATCACCGTGGCGAGCGCGCGCATGCTCGATTACCAGGGCGACGGACACATCCCCCTCGCCTCCGCGGTGGAGTTCATCCACTCGGCGACCCTGCTGCACGACGACGTGGTGGACGACAGCGATCTGCGCCGCGGCAAGACCCCGGCCAATCAGGTCTGGTCCAACCCCCATTCGGTGCTGGTGGGCGATTTTCTGTTCGCGCGCGCCTTCATGATGATGGTGGACGCCGGCTCCATGCCCGCGCTGAAAGTGCTCAGCCGCGCCGCCGCCGTGATCGCGGAAGGTGAAGTGCGCCAGTTGGCCGCGGTCCGCGACATCAAGGTCACGCGCGCCGACTACATGGACATTATCGAAGCCAAGACCGCCGAGCTGTTCGCCGCCGCCGCCACGGTGAGTCCGATCCTCTCCGGCGCCGGTCCCGAGCTGGAGGACGCGCTCGAGACCTATGGCCGCGAGCTCGGCCTCGCCTTCCAGCTGGTGGACGACGCCCTGGACTATGGCGGCGTCGCCGCCGATCTCGGCAAGAACACCGGGGATGATTTTCGCGAAGGCAAGATCACCCTGCCGCTGGCCCTGGCCCTTGAAGCCGCCGACGAGACCGAGCGGGCCTTCTGGGAGCGCACGATCGCCAATCTCGACCAGACCGACGAGGACTTCGAGGAAGCCGTCCGCCTGATGACCCGCCACGGCGCCCTGGACGCCACGCTGCAGGCCGCGCGCGGCCACGCCTCCCGCGCCGTCGCCGCCCTGGAGATCGCGCCGAAGAACGCCTGGTCGCAGGCCCTCGCTGCGCTCGCCGGGTTCGTGGTGGAGCGCGCGCACTAGCGACGGCGGTCCGCCCCGCCGGTCCTTCGAGGCTCGCCCACGGGCCCGCTCCTCGGGAGAGCGCGTTTCGCGCCGTAACTTCATCACCTTGGATTCCTCGTCACGAGGAATTTCGCGCGAAACGAAGCGCCGGAAAAATGCATTAGCCGCGCCGTCATGGCCGCCTGCGACCGCGCCCCTTGCCCCTCGCGCCGAGAGCGCCTAAGCGAGCCTGCAAGCCTTCAGGAGCCCCCCATGCATATCTCCGCCACCTTCGACGCCGGCAACATCATCGTGAAGTCGGCGGCGGATCCGCGAAACGTCCGGCTGGAGATCCGCAAGGACGCCGGGTCGGACTTTTACCAGTGGTTTTATTTCAAGGTCGCAGGCGCGAGGGGCGAAGCCTGCCGCTTCGTGATCGAGAACGCCGGCGGCGCCGCCTACGAAAAGGGCTGGCCGAATTACAAGGCGTGCGTCTCCAGCGACCGGGAGATCTGGGAGCGGGCCGACACGGCCTATGAGAACGGCGAATTGATCATCGATCTGACGCCCGAAGCCGACGCCGTCTGGATCGCGTATTTCGCGCCCTACTCCATGACCCGTCATGACGAGCTCATCGCCGCCTGCCAGCTTCATCCGCGCGTACGCCTGGACGTGCTGGGCTCGACTCTCGACGGCCGGGACATGGACCGGCTCACCATCGGCGAGCCGGGCGACGGGAAAAAATCCATCTGGGTGATCGCGCGCCAGCATCCCGGCGAGACCATGGCGCAATGGGCGGCCGAGGGCTTCCTCCAGCGCCTCCTTGACGACGCGGACCCGGCGAGCCGGGCGCTGCTGGATCGGGCGGTGGTCCATGTGGTCCCCAACATGAACCCGGACGGGTCCTTCCGCGGGCATCTGCGCACCAACGCCAAGGGGGTGAACCTCAACCGCGAATGGAACACGGCGAGCCCCGAGAACAGCCCGGAAGTGTTCTGCGTGCTGGCCGCCATGCGCGAGACAGGCGTCGATCTCTTCCTCGACATGCACGGCGACGAGGCGCTGCCTTACAATTTCATCGCCGGCGCCGAGGGCACGCCGTGCTGGACCGACGAAGCCAAGGCGCTGCTGGAACTCTATAAATCCGAGCTCAAGCGCTATAATCCCGACTTCCAGACCGAGCACGGCTATCCGATGAGCCCGCCGGGCACGGCCAACCCGTCGGTGGCGACCAACTATATGGCGCCAACGTTCAACTGCCTCGCCATGACGCTCGAAATGCCGTTCAAGGACAGCGCGATCACGCCGGACGACAGCCAGGGCTGGTCGCCGGAACGTTGCCTGCACTTGGGCGCGTCCCAGGTCGACGCCATGCGCGCGGTTCTGGACCGGCTGTAGGGGTCGGTCTCTGTCATTCCGGCCAAGCGAAGCGAAGCGCAGAGCCGGACCCCAAGTCGGTGCGGCGCCCCATGAGGCCCCGGATAGCGCTTTGCGCGTCCGGAATGAGAGGGTGGCGAGGGAGAAAGCTCCCTACTCGCTCGGCGTCGGCTCGGGCTCGGGCCGGAACTCCATATCGGTGTCGGCGACCAGATAGGTGAAGATCGTCCAGGCGGCGACGTTCTGGGCCATTTCCTCGGGCACGATCTTGTCGAACGTGTCGTTGGGCGTGTGGTGGAATTCGAAATAGTCCTCGCCGTTCTGCTCCAGCCGCGCCATGGGCACGCCCATGAAGGCCAGCGGGATCATATCCGGCCCGCCGCCGGACTCGTTGCCGCCGCGGATGATCCCCAGCGCCGCCAGTTCGCGCCCGATAGCGTCGAAATAGGGCAGCGCGTCCTCACTGACATTGGAGCCGAAACGCCAAACTTCGCGGGCGCCGAAATCGCTTTCCGAACCGATCACATGGTCAGCCAGCGTGCCGTCTTCCCGGCGGGCGTTGGCGTAGGCGCGCGCGCCCACGAGGCCGACTTCTTCTGAACCGAACAGCACGACCCGGATCGTACGCCGGGGATGCTCAGGAAGATCGCCGATCAGCCGGGCCGCCGCGGTGACGATGCCGACACCGGCGCCGTCGTCCAAGGCGCCGGTTGCGGTGTCCCAACTGTCGAGATGCGCGCCGATGACGACGATTTCTTCGGGGGCCTCCGACCCCACGATCTCGCCGATGACATTGCCGCTCGTCACCTCGCCGCGCCAGCCGGCATAGGTCTGCAGGCGGATACGCAGGGTTTCGCCGCTTTCGGCGATGCGTTCGATCTGGTCGGCGTCGGGCGCGGAGACCGCCAAGGCCGGAATCTGCGGCCGGCGCTCGTCCGGGAAGCCCATCATGCCCGTGTGCGCGAAGCGGTTGGAGCTGGTGCCCACCGACCGGATCAGCACGCCGGCTGCGCCGCGATCCTCGGCCATATGCCAGGCGTCGCGTCGCTTGCGGTTCGCCCAGCCATAGCCCTCTCCAGTGCGCGCGGCGACCATGCGGTCATTGACGAAGACCAGCTTGCCCGCCAGCGCGTCGGCCGCGCCGTCGAACGCCAGCAGATCGTCGAAGCTGTCGAAGAACACCACGTCCGCCTCAAGCCCGCCTTCGGGCGTCGCCGCCGCGCCGCCCAGCGAGATGGCGTATAGCTCCTGGGGATAAGGCGCGGTGATGGCCACTTCTTCATAGACGGAGCGCCCGCGGGTCCAGAGATCGAGGGGAAACTCCTCGACACGCACATTCTCGAACCCCAGCTCCGTGAGCCTCTCCACGGCCCAGTCCCGCGCGCGCGCCTCCTGGGGCGTGCCGGCCAGGCGCGGTCCGATCTCGGTGGTCAGGCTTTCGGTGATCTCGTAGGCGAGACTGCTTTCAAGGGCGCGGCTCGCGAGCCCCTGCGCCGTCTGCGCCTTGGCCGGATCGAGCTGGTGGACCGCGTCCTGCGCGAGCGCCGGCGCGGCGCACAGGCCGAAGATCAGGCTTGAAGCGGCGACGAGGCGGATGGATTTCAGCATGGCGGTCTCCCCCGAAAATCTGTTTTGCGAGAGGGTAGACTGCGGGCGCAGCGGGCGGAAGGCGCCGTGACACGCCGACTCCCGGGCGCAGCGTCTTGCGCTGTGGATCGCCGTGGTGTTCCACGCCGTCACAACCGTCTATAACGAGGCCATGACGACGATCCAGAATGATGAATCCAGCATTTCAGTGGAGCGCATGCCGGCCAACGACGCCGCACGCGCGGCGATCACCGGCCCGGACGCCCCGCCCGGCCACGGCGCCTTCGCGCCCGGCATGGTGGCGCGCGTCGGCCTCGCCATCGGGCGCACCCTGCCGAAGGGACGCGCCGGGCTTCGCCTCGCCGGCGCCGCGCGCCCGCTGGCCTTATCCGGGCTTAAAGACGGGCGCTGCGACGTGGAGGCTCTCGGCCTGAAGCTGCGGGTGCATCCGAAGGATAATTTGTCGGAAAAGCGCCTGTTTCTGACGCCGCAATGCTTCGATCCAGACGAGCTCGACGCCGTGCGCCGGGTGATGGGCCCCGGCAAGATCTTCATGGATATCGGCGCCAACGCCGGCGCCTATGCGCTCGTCGCGGCGAAAGCCGGCGGACGGGCGAGCCGGGTGGTGGCTGTGGAGCCCCAAGCGGAGATGCGCCGGCGCATGCTGTTCAACGCCCGCCAGAACGGGCTCGAAAATCTCGAGGTCACGGGCGTCGCGCTCGCCGATTACGAAGGCGAGGACGTCATGCGCATGGTGGCCGGAAACCTCGGCGGCACCGCGCTGACCGGGCCCGGCGAGGCCTCGGGCGAGGCGGTGCGGGTGACCACCCTGCCCACCCTCATGGGCGAGCTGCGCATCGACCGGATCAACGCCATGAAGATCGATGTGGAGGGCGGCGAGCTGGATATCCTCTCGGCCTTCTTCCGCTATGTGGACGCCGATCGCTGGCCCGAGCTGATGGTGCTGGAGCGCGCCGACCTGGCCGGGCGTGACGCGCCCGACGCCGCCGCGCTGGCGCAATCAAAGGGCTATAAGGTGGAGCAATACACGCGGATGAACGTGATCCTGGCGCGGTGATCGCGACCTTTTCGTGTGGGAGCGGAGAATCATGGGTGTGGACAGGATTATCGCAGGCCGGACCAAAGACCTCGGCGGCTTCGAGGTCTCCCGTGTTCTACCCATCGCCAAGAAGCGGCGCGTCGGCCCCTTCGTTTTTTTCGATGAGATGGGTCCGGCGAAGTTCGAGCCCGGCGACGGGATCGATGTGCGCCCGCACCCCCATATCGGCCTGGCGACGGTCACCTATCTGTTTGAAGGCGAGCTGGATCACGCCGATACCCTGGGCGTGCGCAAGACAATCACCCCCGGCGCAGTGAATCTGATGACGGCCGGGCGCGGCGTCGTGCATTCCGAACGCACCGGCCCGCACGCACGGCGAGACGGCCACGCGCTTCACGGGATCCAGGTCTGGGTCGCGCTTCCCGTGGATCAGGAGGACGGCGATCCGGGCTTCCAGCACGTCCCCGCCGCCGACATACCCGAGCTTGAACAGGGCGGCGCGACGCTGCGTCTGATCATGGGCGAAGCCTATGGCGCGGCGTCGCCGGCGCACACCGCCTCGCCGACATTGTACATCCACGCCGAATGCGCGGCCGGCTCGGCCTTTCAGGCGCCGTCCGGCCAGGGCGAACTCGCCGCCTATGTGGTGTCGGGAAAGATCGAGACCTGCGGCGAACCGGTGAGCGAAGGATGCATGGCGGTGTTCGCCGCCGGCGACGCGCCGGTGATTCGGGCCCGCACCGACAGCCGGGTGATGATCCTGGGCGGCGCCGATCCCGGCCCCCGTTACATGGAATGGAATTTCGTCGCCTCCCGCAAGGACCGGATCGAGCAGGCCAAGACCGACTGGCGGGCGAGCGCAGAGGCCGGCTTCGAAGCCACGGTCTTCCGACTGCCAGAGGGAGAGACCGAGCATATCGCCCTGCCCGGCGATCCCGGCTCCGGCCCGCCGCCGCGCACGCGGACAGAGCCGACGACCTGACCCGCCGGCGAGGCCGATCCCGCGAGAGATGCGCAATGACGCGCCGCAGCACGGATTTTCGGGTGATTTGCACCGGGCCGGGCGCTAGAACGGTCCCCTAGATGTGACGGTCTGCGGCGCCAGACTGCAGCCGCGTATGACTGGAAATCCGAACCGGGGGGATGACCCATGGCCGACGGCATGATGACGCCGCGAGATCTCAGCGATCTCGGCGTCGACACCGCTTTGAAACTCAACGTCAACTGGAACGAGGAAGCGCTCTACGAAGAGGCCGTGCGCCGCGGCGAGGGCCGCGTGGCCAAGGGCGGCGCCCTGGTGGTGGAGACCGGCCAGCACACCGGACGCTCGGCGCGCGACAAGTTCACCGTGCGCGACGAGACCACCGAAGACACCGTGTGGTGGGACTTCAACGCCTCCATGACGCCGGCCCATTTCGATGCGCTGTGGGATGATTTCAAGGCGCACATGACCGGCTCGGAGCTCTTCGTGCAGGAGCTGTTCGGCGGCGCCGACCCTGCGCACCGCCTGCCGGTGCGCGTGGTCAACGAGCTCGCCTGGCATTCGCTGTTCATCCGCCATCTGCTGCGCCGCCCGGACGCCAGCGAGCTGGAGACGTTCGCCGCGGAGTTCACCATCGTGAATCTCCCGAGCTTCAAGGCCGATCCAGAGCGCCACGGCACGCGCGGCGAGACCGTGATCGCGGTGAATTTCGCCCAGCGCCTGGTCCTGATCGGCGGCACGTCCTACGCCGGCGAGACCAAGAAATCGGTCTTCACGATCCTCAATTACCTGCTGCCGGAACGCCGCATCATGCCGATGCACTGCTCGGTCAACAAAGGCGAGCAAGGCGACAGCGCGATCTTCTTCGGTCTCTCGGGCACCGGCAAGACCACCCTGTCGGCTGACCCCAAGCGCGTGCTGATCGGCGATGACGAGCACGGCTGGTCGCCGGACGGGCTCTTCAATTTCGAAGGCGGCTGCTACGCCAAGATGATCCGCCTCAGCGAAGAGGCCGAGCCGGCGATCTTCGCCACAACGAAAATGTGGGGCACGGTGCTGGAGAACGTGGTGATGGATTCCGTCACCCGGGAGCTGGATCTCGACGACGCGTCGCTGGCGGAGAATTCCCGCGGCGCCTATCCGCTGCACTATATTCCCAATTCCTGCGACAAGAATGTCTGCGGCCATCCCAATAATCTGGTGATGCTCACCTGCGACGCGTTCGGCGTGATGCCGCCCATCGCCAAACTCACCCCGGCCCAGGCCATGTATCACTTCCTGTCGGGCTATACGGCGAAAGTCGCCGGCACGGAAAAAGGCGTCACCGAGCCGAGCGCCACCTTCTCCACCTGCTTTGGCGCGCCCTTCATGCCGCGCCACCCGTCCGAATACGGCGCGCTTCTGCGCGATCTCATCGCCGAGCACGGCGCCGATTGCTGGCTGGTGAACACCGGCTGGACAGGCGGGCCCTACGGCGAAGGTCAGCGCATGCCGATCAAGGCGACCCGCGCCCTGCTCAATGCGGCGCTGGACGGCTCGTTCGCCGGCGCTGAATACCGCATCGACCCGGTGTTCGGATTCGCGGTCCCGGTGAAGGTGGAGGGCGTCGACCCGGCCATGCTGAACCCGCGCGAAACCTGGAGCGATCCGACCGGCTATGACGCCCAGGCGGAAAAGCTCGCCGACATGTTCGTGGCGAATTTCGAGAAGTTCGAGGACCACGTGGCGCCCTATGTCCGCGCCGCGGCCCCGAAGCCGGGTCAGGCGAAGCCGGCTGAATAGGCACGGTCGCCTGCGTTGAATGAAAAGACCCCGGCGCGGCGCGCCGGGGTTTTTGCTATTCAGCATCCATGGATACGCACTTCCTCACCGCCCTGGACCAGCTCTCCACCGGCTATCAGACCGGCCTCTTTGGTGGCGAACGCTGGGGCGTGACCCTTCGCGGCGGCCCCGGCAATCCCGTGCGCAAGCTTTACGGCGAGCGCCTGGCCGGCGGCGACCACGTGAGTTTCAACCTCTACACGCCGACGAGCGGTCCGATTCTGAAGCCCTGCGAGATGCCGGAGGAGAAGGTGATCGACTTCGTGCTGGAATTCGAGCCAGACGGCTGAAGCGCCTTCGCCCGGGCGCTCATTGCAGGCCGACCCCGCCCTCGAGCCCGGACAACAGGCGGTCCGGCGAGAACGCCTCACCGCCGCGGAACACCAGAACCGGGCGTGTGATCGCAGACGGATCTGAGGCCAGCGCGCCGTCAAGCAGGACAAGATCGGCGATCTTGCCGGCCTCGACCGTGCCGAGCTCGGCCTCCCGACCGATCACGATCGCACCGTTGAGGCTCATCACCTGAATCGCCTCTTCAGGGGAGAATCCGGCTTCCAGAAACAGAGCGTAGTTTCTTTGGTCGCCAAAACCGGGAAGATTGTGCCGCCCCGGATCGAGCCCCGCGGCGAGGAGGCCGCCGGCCTCGAAGAACGCCCGTTCAAAGCGCAGGGCGTTCGCGAACGCCGCGTCGGGCGCCGTGTTGAGCGCATCCTCGGCGAGGCGAGCCTGTCGGGCCTCATGGGCTTCGCGAAACGCCGGGGCCAGATATCTGACCACCCGCGCATCGCCCTGATAGCGATGGGGATAGCGCGTCTCCACGATGGCGGCGGTTGACACAAGTGCGGTCCCGTTTTCGATGAGGGCTCGATAGACCGCGTGCGCCGCGGCGCCGTCTGGATCCACGGTCGCCATGGCCTGCACGCTTCCCGCAACGCACGTCCCCTCCGGCTTGTCCGCCACGAAATCACTGGCGGAGACAAGGCCATGTTCGATCGTGTCGATGCCGAGGGCGGCCGCTTCGGCGAAGGTGAGCGAGCACAGATGTCCCGCCACCCGCAGCCCGCGGGCATGGGCCTCCTCGATCACCGCACGCGCGATGGCAGGCTCGACGCGGCGATAGAGCTTGATCCAGCCGACCCCGATCTCGGCCCAGCGCTGCACGAAGGCGCGCGCCTCATCCTCGGACGCCGGCTGCACCATGACCGGCGCGTCGCCGGGTCCGCTGACATAGGGCGATGAGGTGGAGACGCGCGGCGCCGCTGCGAGGCCGTCCTCCGCCGCCCCAGCCATTGCGAGATCAGCCAGGGGCGACGCGGCGCCGACGGTGCGGATCGTGGTCACGCCGGCGGCGAGATACAGCCGCGCGGCGGCCCGCTGCAGCAAAGGCGCACCGGGCATGTGGGTGTGATTATGGGCGCCGACGAGGCCGGGAATAAGGGTCAGTCCCGCGCCGTCAAGCCGGCGCGCGCCGGGAGGCGGCGCCAGATCCTCGCCCAGAGCCGCGATGCGGCCGTCGACGATGATGACGTCAAGTCCGTGGCCCGCAGGCGCCCCTGTTCCGTCGATCACCGTGACAGTCTCGATGAAGACCGGACCTGGCTCGAAGGCGAGATATGGCGGCGCGGGGTCGGTGCTGTCAGGCGGCGCCGGAACGGCGGCGTCGTCCTGGCCGGAAGCCGTTGCGGCCCCAAACAACACCGCCGCCAGCCAGACCATGCCTGCGGTCACCGCCTTGCGCATCATGCCCCTGCACTCCTTGCCGACACCACGCTGAGTTCAGCCGCCGATAAGGCGGAGACGAGACAGGTCCGGCGCGTCAGGCGGTTGGTGGACGGCGCAGCTTATGCTGCGCCGACACGCCTAGCCTTGCGCGGCTGCGCTCGGCTTGCGGGTGGAGGAGCCGCGACGCGGACGTCCACCGCCCTGACCGCCGCCCTGGCCGCTGCGGTTCTGACCGCCCTGTCCTTGCGGACGTCCGCCGCCGGAGCGGCTCCGGCCGCCGCCGCCGCCGCGATTTTGCTTGGGCTTGGCCGCATCGCCCTTGGGCATGGGCGGGGCGTCGTTCATGCCGGGGATTTCCTTGCCCATGAGCTTCTCGATATCCTTCAGGAGGATCCGCTCATCGGGCGCCACCAGCGAGACGGCCCGGCCTTCCGCGCCGGCGCGCGCGGTGCGCCCGATGCGGTGGACATAGCTTTCCGAGACGTTGGGCAGCTCGTAGTTCACGACCACGGCCACATCGTCGATATCCAGCCCGCGCGCCGCGATGTCGGTGGCGACCAGAACCGGCGACTTGCCCGAGCGGAAGGCCTCAAGGGCGCGCTCGCGCTGGCCCTGCGACTTGTTGCCGTGAATGGCGTTGGCCTTGTGGCCGAAGCTCACCAGGCGCTTGGCGACCCGGTCGGCGCCGCGCTTGGTCCGGGTGAAGACGATCGCCTTCTTGCCGGCGTCGGGCGCCATCAGGTCGATGAGCGCATCCGGCTTGTCGGCCGAATTCACGTAGAACACCTTCTGGTCGATGCGCTCCACCGGTTTTGAGGGCGGGCTCACCGAAACCGTCACCGGGTCCTTCAGGAAGTCGTCGGCGAGCTGGCGGATGGCCGCCGGCATGGTGGCCGAGAACATCACCGTCTGGCGCGGCTTGGCGGCCTGGGAAAGCAGCTTGCGGATCGCCGGCATGAAGCCGAGATCGAGCATCTGGTCGGCCTCGTCCAGGATCACGATGCTGGTGTGGTCCAGGCGCGCCTTGCCCGTGGACATGTGGTCCAGCAGACGGCCGGGCGTCGCGATGAGGATATCAAGGCCGAGCGCCAGCTTCTTGATCTGCGGACCCGGCTTCACCCCGCCGAAAACCACCGCATGGGTGAGACCGGCGTGCTTGCCGTAGGTCTCGACGCTGGCGCCGATCTGGGCGGCCAGCTCGCGCGTCGGCGCCAGGATCAGGGCGCGGCAGGTGCGCCCGGGCGCCTGCTTGTTCTGCGCCAGGAGCCGGGTGATGAGCGGCAGCACGAAGGCCGCCGTCTTGCCGGTGCCGGTCTGGGCCAGGCCCACCACGTCACGGCCGGCCAGAACCGGGGCGATGGCGCGCGCCTGGATCGGAGTCGGGGTTTCATAGCCCTCGTCCATGACGGCGCGCAGCACGGGCTCGGCGAGGTTCAAATCAGTAAACTTGGTCATATCAAACTTTCTCGCGCGCCCGTCCCGGGCGCGGCGTAGGTCTTTTCATAGGAGACAACTGCGTAGATCAGCCGCCGTCGACGGATGCGTACTGCACCCAACGCCCGGACAGGAATTCCAAGAGCCCAAAAGGCTCCGGCCGATCCGATAGCAATCCGGCGAAAGAACGAATCCGTTCTCTCCACGCGCCAGACCGCATGCGTACCGGCCTTGTGGACGCGTACTGCGGCGAAAGCAAGGCCGAAGCGTTCGCCGGACCACCATGACGGGCGCCCCGCCCCAGGCTCGCCCGGCGCCGAGCACTGCGCAGGACCACCCACAGCGGGAACCGCCTTCGGCGCAGTCAGGTTCGCGGATCGTCACCCTCAGAGTCCGCCATGCCCTCTCAAAGCTCCCGCCTGTCCGCCCTCCTGAACCGCCATGGCCGGACCTTTTGCAACGAGCTGGGAATCGACATCGCATCCTCCAGCCCTGAAGCGCTGTTTCAATGGCTGGTGGCGGCCAACCTCTACTCCACCCGGATCGGCGCGACGCTGGCCACGGCCAGGGCGAACGCGCTGGTCGAGCACTGGCTCACCTCTGCGAAGGCGCTCTGCGATGCAGGCTGGGAGCGCCGGGTGACGGTGTTGAACGGGGCAGGCTACGCGCGCATGGACGAGCGTTACTCGTCGATCCTCGGCGACATGGCCGCGCAAGTGCTGGAGCGCCATGATGGCGACCTGAACGGCCTGCGCGAGGCGGCCGGACGCAAGACGGGTGCTGAGATGGACGCGTTCATGGACCTGAAGGGCATCGGCCCGACTGGCGCCGACATCTTCCGCCGGGAGGCGCAGGCGGCGTGGGACGAACTTTTTCCTTTCATGGACAAGAAGGCCAAGTCCGCAGCGCGCGCGCTGGACCTGCCCGATGACGCCGAAGCGCTGAAGGCGCTCGCCGGCGACCGATTCGTCACGGCGGCAGCCGCCCTGGTCCGGGCCGATCTCGCCGGCGATGCGGCGCAGATCAAGCACGCCGCGTGACCGCCTCACAAAAACGCGATGCGGCGCAAGCTTTAACCGGACGGCGCGACAGCCCACCTTGGCGGCGAAGCGATGCTGAGGAGTTCCGCCCATGACCGCCTACACCCCGCCCAAAGTCTGGACCTTCGCCGCCGAGAGCGGCGGCCGGTTCGCGAAGATCAACCGCCCGACCGCCGGATCCACCCACGACAAGGCCTTGCCCGTGGGCGAGCACCCCTTCCAGCTGTATTCCCTCGCCACACCTAACGGCGTGAAGGCGACCGTCATGCTCGAGGAGCTGCTGGAGGCCGGTCATGACGCCGAGTACGACGCTTGGATCATCGATATCAGCGAAGGCGAACAGTTCAGCTCGGGCTTCGTGGAGATCAATCCAAACTCGAAGATTCCCGCCCTGCTCGACCGCAGCGGCGCACGGCCGGTTCGGGTGTTCGAGTCCGGCTCGATCCTCCTGCACCTGGCCGAAAAATACGGAGCTTTCCTGCCTTCAGGCGGACCCGAGCGCACCGAGGTGATGAACTGGCTGTTCTGGCAAATGGGCGCCGCGCCATATCTCGGCGGAGGGTTCGGCCATTTCTACGCCTATGCGCCGGAGAAATTCGAGTATGCGATCAATCGCTTCACCATGGAGGTGAAGCGCCAGCTCGACCTGCTGGACAAGGCGCTGGCCGATCGGCCCTTTATCGCGGGCGACGCCTACACCATCGCCGATATGGCGATCTGGCCCTGGTACGGCGCGCTGGCCATGGGCAAGCTCTACGAGGCTGGCGAGTTTCTGTCGGTGCACGAGTACGAACACGTGCGCGCCTGGGCGGAACGGATCGCCGCACGCCCGGCGGTAAAGCGCGGCCGACGCGTCAACAAGGTGTGGGGCGAGGAGGCCGACCAGATGCGCGAGCGCCACGGACCGGGGGATTTCAAGGTCTTATAAGGCCTGACCCAGCCCCCTGATCCGGGCCGTGAGTTAGTAGAGTCTGTTCGCCTTTCTTTCTGGGTTGATGTGGTTGGTCAAGGCCCGGTGAGCGGAGCTTGCGCGTAGCTCAAGCGAGCCGGGCCGGGGGT
>Ga0208112_100878_pt1 | contig 15367 bp, 15 predicted proteins | sample HotLakConsoUCCLE_FD_184736 | JGI IMG/M metagenome (GOLD analysis project Ga0208112, IMG submission 184736) | Hypersaline microbial mat communities from Hot Lake, Washington, USA - Hot Lake Consortium UCC-LE (SPAdes) (version 2) ... | reverse complement strand
TCGGGATCTTCCCCAATGAAGCATCCATCATGCGTTTGATCGGCGCCGTGCTCTTCGAGCAGAATGACGAATGGCAGACATCAAGCCGCTACATGATGGTCGAGGCATTCGCACAGATCGACAAGGAAGAGATCGATCCCATCCTCAGCATAACCACAAAAGCCGCCTGATCATGACCTCAGGCCATCCAGAAAATTACACCAGCTTGACGGACGCGACCCCGCATCTGCGCAAAAATGAAAAATCGTGAAGGAGCCGATATCCGGATTTTGATTGTACTTTTTGATGCTTGACAACAATTTTTGATTGTTTAACATGGTTTTTGACAGCGCCTTTCAATCCTTAAAATTGTATTTTAGTGGAAATATCGGAATATCGACCCATCTCGGAGCGCGAAACATCGAAAGGTTGGGGCAATGACATACGTACCCTCCAATATATTCGACCTCGAATCAAATGTTAAGAGTTATTGCATTGGATTTCCTGCTGAATTCACTCAAGCTAGCGGCGCAATAATTGAAGATATTGATGGAAAAAAGTACTTTGATTTAGTATCAGGGTGCGGCTCTTTGAATTATGGGCTTAATAACAAATATATAAAAGAGAAATTAATTGAATACATTTTGTACGATGGAATAGCTCTGAGTCTTGATATGAATAGTTCAGCCAAGAAAATATTTCTCCAGACGTTAAGAAAAAAATACTGGAGCGGCGGGGACTCGATTATCGCATTCATTTTACGGGACCAACGGGCACAAACGCGATTGAGGCAGCCATAAAGCTCGCCCGCAAGGTGACTGGGCGGACCAACGTGATTTCGTTTACCAACGGCTTCCACGGGTGCTCACTCGGCGCGCTGTCGCTGACGGGCTCGAGCCACCATCGCCGCTCGTCCGCCCCGCTTCTTACCGGCGTGACGCATATGCCGTATGACGGCTATTTCGGGCCAGAAATTGACACATGTGCAATGATCGAAAACCTGCTTGCCGACCCTTCGAGCGGCATTGACGCACCAGCCGCGATCATTCTGGAGGCTGTTCAGGGTGAGGGGGGGCTCAATGTCGCGTGTCCAGACTGGCTATGTCGGATCGAGGCGCTCGCCCGTCGTCACGGGGCGCTGCTTATCCTTGACGAGATTCAGGCAGGGTGCGGACGTACCGGGAGTTTCTTCGCGTTCGAGGAAAGCGGGATCGTGCCCGACATGGTGGTGCTTGCCAAGGCAATCTCGGGATTTGGATTGCCAATGTCTTTGCTCTTGCTGAGACCGGAGCTGGATATTTGGGAGCCAGGCGAGCATAATGGCACATTTCGCGGTAATTGCCATGCCTTTGTAACCGCCGCTGCGGCAATAGGCCAGTACTGGTCGGACGATAAACTGTCAAATTCGATCAATCATCTGGCCTCGATACTTTATGGGCGCCTGAACGCGATTGCGCAGCGATACCAATTGCGGGTCAAGGGCAAGGGGCTGATGCAGGGCATCGATATGGGTAGCGCCGAGGCCTGCCGGTTGCTTCGCCGACGCTGTTTCGAGGCCGGGCTGTTGCTTGAAGCCTGTGGGCCACATGATGAGGTGCTCAAGTTCATGCCGCCGCTGACGATCGATACCGTCGAACTGACGACCGCCCTCGACATCGTCGAGGAATATTTTCACGAAGATATGACCGGAACCGTCGCCGCCCGGGCTGCTACGACGGACGGTTCAATGTTCGTTCAGTGAGCCTGGATCAGCCCCATCCCGATATCTGGAGACGCGAATTGTCTTTCTCGGATACTGCCGAAGCGGCCTCCTCTTTGATGCATGTTTATGACTGCATCGGGATAGGTTTTGGCCCCTCGAACATTGCACTTGCGATCGCGCTTGAGGAAATCGGCGCCCTGGATAACTGCCTGTTTCTTGAGGCGCGAGACTGCATCGCGTGGCAACCGGGCATGTTGCTCGAAGGCAGCGATATTCAGCATAATCCGCTGCGTGACTTCGTGACCCCACGCAACCCCCGAAGCGCCTACGGCTTTCTTTCGTACCTCGCAGCGAAGGATCGGCTCTTTGAATTTCTGAATCTCGATGCACCGTTTCCGCCGCGGATAGAATATGCCGGTTACGTGGCATGGGTAGCCGAACAGTTTGCGCATGCAGTCCGCCTGAACGTGCGTGTCGATGGCATCGACGTCGTGGAAGACCCACAGCGCGGGCGCCTGCTGATGGTATCCACTCGCTCCGGAAGCTACCTCGTCCGAACGGTAAGTTTCGGGCCAGGGCGCTCGGCCCATATCCCAGAAGTCTTTGCGCCTCACCTTGGGCCGCGCGTCGTGCATCTGACTGATTATCTCTGGAGTATCGAGCGCTGGAAGGATGAGGGGCTAAAGCGTTTCGTTGTCATCGGCGGAAGCCAGAGTGCTGCGGAGATCGTTCTGGACCTTGCAGGTCGGGCGCCTGACTATGAAATTACAAGTATATCGAGGAATTTTGGCTTTAAACTTAAGGACGTAAGTCCTTTTACGGAACGTATATACATGCCAGAATTTGTAGATTACTTCTTTGAAGCGCCTGAAGATATACAGCATGCAATGACACAGGAATTATGGCGCAGCAATTATGGAGCGGCAGATCATGATGTAATTGTAGCGCTCCAGATGCACCTATACGAGCAGAAGGTATCTGGTCATGAGCGGATAAAAATACTCTCCAATCAGACGACAAATTCAGTAAGTTCGCTTCCATTTGGTGATTTGTTTCTTCGTCTTACTGATCGGTGCGACAGATCAACGTGTGACATATATGCCGACGCGGTAATTCTCGCGACTGGATTCCAAAATTTCGGCTCCGGTGAGAAGCGGGAAGCGTACCACCCGCTGCTGAAAGCGCTCGTGCCCGTGATGCGGTTTCGCGCCGATGGCGGCGTTGTCGTAAAGCGTGATTTCAGCCTCGGTTATGCCTCTGATGCTGGCCCAATGCCGCAGATCTTTCTGAATGGCGTTTGTGAAGCAACTCATGGCTTTGGTGACGCCGGCTCCTTCAGCCTGCTTTCAACGCGCTCAGCGCATATTGCTGAAGCCATCCAGCGGGCATGTCGGGAAACTGCGCTTCCGGAAACATGTCACGGAGCCTCGCCTGATTAATATCGATAATGCTTGGAGTGGTTGTTTGATGGCCATGAATATTCAAGAAGAGTATGGACGGTCCGAAGAGGATGACACGCATGACGTCGTCATCGTCGGCGCTGGCATTTCGGGCAGTGCTGCAGCGATATTGCTGGGGCGCCTGGGGCTGAAAATTCTTGTCCTCGAGAAAAAATTGTCTTCTGACGAGTACAAGGCCAATTGTACGACCTTTATTCAGGCAAGTGCCCTTCCTGTTATTCGCGGACTCGGAATTCAGGAGGAGCTTGAGAAGGAGGGCGCAGTTCGCAATAGCGCCCTGTTCTGGACGGAGTTTGGCTGGATCGTCGACCGATTGCAGCGGGACAAGGCTTATGGCCATGGCTATTCGGTGCAGCGGAAAAAACTGGACCCGTTACTGCGGCGAAAGGCTGTAGAGGTCGGGAATGTGACGATCAGGCTCGGAGCTACGCTGGATTCTCTTGTAGAGAGCGAAGACGGGAACATCGTCGGCATCGGTTATCTCGGCGCTGACGGGATTCGCAGGGAATCCCATGCCCAACTTGTGATACTTGCAGATGGGCGAAATTCCCGGGGCGCTGACCTCGCGAGCGTTCCGACGGTTCGTCGGGAAAACAACCGCTTCGTCTATTTTGCCTATTATAAGAACATGCCGCTGAAGACGGGAAAGACAGCGCAATTCTGGCAGCGTGATCGCGATATGGGTTTCGCCTACCCGTTTGATGACGACCTGACAATGCTGTGCTGCTTCGTAACGCATGATCAGTACGAAAATTGGCGGGGGGACAAGTTTGCTGCGCTGGAATCATTTTTCGATGATCTGCCGTGCGCCCCCGACAAGTCGCAGGCCTTGCGTGCATCCCGTATGCTCGGTATGCGCCGGCTTGATGATTACAAGCGCCCGGCTGTTCACCAAAATCTTGCCTTGATTGGCGACGCCTGCATGTCATGCGATCCGATGTCGGGGGTGGGCTGCGGTTTCGCTCTTCAATCCGCGCAATGGCTGACTGAATGCGTCGGTGATGCGCTCGTACGTCGCGACGATCTGCGGCCCAGCCTCTCGGCCTATCGGCGCAAGCATCGCAAGATGTTGGCCGGCCACGAGTTCTTTATCAAGGATAATGCGACCGGTCGCCCGATGAGTTTTCTCGAGAAGCTGATCTCCCGCGCTGCGGTTGCCGATGCAAAGGTTGCGCACCGTCTGCACCTGTTCATCGGTCGCGTCATTTCCTGGAAGGCATTCCTAACCCCTCCAATGCTCTTGCGCATCCTGACATCGAACGTGACCTATGCACGCCGCAAGGATGAGTTGCGCGCCCATGAGCCGATCTGAGCCAATGAAGGTTTTTCTCGTCTGTGTTGGTTTGCTCGTGGCGGCTTATGCTGCCGGGTACAGGGCGGATCTGGATCCTCAAGATATCGAGCGGCAATTCTCGATGCCACATTCGCTATTTACCGATGTCGAAGGCACACGCGTGCACTTCACTGATGAGGGTGATGGCCCCGTCATCCTCCTGATCCATGGATCGGGTGCAGAAATCGGCGTGTGGCAGCCGCTTTCAGCGGTGCTTTCGATGAACGGCTATCGTGTGATCTCCACCGATCTTCCTGGAAGCGGTCTGTCGGGTTTCGATCCCCGGGGGCGATATGACGCCGATTCCGGAATGGCGTTTGTATTAGCCTTTCTCCGCGAACTGGGCATTGAGCGGGCTACCGTCCTCGGGCATTCCACGGGTGGCCAGATTGCCTGGCGTGCGGCACTCGCGCCCGAAAGCCCGGTCGAGCGCCTGATACTGGTCGCATCAACGGGCTACCCTCATCCGAGTCCCATGACATGGACACTGGCTCGGGTTCCCTTGCTGGGCGAGATTATGCGGCACATCACACCCCGTTTCCTGGTGCGCATGAATCTGCGTGACACCTTTTATGACGATGACCGCGTCACCGATGAGCTGGTTGATCGCTACTACGCCATGATCCGGCGGGCGGGTGCACGTGATGCCCTGCTTGCTCGCATGCGCGCAGTCAGCTTCGACTCACACGAATACATCCGCTGCATCCGGCAGCCAGCTCTCGTGCTGTGGGGCGCGGGCGACATCTGGCTCCCGGTCGAAATCGGTGAATGGTTCGCTGGTGAGATTTCCGCCGCCCATCTGGTGACCTTCCCGGAAACCGGGCACAATGTACCGGAAGAGGCTGACCCCGATCTGCTGGCGGCGACTATTGCCGACTGGATGAGCGAAGCGGTCGACGGTGCAACCATGGAGCGACGCCCGGGATGTGACGCAGCACATGCGCCCGAAGCCGGAGATCCGGCCTCCAGGGTTGATACAGGCGAGATCCCGGCATGAGCGGAATTCTTGTCACGGGCGCCTCGGGATTCATCGGCTCTGCCTTTCTGGCACGGTTCATGTGTACGAATCCTGATGTCGGCGTTTTTGTGCTGATGCGCGAACAGCCTCGCGGGCCCGATACCCGTTTCAGGCTCACGCGTGGCCTCGCGCGCGCCCTGCATGCCGGGCGCGATAAATCCGTGTTGCCGCAGGCGCTCGCGGATCGGGTGGACATCATGATCGGTGATGTGTCTGCACCGTGTTGTGGCCTTTCGCCGGTCGATATCGCGCGCCTCGAAAGATACGGCGTGGAGCAGATCTGGCATATTGCAGCTGATCTGAGGGTCGACGCGTCCGACGCGGTGCGCGATCAGAATCCGCGTGCTGCTGAGGAGGTCATGCAGCTCGCGAACCGTATCGGATGTCGGGACGTCGTCATGGTTTCGACTGCTTACGTCTTCGGGCGCTGCAGCGGAATAATCGACGCCGATGCGCCACCTCCGGTCGGGATCGAACCAAATAATCTTTACGAAGACAGCAAGTTGAAGGCCGAATATGCCGCTTGCAAGGCGGCGTCGCGCGACGATATTCGTCTTACCTTGCTACGCCCCACCGTGGTCGTCGGCAATTCGGTGACCAAATCATCGGGAGGATCGGCGAGCGGCCTCTATGGTTTGGTGAGGGCGCTCAACGAAGAGGTTCGCCGTCGCGAACTCGGTCCGGACTCAGTCCTATATCTGCATTGTGGCGACGGGCAGTTGAACCTCGTAACGATTGACGAAGTGGTGAGGGCCATGATGGCGTTGACCGGGGCGGGCAAGCCGGCTGCGCCTCTGACGGTCCGGGCCTTGACCGGCACCGATATCGCGGTGGGAAAGATCCTTCTTGCCATCGCTGATCGTCTGGACATAACGATCAAGCGGGTCGACCATGCGGAAGCTGTTCTGCCTGAGGACCGGCTGATCAATCGCCGGTTAGGATTCTTCCGGCCCTATGCCGAGCGCGCAACCGGAAAGTCTTTCGAGCGCCTGGAACTCGATGACGCGACCCGCTTATACGATATCGATCTGCTGAACTTTGTGGAGGCGGGACTGCGCGAAGTGCGTCATGGCTGCCTGACCGACCTGATGCAGCTGCAACACCTGCCGCGTAAGGCGGCATCGCCGCTCGTCGCCTATGACAGCCATCCCGGTGAAATCGGGCGTGCGACCACGGTGATCGTGAATGCCTACGGGATGCCGCTCGATGTGATGCATCCCCTGATAAATAGCCTGCTCGCCGATGGGCGCCGTGTCGTATCGTGGGATTGCCGGGGCTTGCCGGATACCGGCTTCGACGTCAGCTCTGGCGATCTGTCCATCGAGGGTCATCTTGCCGACTGGGTACTCATTCGCGCATGCCTGACACAAGGGCCCGTGGACCTCATAGGCTGGTCAACCGGTGCGGTCGTGGCGAGCCGCATAGCCGCGAGCGAACCCGAAGCGGTACGCAACCTCGTACTCATGCATGGCAGCTTCATGCACAAGGGGGCGGAACTGACCGCATTCCAGAAGAACCTCAAATCCGTCATGCCGAAAGTCGCGCTCAGCCGATCGGTCGCGGGACTGCTCCACAAGTCGGTTTTCAGTGAAAACAAGGGGAGCCTTCTGAAGCTGGTCACCCGCGACATCGTGCGCAAGTCAGAGGAGGCGATGAGCGTCACGAAGCCGGCACAGCAGCACCTCGTGCAGATGCTGACGCATGATCCCGAGGCGGTGTTTCGTTATGCGCGCCTGATACGCGCATTCATATCAGAAAACCCGCTAGTCTGGATGTCGTCCATAACCTGTCCAACCCTTGTCCTAACCAGCCCGAATGATCAAACCGCGCATCCGAAAGGCAGCTACGACGTTGCCGAGCAAATACCCGGCGCACGCATGCTGGTTGCCGAGGCCGGCGACCACTTTTCGTTCTACCGGGACTCCGGCGTACGGGCTGCCGTCCTCGGCGCTCTCGGCGCCGTTCGGCCCGTAGATGCCAGTGAGGATATTGCCCAACCATGACCCGATACATTGTCACATGCACACCGCCGACCCCGAATGGCGATCTTCATCTTGGGCATCTCTCGGGCCCGTTCCTTGCCGCCGAGATCTGCCAGCGCGTGCTGCGTCAGGCCGGGCATGACGTGCTCTTCGTCTCTTATGCAGATGACTACCAGAGTTACGTCCTTCGCAAGGCAACAGAGCTGGAGCGCGACCCTGTGCCGTTCAGCGAACTCGTCCGGCGTACGATGATGCTATCCCTCGAATCGGTCGACATTCGCTTCGACCATTTCCTGAGAGCATTCGACAGCCCGGCATTCCAGCGCGCTGCCCGCCACTATCTCGATATCGTATCCCCGGATATCGAACGCCGGAAGACACCCGTCCATATCTGCTCGACGACAGGATTCTACGGATACGAGGCTTTCGGGCGCGGATGCTGCAATTGGTGCGGGGCGTCATCGGATGCGAGCCAATGCGAGGCATGTGCCCGGAAGCCTGTTCCGGAGAAAATGTCGGACATGCGTTCGATATTCACGGGTAAACCGATGGAATTGGCGGAGGTCGAGACGTATGTCTGGCATCTGGGTCGGCATTATAACAAGGTTGCTCAGGCGCATGCCCACCAACCGATTCGTTCATGCCTGCGCGAATTCCTCGCGGATGTGCTTGCTGATGAGGCCGATACCTGGAGCATCACGCGACCCGGCGACGCTGGCTTGCAGCTCGACAGTCTCGACGAACAGCCCTTGCATACCTGGTTCATGGGCTTGTCAGGGTACCGCGCAACGGTAGACGCATTTCTGGAAGAAAACCCGGAGCGCGGCACTTTCAAGGAATGGTGGGCGCCGGACACACGCATGGTGCATTTTCTTGGTTACGACTGCTCCTTCAGTCATGCCGTCGCCTATTGCGTGCAGCAGGTCTGCGACCCCTCCGGACCACCGGTAGGACTGTTCCTCACCAACCGGTTCCTGAAGCTGGATGGCGATGATTTCTCGACCAGCCGCGGCAACGCTATCTGGATCCGGGATATCGCCGGTCTCTATCCAAGCGACGCGATCCGCCTGTATGCGGCGTGGTTTGCTCCCGAAACCGGGGTCCGGAACTTCGAAATGTCGGAATTCAGGAAATGGGTAGAAGGCGTATACCGCCCTCTTGCCCAGAGCGTGCGGGATGTCGCGCGGACTGGAATTCCCAGTAAGCCGCGCGGGAGCGATACCGGCGATTACTGGAGGAACAGTTCGAGTATCGCGGCCTGGGACCGCCATGCCGACCTTGACAATTTCTCGATCGCGGGCATGGCCGCAGCGATCATCGGCCTGGCTGACGAGATCGCTGCTGCACCGAGGGCCGAGCGCCTCGCAGGATGGCGCGAGTTCACCCGTATCTCCGCTGCCATTTGCCCGAACCTCGCCATGACATTAAATGGAGAACCGAGTGCATGAATCCTCTCTACTACGAAGCACGTACTGTAGATTTCCATGGCGTGATGGAAGTATCCGACCACCGTTTGAAAATCTACTCACTTCGAGCACCACAATTCGCAGACGATCCCTTGCCGCCTGCGCAAAACATTGAACGTATGCTGGAGGCGGGAATTCTGGAGCTGGCGCTGGAGGCCGATCACAAGGTGGGTTTTGCGATCCTTCACTGGGCCGGCGATGGTCTCTATGTGCTTGTGAATACATGGTATGATGCGAATATGCTGCGCCTCAGCGCTTTTCGCGTTGATGATCTGAGCGTGCCCGAGCCGCAGCTTGAGTCGCTCGCCCATCTTCACGTGATTGCCTGTGTATGGGAGCTTGAAATCTACAAATTCGAGCGCGATGCTTGGGTGCGCGAGGTCCTGGAACAGTGCCCGCCTGCCCTGACCAACGATGTCCTCGCCGGATATTTTGAAGCCGGAATGCGCGGAACGGCCTGACGACCAGGGAGTCGCAGCGCCGGTCGGAAACAGATGCCGGGATAAGATGATGGATGCACAGTGCCTTATACGCAGGGCCGATCCGGGTGACCTGGATACTTTATACGACCTTTTCGAAGAGCACGCGGCTTATGAGGGGCTACCCTTCAGTGGGCATGGGCGCCGGGATTCACTCGCGGCGATGATGTTCGAGGAGCCGGCGCGTATCTTCGGCTGGGTCGCGGTCGTAGACCACAAGATTTCGGGCTACATGACCGCGACGATTGACTGCTCGACCTGGAATGCATCGCCATTCATCTACATGGATTGCCTGTATCTGCGCGAGCGATATCGTGGGCTCGGCCTGGGGCGGATTCTGGTCCAGGAACTCGCTGCGTTCGCGCGAGGGCGCGGCTGCGCGCAGATCCAGTGGCATACGCCGCCCGACAACGCGCTTGGTATTGGCTTCTATCGCCGGATCGGCGCGTCACAGCTCCCCAAAGTGCGCTTTTTTCTCGATGTTCCCGGCGACGAAGTCGGGGGAGGTAACTGATGTCCGGTTCAGAGCGAATGCGCCGGGAGGCAGCGCCGGCATGGTCAATCGGGCGCGAGGCCGGGCGGCGTGCGGATGCGGCTGAACTAGGACAGCTTTTTGCCTGCGGTGCCGCGCTGCATCCCGAGCGGATCGCAGTCGATGACGGGCGGACACGCTACACATTCCGGGAACTCGAGCAGATCTCGCAACGCCTTGCTGCAGCGCTGGAGGCCCGGGGAGTCGTCTGCGGAGACCGAGTTGCCATTCTCGCTGACAAGGTCGCGCTCATGCCGGCGATTGCCGTGGCCATCTGGATCTGCGGTGCGGTATATGTTCCCCTCGATTCGGAAGCTCCTCCGGCACGTATCGAGCGCATGCTTAGCCGACTCAGGCCGCGCCTTGTCCTCTCATGCCGTGATGTTGCGCCGCCGGAGGGTCATGCTGGCCTGAGCTGGGCGATGCTCAAGGAGATAGCTTCGGACCCGCACGCGGTCCGGCGTACAGAGCCTGTCGGCATGACGACCGATGCAAGCGCATACATCGTCTTCACCTCGGGCTCCACCGGAGAGCCCAAGGGAGTCGAGATCACAGTCGGCAGCCTCCTCGCCTATTTTAAGGCTCACAATGAAGTGTTGCGCTTCGGCCCCCAATCGCGTGTCATTAGCTTCACGCCGTTCCATTTCGACGTCTCGATAGAGGACACGCTGCTTCCTCTCTCGCTCGGTGCTTTCGTCTACCAGTATCGCGGGATCGTGGTCGGTCCACTCATTCGGAACGTCCTGACGCGCGAACGCATTACCCACATGATCGCGGTTTCAACCGTGCTCACGCTCATCTCCAACCCCGCTTCGTCGATAAACCGGGATGCTCTTCCCGAGCTCGGCATGGTCATGACCGGCGCAGAAGTCTGTGATCCGAAAATCATCAACCTCTGGAAGAGCCGATTGCCGGGGTGCCGGGTCATCAATGCCTACGGACCAACGGAGACGACCATTGTCTGCCTCTGCCACACGATCAATGAGCCCGATGAGGACCGAAGCAGTTCCTATCCGATCGGAAAACCGCTTGAGGGGGTCGAGGCGACCATCCTTGCCGAGGACGGAAGTGAAGTTGCTGATGGCGTACAGGGCGAATTGTGCATCGGCGGCATTCAGGTGATGCGTGGCTATTTCGATCAGCCCGTCGAAAACGACAAGGTTCTCTTCGAACGCAATGGTTTACGCTTCTACCGGACCGGCGATATCTGTTTTCGTGAGCGCGACGGAGCGTTGGTCTTTGTCGGTCGACGCGATGACGAAGTAAAGATTGCCGGCAAGCGGGTGCATCTCGGCGAGGTCCGGCAGACCGTGATGTCTCTGCCGAGCGTTGATCGCGTTGCGATCGGTCTGGTTGAACGTGGCGATCGACCCGAAATCGCGATTATCATCGTATCCGAAAGCGCTACCATCATCGACCACGCGCGATGCCATCTCAGCCGTGAGCTTCCCGGCTACATGCGCCCAGCGATTTGGGTCCACGCAGACAAGGTTGCCCTGAGCGCGACGGGCAAGACGGACGAAAAGCTGCTCCTCTCCAAAGTCGCCGCCGCTGCCGCCGAAAGCAGCGAATACAGCTTCACGATCACAGGCGATGGCGAGGTCGTGCCGATTGCGGAGGTTCAACATGTCTGACGCTGCGAGTCTCGACACGATTCGTGGATTGATCGCCGAGCGCCGCCCCGATCTGGCGGATAAAGTGACGAGTCTGGCGCGCGAAGTCGGCCTTGACGACATCGGCCTGGACTCTCTTGCCGTCGTCGATCTGCTGTTCGAACTCGCAGCACGATACGATGCGGATCTCGAAACCGCACTGGAGGGTCTTGATCCGCCACGCACGCTCGGCGATCTCGCCGCCATTGCCAGGTCATTAGAAAAGGGAGTTTGACGTCATGGAATACGTGAAAAAATTTGAGACATCGAAGCTGAAGTATGAATACGGCCTCGATGGAATCCGGACGTTTCCCTGGGAAGGTATCGTCCCACCATTTGGGGGCGGATACTGTATCGTCCGGCCGGGGACTTCGACGCTCAATCATGTCAATATTCCCGACGATGAAGACGAGATGTTCATTGCCGTGCAGGGGGACGCCGTGGTCGTCATCGACGGCATCGACCATCCAGTGGCTCAGGGCGATATCGTCATGATTCCGCGAGGTCTCAGCCATTTTGTGCGTAATGACGGCCCGAATGCTTTCCATTTATACACGATCTGGTGGAGTCACGTGGATGTTGACGCCTACCGGAGACAGGAAGAGCAAACTGCGGCAGGTTGAATGTCGGGGGGGCGGGGCGTCGATGGAAGACATCGTCATCATAGGCGGCGGGCTGGCCGGCTCTTCTCTGGGCTGGTCATTGGCAGAACGTGGTCATAGGCCACTCATCCTCGAAAGCACGACAATCGGCGGCGGCGGGGCCACGGCGCATTCGCGCGGAATGGTGCGCCTCTACGATGACGAGCCACGCCTCGTCGCGCTGAATCGCGATGGCATCGGCCTATGGGCTGACGTCGAAGTCTCACGCCCGGGCATATTCCGCAGGCCGGGAATGATCTATGCGCCCGCTCCGTCCAACCGTTCTAGGATCGAAGAGTTTGCCCGGATGGAAAGTCGGGCGGCCTACCCCGCCGAGACCATTGACGGCCCGACGATATCCGGCCTCTGTGGCCTGCTGGGCGATCATTTTCGGCGATCTGCCCGCAGCGTCTTGTGGGAGCCGCTTGCCGGTTATGTAGATCCGCGTGCCGGCGCTCGGTTCTTCGCTGATGAGGCGGTCCGGCTCGGGGCATCGCTTGTCGAAGGTTGTACAGTCGTCGACCTGTATCCCGCTTGTGATCACGTTGTGCTGACGACCGGTGCCGGGCGCATCACTGCACGCCGGGTGATCCTCGCATCGGGGGCTGACACGCTGCGGCTGCAACAGCCGGAGGGACTCTTCGCGCGTTCCATCAATTTGACGTCCTTCATCGACGATATTGCGGGCGCGCCGGAAATCTGCCTCATCGACGAGGTATCGAAGGGGTATATCCGCCCTGGCTGCAGGCGCAGTTATTTCGTCGGTGGAGCCATTCAGAAGGATGCGACTGTTCCGGAGGAGCTCAAGGTAGACAACGCGGCAGCAGATGCTCAAAATCTTGCTCTTTCCCGACGTATTCTTCGGACGCGGTCCAATAGCGCGATCGCTTCGCATCCCGGATACGACGCCTATACGTCCGATTTCCTGCCGCTCATCCGATTGCCTCCTGAAGAGGGCGGAGCAGGATTGTTTACTGGCTTTTCCGGGCGGGGAGCAAAGTACATCCCGGCCATGGCCCGCCGCTTCGCCGCAAGCCTTTCGGGGGGTGTCGGATGACGCGGACGATTGCCTGCGTCGCCTGCCTTGATCCCGGTCGGAGCGTGCATACATTGACATTCATCGCCGCAGTGGACATTGTCGGCGACCTCCTTGCCAATACCGGCGTAAAAATTGTCTTGTACGATGATGGTGCGGACCCCGTCGCTGGCCGTGCCATTGCGGACGTTATTGTCGCATCAGGGACGGACTGCGTCGTCGGGCATTTCGCATCGGCTGCAGCTGCGGCGGCGGCACCCGTTTACGAAGCGGCCGGTATCCCCATGTTGCTTCCTGCCGCGACGATGTCTGCATTGACGCGGTATCGCTGCACATACCGCATCTGTGACAACGATGATGACTATGCGCGCTGGTTGGCACGGACGATGGCCGAGCGCGGACTGGTGCCCGTCCGATATGCTTCGGATGGGTCGGCGCATGGTGATAGTGTCATCGGAGCGTTGCGGGCGGTCGACGCGATGCCCGGATGCTCGGGCAAGCCGGCGATTGTTTTCGCAGGGCGTTATGCCGAGACGATCGAATTTGCCAAGGCATTGGCCGGTGCATGCGCGGGCGCCATGGCCCTCGTGCTTACCGATGACGCGGATGCGCCATCTCTCGAAGATGATCTTGCTCTCGCCGGGCTTTCTATTGAAATCACCCCGGTTTACCTTGCGGCGCTGCGCCCGCGGCCAAGAGGGTCGCGCGCGGAGCAGATACTTCGGGCCTATCGCCAAAGGCACGGTGCTGACCCGGGAACGTATTTCTGGGAAACCGTGGCGGCGATCGAGATGGCTGTGGCAATGCCGCTCGATACAGGTCAATCCATCGAAACCGCGCTTGGGCCGCTCAAGCCGGACGTTGACGGAGAGTGTCGGCCACACAGCTTTTGCCTTCTTCGGGTCGGCGGGGAGGTGGATGATGAGTGAAGTGCGGGTCGCGGGTGGTCTCGACAAGGGCTTTGCCCGGCTGGCGGCAATGCGCAGGCTCTTCGCTGGTCGCAACCCGCGAGAACTCCCTGATTATGGACGCCGCGCTGCCGCTGCATGGGTCGCCCGTAATGCCGCGCCCGTTCCAGCGGGTATTCGGGTAGAGCAGATAAACGCTACATTTCGCGGTCACCGGATTCTTCCGCCCGGTGAGAGCCGGGGGCGTCTGCTCTACATTCATGGGGGCGGGCTTGTCTATTATGATAGCAGCACTTTTCTCCCGTTCCTCGCCGATCTGGCCCTCGTGTCGCGAATGGAGATCCTCGCCCTCGATTATCCCAAGGCGCCGGAGCATTCAGCGAACGATATACTGGCCTCCGTGACATCATCCGCCGAAGTAGCTCTGCGGGAGTTGGGGTGGGCCGGGTCACATGGTGCAATGATGATTGCCGGGGACAGCGTCGGTGCGCTTCTCGCCATGATTCTGGCACACGGGCCGTTGCGTGGTCGTTTCGACGCCATGCACCTGATTTACCCCGTCGCAGACGCGGGCAGGACCTATCCCGAGCAATTCGCATCCGGTCATTTCCTCGACAAGGACACGATGAACTGGTTCGGCGGATTCATCGAGCCGCTATTTGTTCCGCTAGGTGGCTCTCCATGCAAACTGGCCCCGGCCAGCCTCCGCAACCTGCCGCCATGTACAATCCATCTAGCCGCCTTTATGCATCGCAGCCTGATCATGGGCGCGTGTCGCCGGGTGGTTGGATTTTTCGAGAAGCCGGCGCAGGGTGACCCGCCCCGCCGCTTTTCGGTGGCAGAGATGGTGTAAGGGGCGGGGTTTGCAGGTTGCGGTCGCGGGGTTCAAAAGGGGCGCCAACGTCCCCGGTGGCTACATGGCGAGACGTGGTATCCGGCTCAGCACGATGCGCAGGATCGCATGGTCGGGACATGATGTCGGCAGATGCAGGCAGATCCGCGTCTTCATTTCGACCACGCGGGCGGCGATCTTGATGAGGCGCACACGCAAGGTGTCGAACTGCGCCAGGCGCAAGGCCGCACGTTTCGGCATCGCCGCACGCAGCCCCCACATGAGCCAGTAGGCCCCCGCATGCAGGAACAGCCGGAACTGGTTTGCCGTCGCCTTGCTGCACGAGG
>Ga0208112_100872_pt1 | contig 15509 bp, 16 predicted proteins | sample HotLakConsoUCCLE_FD_184736 | JGI IMG/M metagenome (GOLD analysis project Ga0208112, IMG submission 184736) | Hypersaline microbial mat communities from Hot Lake, Washington, USA - Hot Lake Consortium UCC-LE (SPAdes) (version 2) ... | reverse complement strand
CAGCGCGACAAAGATGCCGACATCAGCGATCTGTTGCCCTTCAACTTCAAAAAAATCAGCGCCAACTGAGCAAAACGGGGCTTTCAAGCCCCCAAACCCGCATACGTGCAGTGAAATTCGCGCTTACCTTCCAAAATGCAAATTGTCGAAGGACTCACGGACGCAGAGATTGCTGAAGCGCATCGCTCGGCAGATGTCTTTGCCGAAGTCGAGGAAATGACCGCGCCGCTGGACGCGCTATTAAAGTTGATCCATGCACTCGATTGGCTAGCAATAAAGGACAAGGCTGGGAAAGCCGCGCTCAAGGTGTTCTTCGACGGCCAGTTTGGCGATCCGCTGGCGATCGCAATGGGAAAACGCGACCCGAAAATCAAGCGCGAGGCAGATCAACGCTTTGCCGAGATACTGCGCGAAGCCCGCGAACTGGTCGCAGAGGAAAACTTCCTCAACTGGCAAGTCGCCTTTCCCGGCATCTGGTCGGCATGGGAGGCTGAAACGCTGACTGGCGGTTTTGATGCGGTGGTCGGCAATCCGCCTTGGGACCGCATCAAGCTGCAACAAGTCGAATGGTTCGCAGCGAGAAGGCCCGAAATTGCCCGTGCATCACGTGCCGCTGATCGCAAAACCATGATCGCAAAGCTACAGAAAACCGGTGATCCGCTCGCGCAGGAATTCGAGAAGGCCAATGCACGCGCAGAGACGACAAGCCGCATGGCGCGCAAGGGTGGTGATTACCCACTCCTGTCTGGCGGCGACACTAATTTCAACTCGCTGTTCGTGGAACGAGCACAAAGCATCATTGCACCAGGCGGGATTGTCGGGCTTCTTATCCCGTCTGGCATCGCGACGGAAACAAGCTCGCAGGAATTCTTTTCTCAGCTCATCGAGGGCCATGCCGCGTCCTGCTATTTGGATTTCTTCAACAAACGTGCGGACGGACCACTGTTTTTTCCAGATGTCTATTACCGCTTCAAGTTCAGCGTTCTGGTGTTTTCCGGCGGCGAGAAAACCTTTGATGAATGCCGCTTTGCCACTTTCGTTCGTGACATCGCCGAGCTGAATGATCCAAGCAAAGTTTTCAGCATGGGCGTCGATCATTTCAGGCATGTGAACCCGAACTCGAAGACGGCTCCCGTTTACCGCGCCGCCCGCGACCGGGAGATCGCCACAGAAATCTATGAACGCTTTCCCGTTTTGGTGAACCGTTCGTCTGGTACTGAGCTCAAAGCTTGGCCGCTGAAATATGTTCGCATGTACGACATGGCGAATTCGTCCGACCAGTTTCGGACCACCAAGGAACTTCAGGAAAAAGAGGGCGCTTGGCCAGAACACGGCGGCGTCTGGGGTAGCGCCCAAGGCACCTGGGTGCCACTTTACGAGGGCAAGATGGTGCAGGCCTTTGATCATCGTGCATCTGGCGTCACGACGGTCGACGCCAATCTGCACCGCGGCGGACAAGGTGCTGCGATTACAGACGAACAGCGGCATGATCCCAGCCACGTGATAGCGCCACGCTACTTTATCCTTGATCCCGGCGACCTTCGCGTCGAACTCGCAATCAAGGACGTCACATCAACAACCAATACCCGATCCCTGATTTCCTGCATCATCCCGGCCTTCGGCGCCGGACATACGCTGCCAATTCTGCGTGTTGAAATGCAGGATCCGAGGGAACGTGCAGAGGCGCAGGCCATGTTGGCCGCGTCCCTGAACAGCACGATGGTTGATTTCATCGCCAGAACGAAAATCCTGAGCAACCATGCGAGTTGGTACATCCTTGAACAGCTGCCAGTCATTCCGCCGGATCGGTTCCACTCTACCCGATTTGGGGACAAGACCGCGGCGCAAATTGTTTGCGATGCTGTCCTGGAGCTCACCTACACCTCACATGACATCGCCGATTTTGCGCGTGATTTGGGCCATGTGGACGAGGCGGGCACGGTCTTGCCACCGTTCAAATGGGACGATGACCGGCGTTTGATGCTGCGCGCAAAGCTCGACGCGTTGTTTTTCCATCTTTATGGGGTCACCGACCGCGACGATGTACGGTACATCTATTCCACTTTCCCAATTGTTGAGCGGCAAGAGGAAGAGGCGTTTGGGGCATTCCGCAGCCGCGAGCTTTGTCTTGCCTGGCTGAATGCACTGGCGTCCGGCAATCCTGATGCGGAGATCAGACTGTAGCCTCCGGGTACGAATGCTCTCTCACCGATAGACTGCCGACGTTTGCCGCCCAGCAAAACGGCGTCTCTAGGGCCGTAGCGGCGCATGTCGCGCAACACAGGCTATTCCCTGCTCCAATCGATCATTCCACGGTCCGAAACTGTACTCTCTCGCAGCCCGTCAACTTTGTCACAAAAGACAACGACATTCTTCGCGTCCGACCTTGCGGAAGGAACGATCAGACCATCGAAATCCAGAAAATGCGCGACTTCACCAATTTCCTGGGTGCGGGGATACTCGTCGTTCTTTTGCTCATAGGAAAGACGGCCGAACGTTGCCGTGTTCAACCCAACCTTGGAGAGAGCTTCCAGATCCAGAAATTTAAGCGCCCGCCCAAGTGAAAGTTCAAGCTCAAACATGCGATATTTGACCTTGCTCGGCATAACCGGTTGGCCGCGCAACAGGTGAAATCGCATCTCTTCTAGAGCACCTGATCGATCCAATGATGTATAGAGCACATCGAACGTCCCGTCGTCCCACCTACCACCAGACGCGCTGCAGATCAGCGGATCGCGTCCGTCGCGCACCAGCCGCCAAACGTTCCCTTCGAAAACGACGGGCTCGATCGCCTCAATCGCGTCGATCAGCCGGTTGTCGCGTCGAGCTTTAACCATTCGTCGGACCTACACATAGACATCATTGTCCAGCCGGTCGATAACGGCCAGTACTTCGAGCGAGCGATCATTGTGAATGAGGTCCATAGCACGCTCACCTCCAAGTTGTGGGTGCCGCGCATAGAGCCAGGCACGAACCTCGTCCGGAGTGTAATATTCGTTGAGGCGGCCGACGATGTAATAGAGGTCGGAAAGAATCAATTCGTTCTTCGGCTGCGGCTTGATATCACCAGCCTTCCAACGCGATACCGTCGCCTTTGAGACATCCGTAATATTTGCGATATCGGTTCCTTTAAGACCCCCGATGACGGCGAGTTCGCCGATGTAGCGTGACACTGCACTTTGCATTTCTTACCTCTGATCGCCGCGCCGCAGGGCGATATCGACGTTGAAGTCGCAAGCCCGAACACGCGGTGATTCTGCTCCGCGCTCCTCATGGAGCCGATCAAGCGCGTCTGCAACCTTGCCCATCGTCTCCGCGTGTCCTCTGGTCCGCTTGAGCAGACTTGGCAGGTCCACGCCCGCCGCCTGAGCTTGGGCCTCAGTAGGCTTAAGGAAGCTGACATCTTTTGCCCGACGCTCGGCGTCCGCCATCGTCTTTGACAGGAAATGCCTTGCTCGGTTGAGGTCCGGCACGGACTGAAGCGCCTCTTGTGAGCGCACCAAGTGAAGTGCTTGAACCTGCTTTCGAGTTCTTACCATTTCCTCAACACTGGAAACGGAAACGAAATCGCTTTGTAGAAGCAGCTTCCGGCCACCGCGAGATTTAGCTAACAATTCGAACTCGTGAGCATAGAAGCCACGGCCAAGGCCAGGCACCTGAACAACGCTGCGCCGACCAAATTGCGCATCGGGATCGGGCTCTTCCGGGGGTTTATGCCAATCCCGGGCGTTGAACTGATCCAGTTCGAGAATACCGCTCGCGGAGCCGGAAGCTACGCCGAATGCTTCGGTAGCCTCTGCGTTCAAACCAGAGCAATAGTCCAGAATGACAGGCTTCCCCATGTTGTGGAAACCACTGAGCATCCGGATCAATGAACGAGCCTTTTGTGGACCAGGTTCCTTCCCGAGGCCAGAAAGGCGCATCCAAATTGCATCGACCGGAAGTATCGAAAGTGTTTCCGCTAGTGCCTTCTGCGACGTGGGATCGACCAATCCTTGGACGCTTTGTATTACCGGATAGTCAATCCGGATTCGGCTTCCGCCCATGCGATCAAGCGCCACACGAAGAGCCGAGCAAGAGGCTGCGTCCACCTTGAGCCAGCCGTCGAAACTGGGATCGCCCAAGAAATGACTCGGGGCAAGCACGCGGTCCGCTCCGACCGCAATCGCCATTTCTGCGATGCGCTCAATGATCGCCGCGGTGAATGCGTCCGGCCCCAAGGGATTCATCGGGACTTCGGACAACCATGGGGAATTGCGTACAAATGTCCTATGTCGCGCCAGGCTCGACACTTCGGCCGCTCCGGTGTCGATCGTGATCTCAACACCTTCAGCTTTTAGCTCCTTTGCGAGAGCGGTCTGTCGGTTGAGGCGTCCGGAATCGAAGACGACTCTCGAAGTCGGCAGACCTCCGGACGCAAACATCTCGGCAAACTTGTTGTGAGAGTCTCCGACACGGAAGAACTGCGCCAACGGCGAACGCAGTCGCTGGCCTTTCGGAAACGGGACGACAACCTTGGTCATGGCGCTTGTTCCATATCAGTTTCACAAATCTATATAGTGAAACCGATACGGATCGTCAATCCTTGGTGTTCAACCCCTCCAGCACCCGATACCCGCGCCGCTTCTTCACCGCTGCGAGCTTCATCAAAGCTGTGATGGCTTTGCCTTCATCGGAGTGTGTCTCGACCATCATCTGGCCCCGGAAGCCGATCCGGCCCCATTCGCGCACAAGGCTGGATCGACCGAACAGATCGCGCTGCACGCTCAGCCGATAGAAGCGACGCATGTTCCGCGCCGGATCGATCCGGCGCATCTGCACGTCGGTCGGGAAGACATCGAGCTGGATCGGACTGTGGTACATGTAGTGATCGGGTGAGGTTTTCTACACAATATCAGGTGGAAGTCTATGCTTCCACCTTGATTTCCTCGCGAGAGTAAAAAGGGGGCTCACGCCCCCTTCTCGAACTTCATGACCGGGATGCCGAGCTTCTTGGCTTTGTCGGCGAGGTTCTCTTGGATGCCGGTGCCCGGGAAGACGAGGACGCCCACGGGCAGCACGTCCAGCATCGCGTCGTTGCGCTTGAAGGGGGCGGCTTTGGCATGTTTGGTCCAGTCAGGCTTGAAGGCAACCTGCGTCACGCCGCGGGCCTCGGCCCATTTGGCGGCGATGAGTTCTGCGCCCTTCAGGCTTCCCCCATGCAGAAGGACCATGTCGGGATACTTGGTCCGGACCTGGTCGAGCTTGCCCCAGATCAGGCGGTGATCGTTGAAGTCGGTCCCGCCGGTGAGGGCGACCTTGGGGCCTGCGGGCAACATCACCTCGGTTTCTGAGCGGCGCTTGGCGGCCAGGAAGTCGCGGCTGTCGATAAGCGCTGCGGTCATGTGCTGGCGGTTCACCATCGATCCGGTGCGGGGACGCCAGGTGGAGCCCGTATGATGGACGAACTCGGTTGCGGCGTGATCGCGCATCATGTCCATGCAGTTGCGCCGTTCGATCAGGGTCAGGCCCTCGGCCGTCAGGCGCTCGAGTTCGGTGGATTTCACCTCGGAGCCGTCCTGCTCACGCTGGAGGCGGCGCTGCGCCTGCTCGTTCTCATCGAGCGACCGCTCGATCCGGGCCGTGGCACGGTGGAAGAGGTTGACCTGGCCCCAGAGCACCTCTTCGAGGTCGGGTTCCATGCGGGTGTCTTCCAGCGTGCCCACGAGGGCGTCGAAGATATCGGCAGCAGCGCGGCGCAGGTGATCGGCATCCGGCATCGGTCGCGGATCGGGCTCGTCTTCAAAGGGGCGGTAGCCATAGAGCTGCAGCTCTTCGAGCGCATGGGCGGTCTGGGATACGGTCTGGGCGGGGTCATACGCGTCGTCATGGGTCTGGATCGTCATCGGTTCTTGCCTCCGGGCCTGTCTCGTCCGCGCGACAACCCGCGCGGCCTTCATGGGCAGCTCTGAGCCGTCATGGCGGACGCCCCTTCACCCCCTCTTCGGGGCCGAAACGCAGTGGAGGAGGGCGGCAGGCAGGCTATTTGTTTCGCGATGCAAAGCGGGGGCTCGTCCACCGCGGCGGAAATAGCTTACCTGCCGCCCTTGATGGGGCGTCCCCTTTGACGGCCGCCTGCCCATCTCTTGAAGGCCGCTCGGGTGTCGGGTGGATGAGATTTACCCGGGAAGAGGCAAAGGTGATGATCCACACCCGCGACAGGACTGCAGGACCCCTACCCCCCCTCTGCCCCTGACCGCCCCCTGCGCGATGCTGCTCAGCCTGACAGGCGCTGCCGATCCTCAAGCCCGATCTGCCCTGCCAGATGCTGGCGCAGCGCCTCTTTGCCGGTCGCCCGGAGATCATCGTTGAAATCCCCGAGTTGTGGCTCGAGCACATGGCACCCAATCCCGACCTCTGTGGCTCTGGCGCTCAACCTCTCTGCCGCGCGTTGCCCGGCCGGATCGCGGTCTATGGCGATGTAGAGGCGCTGCAGCCCCTCCGGCAACTGGACCGCCCCGAGGTGACCCGACGAGAGCGCCGCCCAGACGGGAAGGCCGGAGGCCGCCTCGGACAGGGACAGCATGGTCTCGATGCCTTCGCCGACCACGAGGATGTCTTCATGCGGGGTCAACCTGACAGCATTGCCAAGGAGGTGACCCATGGCACGCCGCTGCGTCTCGACATCCGCTTTCCCCTGACCGTCAAGAGCCAGCCAAGTGCGATGCACACCCTGCAAAGCCCCTGCCCCATCGGTGACCGCGGCGATCAGCGCCGGTCTGGGGATGCTCCGGGTCTGGCCCTCATCTCGATGCCAGCAGTTTGGGTGGAAGCGGAGCGCGCTCATCGTGCCGCCTTGGGTGATGCCCCGGGCGCGAAGGTAAGTGTCGGCAAGCGTGCCTGCGACTGGCATAGAGGCTGCAAAGAGCCGCGCCGCCGCGGCTCGTGTGCCACCGGGGGCTTTGGCCTTCTTCGGCACTGGCGTATTCGGGAGGACCGGCTGGGGACGGCCCAAATGCGCTCGGGCCTCGGCCAGAAGATCGGGAAAGCGCGAGATCCCGGTTCGCTCGCGGATGATGTCGAGGAGATCGCCATGCAGTCCGACAGCCGCGTCCTGCCATTTGCCACGGGCTCCCGGTCCTGATGTGGGTCCAGTCAGCCGCACGAAGAGCGACCGGCCGGGGTTGTTCTGCAAATCGCCGACGATCCAGTAGGACCCTTCCCGCCGTCCGGCGGGAAGGTAGGCGCGACACACGCCCTCTGCGTTCTCCGCCAGAGCGCGGATCACATCTTCAGTCTCGGAATACATGGCTCAGCACCCTCCACGCGCATGTAGTCCTGTCACGGGACAACGTGCAAGCATACGATCAAGCACTGCGATGCCGCTGGAGTCTGCTGGACAGAAGAGCCGCAGCTTCCAGGCGATGATCTCCGAGAAGAACCCATCTGCCTTCAGCCGGTCCTTGGCGGCACCCAAAAAGCCCGACAGCTCGATCCGGTTGACGCCCATGACGCGCGAGCGGTGCAGCTCCATCCCTTCGGCCAAGCGCACGACCGTCTTGCCCTCCAGAACAAGGGCATGGACTTGCGCCGCCGTGAGCTTCGGCGCATCGGCGGCAAGTGTGGTCGCGACCCACGACGGCGAAACGCGGCGACCGATGATGCGCTGACCGTCATCGGTCTGCAGCCGGTAGACGCGGGTTTCATCCTGGGGGAGCTGCTTCCAGATAGGCAGCAGCAGCCCCGCCACGATATGCAGCGTGGTTTCCGAGAATTCCGGCACCTCGGCCAGTTCTGCGGTCCAGGCCTCAGTGAAGGCCGCGCGATTGGCTTCCAGCCAGTGGGTGTCCTCCATCATCCTGGCCGGAACCGTGCTGGCCTCCGTTGGCCGGATCAACCGCAGGCGGGGCTCGATGGTGCCATCATCCAGCATCAGGCTACTCGCGGTCACCTGCACTGCCGCACGCCCTGAACGGCTGTTAACCAGCAGACGTGCCTTGGGGTCTTCGAGCCAGTCGAGCGCATCAGCGAGCGCGGTCGGCGTGTTGCGCCGCTTTTCCGCGATGGTCAGGAGCTGGGTCTCCGCGCCGGAGCCGGGATGGGTGTAGATCACCCGGGCGTCGGTGACGCGGAAGCTCTCGGCGCGCAGCGTCTCGAGCCCGAGGTCGTAGACCCCGGCAGCGATGGCCCCCTCGATCCGTTGATCGAGGAGTTCCTCGAAAGCCGAGAAGAGCACAGCCTGCATGTCGATTGTGAGCGCAAGCAGGCGATTGAGGAAAGTCGTGATCGGGGGCAGGTCATCCTTCAGCCCATTGTCATCGGTCAGGCTGAGACCAGTGGCATCCTCGAAGGCCCCGAGCAAGCAGCCCGCGACATCGCCGCGATAGATGCGGCGGTAAAGCTGGCGCAGGGCATCGCGGGCATAGGGGGACTCGAGATTGTCCTCGGGCCGGAACAGCCCCTGCCCGCCGGTCTGGCGTTGGCCACGCGTGATCGCCCCGAGTGTGTCGAGACGGCGCGCGATGGTCGACAGGAACCGCTTCTCCGCCTTCACATCCGTGGCGACGGGTCGGAACAGCGGTGGTTGCGCCTGATTGGTCCGGTTGGTGCGGCCCAGTCCCTGAATGGCCGCATCGGCCTTCCAGCCCGGTTCCAGGAGGTAGTGGACCCGCAGGCGCTGGTTCTTCGCCCCGAGATCGGCGTGATAGCTGCGCCCCGTGCCGCCGGCATCCGAGAAGATCAGGATGCGCTTCTGGTCATCCATGAAGGCGGCGGTTTCCGCGAGGTTGGCAGAGCCCGCCCGGGATTCGACCACGAGGCGCGCCGCATGACCCTCGCCCTTGCGCACGATGCGGCGCGACCGGCCCGTCACCTCGGCCACGAGATCGGTGCCGAAGCGCTGGACGATCTGGTCAAGCGCCCCCGGCACCGGCGGCAGGCTTGCCAGATGCTCGATCAGCGCATCGCGCCTGCGCGCGGCCTCGCGGCATTCCACCGGCTGGCCGTCGCGCGTGATGGGCCGCGAGGAGAGGTTGCCTTCGCTGTCAGTGAAGGGCTCATAGAGCTGCACCGGGAAGGAATGGGCGAGGTAGTCTAGGCAGCTCTCGCGCGGCGTAATGTCCACTCGCACATCGTTCCATTCATCCGTGGGGATGTCCGACAGGCGGCGCTCCATCAGTGCCTCGCCCGTCGAGACAATCTGGATGACGGCCGCATGGCCTGCAGCGAGATCTGCGTCGATGGCGGCGATCAGCGTGGGGGTCTTCATCGATGTCAGCAGATGGCCGAAGAAGCGCTGCTTGGCAGACTCGAAAGCCGAGCGCGCGGCGGACTTGGCCTGCCGGTTCAGCGTGCCACTGTCGCCCGTGATGTTGGCAGCCTCCATCGCAGCGGCAAGGTTATTGTGGATGATGGCGAAGGCCCCGGCATATGCATCATAGATCCCGCGCTGCTCCGGCGTCAGCGCATGTTCCAGCATCTCGTATTCGACGCCGTCATAGGATAGCGAGCGCGCCGTGTAGAGGCCAAGCGACCGCAGATCGCGGGCCAGGACCTCCATCGCGGCAACGCCGCCAGCTTCGATAGCTTGCACAAATTCCGCCCGCGTCGAAAACGGAAAGTCTTCGCCACCCCAGAGCCCGAGGCGCTGCGCATAGGCGAGGTTGTGCACCGAGGTTGCACCGGTGGCCGAAACATAGACCACGCGGGCATTGGGCAACCTGTGCTGAAGGCGCAGGCCCGCCCTGCCCTGCTGCGAGGCCGTGACATCGCCGCGCTCGCCCTTGCTTCCTGCGGCATTGGCCATGGCATGGCTTTCGTCAAAGAGGATCACCCCGTCGAAATCCGCCCCGAGCCAGTCGACGATCTGGTCGACGCGGGATTTCTTGGCGCCGCGTTCTTCCGAACGCAGCGTCGCATATGTGGTGAAGAGGATCCCCTCAGCGAGCGGAATGTCCTTGCCTTGGGCAAAGCGCGACAGCGGCGTGACGAGCAGCCGCTCCTGGCCAAGGGCAGACCAGTCGCGCTGCGCATCTTCCAGCAGCTTGTCGCTTTTGGAAATCCAGAGTGCCTTGCGCCGTCCCTGCGCCCAGTTGTCGAGCACAATCCCGGCCGACTGGCGGCCCTTGCCCGCACCGGTGCCATCGCCCAGGAAGAAGCCACGACGGAAGCGGACAGCGTCCGTGGCATCGTCGGGCGCGGCTGAGACCGTGTCGCCGGTTTCATCGACAGTCCAAGTCCCCGCGAGATGCGCCGAATGCGCCTCGCCCGCGTAGATCACGGTTTCGAGCTGCGCGTCAGAGAGCAGGCCATCGTGCAGAACTGCGGCGGGCAGTTTCGGGCGGTAGCTGGGTTTGGGAGGCGCAACGGACGCCATCGCCGCCGATTGCACCAGCTTGGTCGGGTGCGGTTCCGCTCCGGGGATGTCGATCGCCTGCAGGCGGAAGGTTTCGTAAATGGCATCCGACAGACGCGCGCTGGCATCGTCTTCGGTTGCATCGCGCAGGGTATAAGCGAGGTCTGCGGCCTCGATCTGCGCAGCGGTGTTGGTGGGGGGTGTTGCTGGCGTGGTGCGCGATGTGCTGATCGCCTTGCGCGCGGTGCGGGTGGGATATCCCGGAAAGGGGGAAGTGAGGCCCTGCCCGGCTGGTGCGACCTGCGCCAGCGCGAGGCGTGGGGGGACATGGGCGGTGATCAGCGACAGCAGGCTGGCGACATCAGGCGATACAGGGCGCGCCAGCTCGGCGGTGATGCCGCCCGCCTCACCGCCCCGGCATTTGTCGAAGACCGAGAGGCGGGTTTCAAAGCTGGTGCCGTGCTTGGCGAAGGCGGCACCGGACACTGCACCCGTAAAGACCAGATGCGCGGTCTCGGTCAGGCGACCGAAGGTCTCGGCCCAGGCGGGGGCATCGGGCGCGAAACTGGCACCGGTGATGGCGACCAGCCGTCCGCCGGGGACCAGGCGCGCGAGCGCAGAGCGCAGATGCCGCGCTGTCGCCTCGGTGCTGCGGGCATCGACATTGGCCACGGCCGAGAACGGCGGGTTCATCAGGATGACGCTCGGGCGCAGGTTTGCGTCGAGATGATCGTCGATTTGTGCGGCGTCGAACGCGGTGACCGGACGTCCCGGAAAGAGGCGGCGCAGAAGATCGGCGCGGGTGTCGGCCAACTCGTTCAGCGCGAGGCTGCCGCCCGCGATTTCCGCGAGGATCGCCAGAAGGCCTGTTCCGGCCGAAGGCTCGAGCACCAGATCGCGCGCGGTGATCCGTGCTGCAGCCATTGCCGCCAGCCCCATGGGCAGCGGCGTCGAGAATTGCTGAAACTGCTCCATCTCCTCCGAGCGCCGGGTATGCGTGGGCAAGAGTCCTGCCACCTTGGCAAGGATCGGCAGCAGCGCGCCGGGCGAGCCAGCCCGCGCCAACAGCGCGCGGCCGAACTTCCGCAAAAACAGGACCAACGCCACCTCGCCCGCCTCATAGGCGAGCTTCCAGTTCCACGCACCATCGGCATCGGAGCCGCCAAAGACGCGCTCCATCTCAACGCGCAGGCGCAGCGCATCGATCTGGAAACCTTGCGTCAGATCAGTCTGCAGCGCTTCGGCCACGCTCAAGATCGCAGCGGCCGTATCGAGGGACGGGATGGGGACAACAGGCGCAAGTGCGCGCTCGGTCGCAAAATGGGCGAGATGGGTCATCGGGAAACTCCGGAATGAAGGACAGGATCAGGCCCGGACACCCTCTTTCGGGCACCCTCAGGCCTGACCCTCCCCGGCCCCCCTCTCCCTCTCGAACCCCATGATTTGCGCAGGCGGCTTGCTTTTGTTCCTGTTATGTTCTATTTTAAGAACCACGCTAAGAAGGGAGATCCCCGATGGAAAGCACCACTTACGCCCTGCCCGCGACGCCAAAGCAGATCGCCTATGCGCGCGCGCTGGCCCTGCGCAACCAGACGCTTTTGCCGTGGGAGGTTCAGCAAGATCGACGCTCCTTAAGCGCCTGGATCGACGCACAAGCCAAGATGAACCCGGGCGCGCAGGACAGCCGCCCGACATCAAAGCAGGTCGCCTTTGCCGAGCGCCTCGCCCGCATCAAGCGCCGCGCCGTGCCAGACGAATGTTTCCGCGACAAGGGGCTGATGTCGAAGTGGATCGACGGGAACAAGTGAAGCTGGGCAGCCCTTGCGGTGATCGAGACTACTTCAGCCGATCAACAACCGTTGCCCCGCCCGACCTGGCAAGCGCGATCAGGCTGGACTGAATTTTGGATGTGAAGACGGAACTGAACGTGCCAATAGGCATGCGGTCCTCCCAGACATAGGACCGCTCCAGAATATCGGTGTTGATCTCGTCCAGCATGACCCATTTGCGGACATGGGTTTCCAACCCCACGCGCTGCGACTCGATCTGTGGCACCTCGATGCACTTGCGCGAGGGCAAGGGCGGCTGCGTCGTGATCGGCAGGATGAACACCACAGCCTCGCTATCGGACTTGGCGACAGTGACGGCGATACAGACAGGCCGCGTCTTGCGGCCCTCGGTCTCACCCGCCATTTGTTCGCGTTTCCACAGGAACGGATAGCGGAAAACCTCTCCAGCACTCGGCTTAGTCATCCGCCCGCGTCAAGTCACGCTCGAGCCCTTCTATCATCAGCGCCTTGAGATCCTCGGGCATCTCGTCAACCATATGAGCCTGTTGCGTGGCCCCCCGCGCGAGCTGCTGGTACTGGTCCATGCTCATCAGCACGAATTTCGGCTTGCGGTGCTTGGTGATCGCGATCGGCGAGCGAATGGCCGCGTCGAACAGGTCACTGGTGTGCCGCGTCAGGTCGGCCGCCTTGAACTCGGGAAGATCATGCATGATCGGGGTCTCCATTTGAACAGAATATACATACATTCTGGATATTCTGCAAGAGATGGGTTGAGCCCTCCCATGTGTCATCCGAACCGCCGCCCCCCTGCGGTGAAGGTGTATTCATTGGCGATGATGCTGTCTTCAACGGCCTCGTCCGAGGTCAGGTGGTCGTATTCACTCTGAAGCTGGCGGTAGAGCCAGCGGGCAAGGTCGCGCAGCGCCTCGGTCACGATCTCCTCTGCGTCCTCGGTCGGCGGCTGCCAGGTCGGGCTGTCGCGCCTGACGTCCACCGACATGGTGTATTCGTGGTAGTAGCCGCCACGATGGCTGGCCTCTGCGGCAAGCTGGTAGAAGTTGCGCCGCTGGATGGCCTGCAGGCGGTCGGCGATGCCATGCAGCGTCGCGTCCTGGGGCGCATAGTCCCGGATGCGCGCGGCCGCGCCCTTGGTGTGGGACCAGTAGCTTTCGAAGCAAGCCCCGTCCCCCTGGCTCCAGAAGCCGGAGAACCAGATGCAAGGCTTGGCCCGTGTCCCTCCGCCCATCAGCCGCACAGGCGTGGTTTTGAGCCGGACGCCGAGGATCTCGCAGACCCGCTCGAAATCCTCGTAGACCGCGTCCCACCAATCGTCGTGAGGCCCAAACTCGCGATACCAGCTGCGCGCCTTGTCCTTGGCTGCATCCGAGAGTTCCGGGAACTGATAGACTGTTGTGCAGATGACCTCAGGCATCGAAATCCTCCCCGTTCAGCGCGGCGGCCAGCCAATCTTGCGTGCTGGTCCAGCCGATGGACTTGCGGGCACCAAGATCGATGACATGCGCGCCGCCGCCGAAAGCGTCGAGGCGAGGCCGGGAACAGGTCAGACCATACTGGAACCCCCAGAGACCTTTGAGGTCGAGGTCTTCTGCCAGGCGCAGCACGAAGTGGATGACCGCCTCGACATCGCCGTGCTCGTCGTCATGGATCCAGAGGGTGCCACCCTCGGATGCGTCTTGGCGCACGAGTGTGAAGCCCGCGACCTCCGGGTCATCGGCGTCCTGATCAGCGGCACGCAGTTCCTGGAACAGCGCGAGCGCGCGGGCGGCCTTGTCGGGGCTGCCGACGTCGATCAGGCATGAAAAATGAGTGAAGTAGTCCGCCATGGGGACCTCCTGAATGGGGAAGACCCGGCCAAGAGGCCGGGCACTGGAATGGGGTGAACGGATGAGTGGGGGCGATCAGCCGGTTGGCTCATCGCCCGCTGCCTGTCGCGCGGCATGAGCACACAGCATCTGCCGGTAGAAGCGCTTGCGCGCCGCCCGGAAGCCGCGCACGGCGCGCGTGTCGGGGTGCAGCGCCCGGACCGCTGCCCGAAGGACGGCAAATGGCGAAGCCGTCGCGGGCATGCCGAGGCGCTGATAGGCTGGATCGGTCATCTCAGGTGACCTCGACCACGGGGGAGGCGAGATGCGGATCGACCAGAGCCTCGATCCGCGCGGTCCGGCCCATCCAAGGCTCGGGCCGGATAGCCTTCACCCAATCGGCGAAGCTCGGAATGAAGCCAAGGTCTTCCTTCACATGCTGCTCGCCAACCCAGCGGGTCGGGATGATGCGCCCGGTCGAGAGGGTCAGGGTTGTCCCGAAGATCGTCTCGGCCATGAAGATGCCCTCGGCATGTTATCTGGACAGTCAAGCTGTCTTTTTTCGAAAACGCCCTGTAATCACTGGGGTTTTCTTGAGCCGCATCGGTGAGACAGTTCATGGGGGCTCCCTCTCTTCGAATTCCCTTTTTCATCCCCTCCGAGCCCACCTCTTCCTCTCCCTGATCAAGACCTCAGGTGCCGCCTTGGGATGGCCCAGACTTGGACGCCTGACGCAAGTTTCCGCAATGCGAGTCGAGGGGCGGCTATGTGGAAAGCGAACTGATACAGGTTCTCGGAGAATTCCGACCCAATGCGCTTTGTCGAAGTTCAGAGGACTGTCGTATCCCCTGTGTATGGCTGATTGGATCCATGGTTCCTGAGTCGTCCGAAGTCAGCGGAGAACAGAAACCATTGAGCCGGCCGACCGCGACGACGAAACACTTTCTGATGGCTGGCTCGCTCTCCGGGTCTCCGCGTCGTTCTCGGGCGATCTCCGCACTGAGCGCCCCTACGATTGCTGCGAAGTATCCGGTATCGTTCCTGAGTTTCCGACATTGACCTGAATGCGGCAACTTGAACGCAAAGAAGTCGGCTGATTGATCAAGGCGCCGCTACAGGGCAAAATAAACATACCTAGTGAATTGCTTATGGGTGGGCGATGGCGGATCTCGTTTTGTTTGCCGGTCAGGCGCTGGTCGTTTCGGCCTGCATCGGTGTGTTGGTCATGGGGCTTTCGCTTTTCTTCAAGTGGCTCCCCCTGTTCGGACCGCAACAACCCGGACTTCAAGTGCTGTCAGCCGAGGCATTGTTCGAGGAAGGGAACTACTACGACGTCTTGATTTCCTCCGGCCAGCGCCTGACAGCCTTGCGGTTCGAGGGCCTTGTGAAGACAGACGCCGAGGCCGGATGGTCACTCCGCCAGTTCGCGGTCATGCGCCGCGCCGATGGTGGCAAAGTGATCTTGCGGATCGACAGCGTGCGCGTGTTCGAGGAAGTCTCGCAGCCCTCCGCCGAAGGCTGACTCTCATGTGCGATCGGATCGAATATTAGAGTCAGCCTTCG
>Ga0208112_100871_pt1 | contig 15521 bp, 14 predicted proteins | sample HotLakConsoUCCLE_FD_184736 | JGI IMG/M metagenome (GOLD analysis project Ga0208112, IMG submission 184736) | Hypersaline microbial mat communities from Hot Lake, Washington, USA - Hot Lake Consortium UCC-LE (SPAdes) (version 2) ... | reverse complement strand
GCTTTCTACGTCTCTTCCGCCGCTGATTACCCAGCGACGGAATGGGCTGCCGCGATCCGAGGTCATTGGGGAATCGAAAACCGAAATCACTATGTCCGCGATGTCTCCTGCAACGAGGATCAAAGCCGGATCCGGGATAATCCCGGCATCATGGCGCGCGCCCGAAGCTTCGCCCTCAACATCCTGCGCAAAAACAACACCACAAACGTGGCCCACGCACTCTGGTGCGGCGCTCTCAGCCTCGATCATATCCTCGCTTACAAGGAAATCTGATTAGCGTTGAACAGCCCTGGTTAACGAATGCTAATTGCTTGGGTTGTAGTTGTGTCCGGCCAGACCAGATCAGGTTAAATCGGCTTTGAACAGTCCACAATACCAGACGCAGTAGTGAAGGTTGAAAACAAGCGGGTAAGCTTGCCTCATACCTCATAAAAGTCATCTGAATACACAATCCTCTAATGATGCAAATCGTCATTCACGCTGATTTGCTCTGCCTCCCTTTAACCATCCCAAAATTTTGAGAAGATCAATCTAATGAGACGTGTCTTTTTAACCGGAACTGCCGGATTCATCGGCTTTCATTTGGCAAATTTGTTGCTTGCCGAGGGTTTTCGTGTTCACGGCTATGATGGGATGACGGATTATTATGACGTTACCCTGAAGCAGCGCCGCCACCAGATGCTAATGCAGATACCGGGTTTCAGCGCCACCGAGGGCATGCTTGAGGACCAGCGGCTACTCGGTGAAGTCGTCGATGATTTCCGTCCGGAGGTGATCGTGCATCTCGCCGCCCAGGCGGGCGTGCGCTACTCGCTTGAGAACCCGCGCGCCTATCTCGACAGCAACGTGATCGGAACCTTCAATGTCATGGAGGCCGCACGCCGTAACGCAGTGCAGCATCTGCTGATGGCCTCAACCTCGTCGGTTTATGGTGCCAATGAGGAGATGCCGTTTTCCGAAAACGAGAAGGCTGATACGCAGCTCACGATCTATGCAGCAACGAAGAAGGCCAACGAGAGCATGGCGCATGCCTATGCCCATCTTTGGAACCTGCCGACCACGATGTTTCGCTTCTTTACCGTCTACGGCACCTGGGGAAGGCCCGATCTTGCACTCTACAAGTTCGTCGACGCCATCCTCGACGACCGCCCAATCGATATCTACAACCATGGCGACATGTACCGCGACTTCACCTATGTCGAGGATCTGGTGCGCGCCATCCGCTTGCTGATCGACGCCGCGCCGGTGCGACCGACGATGCGCGCAGATATTGCAGAGGGTGACAGCTTGAGCCCGGTTGCACCGTATCGGATCATCAATATCGGAAATTCCGACAAGGTGCGACTTCTCGACTTCATAGAGGCGATTGAGGATGAACTTGGCCAGAAGGCCGTCCGGAACTACATGCCGATGCAGATCGGCGACGTGCCCGCGACTTGGGCCGATGCGGCGCTGCTGCAACGGCTCACCGGCTACCGGCCGAAGACGGGCTTCCGCGAGGGGATCGCGCAGTTCGTGACGTGGTTTAGGGACTACTACGGCAAGTGAATTCGAGCGGGCAAGGGGGATCAGAACCGGTGCATCATCTTGAGGAGTTGAAGATCGCGGTGATCGGCCTCGGCTATGTCGGGCTGCCGCTCGCGGTCGAATTCGGCAAGCGGCGGCCGATTATCGGTTTCGACATTAACGACACGAGGATCGCGCAGTTGCGTAAGGGCGAGGATCTGACGCGCGAAGTTGAGCCTGAAGAGCTCACGAACGCGCAGCATCTTACCTTTACCACCGACGCTGCAGAGATAGCCCATTGCAATGTCTACATCGTCACTGTTCCGACGCCGATCGATACCCACAAGCGCCCGGATCTTGGCCCATTGCTCAAGGCTTCCGAAACTGTCGGCGGGGTGCTGAAGCGTGGCGACATCGTGATCTACGAATCGACCGTTTATCCCGGCGCAACCGAGGAAGATTGCGCGCCGGTCCTTGAGCGGGTTTCCGGGCTGCGCTTTAACGAAGGCTTCTTCTGTGGGTACAGCCCCGAGCGCGTCAATCCTGGCGACAAGGCGCATCGCATCCCCTCCATCCGCAAGGTCACCGCCGGGTCTACTGCTGAAACAGCAGCACTCGTCGATGCACTTTACGGACAAATCATCACGGCGGGGACCTACAAGGCCGAGAGCATTCGCGTGGCCGAGGCCGCCAAAGTTATCGAGAACACGCAGCGCGATCTGAACATCGCGCTCGTCAACGAACTGGCGATCATCTTCAATAGGATGGGGATCGATACGGATGCGGTCCTGAAGGCGGCTGGGACGAAGTGGAACTTCCTGCCGTTCCGGCCCGGTCTGGTCGGTGGGCATTGTATTGGCGTCGATCCCTATTACCTGACCCACAAGGCCGAAGCGATGGGCTATCACCCGCAGGTCATCCTTGCCGGGCGGCGCATCAATGACGGAATGGGGGCTTATGTGGCCAGCCGGCTTATCAAGGTGATGCTGAAACGCCGCCTTCAGGTAGACGGCTCGCGGATCCTGATCCTTGGTCTGACCTTCAAGGAAAACTGCCCCGATCTGCGTAATACTCGCGTGGTCGACTTGGTCGCAGAACTGCGTGACTATGGTGCGCTGGTGGAAGTGCATGATCCGTGGGTCGATCCAGCAGAAGCAAAGTACGAATACGGACTGAACTTGGTTACAACGCCAGAGTCCGGGACGTATGATGGTGTGGTTCTCGCGGTGGCGCATGACTGCTACCGAGAAGCCGGACCAATTGCACTGCGCGGCTACGGCCGTCCAGGCCACATCTTCTGTGATCTGAAAAGTGTCTTTTCGCGCGATGAAAGTGATCTAAGGCTGTAACAGGTGTTATCCGATGTTTCCCTCAAAAAAGAGTTCCTGCGTGCGCTGTCTGGCAGCAGCGCAGTTTACCTGTTTGGCACTTTCATGGGCTTTTTGGTTGGCATCCAGCTTGCGCGAGGATTGGGCGTAGCCGGTTATGGATTGTATGGATCGGCAATGGCCGCCGCCAGTTTGGGGGCAACTATTGCTTCCGGTGGCGTGCAGCTTCACGCCACGCGCGAGATTGCAGCCTACAAAGCGCATAGCTATGGCGCGGGAGTATCTCGCCTTGTAGCTTGGTCGACACATACGGTTTTTGCGATTTCGGTCGCACTGGCGCTTGGTGTCGGTGCATATGTCCTTTGGGGGCAGGGGGCATCGCTTAAAGTAGCGTCTGCCGCGATGGCGCTCACGATTTTGATGGCGTTTCTTGCGCTGACGGGTGCGATAGTGCGGGGCTCGGGGGCGCTCATTCTTGGACAAGCACTGAATGTCGCGATACGCCCTACAGTTCAATCATGCCTGCTGCTCATCGGCATGCTGAGCATTGCCGGGATAAATCCAGTCATCGCCTTGTCTATTGCCTGCGTTGCAGCTTTGGTCGCCATGTTTTTTGGGTTCCGTGTAATACGACGACTCTGGCGATATGACGGTGCTCAAGTGCTCTATGATGCTGCGAATGAGCGACGCATTTGGCGCCGCGCAGCGTGGACAATGGGGTTGACGACGGCCGTGCGTGCAGCCGAAGCGGCCCTGCCTCTAATCGTCATCGGCGCTCTGGCTTCTATGGAGCAGGCGGGGCTTTACCGAGTAGCGTCATCGGCTATTGTATTACCGAGCATGGCCGGAACGATGATCACGATCATGGTTCCGGCGTTGGTCGTCCGTGTATATGAAGATGGTAAATCTGACCGGCTCCGGCGGCTTGCTGCTGCATCGTGCATCTTTATGACGGCCCCCACGATCGTTATTGCACTCGTTCTGTGGATTTTTGGTGGGCCGCTTCTAACGTTTGCATTCGGGTCTGGATTCGAGCCGGCTTGGACGGCCTTAGCGTTGCTAACAATTGGCGCAGTTGTCTCCGCCTTAGGTGGAATTAGTATTGCGTTGCTTCACGCCGCTCGAAAGGAAGGAGTTGTCACGCAAGCTTTTACGCTTTCACTCGCGGTCTCTGCGGGGGGGAGCCTTTGGTTCGCACCACAATATGGCGCATCGGGCGTCGCGGCCGCAGTTCTTTGCGGGGTTGCGGCGAGAACCGCTTGGCTCGCATACGCAAGCCGACGATTTGTTGGTATCGATCCGACTCTACCGGGTGCGCTTCATACCATTTTTTTCAGACGATCTCGAAGGAATCACGCATGATAGTTGCCGCTATCAAGGCCAATCTACCATGGGCGATCCGACGCCCCTTGGGCAAACTTCGTGTTGCTGCAAAACGCCTCATGTTATGGCGTCTTGTGAAGGCGCGTATCAGCGGAGCAGAAGAGCGTGATCGCAAAATACTTGCCGTTGCCTTCAAGAGCGCACCGATCACGGTTTGGAAAAACCTTGAGGAATGGCAGTTTCCGATGGTCGATCAGGACTGTACCGTATCTTCCTACGGCGTTGGCCTCTTCAATGTGCGAGCTAAAACAGATGATCTTTTTCACGTGCTTCCAGGTCAGGAGCCCGCCGTTGAGCAGGCAATTCGTAACACGCTTCGGCCTGGTGATACATTTGTTGATGCCGGGGCAAATATCGGCTTCTATACCGTACTCGCATCTCAACTTGTCGGCCCACAGGGCCACGTTATTGCGTTTGAGATGATTCCGACAACGGCTGAAATCCTCCGTTTACACGTCAAGCAAAACGATTGTTGCAACGTCAAAATTATTGAAGGCGCACTTGCAGAAGCTTCAGAGAAAATCTTAAAGGCATCAATTTTCGCCGGAAAATCAGGTCAGGCTAGTGTATCAAGGAACGGCGGCACAGCCGAGATTGAGGTCAAGACGGTTACCCTCGCAGAACAGTTGACTGATTTTTCCTCGATCAGCTTGATCAAGATGGATCTCGAAGGGGCCGAATTGGGCGCGCTCAAGGGGCTGGAAAAGGAATTGGGTAAGGTTCAGGCAATAATCTTCGAAAATCGAGGGGCCGAAGATGTTGTGGACTTTATCAGGGAACACGGTTTCAAGGTCACGCGTCTGGACAGCAACAATGCTTTAGGCGAGCGGAAACAACCAAGTTGACGTACAAAATCTCCATCCTCCTCCCCGACCTGCGCGGCGGTGGAGCCGAGCGTATCCGTATCGTCCTTGCCCATGAATTCGCCCGTGCCGGGCATGAGGTAGAATTCGTGCTGATGCAGGCGCGGGGCGAATTATTGGAGGAGGCGCGGCAGAGTTTTTACGTGGTCGATCTCGCCCTCCCCCGCGCCCGTGCGCTTCCCTTTGCCCTTGCCCGCTACCTGCGGCGCCGCCGTCCCGATGCCCAGCTGGCCGCCATGTGGCCGCTAACTGTGATCGCCCCAATCGCCGCCCGGCTGTCCGGGCACCGCTGCAAGGTGCTGGTTTCGGAGCATGGTATCCTGTCCGCGCAATACCGCGACTGGGGCAGGAGACACCGGGCCGCATTGCGGGCGTCGATGGCCGTGGGCTATCGGCTAGCGGGTCACCGTGTGGGCGTATCTTCAGGGGTGGCCGCCGATATCGCCACCCTCTCGGGGATGCGCCGGGATGCGTTCGACGTGATCCACAATCCCGTGCCGCCGCGCCCCGAGCCGTCAGGTCAGGCGATACGCGACGCAGAGGCGCTCTGGTCCGGCCCTAAGGGGGCGCGCATTATCACCGTTGGCACCATGAAGACCGTCAAGAATCACCCGCTACTGCTGCGCGCCTTCGCGCTGCTCGACCGGCCAGAGGCGCGGCTGATGTTCGTGGGTGAGGGGGCAGGGCGCGACGCTCTCCTGTCGCTTGCCAAGGAGCTTGGTGTTGCCGACCGTGTAATTCTTGCAGGCTTTCAGTCCGATCCGACGCCGTTCTATCAGACCACGGATGTGTTTGTATTGTCCTCGGATTACGAAGGGTTCGGCAATGTCATCGTCGAGGCGCTCGCGCAGGGGCTGCCCGTCGTCTCGACCGACTGCCCGTCCGGCCCTGCCGAGATACTTGACAATGGGCGTTTCGGCCGTCTGGTTCCGGTGGGCGATGCGCCCGCACTGGCGCAGGCCATGGAGGCCGCGCTGGACGCCCCTGTGGACCGCGCCGCGCTGATGCGCCGTGCAGCAGATTTCGCGCCCGAGATTGCCGCACGGCGCTATCTCGAGCTTTTGGAAATAAGATGAGCGCCACTCTTTACCTAACCCGCAATGGCCTGCTGGAGCCGCTCGGTCAGAGCCAGGTGTTCTCCTATCTCCGTGGGCTGTCGCAGGACCACAGCATCACGCTCATCACCTTCGAGAAGCCTGAGGACTGGGGCGATAGTCACCGTATGGCGCTGGGACAGGCACAATGCGAGGCGCATGGTATTCGCTGGTTGCCGCAACAGTTTCGCGCGCGACCGAAGCTGATTGCACCGGCGCTCAGCTTTTTCCGCATGACCTGGCTGGCACTGCGAATGGCGCGGCGGGGCGATGCGGATATGATCCATGCGCGCTCCTACATCCCGGCGGCGGTCAGCTGGGCGGTCGGGCGATTGACGGGCACTCCCTTCATTTTCGACATGCGCGCTCTCTGGCCCGAGGAGATGATCACAGCCGGACGCTTGCGGCGCGGATCCATGCTCCATCATGCTCTGCGCAGGCTGGAGCGTCTCTGCCTGCGCGACGCCGCAGCCGTCGTGTCGCTCACCCATGCAGCGGTGGCGCATCTGAAACGGGAATATCCGGCAGAGCTCGAAGGGCAGCGCATCGTCGTGATCCCGACATGCGCCGATCTCGACCGCTTTACCCCGGCCTCGGCGAAGCCGGAGGCGCCGAAGGTGCATGGCTGTATCGGCACACTCCTGTCGGGGTGGTTCCGCACCGATTGGCTGGCGGCGTGGCTTTCTGCAGTTGCGGCGGACGATCCCGAGGCCCGCTTCGATATCGTGACTCGCGACGATGCTGACCGCGTGCGCGCCGCGCTCGATCCGGAAGGCGCGTTGGGCGCGCGGCTGAGTATCGGTCCACGCCCCTCCGAGGAGATGCCCGACGCCGTACGCTGCCACGATATTTCGGTGATGTTCTATGCGGGTGGGCAGATGTCGGAAGTCGGGCGTTCGCCCACCCGCCTTGCCGAGGTTCTTGGCTGTGGCCTGCCCGTCGTCGCGAATGAAGGCGTCGGTGACGTGGCCGACATAGTCCGTCAGAACCGTGTCGGCGTCATCGTTGACGGCCCCGATCCTGCGCAGATGAGGGCTGCATTCGATGACCTAAAGATCCTCATGCAGGATCCCGACTTATCAAGACGATGCCGCACCACTGCGCAAAGGGTGTTTGCGCTATCGGCGGGCACAGACGCGTATCGGCGCGTTTACGACGCGATCCTGAATTCAGAGGACGGCACATGTGCGGCATGACCGGGATTCTCTCCGCAGGTGCGCCCGAGACGAAAGATCAAGCTCCGCTCGTGCGGCGCATGACCGAGCGGCTGGCGCATCGCGGCCCGGACGCAAACGGGGTCTGGACGGAAGGGACTGTTGTGCTCGGGCACCGGCGGTACTCGATCCTCGACCTTCCGGAGGCCGGGGCGCAGCCGATGCATTCGGTCTGTGGGCGCTATTTAATCGTGTTCAACGGCGAGATCTACAATCATCTGGCGATGCGCCGTGATCTCGACGATGACGGCAGTGCACCGGATTGGCGCGGGCATTCGGACACCGAAACTTTGCTTGCCTGCGTTGCGTATTGGGGACTGGACGAGACGCTGAAACGAGGCAAAGGCATGTTTTCCCTGGCGCTTTGGGATCGCGCGGAAAAACGGCTTTCACTGGCGCGTGATCGAATGGGGGAAAAAGTTGCTTTATTGGGGATGGCCCGGGCAAGCACTCTGTGCAAGCTCGACCAAGCAGCAATGCGCGTGAGCCTCGAGACGCGGGTGCCGTTCCTTGACCCTGACGTGATCGCATTGTCGACGCGTCTGCCGACGGACATAAAGACTCGGGGCGGCCGAGGCAAAAGGTCACCAAGGCAGGTGCTTTCTAAACATGTCCAGCGCGAGCTGATCAAGCGCCCCAAGACCGGTTCTGGTATCCCGGTGGGAGACTGGCTGCGCGGTCCGCTGCGGGGGTGGGCCGAGAACCTGTCGGGCAGTCGCGACTGGACGCATCGGCTCTGGATCATCCTGATGTTGATGGCGTTGAGGGCGCGGGTCGCGTGAAGGCGCTCTTGTTAACCCGCTATGAGAGGTCCGGGGCTTCTAGCAGACTCCGAACGCTTCAATATGGCGATGCATTGCAGGCTCAGGGCATCGAGCCAGAACTCAATCCATTATTTAATCAAAAATACCTTGACCAACTTTATTCGGGTCATTCAACACTTGGATCAATAATCTTCGCCTATGGACGGCGTCTTGAGCAGCTGCGCCGCGCTGATCAAGCGGATCTGCTTTGGATTGAAAAAGAAGCACTTCCCTGGCTGCCGTGGCTCGTTGAGCGCAAATTGCTGCCGCGAGCTGTCCCACTTGCCGTAGATTACGATGATGCAGTATTTCATCGTTACGACATGCATCGATATAGTATAGTTCGGCGCCTTCTAGGCCGGAAGCTCGACAACTTGATGGCATCGGCATCGCTCGTCACAGCGGGAAACAACTATCTGGCTGAACGAGCGAGAGCTGCCGGGGCGTCTCGTGTTGAAATCGTCCCTACCGTTGTCGATCTAACAGCTTACACAATATGTCCGGGGCCTGCGCGCTCAAAATCGCCGACCATCGGCTGGATAGGCACTCCGAGCACGTGGAACCACTACATGGCTCCAGTGATGCCGATGCTTTTACAACTGGCCCAGACCAATGGTGCGAGGGTTGTCGTCGTAGGCGCGGGGCGTGCGGCCGGCGGCCATCCACTTGTTGACAACCGGCCATGGACTGAGGCCTCGGAAGTTGCACGAATCCACGAGATGGATGTCGGCATCATGCCTCTCACCGACACCCCATGGGCCCGAGGGAAAAGCGGCTACAAGTTGATCCAATATATGGCCTGCGGCCTTCCAATCATCGCTTCACCGGTCGGTGTGAACGCCGAGATCGTTGAGCATGGAATAAACGGGTTTCTCGCGACGACCGACGCGGAATGGGTTATGGCACTTCAAACGCTTCTTCGCGATCCTGAGCTACGCACACGAATGGGCCGGGAAGGACGGCGCAAGGTTGAAAGAGAGTTCTCACTGCAGATATGGGGGCCGCGCGTGGCACAGATGTTGCGTGATGTTGCAGATGAAGGTAGACGCGGCTGATGCTCTATCTCGGCCTCGCCAATTTTCTGTTTTTGCTGCAATATACCTTCCCAAAATTGGGGGGGGTTCGCACATATATCTATTTTCTCGTCCTAATAGGTCTCTTTATATTTTCAGCGTTTCGCTATCAAGTTGGATGCGATTGGTCTGGTTACTATTTTCAATACGCATCTGCCGCCAATTTGGACTGGTTGGCAATCACGGAAAATCGGGAGCCGATCTGGTGGGCGATCCTTCATTGGATTCAAAATATGGGATGGCCTTATCCGGTGGCCAACGTTGCCTCCAGCGCGATTTTTTTTGTTGGCGTACATGTGCTTGCGCGGCGGCAACCTGATCCACTGGGTTTTTTGGTTCTTCTGTTTCCAATACTCATCATCAATATGCCAATGTCTGGAATCCGACAGGGTGCAGCAATCGGGCTTCTTTGCATCGCCTTCGTGGCTTTCATAGATCGCCAGCCTCTCCGGTTCGCGTTTTGGGTGGCCCTTGCTGCAGGTTTCCATGCAAGCGCGCTTGTCTTCATATTGCTCCTGCCTCTTGCGATGGGGCGTTACACAAGAAATCGCTTGCTTCTTGGCGCAATCCTTGCGATCCCCGGCACGCTCGTACTCGCATCTGGTGAAACTGGCGAAGTTGCGGTAAGCCGCTATGTCGGAACCGGCATTGACGCTACCGGCGCAGCATTCCGCGTTGGCATTCTAGGCTTGTCAGCTCTTTATTTTTTTCTTTTTCTGCGCAAGAAATGGCTGCGGCTATGTCCATATGATTATAGCCTTGCTATCATTGGTTCGATCGGGATGGCATTCGCTATCTTTTTAATCCCGATCTCTACAGTCGTAGGCGACAGATTTGGCTATTATCTTATCCCAATCCAGGCGATGATTCTCGCACGAGTTCCTTTTTTGCAGTTCCGCTCCAATGCGGCGCTTCATTCCGCTCTACCGTATCTGGTTTTGCTGGTTGTTTTTACAGTCTGGTCACTACGGTCCTGGCATTTCCAGCAATGCTATATTCCCTATCAAAGTTGGATTTTCGGATTTCCCGGTGGGAATACAGTTGGCTTTTGATATCGACATCACGCTATTGAAGGAATGGATAGATGAAAATTCACAAGAGCCCCTTGATCGGATTATTGTTGATCGAGCCTGACCGTTTTAGCGATCATCGTGGTTTCTTTGCCGAGACATACAGCCGCCGTGTCTATGCGGCACTTGGGATCGACTTGGAGTTTGTGCAGGACAATCACTCACTGTCGGCCGCGGTCGGCACTCTTCGTGGCCTGCATTTTCAGGCGCCACCGCATGCACAGGCCAAGTTGGTTCGCTGCGGACGTGGGGCAATTTTCGATGTGGTGGTCGACATCCGCTGTGGCAGCCCAACCTATGGCGAATGGGCCGGGTACGAACTCAGCGCTGCAAATGGAGCGCAGCTTTATGTCCCAACGGGTTTTGCCCACGGCTTCGTCACTTTGGAGCCCGATAGCGAGATCATCTATAAATGCTCGGATTACTATGCACCAGTATCAGAGGGTACGCTGCGTTGGGATGATTCGGATATCGGCATCCACTGGCCCTTGAAGGGCGATGCCATCCTCAGCTCAAAAGACGCCATCGCACCCCTGCTAAGAGATCTCGACAGTCCGTTTCATTTTGAGGAAGGATGCCAATGAATATCCTTGTGACCGGGGGGGCAGGCTTTATTGGCTCGGCCGTCGTGCGGCTCGCGGTCGCGCGTGGGCATGCCGTGGTGAACCTGGATGCACTCACTTATGCAGCCTGCCTCGACAACCTGGCTTCGGTCGCAGGAAGTCCACTTTACACATTCGAAAATGCCGATATCCGCGACCGGGCGGCGCTCACACGCATCCTTGCAACGCATCAACCTGATGCCCTCATGCACTTGGCGGCCGAGAGCCATGTCGATCGTTCGATCGACGGGCCGGGCGATTTCATCTCGACCAATGTGACAGGAACTTATGAGCTTCTGGAAGCCGCGCGCGCTTATTGGGAAGCACAAGGCCGCCCCGATGGCTTCCGCTTCCAACACATAAGCACCGACGAAGTTTTTGGCAGCCTTGGTCACGAGGGACAATTCACGGAAGGCACGCCATACGATCCGCGCTCGCCCTATTCAGCCAGCAAGGCCGCATCAGACCATCTGGTCAATGCCTGGCACCATACCTATGGCCTCCCAGTGGTGATGACGAATTGCTCGAATAATTACGGTCCCTATCACTTCCCGGAAAAGTTGATTCCGGTGATCATCCTCAATGCGCTAGCGGGCAAACCACTGCCGATATATGGCGATGGCTCAAATGTGCGCGACTGGCTATATGTGGAAGATCATGCCGATGCGCTGCTGCTGGTGCTGGAGAAAGGCGAGGTCGGGCGCCGCTACAATATCGGCGGTGAGAATGAACGAACGAATCTGGAACTGGTGCGCACGCTATGCACTATTCTGGATGCAATGCGTCCCAAGACCAGCGGCTCGTACGCTGACCAAATCACATTCGTCTCCGATCGGCCCGGCCATGATGCGCGCTATGCTATCGATCCAACACGCATGCGAGAAGAATTGGGTTGGCGGCCATCGGTCACAGTGGAAGAAGGGTTGAAGCGCACGGTCGAGTGGTATCTGTCCAATGAGGCTTGGTGGCGGCCCTTGCAGACGCGCACAGGGGTAGGCATAAGACTGGGGGTCGGCTGATGATCCTCGTATTTGGTCGATCAGGCCAGGTGGCACGCGAACTTGCGCGATTGGCGCCTCAGGCGCATTATATGACGCGCGATCAGGCAGATCTTTCCGACCCTGAGACGTGTGCGGTCGCAATCCGTAGCTATGCTCCCCGCGCCGTGATCAATGCGGCAGCCTATACGATCGTGGACCGCGCGGAGGAAGAAGAAGCGCTTGCCACACGCATAAATGGTACAGCCCCCGCAGCTATGGCTGAAGCTTGTGCCGCCCTTGGTGTGCCTCTGGTCCAGATCTCGACCGACTATGTCTTTGATGGCAGAGGTAACGCGCCTTTTCTGCCCGAGCATTCGACTGCCCCCTTGGGGGCCTATGGCCGATCGAAACTGAAAGGTGAGGAAGGCGTGCGAGCGGCAGGCGGATGTCATGCGATCCTGCGAACCTCATGGGTGTTTTCGGCTCATGGCAAGAATTTTGTAAAGACCATGCTGCAGCTTGGGGCCGAAAGGGACACATTGCATGTGGTGGCAGACCAGATCGGCGGACCTACTCCAGCGCGCGCCATTGCCGAGGCATGTCTAAGTATTGCCTTGCAGCTGCAAGACGACCCCGCAAAAACCGGCACCTACCATTTCAGCGGCACGCCTGCGACAAGCTGGGCCAGATTTGCCCATACGATCATGTTCAAGGCAGGGCTGCGCTGCCAGATCCGGGAAATCTCCAGCAAGGAGTATCCGGCTCCAGCTCCTCGGCCGCTCAATTCGAGGCTTGATTGCACCAGCCTCAACGTTTTCGGCCTGACACAGCCTGACTGGCAGACCGAACTAGACAACACCATTCTTGAATTGAAAGGCATGTCATGACCCAGCGAAAGGGCATCATCCTCGCCGGCGGGTCGGGAACACGACTTTGGCCCATAACCATCGGGGTTTCGAAGCAGTTGCTGCCGGTCTACGACAAGCCTATGATCTTTTATCCGCTTTCGGTCCTGATGATTGCTGGAATTCGCGAAATCGCGATCATCACCACGCCCGAGGATCAGACGCAGTTTCAGCGTCTCCTGGGAACGGGAGAGCAATGGGGAATTGAGTTGACCTATCTTGTGCAGCAGGCCCCCGAGGGGCTCGCGCAGGCTTATCTCATTGCCGAAGACTTCCTTAACGGCGCCCCCTCAGCGATGGTTCTGGGCGACAATATCTTTTTTGGCCATGGTTTGCCAGAACTGTTGGCGCAAGCCAATGAACAAGACAATGGCGGCACCGTCTTCGGCTATCAGGTATCGGATCCGGAACGCTACGGCGTGGTTTCGTTCAGCCCTGAGGGGCGGGTCGAAACGCTCGTCGAGAAGCCGGAGGTGCCATTGTCGGATTTTGCTGTGACCGGCCTTTACTTTCTGGACGGAACGGCTTCCGACCGCGCACGATCTGTCAAGCCGTCAGACCGCAACGAACTCGAAATCATCTCGCTTCTAAACATGTACCTGGCAGAAGGCAGGTTGCAGGTTCAACGCATGGGGCGGGGTTTCGCCTGGCTTGACACAGGGACCCACGGCAGCATGCTTGATGCCGGCAATTTTGTTCGCACTCTTCAGGCACGGCAAGGCCTTCAGGTGGGCTGCCCGGAAGAAATCGCTTATCAGAAAGGGTGGATCGGCCGCGACAGTCTGGCAGCGCGGGCCCGTGAATTCGCCAAGAACGATTATGGCAGGTATTTGCAGAAGCTCTTGGGCGCTTGAACCGCCAGCCACCGAAGTCATAAAAGACAAGCCGAGCGAATTCAAATAGCGCATTGATGCTTCCCGAGCCCCGAGAATTCATATGATCGACATATCCCTTTGGATTTTGCAGGAGTTTCCTCCGCATGCGTTTTCCTATTGATAAAATAGTCGAACCGACTTCAACGTCAGGTCGGCGAAAAGTGCTCATTTCGATCAATACGTCATGGAACATCGTGAATTTTCGAGCGGGGCTGGTCAGAGCGCTCGTTGCGAAAGGATTTGATGTCGTCGCAGCCGCGCCGCCCGATGCCCATTCCAGCAGGCTTTCCGATCTCGGATGCCGGCATGTGCCACACACGATGGACAACAAGGGTTCGGACCCGTTGAAGGACGCCGGCTTGCTCCTGCGCTATCTTGCACTGATGCGCAAGGAGCGGCCGGACGTCTATCTCGGCTGGACGATCAAGCCCAACATCTATGGCAGTCTTGCTGCGCAGATGCTGGGAATTCCTGTGATCAATAATGTATCGGGCCTCGGCACAGCGTTCATTCGCGACACTTGGCTGACACGGGTTGTCAAGTTCCTCTACAGGACTTCTCTGCGACGCTCGAAACGCGTATTCTTTCAGAACACGGATGATCGTGATCTCTTCATCGAGCAGCGCATGGTTCGCCCTGCGCAGTCTGGTCTCCTGCCCGGATCCGGGATCAATCTCAACCATTTCGCGCCGGTCGCATGCGAACAGGGTCGTGAGGACAATGCGCCCATCTTCATCCTGATCGCGCGCCTGCTCTGGGACAAGGGCGTCGGTGAATATGTGGAAGCGGCCCGCATGGTGCGCCAATCGAATCCGAACGCGCGGTTCCAGGTCCTCGGCTTTCTGGATGTCGAGAATCGCTCAGCAGTGCCCCGAGAGCTCGTGGCTCAATGGCAGGAAGAGGGCGTCATCGAGTATCTTGATGTCAGCAACGACGTTCGGCCGTTCATTGCCGCCGCCGATTGTGTCGTCCTGCCGTCCTATCGCGAAGGCACACCGCGTTCCTTGCTTGAGGCAGCCGCAATGGGAAAACCATTGATCACCACGAATGTCCCGGGCTGCCGAGAAGTCGTCGATGATGGAGAAAACGGTTTTCTCTGCGAGGTGCGCAATGCGAAAAGCCTTGCTAACGCGATCCAGAAATTCATCAATATTGCGCCGAGTAGGCGTGAAGCGATGGGACAAAATAGCCGAAAGAAGGCCGAGGCGCAATTCGACGAGAAACTGGTCATTGATGCCTATCTTACGGAAATTGATGAAATTTTATCATCGTAGAACATCCGGCTCCGACTCATGAACTGACGACAAGTTCCTCAAGTAGGATGGTCCCATGCGCATCACGATGATCGGTTCTGGTTATGTCGGGCTCGTTTCAGGTGCCTGTTTTGCGGATTTCGGGCACGAGGTCGTCTGTGTCGACAAGGATGAGCGCAAGATCGCCATGCTGCATGCCGGCGAAATGCCGATCTACGAGCCGGGGCTCGCGGAGCTCGTGGCACGCAATGTCGCCCAGAAACGGCTTTCCTTCACCACCGAACTCGCGCCCGCCGTGGCGCAGGCCGAAGCGGTCTTCATCGGCGTGGGCACGCCCTCGCGCCGTGGCGACGGCCATGCCGATCTGACCTATGTCTACGCTGCCGCCCGCGAGATCGCCCATGCGATGGAGGGTTTTACGGTGATCGTGACCAAATCCACCGTACCCGTCGGCACCGGCGACGAGGTCGAGCGCATCATCCGCGAGGAGCGCCCGGATGCGGATTTCGCGGTGGTCTCCAACCCGGAATTCCTGCGTGAAGGCGCCGCGATCAGCGATTTCAAGCGGCCCG
>Ga0208112_100866_pt1 | contig 15615 bp, 15 predicted proteins | sample HotLakConsoUCCLE_FD_184736 | JGI IMG/M metagenome (GOLD analysis project Ga0208112, IMG submission 184736) | Hypersaline microbial mat communities from Hot Lake, Washington, USA - Hot Lake Consortium UCC-LE (SPAdes) (version 2) ... | reverse complement strand
GGCCAGCCCCGCCGCCGCAAGCGCCGCCAGCGCCAGCGCCCGGCACGGGCCGCGCCCGGCCAGCGCGCGCACCAGTGCCAGCAGCACCAGCCCCTCCAGGTAGAGCGTCTGGCGGAAGCCGATATAGGCCAGCAGCACCGGATCGGGTTGCAGGAACGACGACATCAGCGCACCGCCGCGATCGGCCCCTCGGCGCGGCCGTGGATGAACTGGTCGAGATAGGGATCGCCCGAGCTGTCCATATGCGCCACCGGGCCGGTCCACTTGATCACCCCGTCATGCAGCATCGCCACGTTGTCGGAAATGGCGCGCACGCTGGTCATGTCATGGGTGATGGTCATGGCGGTGGCGCCCATCTCGGTGACGATCTCGCGGATCAGCTCGTTGATGACGCCGGCCATGATCGGGTCCAGCCCGGTGGTGGGCTCGTCGAAGAAGATGATCTCGGGCTCGGCGGCGATGGCGCGCGCGAGGCCCACGCGCTTCTGCATCCCGCCCGACAGCTCGGCGGGGAATTTCTCGGCGGTGTCGGGCGACAGGCCGACGCGGCGCAGCTTCTCGATCGCCACCTCGCGGGCCTCGGCCTTGGGCCGCTTGAGCGAGCCGCGCAAGAGCCGGAACGCCACGTTCTGCCAGACGGGCAGCGAATCGAACAGCGCGCCGCCCTGGAAGAGCATCCCGAACCGCGCGAGAAAGGCATCCCGGTCGCCCTCGTGCACGTCCAGCCCGTCCACGGTGATGCGGCCCCGGTCGGGCTCCACCAGCCCCAGGATGCATTTCAGCAGCACCGACTTGCCGGTGCCCGAGCCGCCGATGATCACCATCGAGGTGCCGCGCCCCACCCGCAGGTCCACCCCGCGCAGCACGCGGTTTTCGCCGAAGGCCTTGTGTATGCCCGCCAGCTCGATCATCCGGCGAAGAACAGTTCGGTGAGAAGGTAGTTGGCCGCGAGGATCAGCACCGAGGCCCAGACCACGGCGGTCTTGGTGGCGCGGCCCACGCCCTGCGCGCCCCGGCCCGAATGCATCCCCCAGTAGCAGCCCATCAGCGCCACGATGAAGCCGAACACCGCGCCCTTGATGAGGCCGGAGACCACGTCCCACACTTCCAGGAAGTCGGCGGTGTTCTTGAGATAGGCGGCGGCATTGAAATCCAGCCGCGTCACGCTCACCAGGTAGCCGCCCATGATGCCCAGCGAGTCGCCCACCGCCACCAGCACCGGCACCGCCAGCGTGGCCGCCAGCACCCGCGGTACGGTCAGGTATTTCATCGGGTTGGTGGACAGCGTCACCAGCGCGTCGATCTGCTCGGTCACCTTCATGGTGCCGATCTCGGCGGCGATCGACGAGGCCACCCGCGCCGCCACCATCAGCCCGCCCAGCACCGGGCCCAGCTCGCGCGCGATGCCGATGGCCACGATCTGCGGCACCACCGCCTCGGCGTTGAATCGCGACCCGCCCGCATAGATCTGCAGCGCCAGCGCGCCCCCGGTGAAGATCGCCGTCAGCCCCACCACCGGCAGCGACAGCCAGCCGATCTGAACCAGCGCATGCAGGAATTCGCGCCCGTAGAAGGGCGGGCGGAACAAGTGGCTGACCGTCTGGACCGCATAGAGCGCGATGCGCCCCACTGCGGCCAGGATCTGCAGCACGGTGCGGCCCAGCGCGGCAAGGGGGAGAGCAGGGTTCATGTGGTGCGATACCGCCGCCGGTAGCGCGCGCCCAGCGAGGTGAGGATCTCGTAGCCGATGCTGCCCGCCGCCTCGGCGATGTCATCCACCGTCTGGTGCGCGCCCAGCAGGTCCACTGTCTCGGGCGGCTCGGGCAGGTGGCTCACATCGACGCCGATCAGGTCCATCGAGACGCGGCCCCGCACCGGGCAGGGCACGCCGCCGGCATGGACCTTCAGCTTCGGCCCGGACAGCCGGATCACCCCGTCGGCATAGCCCGCCGCGATGGTGGCGATGCGGGCGGGCGCCTCGGCGGTCCAGGTGTTGCCGTAGCCCACCGTCTCGCCCGGCGCGATCTCGCGCAGCTGGATCACCGGCACCTCCAGCGTCACCACCGGCAGCGCCCCGGCGAAGGGCTGCCCGCCGTAAAGGCCCACGCCCGGGCGCGTCAGGTCGAAATGATACTCCGGCCCCAGCAGGATGCCGCCTGTCGCCGCCAGCGAGCGCGGGGCTTCGAACCCGTCGGTCATCTCGCGGAAGGCGGCCAGCTGGCGGGCGTTCATCGGGTGGTCCGGCTCGTCGGCGCAGGCCAGGTGGCTCATCACCAGCCGGGGCGATTTCTGCGCCGCGATCTCGCGCAGCGCGGCCCATTCGGCGGGCTCCATCCCCAGGCGGTTCATCCCCGAATCGAGCTGGATACCCAGCGGCGCCTCGGGCAGCGCCTCCACATGGCGCAGCATCTGGTCCACCGAGTTCAGCAGCGGCACCAGCTCCGCGTCGCGGATCAGCGCGGCATCGCCCTCCATATGGCCGGAAAACACCAGGATTTCGGGGCCGGGGCCCAGCGCGCGGCGCAGCAGCGCGCCCTCCTCGGCCAGCGCCACAAAGAACCGCCGCACCCCCGCCCGGGCCAATGCGCGCGCCACGTGGGCCGCGCCCAGCCCGTAGCCATCGGCCTTGACCACGGCGGCGGTCTCGCAGCCGGTCTTGCCGTCCAGCGCGCGCCAGTTCGCCACCAGCGCGTCCAGGTCTATCGTCAGGGTCGCTTGCGCCATGCGCGCATGTGGGCCAGCCGCGGGGCCAGGGTCAAGCGGAAAGGCGGCGTTGCTCAGGGCGCGCCCCAGTACCGGCGATAGCGCTCCCAGATCTTCTCGCCGACCATGCAGTCATAGGGCTGCGTCCGGGGCCGAGCCTGCGCGCGCCACAGTCGGGCGGGTTGCATGTCTCCCGCGATCTCCATCACCATCTTGCGGCGCACCGCGTCGGCGAAGGCATCCCAGCCGCGCACCGGCAGCACGAAGGCCCCGGGCCCGCCGATCACGCATTCGGTATAGTAGGTGTCGAGATCGGGAATGTCCCAGACCTGCAGCGCGCCCGTGTCGGTCATCAGCGGCAGGCCGTTGATGGTGATCCCGCGCGCCAGTGCCGTGTCACGCGCCAGCCGCACCGGCCGGCCCGCGTTGTTGGGCCCGTCGCCCGACACGTCGATCACCCGGCGCAGCCCGGAAAACCCGTTCTCCTCGAAGCTTTCGGCGGCGAACAGCAGCGCGCCCGAGATCGAGGTGCGGCGCATCGCGGCCGTGGCGTTGCCCTCGATCCGCGCCGCGAAGGCCGCGGCATCCTCGCGGCTTTCGATCAGGGTCCAGGGAACGGCGGTGCGCTGGGCCTGGGCGCCCGCCCATTCCACGTAGCTCAGCGCCACGCGGCCGATCATGCCCCCCCGGATCGCGGCGACCACCTCGTCCGAGATCAGCGCCTCGGCATAGCCCCGGCGCTGGATCTCCAGCTCGTCGGGCGACATGGAGCGCGACACGTCCACCAGCAGGACCAGCTCCAGGTCCACCTCCTGCCCGTCCGGCTCCCAGGCCGGGGCGGCGAGGGGGGCGAAGGCCAGCGACAGGATCAGGACGAGCGCGCGCATGCTGCCATTGGGGCAGGGCGCGCGCCGTCTGTCCAGTCACATCCGCGTTGGCAAGGCTCAGCCGAAATCGCCGCCGGATTGCTGCTGCCAGGGCTTCACCAGGTTGCCGAAGCGCGTGAACTGGCCCTCGAAGCTGAGGTCCACCGAGCCGATCGGGCCGTGGCGCTGCTTGCCGATGATGACCTCGGCGCGGCCATGCAGCTTTTCCATCTCGTCCTGCCACTTGGCCATGGCGTCGAGATCGTGGTCGCCCGGCTTCTCGCGCTCCTTGTAGTATTCCTCTCGGAACACGAACATCACCACGTCAGCGTCCTGTTCGATCGAGCCCGATTCCCGCAGGTCCGACAGCTGCGGGCGCTTGTCCTCGCGGTTTTCCACCTGCCGCGACAGCTGCGACAGCGCGATCACCGGGATGTTCAGCTCCTTGGCGATGGCCTTCAGCCCCTGGGTGATCTCGGAAATCTCGTTCACCCGGTTCTCGGACCGGCCGGCGCCGCGCACGAGTTGGAGGTAATCCACCATCAGCACGTCGAGCCCGTGGGTGCGCTTCAGGCGCCGCGCCCGCGCGGCCAGCTGCGAGATCGGCAGCGCCGGGGTGTCGTCGATGAAGAGCGGGCATGCTTCCAGCGTCTTGGCGGCCTCGACGAAGCGGCGGAACTCCTCCTCGGTCATGTCGCCCCGGCGAATCTGCTCCGAGGGCACTTCCGCGGCTTCCGACAGCACCCGCGCGGCGAGTTGCTCGGCGCTCATCTCCAGGCTGTAGAAGCCCACGACGCCCCCCTCCACCGCGCCCTCGGTGCCATCCGGCAGCAGGCCGCGGCGATAGGCCTTCGCCACGTTGAAGGCGATGTTGGTGGCCAGCGAGGTCTTGCCCATCGAGGGCCGCCCGGCGAGGATCAGCAGGTCCGACTTGTGCAGCCCGCCCAGCTTCTTGTCCAGGTCCACCAGCCCGGTGGAGATGCCCGCCAGCCCACCGTCGCGCTGATAGGCGGCATTGGCCACGTTGACCGCATCCGTCACCGCCTTGAGGAAGGACTGGAAGCCGCTTTCGGTGCGGCCCTGCTCGGCCAGGCTGTAGAGCGCCTGTTCGGCCTCCACGATCTGTTCGCGCGGCTCGGAGCTGACGTCCACCTTCGCGGCCTTCGCGGCGATGTCGCGCCCCAGCGCGATCAACTCGCGTCGCACGGCAAGGTCATAGATCATCTGCGCGTAGTCGCGCACCGCGAAGGCGGCGATGGCCGAGCCCGCCAGCTTTGCCAGGTAGGCTGGCCCGCCCAGCTCCTTCAGGCCCGCATCGTCCTCCATGAAGGCCTTGAGCGTGACCGGCGAAGCGATGTTGTTGCGCACGATGCGCGCCGCGGCGATCTCGAAGATCCGCGCATGCACGGGCTCGTAGAAATGCTGCGGCCCGATGATGGCCGAGACCCGGTCGTAGATGTCGTTGTTGGTCAGGATCGCGCCCAGCAGCTGCTGCTCGGCCTCGGTGGAATGCGGCATCGTGTCGGGCGTCTCGATCTGCGCTCCGGTCGGGTTGAAAGCCGCAATCTCGTTCATTCTTGCCCCCTGTGCGCTCGGTTCGTCGGGTCTAGTCCAGCGCTGCGCCGGCCGGCAAACGGTATCTTCCTGTGGATAGGCTGTGCGTATCTTTTCGCACCACATCATGACGTTTGCTCGTGCATTGCGTCAAGATGTGGTGGGGGCGCCCGCACGGGCGTGTCAGCAAAAACACGATTCGCGGAAAATCCCGGGCCCGGACACCACCAGGGCCCGGCCCCGGCGCGACCCGTGGATCAGCCCCGCGCCTCCTGCCAGGCCCGCGGCGCGTCCAGGAACGCGCCCACCTCCGCCAGCGTTTCGGCGTCGAAGGCCCCCTGCGCCCGCGCCTCGGCCAGCACGTCGCGCCAGGTGGTCAGGTGGTGCAGCCGCACGCCGTGATCGCCCAGCACCGTCTCGGTCTCGGGGAAGATCCCGTAATAGAAGATCACCGCGGTGTGCCCGCAACTGGCGCCGGTCTCGCGGATCGCGTCCACGAAGCTCAGTTTCGAGCCGCCATCGGTGGTCAGGTCCTCCACCAGGAGCACCCGCTGGCCCTCGGACATGGCCCCCTCGATTCGGGCGTTGCGGCCGTAGCCCTTGGGCTTCTTGCGCACATAGCTCATCGGCAGGCCCATGCGCTCGGCCACCAGCGCGGCGAAGGGAATGCCCGCGGTCTCGCCGCCTGCGATGTTGTCGAAAGCCTCGAAACCGGCCTCGCGCATCACCGTGACGGTCAGGAAATCCATCAGCGTGGCGCGGATGCGCGGATAGGAGATCAGCTTGCGGCAATCGATATAGGTGGGCGAGGGCAGGCCCGAGGCGAGGGTGAAGGGCTCGCGCGCATTGAAATGCACCGCGCCGATCTCCAGCAGCATCCGGGCCGACAGCCGGGCGATCTCGTCCTTGGGGGGGTAGGTGGTGGGGATCATCGTCGCGCATCCTCCGGGATCTGGCGCCAAGAAAATTGGAAATTTTCTTGGCAAATTTCTTGGCAAGAAATTTGCCGCCTCACGTCACCCGCCAATGCAGCGGGAAGCCGGGGTCGAACACCGTCACCGGCCCGTCGCCGGTCTCCAGCCTGGTGGGGTAGGACACCGGCGCGCCCTTCTCCAGCGTGATCGTGCGCTCGTTGGGGGGCAGGCCGTAGAAGGCGGGCCCGTGCAGCGCGGCAAAACCCTCCAGCCGGTCCAGCGCGCCCTCCTGCTCGAACAGCTCGGCCAGGATCGACAGGGTGTTCGGCGCGGTGAAGCAGCCCGCGCAGCCGCAGGCGGTTTCCTTGGCCGCGTCCACATGCGGCGCGCTGTCGGTGCCCAGGAAGAAGCGCGCATCGCCAGATGTCGCCGCCTCGCGCAGCGCCAGGCGGTGGGTCTCGCGCTTGGCCACGGGCAGGCAGTAGTAATGCGGCCGGATCCCGCCCACCAGGATGTGATTGCGGTTGATGACCAGGTGATGGGTGGTGATCGTGGCGCCCAGCCCCGCCTCGGCGCCGCGCACATAGGCCACCGCGTCCGAGGTGGTCACATGCTCCAGCACCACGCGCAGCCCCGGCACCGCGCGGCGCAGCGGGTCTAGCACCCGGTCGATGAACACCGCCTCGCGGTCGAAGATGTCCACCTCGGCGTCGGTCACCTCGCCATGCACGCAGAGCGGGCAGCCGATCTCGGCCATCCGTTCCAGCACGCCGCGCACGCGGTCGAAATCGCGCACACCGGAGGCCGAGTTGGTGGTGGCGCCCGCAGGGTAGAGCTTGACCGCCGTCACCAGCCCCGAGCCATGGGCGCGCGCCACGTCCTCCGGGTCGGTGTCCTCGGTGAGGTAGAGCGTCATCAGCGGGGTGAAGTCCATGCCCTCGGGCAGCGCGTCCAGGATCCGGTCGCGATAGGCGGCGGCCTGGGCGCCGGTTACCACCGGCGGCACCAGGTTGGGCATCACGATGGCGCGGGCGAAATGGCGCGCGGTCTCGGGCAGGACGGCGGCCAGCACGGCCCCGTCGCGCAGGTGAAGGTGCCAGTCGTCGGGCCGGCGCAGTGTGAGGGTCTGGGTCATGGCCAGCCGATTACCCCATCGCGCGCGCCCGCGCCAGAGCATGCCGCGCGCAATGCGATTGCGCCCGTCCGCGCGCCGGGGCAGGATTGCGCGCGGGCGTCACGGCGTTGCGGGAGATCGAGACATGCTGTTCACCCTGATCCTGGGCGGGCTGGCCGGGGCGCTGGTGCCCTGGGCGGAGCCGCGCGTCACGCAGGCCATGCGCCGCACCATCGGCGACGGGCGGATGCCCGATGCGCCGGGGCGCCGGCTGGCGGCCTTCGCGGTCACGCTGTTCGTGGCCGCGGTCCTGGTGGAGCTGCTGGACGCGGCGGACTCGCCTGTCCTTCTGGTGCTGGGCGGGGCGGTGGGCGCCTTCTGGCGCGAGATCCGCGACATCGTGCAGGGCTGACCCGAACCGGGGCCGACCCGGACAGGGCCGGGCCGCGTCTCAGTCCTCGCCGAAACGGTCCTCCAGCGCCTGCATCCGCCGCGCGAATCGCGGCGCCTTCATGCGGGCGGTCACGTTGCGGCAGAGCAGCCAGGCCAGCCGGTCGCGCTCGCGCGCATCAAGATGGGCCAGCAGGCGGCGCAGGTAGGGCGGGTAGTCGCGGCGCGCCCGGTAGAGCTCGGCAAAGAGCTCCTCGTCGAGCGCGCCGTCCGCGGCGGCGACCAGCAGAGGGTGCAGCACCTCCATCTCGATCAGGTCGCCTTGCAGAGCGCCCCCCATGTGGCGCATCCGGAGTTTCGTGACATTGCGGCGGGTGAACAGCGTGGCATGCATCGCGTCCAGCTCTTCGGCCGGGTCGTAGAGGACGAAGCCGTGATCCGCCGCGTCCAGCATGTCGGGCGCATAGCCGTAGCGGTCGGTGAAGCTGGTGCGCCGCATCTCGGCGAATCGCTCGTCCCATTCCGTCATCCGCGGGTCCAGCGTGGCCTGGGGCTGGACGGCCAGCACCGTGGCGCCCGGCGCGGCCACGGAATAGGCGCAGGCCGCATAGCCGCACGGCCCCGCCCCGTGGAAGATCACCCGGTCGAAATCCTCGAAGAAGCCGTCATCCGTCAGCCGGTCGAAATAGGCATAGACGTGCCGGTCGCGGAACCAGGTCTCGCCGTCGCCGATCAGCGCCAGGTGCGACCAGCCCTCCCGGCGCACGAACTCCCAGCCCATCGGCTCGTCCCGGTCCGAAAGCGCGCGGATGCCCGCGATCGTCTCGAAGCTGACCAGCAGCGTGCCGCCATGATCGATGAACGCCGCCAGGTGGCGCGCCCCGAGCGGCTGGAAATGGCCGTTGTCGTCGGTCGTGGCGGCCAGCCGTTCAAGCCAGTCGCCCTTGCCGAGCCCTGTCAGCTGGGCATCAAGATTGGGCGCGTCCTGCATTCCGCTCGTCCTCGGGCGTGGCCGTGAGCCGGCCTTGGCATTTGTTTCATCGACCTTTCTGCCCGGGCAATCGGGCGAAAAGCAGGACGAAACAACGGCGGATTGTGACTATTTTCCGGCTTTCGTCTGCGCGCGCCGGGCATGGCCCATCAGCGCCTGCGCCGCGCGCAGGGGCACCGGGCGCGACGGCGGCGTCATCAGGAGCCGCCCGAACAGCGCGCGCAACGGCTCCTGCTCCATCAGCGCGGCAAGGCGCGCGTGCCGCCAGTCCACCGCCTGCGCGTGCAGCCGGGCCAGCGCCGGGTCCGCGGCCAGCCGGGTGCGCTCTGCCGCCGTGGCCCCGGCCAGGGCCGCGATGCTGGTGTCCTCCACCTCGCAGAAATTCCGCTCCACCCAGTAGTCCATGCCCAGCGCATGCTCGGAATGCACCGCGCGGCCGCGATCGGCCTTGAGGATGTAGCTTTCCATCGCGCCCAGCGGGTAGTGGTTCAACTGGACCAGCCCGTAATTCGGCCGCCCGTAGGGCGAAAAGATCCGCCGCGTGGCGAATTCCGCGTCCAGTTCGCGCCCCTCGCCGTCGAACCAGCGCGCCGCGCCCAGACGCGCCTTGTCGGGCGCGCGGGGGCGGTGCACGCCCGGTTTCGCGTAGGTGCCGTCATTGCGGTAGAGCGTCTTGAACATCGCCGCGCGCCAGGGCCAGAACATCACCTCGGGCGCGGCGCGGGTGAATTGCGCGGGCACCGGGCGATCCTCGTAGCCGACGATTCCGCAATTGCCGAACAGCCGCCATGTCAGCGTGATCGCCGTGGCCTCGGGCAGGGCCGCGATCAGCGCGGGCAGGGTGCGGTCGCCCGCATGGACGTTCACGAACTCGTCGATATCCAGCGCCACGATCCAGTCCGCCCGCGCCAGCGCCGGCAATGTCGCGGCGCGGTTCAGCGCGGTGAACTGGATGCCGCGCGCGTCGTAGGGCGGATCGTTGCGGTGATGCTCCAGCACGCCCAGCTCCGCCAGCCGGTCCAGCATCGCGTCGGTGCCGTCCTGGCAATCGTTGGAGAAGACCACGACATCGGTGATCCCGGCGGCCCGGTGATGGGCCAGCCAGTCGAGCAGGAAGGCGCCCTCGTTGCGAACCGTGAGCAGCGCCAGGATGCGCATCACCAACCTTTGCGGAAGGTCACGACCTTGGCGTTCGACGTCTTGGGGAAATAGGTCAGCCCCGCCTTGTGCATCGCGTCGAACACCGCCTGAACCCCGGCCTGGCCAATCCATTGCGGGTGCAGCTCCACCACTGCCGCGCGCAGGCCCGACAGGTCGGCGGCGGGCAGCAGGTCGGCCTCGGCGCCCTCGATATCGCAGATCAGGACATCCGGTTGCAGCGCCTTCAGCGTGGCGCCGAAGTTGCGTACCTCGATCTCGTGGGTCTCGATCACGCCGCCGGCGGCGTCCTTGTCCATCGAGGAGGCCAGGAAATTGTCGCGCACGTGGAACGGCACCGGCTTCGACGCCTTCGCCGCCAGCAGCGCGTTGTGGACCGTGACGCGGTCGGCCACGCCGTTGGCCTCGTGCACCTCGTGGATATAGGGGATCAGCGCCGGGTTGGCCTCGAAGGCATGCACCCTGGTGCCCGGCTTCTTGGTCGTGACGAGGGTGGACATGTAGCCCAGCCCTGCGCCCAGCTCCAGCACGGTGTCGCCCTCCTCCACCACGCGCAGCACCGCCTCGCATTCGCGCAGTTCGTAGGTGCCCTCGCGCAGTGCGCTGCGCACCTGGCCGGTGGTGAATTGCGGATGCTTGGGGATCTTCATGCCGCGCGAGCGGATGAAGGGCGACCGCCTGGTCTCTGTGTTGGTCTCGCTCTCGCTCCGGGTCTCGGGGGCCGTTGCGTCCATCTCAACTCTCCATGTCGAGGGCGAGGGCATAGGCCACCCGCTCGGTTTCCGTGAGCTTCATCTCCAGCGCCTGGTCGTAGAGCTCGGCGAATTCGGGATTGGCGCGCAGCTCGGCCGCCTTGGCGCGGTGCCAGGCATGGCCCTGCGCATGCAGCCCGGCCAGCGTCTCGTCCTGCAACAGCCGCTCGAACTCCGCGCGCAGGCGCGGTATGTTGCGCTTGATCGTGATGTCGCGGCTTTCGGACCAGTCCATCCGGATCCAGTAGTTCAGCCCGATGGAGCGATCCACATGCAGCGCCCGGCCGCGCTGGCGCTTGATGAGAAAGCTCTCGGCCGAGCGCAGGGCGTAATGGTTCAGCTGCAACAGGTCGTAGCCGATGCTCTTCTTGGAATTGCGCCAGCCGTTGCGGATCACCTCGGGCGTCATGTCCTGCCCCGATCCGTTGACCCATTTCACCCGCGCCTCGAACCCGTCGGCCAGCTTGTTGGGCCGGTGGCACGAGATCTTTTCATAGGCGCCGATATTGCGGAACATGGTCTTGAAGCCCCAGACCGTGTGCGGCTTGGGGCAGTAGCGCGGCGCGCAGGCGTCGAACTGCTCGATCACGAACCTGTCGTTCAGCGCGGTCACGCCGTTGTTGCCGAACAGCCGCCAGGTCATCGCCACGTTGGTGGCATCGGGCACGCGTTCCAGGAAATCGTCCAGCGTGCCGTTGCCGCAGCGGATGTTGATGAACTCGTCCACGTCGGTATGGATGATCCACTCCGCGTTGCGGATCACCGGCTCCTTCAGCGCCTTGTTCAGCGCGTGCTGCTGGGGCGAATTGCCCTTCCAGTCGTCGTTGTTGCGGTGTTGCAGGAGGCCCATCTCCTGCAGGCGGTCCAGGATCGCGTCAGTGCCGTCCTCGCAGCCATTGGTGTAGATCAGGAAACCGTCAACCCCGATGGCGCGGTGATAGGCCACCCATTCCAGGATATAGGGCGCCTCGTTCTTCATGCAGCCCACGATCACCCGGCCGGTGCTGCCCTCCTGCGGCACGCGCGGCGGCGCGGGGGAGAAGGCCGCGGCCAGCTCCTCCTCGTTGACCCTGCCCAGCCGGTTGTGCGGCGCGAAGGGGCCGCCGCGCAGCCGGGCAAAGTTCTGCCGGGCGAGCGGCGGCATGATGCGCTGCGCCGCCGGGCTCAGGCCCTCGGCCCCGTCGGGCGTGTCCAGCCGGGTCAGCGCGGCCTCCTTGGCCTGTTTCTCTTCTTTGGTGGCGCTGTCGATCCGGCCCCGGAAGGCCAGCAGGTATTGCGAGGCGCGGAAGCCGAGGCCCGGATCGGCCTCCTGCCAGGGCGCGGCCTCGGGCGGGGGCGCAAGCGCGCCCAGCCCCGGATGCGCGGCCGCCAGCGCGGCATTGTCCGCGGCGAAACGGCGCGACACCGCCGCCAGCCCGCCCGGGTCGAGCGCCGGGCCGCCGATCTCCATCTCGGCCAGGAAGCGCCGCCACAGCTGGCGCGGCACGATCGCCTGTTTCACGTCGATATAGCGCAGCAGGATCTCGTTGAAGGCCCGCGCCCGCGCCAGCCAGGGCGCGGCGGGCGGGGCGGGGGGCGCCACTGGCTCGGCCTTGCCCAGGTTGGGCTCCAGGCCCAGGGCCGCGCGGATGGCATCGGGCGCGCCTTCTCCGGCCAGCGCCGCGCGCGCCAGCCCGTGCAGCCGGACAGTGCCGGCCCCGAACACCGCCTCCCATTCCGCCACGAGCCGCGCGTAATCCAGCCAGAACGGCGCGCCCTGCACCTCGGCGAACAGCGCGCGGCCCGGGTCGGGCACCGGGCGGGCGGCAAGGCAGGAATCCCACCAGTTCTCGGCCTCGGCCAGCGCCACCTCGCGCGACAAGGGCGCCGTGCGCCCCTCGAACACCTGTTCGGCATAGTGCCGGGCCAGCGCCTGGCCCTGCTCCTCCACCAGCGCGATCACCTCGATCTCGGGCGAGAGCGGCGCCAGCAGAGCGCGCAGCCGTTCCATCTCGGACCGCGCCGCCAGCGCCGGGCCCAGCTGCTCGGCCAGCAGGATCATCAGCCCGGGCTGCGCCTCCGCCACCTCGCGCGCCAGCCCCTGTTCCACCTGGCGGCGCAGATCGGCCTGCGCCTCGGGCGCGATCACGCCCCGGTTGAAGCGCAGCCGGTCCACGTTTTCCGGCTCGGTCACCGCCATGAACAGCCGCGTGTGGTTGCGCGCCCCGGCGGCGCGCGGAAACAGCACGCCCTTGGCCGCCAGCTGGCCGCGCTTGTCGTCCAGCACCTGCGCGATGCGCCCCAGCGCCCAGCCATCCATCCCGATCAGCAGCACGATCCGCATCAGTCCGTCTCCGGGTTGGCGTTGGCGGTGCCCCACCAGGGCAGCTCGATCCCCAGATGGGCGCCCAGCCGCAGCGGCGCGTTCCCGTCCGCCACGTCCAGTTCCAGGTAACGCGGGTCATCCCCGAACACCGCGGCCAGGAAGGCGTAATGCCCCTCGATCCAGCGCACCCGCTCCGCCGTGGTCTCGCCATAGCCCGCAGGCAGCCCCGGCACCGGCATCCGCGTCAGTCGCTCCACCATGTCGGACCAGCGCAGCATCGATTGCGACATGGCGAAGGCGTCACGCCGCGTCGCCACGAAGCGCAGGCCCGGATGGCGCGCGCGCAGCGCGTCGATCATCGCGAAATCCGTCTGCGGCCAGACCGGGCGGCCGCGCAGCCGGCTGGTTTCCGACAGCGCCTCGAATCCGCCCAGATGCGCCAGCGGATCGCCCGCCTCGTAAAGCCCGCGATAGAGCAGGTCGGCCACGAATTCGCCGTCCCGCGGGTCTTGCTGCCCGGTCTGGTGCGGGCGGATGCGGTAGTCGGCCACCTTCAGCCCCGCCAGCTTGAGCGCATGGCCCAGCGTGGTGGTGCCCGACTTGGGCAGGCCCAGGTTCACCAGCCGCAAGCTCATGCGCCCGGCTCCAGCTCGTCCAGCAGCGCGGCCTCCTGCGGCGGAAAGGTGGAGGCGGCGCGCAGCTGCGCCTGCATCGCCCGGTATTCCTCGCGCTCCAGCAAGGCGTCGCGCTGCGCACGGTGCAGCGCCACCGCCTCCTCGTGCAGGCCCGCCACCCCCGGCAGCGCCTTCAGCGCGGCGATTTCCGCCTCCAGCGCCGGCAGGTGGCGCCGGATGGAAAGGTCCTCATGCGCCGGGTCGTTGCGCTCGCGCCAATAGGTGTCGTCGAAGGCGCGATGCTCGCGGTTGACGTCGCCCCGGTCGTTCTTGACCAGGTAGCTGTCCAGCGAGCGCAGCGCGTAATGGTTCAGCGTCGCATGCACCCGCGCGCCCTGCGCCGGGAACTTGCGGATGCGGCGCGGATTGGCCGCCACCAGGAAGCGGTGCGGCACGTCCCGGCCCGACCCGTCGGTCCAGCGCGGCCGCCGCCGCGCCGGCAGCGAGCCCTTGAAGAAGGGCCGGTGCGCGCCGTAATACTGCAAGGGAAAATCCTTGCGCACCAGGGTCTTGACCTCGATCGCCGTCTCGCCGCACCAGATGTCCGGATTGTGGCTGCGGCCGAACTGCGCGATCACCGGGCGGTCCTCGAACGCCTCTACCCCGTCATTTGCGAAGAACTGGAAGGTCACGGAAATCGCCTGCGGATCGCCGCAGGCGTCGATCAGTGCCGCGATGGTGTGATCGCCCGCATGGATGTTCAGGAACTCGTCCACATCCGCCACCCAGACCCAGTCCGCCCCCGACACCACCTCCTGCCGCGCGGCGTCCTTCAGCGCCTCCATCTGGTAGTTGCGCCCCTCGGCCGGGTTGGGCAGGTGGCGCACGCCGGCCTCCGCCAGCGCGTCCAGCAAGCGGTCCGTCGCATCGGTGCAATCGTTGGAATAGAACAGGAAATCGGTCACGCCGATCAGGCGGTTGAAGGCCACCCATTCCAGCAGGAACGGCCCCTCGTTCTTCACGCAGGTGACGGCGGTCACGCGCATCGCCGCGCCCCCGCCGGAACTCGCATTTTCGACATGGCTGCCCGCCTGCCCGCTCTGGTTTCGCCCCGGCTTTCTGCCGATAGCATGTTTTTGTTGCGTTGAATCATGTCAGCCCCCGCCGAATGCGTCAATCTTTCGGGGTATTTTCACCACCCGGCCGGGCATCGCTGCAACGCTGGCGGCTTGACCCTCCGGCGAAGACATGCAGGTCTGTGGCCAGAGGGAGGACGGCGCATGAAGATACCCCAGTCGATCGACGCGGTGCAGGAGGTTCTGGCCGGTCAGGGCTATGTCTGCGGCAGGGCACTGGCCACGGTGGTGTTCCTGTCGCTCCGGCTTGGCCGTCCGCTGTTTCTCGAGGGCGAGGCCGGCGTGGGCAAGACAGAGATCGCCAAGGCGCTGGCCGCCGCGCTGGGCCGGCGCCTGATCCGGTTGCAATGCTACGAGGGGCTCGATGCCGCCTCGGCGGTCTACGAGTGGAACTTCCCCGCGCAGATGGTGGCGATCCGCACCGCCGAGGCGATGGCGGGCACCGACCGCGAGGCGCTCACCGACGAGCTGTTCTCCGACCGCTTCCTGATCCGCCGCCCGCTGCTGGAGGCGATGAGCCCGCAGCCGGGCGGCGCGCCGGTGCTGCTGATCGACGAGCTCGACCGCACCGACGAGCCGTTCGAGGCCTTCCTGCTGGAGGCGCTCGGCGACTTCCAGGTCACCATCCCCGAGATGGGCACCGTCCGCGCGCCCGAGCCGCCGATCACCGTCATCACCTCCAACCGCACCCGCGAGGTGCATGACGCGCTCAAGCGTCGCTGCCTCTATCACTGGGTGGATTACCCCGATTTCGACCGCGAGATGGAGATCCTGCGCGCCCGCGCCCCCGAGGCCTCCGAAAGCCTCTCGCGCGAGGTGGTGGCCTTCGTCCAGCGCCTGCGCACCGAGGACCTGTTCAAGAAACCCGGCGTGGCCGAGACGATCGACTGGGCCAAGTGCCTGCTGGCGCTCGACGTGATCTCGCTCTCGCCGCAGGTCATCGCCGACACGCTGGGCGCGATCCTGAAATACCAGGACGACATCTCGAAACTGCAGGGCTCCGAGGCCAAGCGCATTCTCGACGAGGCCCGCGCCGCGGCGGAGCCTGCATGACGCGCCGCCCGCCCCTTCTTGCGGCCCGAAACAGCCCCGGGCTGAATTGCCCGGAACCGGCAAGA
>Ga0208112_100863_pt1 | contig 15677 bp, 16 predicted proteins | sample HotLakConsoUCCLE_FD_184736 | JGI IMG/M metagenome (GOLD analysis project Ga0208112, IMG submission 184736) | Hypersaline microbial mat communities from Hot Lake, Washington, USA - Hot Lake Consortium UCC-LE (SPAdes) (version 2) ... | reverse complement strand
CCCGCCCATTTGGGGCGCAACGCGGGGGTGGGGTCTCTCCAGTCGGGCTACGCCCTCCCTGCGAGACCCCACCCCCGCGTTCTCATCCTGATTGACGCTGGATTCTCACCTTGTTTGTCGCGCGGCACTGATATATGGCGAGAGTTTCTGAGAAGGCGCCCTCGCCGAGAACGGTGTGTCAAAAACATAGACGTCAACCTATGTGTTCCGAGTCTGACACTTACGACCTGTTTCCTCTGATTTCACCTAGGAGCGTTGTGCGCGGGCATGGCTTGCTCATGCCCCCCTCTAACGGTGCGAATTCATGATGTGATTTCTTCAAAGGCAATGTTTTGCAACAACGCCGAATGGACCGTCGTCTTGGCCCTTCCCGAAAGTTCATCACTTTTCACCATGGGCGCAGTCACGACGCGACCAAGGCGCACGAACAGATCGTCCAGGCGGTCCATGCGAGGATTGCACATGATGCGATGGCGGCAACGCGGGCCCACGTTTAGGCATGCGAAAATGATGGTCCGTTGCTGGCGCGCAACTTGGGTTGGCAATTCGCGCAATGGAGCTGCGCCTGCGGTCGCATATCGTCCCTAGCTGCTTTGCCACCAGTCCGTGCTGCGCATTTCCTCTAGCCGCGATGCTGTGCGCCCGAATTCAAAACTTCCTTCGCCTTCAACATAAAGCGCGTCGGGCTCTGCATTGGCGGTCATAATCAGTTTCACGCGGGCCTCGTAAAGTGCGTCTATCAGGGTGATGAACCTGCTCGCCTCATTGTATCGTGCAGGTGACAAGACCGGGACATTTTCAAGGATCATAAAATCCAGCGCATTGGCCAAGGCCAGATATTCCGCCGACCCTAATGCCTGGACACACAACTCTTTGAAATCTGCGCGTAGCATGCGACCTGCGCTGCGCGAAAAGCTCAGGCTACGGCCATGAGCGCTGATCGTGAGGTCTGTTTCAGGTTCCCCGTCCAGTAAGCGCAGCCACAGCGTATCCAGTGCCGCACATGCTTTGTTATTAGCAGGCACATGGTAGGCGTGCTCGGCCTGCGCCAACACACGACGGTAATCGACCGGGTGACGCAGTTCCAGCATCTGCATGTGCGATTTTATCACCTCTATGAACGGCAGGAACGCCTGACGGTTCCATCCGCCGTCATACAGCTCGTCCGGGTGCCGGTTAGAGGTTGCAACCACAACCACCCCACGCTCGAACAGGCGCTTCAGCAATTGCCCCACCAGCATTCCATCCGTTATGTCGGTGATCTGCATCTCATCGAAGCACAGCAATGACGCGGTATCGGCCACCGCATCGGCCACATGTGTTATTGGATCAGTTGCGCCCTGCTTGCGTTGGCTTGAAATACCCGAATGAATTTCCTGCATAAAGGCATGAAAGTGAACGCGCCTTTTTGCCGTGACAGGTGCCGTGTCAAAGAAAAGGTCCATCAACATGGATTTTCCGCGCCCCGCCGCGCCATACAGGTATATGCCTTGCATCCGAGTTTCGGCCCCAACGCGGCCGCGCTCTTGGCGCAACAGCGCACGCGCGAAGCGCTTGGCCATTCCATGGCCGGGGGTTTGCAAACGCTCTGACAGTGCTTGCAGCTTTTCAACCACATGCGATTGTGCCCGGTCATGCGCGATAGCCCCCCCCGCGACCAGATCACGATATTTCTGCAACGGACCCATGTTTATGTCACCGCTGTGACCATGCTGAAGGCGCATATAGGACAAGATTGCTCAGGCGTCTGCCCCTGTTTCAATCTGCCCGTTTTGCACCGCGCGCTGAAACGCGTCTACCGTCCGCTGGTAATGCGCGGCAAGTAGTGCGCAGCCGCGATCAGCATCGCGTTTCAGGACAGAGTCCAGAATTTCGGAATGTTCGCGCGCGATCTCTTCGCGGTAGGGCGCCCCGGAACTGACGACCGCGGCGCGCCTGTAACGGTCGCATTTGCTGGCAAAGCCCTCTTGGCTGTGCAGCAGCCATTGCGACGGGCAGCCGGACAAAAGCGCACCATGAAACTCTGCATTCGCGCTTTCCCAGCGTCTAACATCGTCACATGTTCCGTCCAGCATCTGTGCGTCCCATTTCTGCAAGATGTAGCCAGCTGCGACAACGCGGCCTTCCCAGTCTTCACCCCCATATTGGATTGAAAGACGCAGAGCCGCCGTCTCTATAGCGGTCCGCGCAATATTCAGATCCACAAATTCCTCTACAGAAAGTGGCGCCACCTGAAACCCGCGCCCGCCACGCGCAATAACAAGTTTTTCGGCTGTCAGGCGCTGAAGTGTCTCGCGCAGCGGTGTTGGACCGACCCCATAGGTCCGGCTCATACGGTCAATGCGCAACAATTCACCAGGTTTTCGGCTACCCGATATAATATCAGCCTTCATGGCGCCATAGACACTTTCCACCGTCGACTGGCTGGCCGTGCCGCGCACCAAGTCTGTGGAACTGGATTCTGAACTTATCATTGACTTTGCCCCATCAAACTAAGGTCGGCCGCTGTCGGCAAGACCCGAAAAATATTTCATTGCGCTGTTGAGAATATGGATCGCTGCTGGCGGCAAGGGCGTTATGCCTTAAAGTGCCGCCTTGCAAGCCGAAATATCTATGCGCCACGTTCTCATATCTCCGCAATTGTTCGTTTTCCAGAACCCCAACAGCCTTTTGAGGTTCGTTATGCGCCCGCGCTAGGGAAGCTGTGCCACGACCGCACGCGCGGTCAGAACCTGCGTAAGATGTGCACGATAAGAACCGCTGCCATGCAAATCCGCAATCATGTCTTCGCTTGGGAGCGCCAGCGCCTCTACAGCATTGGGTGAAAAATCATCTGCAAGGGCTGCTTCTGCGTCTTGCCAGCGGAAGACGCCTGCTTCAGATGCGCCCGTGACCGCGACGCGCACTGCATCTGCAAACCGGGCAACAAACACGCCGGTCAAGGCAAAGCGCGATGCGGGTTGCCAGAATTTCTGGTAAAAGGCCGACACCGGGATCGGGAACCGCACTTCGGTAATAATCTCATCCTCTTCCAGATCGGTGGCGAACATGCCCTGAAAGAACTCATCAGCCGCAATGCTGCGCTGTGGTGTGATAATGGTGGCACCTGATGCCAGAACGGCAGAGGGGTAGCAGGCGGACGGGTCGTTATTGGCCAGACTGCCGCCAATTGTGCCGCGGTTACGCACCGCCGGATCACCAATATTCGCAGCCAAATCGGCCAAGGCCGGGTAAATGTCGCGCGCTTGTGCTGCGACGGTTGCATGTGTTGTCATCGCGCCAATGCACAACAGATCATCTGTTACGCGCAGCCCCTGAAGATCGCGGATTGCGCGCAGGCTGACCAGCGTGGACGGCGCAGCAAGTCGGGATTTCAACGTCGGGATCAGGGTCTGACCGCCAGCCAAGGGTTGCGCTTCTTCTTCGGCCAACGCTGTCAGCGCATCCGCTAGCGTGGTGGGGGAGACAAGGTCGAATGCATACATTTTATCGTTTCCTTCCGACAATCATTGCGCAAAGGCATCAGCGGACGGTATCTGACCAGAGGCCGCAAGCGCCGCTTTCACGATATTGGCATAGCCCGTGCACCGGCAGATATTGCCTTCCAGATGATGACGTATCTGGGCCTCTGTGGGTTTAGGGGTGTCGCGCAAAAGCGCGCTGAGCGACATGATCATGCCCGGCGTGCAATAACCGCATTGCAGTCCGTGATGGTCCTGAAACGCCTTTTGCAGGATCGACAGCGAGCCATCCTTGTTTTCCATGTCCTCGATGGTGCGCACCTCTGCACCGTCAAGCTCTCCGACAAACATGGTGCAGGATTTTATCGCCAGACCATCTACATGGACCGTGCAGGCACCGCACTGACTGGTGTCGCATCCGACATGAGTGCCGGTCAGATTCAGGGTCTCGCGCAGGTAGTCGACCAGCAGTGTCCGGCCTTCAACATCGGCACAGACAGACCGACCATTGACCGTCATGGTTACTTTTTGCATCAGGTCTCTCCTTCTATAGCTGGCCGCTTCGGGGCGCAGCCCTTGCTTGTCGTTCAACTTAGTACCATCCCAGCGCCTGCCACCAGAAATGGGCCGCGATCATGGTGATCGGTGTTGTGATTAGCGCTAGTAAAAGCAGCACGCGGGTTGCATCGCGCATGGATATGTTCGCCATCGCCATCGCCAACATCAGCGGCGGCAACTGATAGGGCATAAGCGGCGTGGCATATCCGAGAACCTGGCTCATGGCCACGGCTTCTACGCTCCATCCAGTGGACGCGGCAATCTCTCCGAAGAAAGGCGCAGTCATGGCAGGCGCGACCGGCATGGTTGTCACCAGAGAGGTCGCAGCGGCAATGACCGCCAGCATTGTCAGACGCACCGGGTTAGATGCCTCTTGCAGCGGAACGCTGGCAACCAACAGGCGCGACAACGCATCGCCAGCACCGGACACGGTCATAACCGCGCCTATCCCCAGAACAGCGCCAATATAGAGCAACATGGGAAAGGCGCTGTTGAATGGCATCGCTTTCAGATCGGTGATCTGCATGAACGGCATCAGGCACAACACAGCCGCGCCCAAACCGATCCACGCGGGCGAAACGCCATGCAGGAAATCGAGGCTCCAGAGAAGAAGTGTCGCGCCCATGATCGCAATCAGCCGCAGGCCCGCACCCGATAACGGCTTCGCCACGTTTTCCTGCTGCGCGGCTTGAGGCGTTGGGTCTTGTTGAAACAGATGAACCAGGATCAACACCAGAGCAACGCCCTTGACCAAGCCAATAACCGGAAAATGCAGAAGCATGTAAGGTCCAAAGGTCAGCGTTACATCATGCAAGGATTCCAACGACCCGGCCAAAACGATATTCGGCAGGTTCGCAGGTAAAAAGGTGATGGGAACGATGTAGGTGCCGACGGGCACCGCCAGAACCAGCCCCGTGCGCCCCTTGCTGCCGGGCTGATACCCCACCACGTCACACAGCGCGATGACAAGCGGCAACAAAACCGCCACCCGCGCCAGGGTAGAGGGCAGGATCAACGCCAGCGCGGCGGCGAACAGAACAATCAGGCTGACCCGCGCGGCATAGCTGGACGCGGCAAAGCGTGCATTCAAAAACCTTGCGGCCAACCAATGCGACAGCCCGGTTTTCGTTGCGCTTGCGCTGAGAATAACGCCTGCGAAAATTAGCCAGAACGCGGTGGTGGTGAAGCCAGAAAATACCACCGGGGGGGCAAGGCCAACGATCGTGACCGCCCCAAGCAAAAACAGTAGACCCGTCAACGCCTCTGGCAGTACACCCAACGCCCAAAACCCGATGGCCAGCGCCACAAGCGCAAGACTATCGGCCATTTGCGGCGGTGCGCCGGATATGCGCAAGCCCAGCGCCAGCGCCGCGCTCAGGAATATTACCAGCGCTGCACGCCGTCCGGCGCCACTGGCCATACCTCGGACCATTGCCCCTATGGCCTGCCTCATGGGTCAGGCACCCTCTGTCGCATCATCCGGACCGTTTTCAATATGCGCCTGAAACGCGTCGAAAAACTGCCCGGCCAGCCGTTTGGCAACGCCACCAACCAATCGAGAGCCAAGCTGCGCCAGCTTGCCGCCAAGCGCCGCTGTCGCTTCATAGGTCAGCTCTGTGCCTTCGGGCACCTCGCGTAGGGTCACGACCGCGTCGCCCTTGGCAAACCCGGCAATCCCGCCATTTCCCTCGCCGACAATACGGTAGCTTTCCGGCGCGTTTATATCAGTCAGCGTGACATTGCCTTTGAAGGTTGCCTTCACCGGCCCGATCTTTTGCGTCACGCTGGCGACAAAGCCTTCTTCGGGCGACCCTTCCAAAGATTTGCAACCCGGAATTGCCGCACGCAGGGTTTCGGGGTCATTCAGATGCGCCCAGACCGTTGCACGATCAGCAGCAATGATACGTGTGCCAGAGAGTTCCATCATCCATCCTTGCACTAATTGGGTTTCAACGCCGCGGCCGGGGCCGCAACATGCGATCAACTCGGTCTTGCATCCACCTACAAAAGGCTGGGCAAGTATAGAACGATTGACGGGAAGAGATACATCAGCAGGATCAGTACGGCATCGCAACCAAGATATGGGGCCGCAGCCACAGATACCCTGCGCAACGTCGTGCCCTTCGGCGCCACACCCAACATGACATATAACAGCAAGCCGAAAGGCGGTGTCGTCTGCGACATCTCCAGGCTGATCAGCACGAACAGGCCAAACCACAGCGGGTTGATCCCTAATTGCGCCGCCAATGGAAAGAAGATCGGTGTGGTGATAAGGATCATGGAAACCGGGTCCATGAACATGCCCAAAGTAAGCAGTGCGGCGAACATGATCAACAAGACAACAACCGTGCTCACATCGAACGAGGTGGCAAAGCGCAGCATCCCCGAACTGGCGCCGGAATAGGCCAGAAGCTGGCTGAAAATGCTGGAATTCAAGATGATGAAAAACACCATCCCGCCAATCTTGACCGTCGAGATCAGCGCCTGCTTTACCGCATCGTAGCTCAGGACACGAAATGCGGCCATCAGGATCAGGATGGACACAACGCCAAATGCAGCGGATTCCGTTGGTGTGGCGACGCCCAGCAAGATCAGCCCGACCACCATGAACACAACAAAACCCATCGGCACGATATTGACCATGAAGGCGTGAAATTTTTCCGCCATAGGCACTGGTGGGACATCATATTCCGGTGCGTTGTTGGGGTTCCACCAAACCTGCACAGCGATCACGGCAGTATATAGAATGGCGAGCAACACGCCCGGCAAAATACCCGCGATCAGGAATGCGCCCACGTCCAGGCCCGCGATGGTTGCCAGCAACACGCCCAGCGTTGACGGCGGAATGACCATTGCCAGCCCGCCCGTGCCCAGGATGGGGCCAAGCGACATGCGCCAATGATAGCCGCGCCGTTCCATTTCCGGCACCATCATGGACCCCAGCATAGCGGTATTGGCCATGCTGGAGCCTGTCAGCGTGGAAAACAGCGCCCCGCCCCCGACCGTCAGAAAGCACAGACGACCCGGAATCCGACCCATCAGAATATCCAGCGTCGTGAACACGCGCTGCGCTATGCCGGAGTAAAAGAACAATGACCCCATGAGGATGAAAAAGGGCACCGGGGCCAACTGGAAACGGGTTATCAAAGAGGTCGAATTATCGACAACCTGATAAAACGCGAACGTGTCGCCCATAAAGATGTAGGCGCAGATCAGGTTGGTGGCCATGAAGGCAAACGCAACAGGCACCCCCAACATCATCAATCCGACGACAAGCCCAATCAAGAGCGCAAGGGCCATATACCATTCCAGGATCATCAGAGGCCCTCATTCGCATCGGTGGCCCCATACAGGCTGCGCCGAGTGACAAGATACCGCCCGAATTCAATGGCCAGCAGCCCGAAGCTCAGCGGATAGCCGGCATGTAGCAACCAATAAGGCATGTCTATGGAGCGTTGGTCAAAGTGACCGCGCGTAATGGCTTCGCTCATGATCTCTATGCTGACAGACAGGAAGATAAGACTGACAGCAATGCCAAGCAGGTAGATCAGAGCTTCCAGGATTTGGCGCGGCAGGCCGCTCATGTTCGAGATGGCCATGTCAACCATCACATGCCCGCGGGTGTGCAACAGGTAGGGCGCGCTGAACAGGGCGAAATATAACAGGATGTATTCGACCGTAGCGATGGTGGCCCGAAAAGACCCGTAACCCAAAGCTCTGGACACAACGTTCAGCACAACAAGGGCGATTGAGAAGACGATCAACAAAGCGGCAATTGCCGCCAGTCCGAAGATCAGGCCGTGATACAGCCGAGAGATTATGGCCAGCATGGTCTACAGTCCAGTTCCTGCACTACATAAATAGGGCGCACGCATTAAGCGCGCGCCCCGTCGAATCGCAGACGGATCAGTCAGCTTTATAGATCATGCCGCGCAATTCATCGGTCACGTCATCACCGACATTGCCACGCACACTATCCCACATCGCATCAAAGGCGATTGAAAGGTAACTTGCGGCTGCGTCACCTTCCATCCGCACGGCCTGCACGCCTGCCGCATCCGCGGCGGCCATGTCGGCCTCGCCCATCATGTTCATCTCGTCGATCGACAACTGCTCATAGGCCAGAGCGACACGGCTCAGTTGATCGCGAGCTTCATCGCTCAGGCGTTCCCACTTATCCTGATTGACCAGAACAATATTGGCCAGGTTGTAGAACTGCGGCTCAACCCGGTAGTTGACCGAATCCTGCAACCCGATGGATTCAAGACCAACCGTCGGCCAGCCAAAACCATTGATTACTCCACGGTCCAGACCCTGCGGAACATCCCCTGACGGAATCGCAACAGGAGAGCCATTCAGCGCCTCGATGATCGGACGGTACGCCCCGGTCGAGCGCATGGACAGACCGCTCAGGTCCACAACACCGTCTTCGGTCATTGCCGGCTCAGTTGTCAGATACAAATAGTAGCCTGCACTGGTTTCCGCCCAAGCAAGGAAATGGGCGTTCGCCTTTTCCTCGAAAATATTGGCGAAGTGATCGTAGGACCCGTTTGCCCGCAATTCATCAATCCCGATATTTTGCAGCATCATTGCCTGCGCTTCGGGAATCGTGCCGGTAGTAAACGCGGCTGGGATCCATAGAATGTCCAGCAAGCCACGCTCCAGAGCGGCAACCGCGCGGTCCTGTGGGTTCACCTCTGGACCACCCAGCATGTTCACCTGAACCGCACCATCTTCGGCATTGATCACGTCAACAAAATGCTTGGTGAAGCTTTGGGAAAGTGTGTGCTGAGTCGGCAGCGCGGTTTGGGCACGCAACACCTCTTGTGCACTTGCAGGCAAGGCAACGATGGCGGCGACAATAGCCAGTGCATGTATTGGTCTTGTCATCTCAGAAAATTCCTCCCGGTTTTGGGTCCGCTGCTGATCGTTCATCAACAGTCTAGGACTTATTACATTATCGATGATTATCCTCATTGTCAAGTTTGAGTGATTACGTAGATGTAATGGACCTCACCTCCTGCTCTGTATCGGGCACAATACGATCAGGGTGCGCGCAATCTTTCAGCCATCCAATCCGCCATAAGCGGGCGCACCTTGTAAGGAATATTGTCGCAGACGTGGTTTCCGTCCGCAAAAACCGTCAGCTCTGCATCACACCCCAACTCATCGATCATGCGCTGCGATTCCGCGACCGGGCAGACATTATCCTGTCCGCTATGCACGATCAGGACAGGACAGCGCACATTGGCAAGCACACCCGCAAGCGTATACTCGCGCGCCAGCTCTGCGCCTTCGGCCAATGTGCGCACCCCGAACGCATAGCAAATGGAATCGGTGGTCCCTTGTGGCATGCGCGACCAGATCGCACCCATGTCGTAAAACCCCCCAATGCTGATACAAGCGCGCAACCTTGGGTCAGTCGCCCCTCGAAGGGCGCAATACGCCCCAAAGCTGCGCCCCCACAAACCTATACGAGCCGGATCAATCTCTGCACGCGTGCAAAGCCTATCTATGACAGCGCCAATCGGCGCTTCATAATCGGCGCGCAGCTTCATGTTGGCCCATGTCAGCCCCTGCCCCGGCCCGTCATAGCTGAAGGTTGCCACACCACGGGCCAGGAACTCGTTCTCCAGGCTGTGAAACTCTTCCTTCGTCGAATCCGCTCCGGGGTTTAGCAAAACGCAAGGTGCGGGGCCTGATAAGCGCTGTGGCAGCCGCAGGTTACCCACGAACTCAATCCCCTCGAATGGCACGCATAGCTGTTCGGCAGGAGGCTGAAGAAATGGCGCGGCGCGCAGGTAAGCCGCAACTTGCTGGCGCTGCATGCGCTGCTTTTCCGCCGGGTCATCGACATAAACGAACTGCCCGAAATGGTGGTAAAGCGCGGCCTTCTGAAAAGCGGCTCCCGCCGAGACGGTCCGACCTTCCGACAAGGCCGCCTCGCCCAACTCTTCACGCATTAGGGCGAGCGACTGCCACGCGGCGGGCCAGTCCTCTATCCGGGAAATATCGCGCATCAGCGACTGGATATCGTTGTAATCCACCCCAGCCGCATACAGTCGAGGCAGTCGGTCGCGCAGGGTTTCTGACAGCAGATCGTCGGCCATAGCCTACCCCCTTGGTTTCAAGCTAGATCGCCACAAGCGTTGCTTAGTCGATGATAAATTATAAGCTAGGTTGACATAATAATCATCGATAGTCTAGCCTATCGTCGTATAAACCACAAAAGCAAACAGGGGCTGAACGGATGCTGGGACACGACATTCGCGCGGATCTTGCGATGGCTTGCCATGTTCTTGCGGCGCATCGAATTATTGACCTTTGGGGGCATCTGAGCATGCGCATTCCCCGAAGCGAACATATCCTCATGACCCCGCGTTTTGGCAGCACAGCGTGGCCGCGGGGCCTGACTGCGGATCAGATGCTGGTCGTCGATCTGGATGGCAATATCGTGGACGGTGGGGGCGAATTGCCTATTCAGGCCAAGGCCGATCTGGCGCTATACCGTCGCGATCCCGGCGCAGGCGCCTGCATCAGCTTTTCACCACGCTATGCGATGGCTGCTGCGATTGCGGACTTCGAACTGAAGCCGATGACGCATATGGAAGCCTTCATTTCTTATGACACCCATGTCTGGAACTGCGCCGAACTGGCCGTTACGCCCGCAGCCGCCGAAGATCTGGCTGCGCTATTGGCCAAGTCCATTGCCGTCCAGCAGCCCGGAATTGCAGCTTGGGTAAAGGGCGAGTCGCTGCTCGAAACACTGTTGGCCGCTTACCATCTGGAATATTTGGGCCAACAGAACAGCATTATTGCAAACATGGACGTGACCACGCTTTGCCAGCGCGAAGATTCCGAGAAGATGTGGCGCCAGTTTGCAGGCTGGGACCATTATGTCGATTTCTTTCGCTCGCTGGACCCGGGGCCCCTGCCCCACCCCGCGCAGTCGCTTAAAGAGACGCAAGACCAAGATAAACGGCAGCACATTCTGCAATCTGCAAGCATTGCCTGCAAAGCGCTTTGGGAGCGCGACACGCTGGTCGCCTTTCTGGAGCACGTTAGCCACAGGCTGCCAGAAGATGACCGCATGATTATCAGCGCCGCGAAGAACTTTTCCATGGTTGCGCCCGAAGACATGTGCGTGACCGATCTTCGCGGCAACTGGATCAATGGCCCCAAGCCGCCGGGCTACAAGTTCATCCATGCTCAGATATTGGCAGAACGACCAGATGTGCAGGCTATTGTGCATACCCATGACCTATATGGTCGCAGTTACGCATTGTCGCGCCATGAACTGGTCCCGATGACCCGTCTGGGGCTTGATGTGGCGCTGCGACCTCTGCCGGTCTACCCGCGTTGCGATCTGGTTGTCGATGCCGATGTGCGCCGCGATGTGCTCGAACTGCTGGGCGATGGGCCCATGGTTCACGAAGCCTGCCACGGAACCGATTTTGTTGCCGATACGCTGGAGCAGGCACTGGTCGACGCAATCCAACGCGAGCAGTTTTTGGAAATGGACCATCTGGCGCGGCGCTTCGGCGGCGTTAATCCCATGCCGACAGCGCGAGAACACATCCAGCAGAATGAGTTTTCAGCCAAGGATTGGTGGTGGTTCTACACCGCCGAAATCAACGCGCCACGCCGCAGCGCGGCGGGGCTGTGACAGAACGTCCATCACCGATAGGGGAACCCAATATGGCGATGAGCCTTGAACACATGAAAGCGCAACTGACACAGGATATGGGCAGCTGTCCAATCCCAGATGACTCTTTGCTGAACTACGCAGCAATTCTGGCTGATCTTTCGGACCAAATCAACACGGCGGCCAAGGCGCTACAGCCCGAAGACGAAGCCGCCGGCTTCTCTGGTTTTCTTGACAGTTTTGCGCAGACGTCAAACCATGCATTCTGACTTCACGCTGACTGAAGCCAGCGACGCGCTGGCCCGTGGCGACATCACCTCCGAGGCGCTGACGACCACTGCGCTTGACCGGCTGGAGCAAACCGGCAAACCGCTAAATGCCGTTATTGCGCTGAACCGCGAAAAGGCACTGGAACACGCGCGCGCCTGCGACAAGGCCCGCGCAAGGGGCGACCGGTGTGGCGTGTTGCACGGCATACCCCTTGCTCACAAAGATCTGTTCTACCGCGCTGGCCGCGTGTCCACATATGGATCAGCCATACGCGAGGGTTTTGTGCCCAGCGTTACGGCAACTGCGCTGACACGACTGGACAATGCCGGAGCGCTGGACATCGCCACCTTGGCGTTGTCGGAATTCGCGTTCAGCCCCACCGGGTTTAACCGGACATTCGGCTCTGGCCGCAACCCATGGAACAGCAAACACATCGCAGGTGGGTCTTCCAGCGGATCGGCCATTGCAACAGCCGGACGTATGGTGTTCGGGGCACTGGGAACAGACACAGGCGGTTCGATCCGGCATCCTGCTGCGGCTTGTGGCGTGGTCGGCCTTAAACCGACATTGGGCCGGGTTAGTCGCTTCGGTGTTGGTCCGCTGTCGGCAAGTCTGGATTGTGTTGGCCCGATTGCCCGCACAGCGCGCGACTGCGCCCGCCTCTTATCGGTCATCGCCGGGCAAGATGCAGCCGACCCAAGCGCATCATTGGCCAACGTTCCCGACTATGAAGCCACGCTCGACGGCAACCTGACCGGCCTGCGCATTGCCGTGCCAAGAGCTTTTCACGACGCACCGCTGGTCCCGGAAGTTGCCCGGAAGCTAGAGGCCAGCATCGAGGTGCTGCGTGCGCGCGGAGCACAGATTATTGACTGCCCGGCCCCTGATCTGGGGCCCGCAAATGCACTGGGCCAGGCGGTGATGGCTGTCGAAGCCGCCGCGGTCCATCGACCATGGCTTGCCGAACGGCGGGATGATTACGCAGAGGTTGTTCGCAGCCGTATTGAACCGGGGCTATTCCTTTCGGCAACGCAATACATGAATGCATCGCGCGCCCGTCGGCAGGTTTTGCAAGACTATATGGATGTCGTTTTCGCCCAAGCGGATCTCGTGCACCTTCCGATGTTCGCAACCGCCGTTCCAACAATTGCCCAGACGACGGAAGGCCCGCCAGAGACCGTCGCAGCCTCACTAGCAGCAGTGACCGCTTTCACGCGCAGCCTGAACTTTCTTGGTCTACCTGCAATCACGGTGCCAGCAGGATTTACGGAAAATGGCCTGCCCGCCGCGTTTCAGCTTGCCGGGCGCCCCTTTGCAGAAGCGACCTTGTTGCGTGCCGCCGATGCTTACCAGATGGACACGGACTGGCACCGAAAATCGCCGCCGGTTTAAGCGCGCAGGCCGCAAGAACGGCCGAACCCTGCACACTAAAAAACTGAACTAAAAAGGAAGAACACTATGAAACTCTTGCGCTGGGGTCCCAAAGGTCAAGAAAAGCCGGCAATACTGGATGAGCAGGGGACGGCACGCGACCTTTCCGGACTGGTTCCCGATATTGCCGGACCAGTCTTGAGCGATACTGGCCTTGCAATGCTGCGCGGACTTGACACTGCAAACCTGCCACAAGTTCCCCAGGATGCCCGGCTAGGGCCTTGCGTTGGCCAGACCGGCAAGGTGATCTGCATCGGGTTGAATTATTCAGACCACGCCGCAGAAACGGGTGCTCAGGTGCCGCCGGAACCGATTACCTTCATGAAGGCAACATCGGCGCTGTGCGGGCCAAACGATCCTATCATCATACCGCGCGGGTCTGAGAAAACAGACTGGGAGGTGGAGCTTGCGATCATTATCGGCACCACGGCGCGCTACGTCACCGAAGACAACGCTTTGACGCATGTTGCGGGCTATGCGGTGGCAAATGATGTCAGCGAACGCGCATGGCAGATGGAACATTCTGGCCAGTGGACCAAAGGAAAAAGCTCTGACAACTTCGGACAGGTCGGGCCATGGCTGGTAACGCGCGACGAAGTTTCCGACCCGCAGGCTTTAGGGCTATGGCTCAGCGTGAACGGGAGCAAGAAACAAGACGGCTCGACCAAGACAATGGTGTATGGCGCAGCATTTCTTGTGAGCTATCTCAGCCACTTCTTTACGCTGCATCCGGGCGACATTGTTATGACCGGCACCCCTCCGGGCGTGGGTTTGGGGATGAAGCCACCGCAATTTCTTAAACCCGGCGATGTCGTTGAATTGGGGATCGATGGGTTGGGGCAACAACGTCAGGACGTTGTCGCAGATCCACGGGGCTGACCGATAGTCGTGACCTTACTCAAGACCAGAGGCCCCATGCCGCAAATATTGCCCAGCGCAGATGTTTCACGCAAACCCCGTGTAGCGGTTTTTGCCCTTGGGGGCACGATCGCAATGACACGCGGAGAAAACGGAGCAATCGCACCGTCCTTGTCGGGCGAGGCCCTTATGGCGGCGGTGCCCGGCCTGACCGATGTGGCCGACATCGTGGTTCATTCCCCCCTGCAAAAGCCCGGAGCGTCGCTGACGATTCCAGATATACTGGCGGTCGCATCCGAAGTGCGGAGCGCGCTTGCGAATGGCGCAAACGGCGCAATCGTAGTTCAGGGCACAGATACAATAGAAGAAACAGCCTTCTTGTTGGATTGCGTGCTGGAAACCTCGGCGCCGGTTGTGGTCACAGGCGCCATGCGTGGGCCAGAAGCCGCAGGGGCCGATGGCCCAGCAAACCTGCTGGCCTCGGCAATCGTTGCGGCCAGTGGCGCGCGCAATACCGGTGTGCTTGTTGTGCTGGGCGATACAGCCCATGCCGCACGCCACGTTCGCAAAGGGCATACCGCGCGCCCGGATGCGTTCACCTCGGCACCCTTCGGGCCTTTGGGATATGTGTTCGAGGGGCAATTTCGGCAATCCTTGCATAGATCAGTTGGCCAAACCCTTTATCTGGATGCAGATGCGCCGATCCCACCGGTTGCGCTGCTACAGATTGGCTTGGGCGACGATGGGCGCATGCTGCGTCATTTGCCCGAACTGGGGTTTGAGGGCGCAGTGATCGCGGCTATGGGTGCAGGGCATGTGCCGCAGCCGATTGTCGAAGAGCTTGGCATCTTGGCAGACACAATCCCTGTTGTCCTGTCCAGCCGCGTCGCAACTGGACCGGTTTTCGAAAACACCTACGGATTTCCGGGATCAGAGATTGATCTCTTGCAACGCAACCTTCTGCCGGGCGGTTCCTTGGGGCCTCTGAAGGCTCGGCTCTTGCTACAGATTGGGCTTGCCGCCGGGCATAACCAAAACACTGAAATACAGAAACTTTTCGCCTCTTGGGAAAACGCCTGAGCAGCGGATGGGCGCGCTGACGTGTCACGGCCTCTCTTGTATTCGTTTCCACGAGGAGCTTAGGGAATTCAGTATGAAAAGACGCAATCTTGGAGATTTGAGTGTCTCTGCTATCGGGCTGGGCTGCATGGGCATGACCCCCATATATGGCACTCCTGACGCGCAAGAATCCATCTTCACGATCCACCACGCGCTAGACCACGGGATCGATCTGATCGACAGTTCAGACGCCTACGCCTTTGGGAAGAGATATGGGCAAAAGTTGGTGACGCTTGATCAGGCGGCGTTTTGAAGTTGGCGGATCCCGTCGCGGAACTCAACCCCTTGGATGATCTCGGGCAGGCGGTTTTGACCGTCGAGCTTTCGCCATTTTT
>Ga0208112_100859_pt1 | contig 15794 bp, 18 predicted proteins | sample HotLakConsoUCCLE_FD_184736 | JGI IMG/M metagenome (GOLD analysis project Ga0208112, IMG submission 184736) | Hypersaline microbial mat communities from Hot Lake, Washington, USA - Hot Lake Consortium UCC-LE (SPAdes) (version 2) ... | reverse complement strand
CCGCCAGCGTCATCAGCCCGATGGCCCCGCCCATCCAGAGGTGCTGTGCCCCCGCGACCCCCAGCGCACTTGGCACGAGGATCTCCACCCCGAGCGCCAGCGCCCCAAGCGGCAGAAAGCCGTAGCCGAGATGAAGCACCGTCACCAGCGGTTCGGCCAGCGTCCGATGGCCGGCCCATCGGGCGAGACGCGCGAGATTCAGGACACCCGCCGCCAGGAGCGCCACCCCCGTCGCCGCGTGCAGCGGCAGGGCCACCCAGACCAGCAGCGCCGCCAACAGGACAAGAAGCGCGGCCTTGTCGAAGCGCTGCATTGGTGCCGCGGGCAGCCGCCCCGCCCCGCGCTTCACGAGCCAGTTGCGGGTGAACGACGGCACGATCCGCCCGCCGATCACCGCGATCATCATCAGCGCCGCAGCCAATCCCAACCGCAGGCCATGGCCCTGCGCGGCATGGTCCCCTCGCGCCGCCTCCCAATGAAACAGGGCATTGCCGAGGGCGAAGACGGCCAGCATGCCCAGAACGATCAGGTTGCGCCAGTTCCGACCCGCCACGATCTCGCGCGCGAGCACGCCGGCCAGAACGACCGGAAAGGCCAGATCGACCGCAGCGACCAGAAGCGGCGGCAGCCCCGCCGACACCATCACCAGAACGCGCCCTGCCAGCCACAGCGCCGCCAGCATGCCCAGCGGCCAGCCGACGATCGGCAGCCGGCCCGTCCAGTTCGGCACCGCGGTCAGCAAGAAGCCCGCGATCACCGCCCCGAGATAGCCGTAGAGAAAGGCATGGGCATGCCAGCTGACCGGGTCGAAGGCCGTCGGCAGCGCGACATGGCCCGAAAGCATCGGCACCCAGAGCGCCATGGCCAGCGCGGCCCAGGCCGCCCCTCCGAAGAAGAACGGGCGGAAACCGTAGGTCAGGATCGCGGGGCCGCTCCAGGCGCGCATCTGTTCGGCGGTGGAGGTCATTGGGTGCGTCTCCCTTGCGCGGTCATCCGGGCGCCGCCATGGCGATCCGGCGATAGCCCGCCGCGCCGTGATAGAAGCCGTTGCTGAGCCCCGCATCCCCTGTGAGCACCGCAAGCCGGGCGTCGGCCTCGTCTGCCGGCGCCCGTTCGTCCAGCGCATCGCGGAACACCCGCGCCACGGCGACCATGTCCACCGCCTGCGGCATCAGGCGCAAATGGCTCACACCGTCCGCCACCAGTCGCGCGGTTTCGGGCAGCAGGTCGAGATAGCTCTCGGACTGGGTCTGGATGCCGTTCACCCGCAGGATCGGCCGGCCGTCGCGGGTGTTCAGCGGCATCCCGTCCGGGTCGTCCTCGCAGACGAACTGGCAATTGTCCTTGGTCCGGCCGTGGGCACGGGCATGGTAGCAGCGCGCCGAAACCGCCAGCGAGGCGCGCCCGAAGACCTGCACCTCGACGCCAAGGCCGAGCGCGCGCGCCGCCTGCGCCGCCACGGCGACAGCCTCGCCCGGCATCTCGGCGGGCAGGCAGACATGGGTCGCGCCCTGCCCGGCCATCCAGGCGATCGTCGCCTCGTTGTAGGCGTTCATGAAGGGGCCGATCCGGTGCGGGCGCTTGCCCCGCGCGAAGAGACCCGCGGCATTGTTGATCTCGATCTCGGGTGCCTCCATCGCGACCAGATCCTCGGTCGCGCGGCGCTCGCGTTTCAGCATCACCTCGGCCAGCGTCGACAGGATCACCCGCTTGCCCGCGCGCTCCAGCCGCTCGATGGTCCCGGGCAGGTCGGCCTCGTGGAAGGGCGCGCGCTTGGAGCAGATCACCTCGCCCAGGTAGACCTCGTCCACGGGCGCCTCGTCGGCGATGCGCGCGTAGAAATCGCGCCGCGCCCCGGCGGACCAGTGATAGGCGATCGGCCCGAGTGTCAGTTTCGTCATGTGGTTCACCGCCATTTCTTCGTCTCGAAAGCGCCCTGCGTCTGCTTCTGCCCCTCGGTCAGGGCGACGAGGTCCGCCATGTTCGCCGCACGCCCGGCCTTGATGTCGTCGACCGCCGCCCGGAAGGCGCGCACGACGCCGCGCACGTAGCTCTTCGACCGCTGCCGCCCCTCGATCTTGAAGGCATGCACGCCCGCCTCGATCAGCTCGGGCAGGAGCCGCGAGAGGTTCAGGCTGACGGGTTCCTCGAAGGCGTAGTAGCCCTCGGGCCGGTGCGGCGCGGTGTAGCGGCCCTTGCAGATCGTGGGATAGCCGGCCTTCTCCTCGGGCCCGAACCGGTCGATGGTGAAGCCCGCCAGCTGCGAGGACAGCGAACCATCGGCGCCGCGCACGTATTCCACGTCCGAGGCGGGCGAACAGACCCCGTCCATGTTGGTGGACTGCCCGGTCAGGTAGTTGGTCAGGCTGCACCGCCCCTCGACCATCAGGCCATGGTTGCCGAAGATGAAGGTCTCGATCTCGCAGGGGATCTCCTTGCGGATCTGGCGGATCTCGGGGATCGTGAGGATGCGCGGCAGCACCACGCGCTTGACCCCGAAATTCTCGCAATAATACCGGATCGCCTCGGGCGAGGAGGCCGCGGCCTGCACGGAAAGATGCAGCCGGATGCCGGGATGGGTGCGCGCGATGTAGTCGGCCACCCCCATGTCGGCGACGATGAAGGCGTCGACGCCCAGCCGCGCGCCGGTATCGGCGGCCTGACGCCAGAGATCCACCTTTCCGGCGGGCGGATAGGTGTTGAGCGCCAGCAGCACCTTGGTGCCGCGTGCATGAGCATAGGCGACCGCCTCGGCCAGTTCGTCGGGGGTGAAGTTCAGCCCGGGAAAATTGCGCGCGTTGGTGGCATCCTGAAAGCCGCAATAGACGGCGTCGGCGCCCGCATCGACGGCAGTGCGCAGGGCTGCGGGGGTGCCCGCGGGGCAGATCAGTTCGGCAAGGCTCATGCGTGCTCCTGTCTTTTCATGTCGCTGGTATAGGCCCGCCGCAGCCGCGCCAGGACCGCCCGGCCCGGCGGGCCGAACATCGCGGCCGTCTCCTCGGCGAGCGATCCGTCCATGTCGTCGAGCGCATTGCGCAGTCGCACCACGGCCTCGGTGTCGCCGGTCACCTCCAGATCGCGCGAGAAGAAGGCCGCATCGCCATCCTCCTCCGCATCGACGAGTTCCAGGAGCAGCAGGAACCGCCCCCGGATCGTGGCGCCCGCCCGAGGCGCCGCATCGCGCGGCACGGCGCGGAAGATCAGCGCCTGCGGATCGGGGCGCAGATGCAGCGCGAAGGGCAGCTCCACCGGGTCGATCAGGAAATCGGTCGCCTGGTGCGGCCCGAGCCGCGCGAAGAGCGAGGGGTGCCGGGCAGCGACCCGACGGACGACACGCGACAGGACCGGCTGAAGCGCGAGGCTGGCAAGGCGCGCGACCGCGCCTTCCCCTGGCCGGAGGCGGGGTGCTGTTTCGCTGGGGGGATTCATGGTTGAGCCTTTCGCTCCCCCGACACGCCGGTTTCGGTCACGATCGTGTCGAGGGGAATGTCATGGGGTTGCGGGAAGATCGTGGTCAGCCGTGCCGCGGCCAGTGCGATGCCGATGGCAGCGGGCCGCGGCGAAAGCGCGGCGAGCGTCCGGTCGTAATAGCCGCCGCCCCAGCCGAGCCGAAAACAGCCGTCATCCCAGCCAAGACAGGGCGCCAGCGCAATATCGGGGGTCAGGGCCTCGGCCTCGGGCGGCGGGACGGGGATGTTCCAATGGCCGCGGGCCATGCGCAGGCCCGGCGCCCAGCGGCGAAAGACCAGCGGCGCGGCCCGGGTCTCCACCACCGGCAGCGCGATGCAGACGCCCGCCCCGTGCAGATCGGACAGAAGCGGGCGCAGATCCGGTTCGCCCCGGATCGGCCAGTAGCCGGCGAGCACATTCCCCCGCCCGATCCCGCGCGACGCGAGGAGCGATGCGACATGACTGCGGATGGACCCGCTCGCCTGCGCCCGCCCTGTCTGGCCCAACCCCTGCCTCAGGCCGGCCAGCCGTGTGCGTTCCGCCCGGCGCCAGCGCGCGACATCGCGCGCCTGCGCCGGATCGACGCCCGGCGCGTCGAAATACGTCGGATCGACATCAGCCGCCATGCAGGGCGGCGAGGCATGTTTCCCGCCCTCGCTCATGCGCGCGCCTCCGCCCGGGGAAACAGCACCTCGTTCTCGAGATACATGTGCTCGTCCAGATCCTCGGCCAGCTTGCCGAGCCCGGCGTAGAGCCGTCGCCAGTTCGGACAGGCGTCGCGGGGCAAGCGAAACCCGTGAGTGATCGCGGCGATCCGGTTCAGGGCCGCCTCCTGCCCGTCATGCGCCGCGCGCAGCTGGGGAATGGCGGCGACCGCATCCGTCGCGGCCCCGGCACGTAGCGCCGGAAAGAGCACCGCCTCCTCCTCGCGCATATGCGCCTCCAGTTCCGGGACCAGCGCCTCCAGCGCGCAGGTCAGACCGTGCGGCGTGTCGGGATCGGTCGCATGGGCGGTTTCGACCTTGCGGGCCAGCGCGATCAGTTCCGGCAATTCGCGCCGGTGCGTGTCGTGGTACCGGGTCCGGATGTGGTCGATCAACGCCCCGGTCGGCGCGCTCGTTCCGGGATCGGGCATTCACATTCCCTCCGTGAAAGTCGCGTCGCGACGGGCGACGGACCGGCACCAGTCCAGGATCGCGTCTTGCTCGGGCGCGAGATGGGTCGCCATGCCACCGGCGAACGTCTCGAAGGCCGCGCGATGGGTCTCGGAAACGCCGGTCAGCACCGGCACGCCCTCCCCCAGCGCCGCGGCGATCAGTGCGCGGAACCCGCGCCCTTCCGCCTCGCCGAGACCGAACTTGTTGAGCATCAACAGGTCCGCGCCGCCCGCCCGCAACAGGCAGGTGGCCAGCCCGACAGCCTCCTCGAAGGCGCCTGCATCCATCCGGCAGGCGGCCGAACCGGCGCCCAGATCCTGCGTGATCCGCACGCGAGGCCCGTCGGGCAGCAACCAGAGGTCGCTGTCGCACTGGCCCGATCCGGCATCGGGGGCTGCCGGGCGCAGCGCGCCCACGAGGCGGACACCGTCCCGTGCCAGCCGGTCGGCCACGGCGGCCAGAAGCCGATCCGTTTCGCCGCGCCGCTGACCTGTCACGCCGGCAAGTCGCATGTTCCCCTCACTGCGGCTCGAAGCGCGGGAACAGCACGTCGTTCTCCAGCGCGATATGGGCTGCGAGATCGTCGAAGAGCGCTGCCACGCCGCCATAGAGCGAGCGCCAGGAGCCACAGGCGTGCCCGGGCGGCGTCAGGTTGTCCGTGAGCCGCCGGATCAGGGCGATGTTCTCGGCGTGATCATCATGGTCCGCCCGCATCACCGCGATGGGGTGCTCGATGCCCGGGCCTCCGCCCGCGCGCATGGCCGGGAACAGGATCATCTCTTCCTTGGCCATGTGAGTCTCCATCTCGCGGGCCAGCGTCCGGATGGCAGCGGCCAACCCTGCGGGCGCGTCGGGATCGTCGGCATGGACCCGCTCGATCCGGTCGGCCAGCGGCACGAGCGAGGCAAGATCCTGCCGGTGCATCTCGTGGTATCGCGTCAGGATGTGGTCGATCAGGGCGCCGGTCTCCTGCGGCACGTCGGTATCCGTGGCGGCATTGGGAAGGTCTTCCATGGCGGGCCCTTTCACCGGCGCATCGCCCGGTCCTTGATTGGGCCGCGGCGAATTGGTATCTGATATACGCATACCACCCCGTGAATACGTATTTCAATTTCCAAACCAGGACCGCGACCTTGCGCCTCACTTCCTTCACCGATTACGGTTTGCGCGTGTTGATGCGCATGGCGGGCGCGCCCGAGCGCCCCTTCACCGCCGCAGAACTGGCCGCCGAGTTGAAGGTCTCCCGCAACCATCTGGCCAAGGTGATTTCGGCGCTGGCCGGCGCAGGCTACCTCGAGACCCGCCGCGGTGGCGGCGGCGGCGCGCTCCTGGCGCAGCCCGCCGGCAGCATCCGGCTGGGGGACGTGGTGGCCCGGCTCGAGGCCGACCAGGCGCTGGTCGAATGCTTCGCCGCCAGCGGCAATGCCTGCACGCTCACCCCGCGCTGCCGCTTGAAGGCGCGGCTCGCCCATGCCGAGGCGGCCTTCATCGACGACCTGAACCGCAGCACGCTGGCCGATTGCGTCTATCGCCCCGCCGGGCCGTGAGGCGTCGCGTCCTCCTGCGCGGTTGGCTGGCCGGGTTGCGCTCGCAAAGAATCCGAGTATTTTGATCGGGATAAAGGTGCCCCCGAACCAGGGGCATTAATCGGCATTCTGAATACGCAACCGAGCGCGCCCATGACCTTCACCCTCCCTTCCTTCACCCCGGGCGCTGCGCAAGGCGCACGGATCGGCTGGACCATGCTCGGCGCCCTCTCGCTCGGAGCCGGCGCACTCGGGCTGGTCCTTCCGCTGCTGCCGACCACGCCCTTCGTCATCCTCGCTGCCGTCGCCTTCTCCAAAGGCGCTCCGCGTTTCGCCCGCGCGCTGCACGGACATCATGTCTTCGGCCCCATCATCGCCGAATGGCGGGCAAGAGGCGCCATCGCGCCGCGCCACAAGGCGCTCGCGCTCGCAATGATGGCCGCGGCCCTGGCCGCCAGCGTCGCGCTCGGCTTCGGCCCGATCCTCATCGTCCTTCAGGCGCTGGCGACGGCCGGCGGCGCCGCCTTCATCCCCGGCCGCCCCAACGCGACGGCCTTAACTGCACGCCAGCCAATACGGCCAGCCGAAACACCGGATGCCGGGCACGCCCGGCCAACACAGGACCAGACGACATGACCCGATCCTTCCCCGTTTCGCGCCGCACCACGCTGTCCCTTCTCGGCGGTGCGGCCGCGCTGCTCCTGATACCGGGACGCGGCGCCGCGCACCCGATCGACACGCTTGCGCTTTACCCGGCACTTGCGGCCCCGACGGCGCGGGCCGCGTCGTGCCGATCGGCTCCGACGCCACAAGGCAGCACGGTGCCATGCGCCGATTGCCTGACCAGAGCCGTGACGAAACCCGCCGAAAGGATCGGGCAGCCGACGGGCACGAGGCGCCAGGTGTCGCCCCCATGCGGGCCAGGCCGATGCCATCGGCCCGAATCCTGGAGGCGTCTCGAGAGGGGTCTCCGGCAGAGCGTCCGGATCCATCACGCTCGCGTCGGCGACGACGGCAAGCCGGGACCGACCGCTACTCGGAGGGCGCGAAGGCGATCCCCAGATCCGGGAAGGCGTCGCGCAGCTCGATCATGGCCTGCTCCCAGTCGGTGCCGCCCCACTGGCTGGAGAACGCGTAGGTGCGCCCGCCGAAGTGCAGAAGTTCGTCATCGTCGGTGAAGAAGCGTTTCGGGTCGAAGGTCCGCCCCTCCCTCGCGCGGGCCTCCTTCGCCAGGCGATGGAAGGCATCGCCCGTCACCTCGCCCTCGACGGAGACGAGCGCCCGGTTGGCCCTCGGGCCGCAGTGTTGCGCGACCTTCTCCGGGGCGATGCCGCTCTCCACGAGGTGGCGGAACACCTGATAGATCGCGTGTCGCTTCCGCAGCGCCATCAGTTGGCGCCCGCCGAGGGTGACGTCGTAGCTGGTCCAGTCCCGCGTGTCCGTGCGCGCCTCGCGCTCCTTGCGCTTCTTCTCGGTGACGCGGACCTGGTATTCCGCGACCTCCGGAAGCGGGATGATCTGCTGGACATCGACGAGGACACGACCATCGAGCCCATAGGGCTGGAGGCGCACACATCGGATGTCGATGCCGCGCTCGATCAGCCAGAGAACCGATGTCGTCAGTTCGCGGCTGAACTCGGCCGAGGCCAAGACGATGCGGACGTCCTGCGCAAAGGCGTCCTCGTCTGGCTCGTCCCACCCGAGGAAGTCGAGCAGTTCAGCACGCGCATCCGTGTCGGCCTTGCCGATCTGCGTGAGATAGCGAGCGAACACGTCGGCGGCCTGGTCGAAGGTCATGGTGGAGACCATCGACGCGTAGCGGATGGCCTGCAGCTCCATGTGGCCGCCGTCCTCGGTCCGCTTCAGCTCGATCACCACGAGGTTCGCTTCGCGGTCAATGCCGAGGAGATCGATGCGCCGGCGCGACTCGTCCCAGTCCCCGAACTCCTCCGCGATCACCAGCGTGTCGGGTGCGACCACGGCGATGTTCGCCCGCAGCAGGCGCTGCAGATCGCGCCGCTCCTGCAGCTGCGCCAGACCGAAGGTGGTCTTGCTGAGAGGACGGATTTCCTCGCTGGCAAACTCGTAGATCGGCATGGGCGATTCGGACCTTCCGGGACTTGCTCCCATCCAAGCGCAGCGGCACCGCGCGGGCAAGCGCCGTCACGCAGGCGACAGGCGCCCCGATCAAGAGGCGAGCGCGGCGCGCGCGGCACCGTCCGTTGGCATGCGTCGCCCAGGTCCCGTCGACACCGGGGCGACGGACGACCTCGGGACCACCGCGCCTCTCTGCGCCGCAGAAGCGCCCTGGATGCAGGTGGACGGGGGCATCGGCGCGCGTCTCGCCATCGCATCCGAGGGCCGCCCCCCTGGTCCGCGGGATCGCGCGGGCGCTGTCCATCGCGCCCCGCCCCCGACAAATGGCCCTCTGCGCCTTCGGGGGCGGCTGCGCGCGGGTGCGAGACGCCGAAGCCCGTCCTAGCACCTTCTGCATCACCCGGCTCTCGGGAGGGCCACCCGGGACCGCCTCGCGGAACGTGGCTGCACGATCTCGGGTTGCTGACCGCGCGCGGCGATCGACAACCATCGCCCCGCGCCGTCGCCGCGCCCGGCCGGTGCGGGGCGGCGCTCGGCACGGCCCGGCGCTGCGCTCTGCGGAGAACTGGCAAAGGGCCCGGATGCCGCGCCGACGACAGCTCAACGCGCGATGGACGCCCGCCGAACCTTTCGACGATCGATCCTCGGCCGAAGGCCTATGACAGCACACCCAGCCGGGATAGGGTCAGCCGGGCCTGGTGGCAAAGGGACGGGTTTCGACCGCCGCGGTAATAGCTCAGCGCGATGACGGCGCCATAAAGCGCCCAGCCCCGGGCGCGCAGCCAGTCCTCACTGTCGAGGCCCAGCATGTCCCGGAAAACGCCGCGGGCCGAGGGATCCACCCATGACCACGCAGCGGCATAGTCGGCGGCGGGGTCGCCGATGGCGGCAAGCCCCCAGTCGATGACGCCGCAGAGCGCGCCGTTCCGCGCGACGAGGTTGTCGGCCTTCAGGTCGCCGTGCAGCCAGGCCAGGGCACGAGGACCGCGGGCAGACGCGGCCCGTTGCCAAATGGTGCGGGCGCGCTTCGCGTCGATCTCGTCTCCGAGAGCTTCGATGGCGTCCAGGGTGGACGCGGACAGCTCGTCCAGCGGAACGCCACGCCGGGCGTTCGCGTCACCGGCCAATGGCGCACCGGCGCTGTCCTTCCCGTGCAGGCTCTTCAGGAACCGCGCCAGATCTCGGGCCGCCACCTCGGGCTCCCCGATGTTTTTCGGTGACGCGATGCAACCTTCGATCCAGTCGAGGATGCCGAATTCGCAATCGAGGCCGGTGTCGGCCCCCCCGCGGAACCGCAGAACGGGCACCTCGAGCGAAAGCCCTTGAAAATGCGGCAGCCAGTCCAGCTCCTTGCCGAGGAGGACCCTGGCGGACGGGCGCTTCGGGAGTCGGAGCGCATGGCGCTGTCCCAGCCGGAAGATGGCGTTATCGGTTCCCGACGAGGTCACGCGCCGCACCGGAAGGTCGGCCCAGTTCGGGGCCCGTTCGACGAGCAGCCTGTGGACGACCGCCGCGTCGATCCGGAATTCATCCTGCATTGTCATGCCCGGTCTCTGCCGGAAGCGTGTGTCATCGGTGTATCGCGCGCACCCCGACGTCGGGGCGCGGCCGCCGATCTCACGTTGCGGTAAAGTTCATGGCCTGACATCTCTCTGTTACACTCACCCAATAGGCCCCGCGTAGTCGGGAACAAGCGCGCGTTCGGCCGCTTGATCCGAACGGCTCGCTACAACAATCGATGGGTTCCGAGACCATGAAAACCACATTTTTCGCCGCAACAGCCCTGACGGCTGCAGTGGCCGCACCGATGGCACAGGCGCAGACGGAGATCGAATGGTGGCACGCCATGGGCGGAGAGCTCGGCGAGCGGCTCGAGGAGATCGCGCAGGGCTTCAACGAGAGCCAGTCCGAGTTCGTCGTCGTTCCGAGCTTCCGTGGCAGCTATGCCGAGGCCATGACCGGCGCGATCGCGGCCTTCCGCGCCAATGAGCAGCCGCACATCATCCAGGTGTTCGAGGTCGGCACCGGCACGATGATGGGGGCCGAGGGCGCGATCTATCCGATCTACGAACTGATGGCCGACTACGACGTGCCGTTCGAGCCCGAAGCCTATCTCGACACGATCGTCAGCTACTATACCGACCCGGACGGCAACATGCTGTCCTTCCCTTTCAATTCCTCGACGCCGATCATGTACTACAACCGCGACGTCTTCGAGGCCGCCGGTCTCGACCCGGACTCGCCTCCCGCCACCTGGGCGGAAATGGAAGCCGCCTCGCTCAAGATCATCGAATCGGGTGCGGCCACCTGCGGCTTCACGACGTCCTGGCCCAGCTGGGTCATGCTGGAAAACTTCACCGCCTGGCACGACATTCCGCTGGCGACGAAGGCAAACGGCTTTGACGGCTTCGACACCGAATTCGTGTTCAACTCTGAGCCCGTGGTCCGCCATTGGGACAACCTGAAGGCCTGGCAGGATGCCGGCGCGTTCCGCTGGGGCGGTCCGGGGTCGGGCCCCGACTCGGCGCCGATGTTCTATTCCGGTGAATGCGCGATGTTCTTCGGCTCGTCCGCAAGCCGCGCCGGCGTCCTGAACAACGCCGAGTTCGATGTCGGCTTCGCCTTCCAGCCCTATTACGACGATGTCGAGGGCGCGCCGCAGAACACGATCATCGGTGGCGCCACGCTGTGGGTGCTGACCGGCCACGAGGACGAGGAATACCAGGGCGTTGCCGAGTTCTTCGAATACCTCTCGCAGCCCGAAGTCCAGGCCCAGTGGCACCAGGACACCGGCTACCTGCCGATCACGCAGGCCGCCTTCGACCTGACCGCGGAGCAGGGCTACTATGACGAGAACCCCGGCGCCGACATCTCGATCCGCCAGATGACGCTGAACTCGCCGACCGAGAATTCCCGCGGTCTGCGCTTCGGCAACTTCGTCCAGATCCGCGACATCATCTCGGAAGAGATGGAAGCGGTGATGTCCGGCGACAAGACCGGTCAGGAAGCCGCTGACGAGGCCGTCCGCCGCGGCAATGCGCTGCTGCGGGAGTTCGAAGCAGCAATGAACTGATCCTGCCTGTTCCGGCCCGCCCCCGTCGCCACGGGGGCGGGCCTTTCCATTTTTTCTCCCCATCGTCCGGACTCAAGACCGATGCAGACCAAACGCACGACCTTTTCAAACTGGTGGCTGCCCTACGCGCTGCTTGCCCCGCAGGTCGTCGTCACGGTGATCTTCTTCATCTGGCCCGCGGCCCAGGCGCTGTGGCAGTCGCTCTTTCGCCAGGCGGACGCGTTCGGCATCCGGCCGCCGACCTTCGTGGGGCTCGAGAACTTCGCGGCGCTGTTTCGCGACACGCTTTATCTGAATTCGCTCACCGTCACGCTGATCTTCTCGGTCGGGACGACCGTCCTCGCCATGTCGGTGTCGCTGCTGTTCGCGATGATGGTCAACCGCATGATCCGCTCGCGCGACACCTACACGACCTTCCTGGTGTGGCCCTATGCCATCGCGCCCGCCATCGCCGGCGTTCTGTGGTGGTTCATCTTCAACCCCAGCATCGGCATCCTGCCCTACCTTCTGGACGGCATCGGCTATGACTGGAACCACCGCTCCAGCGGCAGCGACGCCATGATCCTCGTCATCGTGGCCGCCGCCTGGAAGCAGATTTCCTACAATTTCCTGTTCTTCCTGGCCGGGCTGCAATCCATTCCGCAATCGCTGATAGAGGCCGCGGCGATCGACGGGGCCAGCCGGACCAAGCGGTTCTGGACCATCATCCTGCCGCTCCTGTCACCGGTCACCTTCTTCCTGCTGGTGGTGAACATCGTCTACGCGATGTTCGACACGTTCGGCGTCATTCACGCGACCACCGAGGGCGGCCCGGCGCAGGCCACGAACATCCTTGTCTACAAGGTGTTCCGGGACGGTTTCGTCAATCTCAACATGGGATCGTCGGCGGCGCAGTCGGTCATCCTGATGGGGATCGTCATCGTCCTCACCGTCGTCCAGTTCCGCTATATCGAGCGGCGCGTGAATTACTGAAGGACCTGACACATGGTCGAAAACGATCGCTTGGGCATGCTGCTGTCTCACCTGGTGCTGATCCTCGGCGTGGCGCTCGTGGTGTTCCCCGTCTATGTCGCGGTCATCGCCTCGACCCATCCGCCGGGCACCTTCGTCCGCGGCGTGATGCCGTTGCTGCCGGGGCCGAGCGCGCTGGACAACTACCGCACCGTGATCTTCGAGGGACGTTCCGTAGCGGGCACGCCCCCGATCGGGGGGATGCTGTGGAACAGCTTCGTCATGGCCATGGCGATCACCATCGGCAAGCTCTCGATCTCGATCCTCTCGGCCTTCGCGATCGTCTATTTCCGCTTCCCGTTCCGCATCTTCTTCTTCTGGGTGATCTTCCTGACGCTGATGCTTCCCGTGGAGGTGCGGATCGTGCCGACCTTCGAGGTCGTGGCCGATCTGGGCATGCTGAACAGCTTCGCCGGCCTGTCGATCCCGCTCATCGCCAGCGCCACGGCCACCTTCCTGTTCCGGCAGTTCTTCATGACCGTGCCCGAGGAACTGATGGAGGCCGCACGGGTGGACGGCGCCGGCCCGATGAAGTTCTTCCGCGACATCCTGCTGCCGCTCAGCGTCACCAATATCGCGGCGCTCTTCGTGATCATGTTCATCTACGGCTGGAACCAGTATCTCTGGCCGCTGCTGATCACGACCGACCCCGAATTCTACACCATCGTGATGGGCATCCAGCGCATGGTGACAGGCGGCGACAGCGAGCCGCTCTGGCATCTGGTGATGGCGACCGTGGTGCTCGCGGCGCTGCCGCCCGTGCTGGTGATCCTGTTCATGCAAAGGCTGTTCGTGAAAGGCCTGACAGAGACGGAGAAATAACCGATGGCCTCTATCGTGATGGAAGACCTGCACAAGGTCTATGCCGGCGGCGTCAAGGCCGTGACGGGGATCAGCCTCGACATTGCCGATGGCGAGATGATCGTGCTGGTCGGCCCGTCCGGCTGCGGCAAGTCCACCCTTCTGCGCATGGTGGCCGGGCTGGAGACGATCTCGGGCGGCACGCTCAGGATCGGCGACAGGACAGTCAACAATCTGGAACCGGCCGAGCGCGACATCGCCATGGTGTTCCAGAACTACGCGCTCTATCCGCACATGACGGTCTTCAACAATCTCGCCTACGGGCTGAAGAACCGTAAGATGCCGAAGGACGAAATCGACCGCCGCGTCCGCGAGGCGGCGAAGATGCTGGAGATCGGCGACTACCTGGACCGCAAGCCGCGCAATCTGTCGGGCGGTCAGCGCCAGAGGGTCGCGATGGGCCGCGCGCTCGTCCGCGAGCCGTCCGCCTTCCTCTTCGACGAGCCGCTGTCGAACCTCGACGCCAAGCTGCGGGTACAGATGCGGGTGGAGATCCGGCAGTTGCAGAAGCGGCTCAAGACCACATCGCTCTATGTCACCCACGACCAGCTCGAGGCGCTGACCATGGCGGATCGCCTCGTCGTGCTGAATGCCGGGAAGATCGAACAGGTCGGCACGCCCATGGAGGTCTTCGCCAGGCCCGCCACCGTCTTCGTCGCGGGCTTCATCGGCTCGCCGGCGATGAACATGATCGATGTGGCCTACCTGCGCGAAACCGGCGGGACCGACGCCCTGCCGGATCTGCCGCATGGCACCGATCTGATCGGCATCCGTCCGGACGATCTGGTCATGACCCCGCCGGAGGCGCCGCATCTGCGCCTGGGCGGAAGGGTCGCGCTGCTGGAACCTGCCGGTGCGGAAAGCCATATCCACGTGTCGCTTGAAGCCGGCGATCAGCCGATCACGGTGCGTGTCCAAGGGCTTCCGCAGGTCGAGGAAGGGGCCCGGGTCGATCTGTACGCCGCGGTCTCCGCGCTGCATCCCTTCGACCGCATATCTGGCCTCCGGGTGACCTGAGACGCGTGCCCGGGCTCGGATTCGAAGCCGAGCCGGCCGCACCGTGCGCCGTGACACCGGCCTGACCCATGACTGGGTTCCCGTTGAGCTCACACGCAGGATACCCCTATGCGGTGAGCTGCTCCCCTCGGTGTCCGCGTTTATAAGTTGGCTCTGTTCAGGTTTGGATCCTTTTCCGACCGTTGGTGACACTCCCGCGGGGTTAGCCCGTCGAGGCTCGAATGCGGGCGGTTCAGGCAGCAAATCAAGGCCGTTTACGCGATCAGGGCTTCGTCCCTTCAACCTGACGGTCTTTGGCTGACAGCTCGGCACCAAGAGCCTCGAGAAGGCGCAGATAGACATCAAGGCTCACGGACACGACGCCATTCTCGACGTCCGAGATGGTGGACTGCGCGGTGCCGGTCATCTTGCCCAACTCCTTCTGGCTGAGCTTCCGCGCGATCCGCCGGGCGCGGAGCGCAACACCTGCCTGGCGCAGGCTTCGGATCGGAAACAAGGACAAGTCCATCGGTCGGCACCTATAGTCTATGAGCAATATTTTCATAATATAGCGCTTGCGCTATAAATTCACAAACCGCGAGCAGAGATCAGTTGCTTCGGCGAAACAGGCGACTGAATGCCGACCGGTCTTGGTCATCAAGGAACATGGCTCGCTTCGGGCGGCCTCGTCGGGATTTGAAGTCGCGCAATGCTCTCAATCGACCAAAAGGGACTGATGACGTCTACTTAACTGAACGCAAGGATTCCTAATGTTCATTTAACCGAACGCCAGTGTTGACAACAGCATCAAGTCACGCCAACGATGTTCAATTAAGCGGACACGAGGAATTCTCACGTCCATCAAACTGAACGGCAGGTCTCGAGCCCACCATGAAGCGCAAGAGAAGTTACGCGCGCCAGACGCGTGAAGCCCTGTCGGTTCTAGGCAAGTTGATCCGGATCGGGCGCACGGAGCGCGGCATGACGGCGCAAGAACTCGCCGACCGCGTCGGCATCAGCCGCACAACGCTTTACAACATCGAGAAGGGCGCGCCGGGTCCCGAGATCGGCACCGTGTTCGAGGCCGCCGCATTGTCGGGCGTGCGCCTGTTCGATCAGGACGACGCGTCCATGCGCACGGAGCACGCCCGGCTTGCCGAAAAGTTGACCCTTCTGCCCAAGAGCGTCCGCCCTTCCCGCACAGAGGTCGATGATGACTTCTGACCGCAGGACACCCGACAGCGCCTTCGTCTGGGTCTGGTTGCCGGGCGAGACCGAGCCGGTCGTGGCCGGTCGCATCACGTCGGAGGGCGACCGCTATGCCTTCAACTACGGTGCCAGCTATCTGGACCGGGCGAAGGCCATCCCCCTTTACACGCCCGAACTGCCCCTCCAACGCGGCCGGATCGATCCGCCACCGAACATGGAGATGGCCAGTTGCCTGCGCGACGGATCGCCGGATGCCTGGGGCCGCCGCGTGATCATCAACCGGCGCGTCGGCCCGAAAGCCGCGGAACGAGCTCCCCCCCCGAAAATCGGACAGTGACGTAAGCTACGATCTGACGTCTGCTGGTCTCCAAGAACGAGGAGATCAGGACATGAAGAAACGCAGGAACCATGACG
>Ga0208112_100855_pt1 | contig 15847 bp, 8 predicted proteins | sample HotLakConsoUCCLE_FD_184736 | JGI IMG/M metagenome (GOLD analysis project Ga0208112, IMG submission 184736) | Hypersaline microbial mat communities from Hot Lake, Washington, USA - Hot Lake Consortium UCC-LE (SPAdes) (version 2) ... | reverse complement strand
TCTGCTCCATGGTTGGGTTGCAACTCCATGGAATACCAGAATGGGCAGCCCCTGCTGGGGCGCGCCCCAGCAGGGGCTCATGGCCCCCAACTCGAGCGAATTTCCAGACGTCAGGTTACAGTACCGGTCCATCCGCCGACAGGGAAAGTAAACACTTTGTCAAAGTATAATCCCAATCACCACGTCGAACCCATTTACAACGCTGCTCGGAAATGGTGCGATACATCGCTCAAGGCGGGTCTGTCCGTATTCGCGGACGGCAAGGAACTTCTATCGCGGAAACTGCTAGACGAGTTGGACCAGCGTTTCGTCAAGAACCTCGATGCCGGCGAGGGTGATTTCCTCTCAAAATTGAAGGCGCAGCTCTCGGAGGGCTCCCCTGATTGCCGCCAGCTGATGGCCGAGAGCCTGTGGCTTATGCTGCTCTTCCCGTCGAACGTCGGCGCCGCCAAGAAACGCGAGAACGTACTGGAGATCTGGTCGTGGTCGGGCGAGGACCTGAACGCGACCCACCCACTCCTGGCAGACGGCGTTCTCGAAGGCATCGGGTCGGCCGGCACCGCATACAACACGCACCGGTGGCGCGAGCTGGTCTTTCTGATCGGCGCCTTGCGGGATTTCATGGCTCGCGATGGCTCTGAGCGCGAGCAGATCGCTTCGGATCCTTGGGCATTCTCCGGCTGGTTGAGCAGCCTTCCAGAGGCGCGGCACCGACAGCTGATCCACATCCTGCCACACCTGCTGTTTCCCGATACCTTCGAACGGATCAGTTCTGAGGGCGACAAGCGCCAGATCCTCGCCGGCTTCGGAGATACGCCGGAGAAGGAGATCAAGAAGTGGAGCACTGTCGAGATCGACCGCGCTCTGCTCGAGCTGCGCCGCAGACTTGAAGAAGAGCATGGATCGGACATCGATTTCTACCAGGAAGAGTTCGAGTCCCAGTGGAAGAACCAGACGAAGAACTGGCTACTCAGCTGGAATCCCTCCAGATGGACCTGGGACACACTCGCGGCCGACCGCGCCACGACGATCCGCGGGGACAAGGCCGACAACCGATGGCGCTGCAGCTCGAGCAAGCCGCGCGAGGGTGACCGCGTCTTTCTGATCCGCACCGGCAGCCCTCCGAAAGGCGTCGTTGCAGTTGGAAAGGTCACGCGCGCGCCCTACGAAGCCGAGCACTGGGAACAGGCCCGGGCCGACGCCGGAGAGACGACGCGCTTCGTTGACGTGGCATTCGACTCCGTCCGCGATGCAACGTCGGACGAAATCGTCCCTCTGGAACAGCTGCAAAACCGCGAGCCCGGCCAGGAATGGAACCCGCAGTCTTCCGGAATCGAGATCAAGGCAAAGGCTGCCCGGACCTTGGAGCGCCTATGGAAGGCGCTTTCACCTATTGCATCGGGCGCTACTCCACCGGGGGACGACGCCGGTTCTGGGGATGCATCTCCCAAGAAACTCGCGCCGCCCCTGAACCTCATTCTCTACGGCCCGCCCGGGACCGGGAAGACCCACCGCCTCAAGAACGATTACCTGCCGCGATACCAGGACGAGGCCGGTGAACGCTTCGAGTTCGTGACGTTTCATCAGAGCTACGCGTACGAGGACTTCGTCGAGGGCATTCGCCCGGTCACGGAGAACGGGGCCGTCACCTACGAGGTGCGGCCAGGGGTGTTGAAGCGGCTCTGCGATCGGGCCCGGCGCGCGCCGGACAAGCGGTTCGCCCTCTTCATCGACGAAATCAATCGCGGAAATGTCGCCAAGATCTTCGGCGAGCTGATTACGCTGGTCGAAGTGGACAAGCGCATCCGCATAGATGCCTCGGGAAACCGCTTGGCGAGCTGCAAGGGCCTGGAAGTGACGCTCCCTTACTCTGGTGAGCGTTTTGGTGTGCCCGCGAATGTCGACGTGATCGGCACCATGAACACCGCGGACCGCTCAATCGCTCTGCTCGACAGCGCATTAAGGCGACGATTCCGGTTCGAGGAACTCACGCCGAAGCCGGAACTGCTTGAATCGATCGATGACAGCGAGGGCAACGCGATCGACCTGCGTCAGCTCCTGCAGGCCATGAATGCCCGCTTGTCCCGCCTGCTTCATCGCGATCAGACCCTTGGCCACAGCTACTTCTACCACGTGAAGTCCTTCGACGAGCTGCGCCGTGTATTTGCGCGGGAGATACTGCCGTTCCTGCAAGAGGCGTTCTACGACGACTGGCGTCAGATCCGATACGTCCTCGCCGACCAAGCCGTAGAGGAGGAGCTGCAATTGGTCCGGGCGCGGACACAGAATGCCGCTGTGCTTTTTCCCAAGGCCGACCCGACCGAAATCGGGGACGGTGAGGCGTTCGAGATCATTCGGGAAGACGACATCACCCCGGACGCAATCCGGAAGATCTACGAGCCACCGGAATGAGGTGCCTGACCTTCCGAGAGAGGGAGGGCGTCAGCATCGGCCCGGCCGGCGAGATCAGCGAGCTCGAGGCAGAAGGGATCGCGAAACTCGCGGGACGGCTGCCAGCCGGGGTCCTCACATGGGGCCATCGGTCATTGAAGTTCGGGCCGTTCTGCGGAGTCCTGCAAACCGAGCGACTGGCAATCGAGATACTTCCAAAGATCGACCATGGCAGCGATAGCAGCGAAGAAATGCGGGGCCTTCTAGTGGCCATGCTTGCTCGTGCTGGAGAGCTCGGATCGAAGCGCGTAGGCGAGGCCGGCCTCGGGCAACAGCACAGCCACCTCCTCGACGTCTTCATTGAGGATTTCTGCAGCCAGGTGAAATCCGCGCTCCGAGGCGGGGCCATTGCCCGGTACTCGGAGAGAACGGAGAACCTCAATGCCATCCGCGGACGGCTCAAGCTGACCGAGCACCTGCGCACGAACGCCTTCGACCGTTCTCATCTAATCTGTCGCTTCGACGAGCGCAGCATCGACAACCCCTACAATCAAGCGCTCAAGGCGGTCCTTCGGATCCTTCTAGGGCTCGCACTGAGCCCGAGGACCCGGGCGATGGTGGCGGCGTTCCTCCATCGCTTTGACGAGGTGACCGATCGCAGGGTGACGGCTCGCGGCGTCGGCGCCCTGCGGTTTGATCGCACCATCCGACACTGGGAGCCGGTGTTTGCGCGGGCCCGCTGGCTGCTGACAGGCCTCTACCCCGATGTTCGCATCGGCGACGCAGCTGGTTCCGCTCTGCTGTTCAACATGGAGAAGCTCTTCGAGACGGTACTCGGACTGCGCATCCGGCATGCTTGCCAGGTGCAGGCCGGTGCTCGCCTTACTGCCGGACTTCAGAGCCCTGTGAAGAACCTCGCGAAGGCGGGCTTCCAGCTGCGCCCCGACATCACCGTTCAGAGCGATGCTGAGACCGTCGCCATTTTCGACGCAAAGTGGAAGCGCCTCGATCTCGGCGAAGTGAACTCCGGCGTTGCGAGCGGCGACGCGTATCAGATGAACGCCTACGCCAGTCGGTACCGCTGCAGGCGAATCGGGCTCGTCTACCCAGCCTCCAGGGACTGTCCGCCAGGAAGAATCACCGAATTCGTGCTCATGAGCGAACAGCGGCCGATATTGGAGGTCGTCGCGGTTGATGTTCGAGATCTCGCCTTTGGCGGCGGGATTCCGGCCGGTATCGTTGGGATGATCCCGGTCGAGCGGCACTGGAAGTAACGCTCATCGCAGACACCGATTTACAAAGTGATATGAAAGAATTCTTTCCCTCTTGCTTGCATCGTGATTCTACGGTCGTTCCACGAGTGCTGCGGACGTGATGGCACAGAACCTGCGGCAATCCTTGGGATAATCCTGCGCGGGGATGACCCTTTTCGATTGATTGCGAAGGCTCTCGCCGATACGGTAGGTTCAGAAATTGTACGTGCACAGTTGGCGTGCGCTCACGGTGGGCCGGGGGAGTGACGTGGGCGAGGGAAAGGCTGAACTATGCTGGGGCGTCGAGCAGCGCCTCGAGTTCATTGAATTCCGCCTGTTCTGGGAAGGTCACGTCAATCGTATCGACGTGATGCAGCAGTTCGGCCTCTCAATGAACCAAGCGTCCGCCGACCTGAACCGCTACATCGCCCTCGCTCCGGACAACATGGTCTACGACAAGAGTGCACGAAGCTATGTTCGGGGCAAAGGCTTTTCCTGCCATTTTCGCGAGCCCGACGCCGCGCATTACCTGGCCCAACTTCGACTGCTTGCGGACAACGTCATGGACCGGGAGGACTGCTGGATACCGGAACTGCCGCCCTACTCGTCTGCGCCGACGCCCGTGCGTGGCGTTATTCCGGTGACGCTTCGCTCGGTGGTCGGAGCAACCCAACGCTCAGAAGCGACCGAGATCAAGTATCAGTCGCTGTCCCGGCCGAAGCCGCGCTGGCGCTGGATCGCTCCGCACGCCATCGGGTTCGACGGGTTTCGCTGGCATACGCGGGCGTTCTGCCTGACCGACGAATGCTTCAAGGACTTCCTGCTGTCGCGGATTCTCGACATCCGAGGTTCGCGCGAGAGCGAAACGTCGGCCGACGAAGATCGCGATTGGCATTCCGAGGTCACGCTGGAGGTCAGTCCCCACCCTGAGCTCTCGGAGACGCAGGCCAAGGTCCTCGCGATCGACTACGGAATGCGCAGCGGCAAAGCCAAGATCAGGGTCCGACGCGCGCTCCTCTACTACGCGCTGAGACGGCTGGGGCTGGATACCAACCCGGCCGCGCGGCGGCCACAGGATCGGCAAATCGTGTTGCTGAACCGGGGAATATCTGTTCCGGCGGGCCCGGAAGAAAAAATTGGAGCGCCATAAATGCTTGGGCTGAAGCTACGAGATGAATTTAAGGGCCGACGCCTCAAGGGTACAGCGATTGAGCTTTCCAACGATGCCAATACAGGCGCAACACAAGTTCCGGCCCGTGACTTTCTCGAGATCACATACCCGACGCTCGATCTCCTAAAAGGCATTGAGGCGGTCGGCCCACAGAAAGGGCGGCCCGTTGTCGTCATTGGGGAACGCGGCCTCGGCAAGTCGCACCTCATGGCCGCGCTCTACCACACTGTCAGCGACCCGGGCTCTACGGGGGACTGGCTAAAGAGCTGGTCTGCCACGCTCGGCGATCCAGCTATCGGACAAATCCCCCTTCGGAATGGCATGTTGGTCATTGGGGAGAGCCTACATCGCCAACGCTACAAGTTTCTTTGGGACATTCTTTTCGAGCGGCATCCGCACGGCACTTACATCAAGGGAAAATGGGAGGGGATGGGTGTCGGGAAGACGGACATTCCGTCTGATCAGCTTATCCTTGAGATGCTTCGGCATGCGCCCACGATGCTGCTCCTCGATGAGTTCCAAACGTGGTTCGACGGTCTGACCAACACCAAGCAGTACCCTTGGAAGAATTGGGCCTTCAATTTCATCCAGATTCTCTCAGAAATCGCCAAGGAGTACCCAGAGCTCCTCGTGTTGGTGGTTTCTGTGAGAAATGGAACGAGTGATGCCTATCAGCAGATACACAGGGTGAATCCTGTTCAGGTGGATTTCCGGGCTGGAGGTAGCCCTGACAAGATCCAGCATGACCGTCGTCGGATGCTGCTGCATCGCTTGTTTGAAAACAGGCTGCAAATCGGTGGGGCTGCAGTCGAAGGCATTCTTTATGTCCATGTCGGTGAATGCTTCCGATTGCTAGGCACTCCGACGTCTGAACAGGATCGGAAGCGTCGGGATTTTGTTGAATGCTGGCCGTTCGCGCCCCACCTGTTACAGCTTCTTGAAGACCAAGTTCTCGTTGCAACCGATGCTCAGGAGACCCGTGACCTCATCCGTATCCTTGCGAACTTGTACAAGAGCCGCGGCGAGCAGTCTTCCGTTCTGACGGCGGCCGACTTCCGGCTCGAAGACGACACGTCTGGCATTGGAGCCTTGCTAGACTCGGTCGCCAATCAGCAGCACCGCGCATTGCGGGACAAGGCACTTCGAAACCTGACCTCGGTGACGGAGGCCGTGCCGGATCATGGGGCGAGGGTCCCTCACCTCCATGAGATCGTCGGGGCGCTTTGGCTTCGGTCGATCGCGGTTGGCAACATGGCGGGTGCTGAACCGGCGATTTTGCAGGTGGACCTGACTCAGTCCGAACCAATCGATGACAACGCCTTCCAGGTGGAGCTCGCTACAGTCATCGAGAACAGCTTCAACATTCACCAAGACGGCGCACGGCTTGTATTCAAGGAGGAGGAAAACCCGCAGGCTAAGGTCATGGCATCTGCGAGAAATGACAGGCTCTTCACGGATGGATCGGACCTAGCGCAGCTTGCGAAGGAGGTGCGGTACATCATCGGCGGGAGCGAGGAGGTCGCTAAGACCTCCCGCGTCATCGCCTTGCCCCGCAATTGGCTGAACGACCCTTGGACGGGTCTTGAGGAGAACGAGCAACCGGATCGCTGGGACGACAGGCTGCCGATCCTTGTGCTCCCGGAAGAGCCGGATCGCATCAATGAACGTCTTGGCAAATGGCTGAAGGATCATCTTCAGAAGCGGCGGAACACGGTTCGCTTCCTGATACCCCGAAATGGCACGTCAAACGCGTTCTACGACCGAGATCTGTTGGTGCTCGCCAGAGCAGAAATGAAGGCGCAGGAGTGGGGCGCACAGAACCCGGAGTACCGCAAGCTTCAATCCAAATACCAAGGTGAGCTGCGGGACATTCTGAAGAAGCGGTTTGATCGCTTTGCCGTATTGCACCACTGGAACTTCGGTGATCCGGCGAAGTGCGAATTTCACATCGAGACGTTGCGTGAAGAAGGAGCCAAGGTGCCAGAGGCTATCGAGGCGGCACTTACGAACGACTTATTCGTTCCGGAGGATTTCGAACAGCTTGTCCTTGAAGCTGCCGCAAACAACAGCTCGGTCGGGAAGCTGCTCAAAGAGCTTCAGGAGCCACGCCCTGCGGGCCAGGTTTGTATACCCTGGTTAGGCGAAACGGCGATGAAGGAGCGGATCGTGCGCCTATGCGCCAAGGGCAAGGTCGCGATTAATCTTCGAGGCATGGAGTACCTTCAAGCGCAGTCCGGAGAGGACGAGGAGAACGCCTGGCGCCGTTTGAGGGCTAAGCTGTCGTATACTGGCCGCCAGCTTGACGAGGTGTTACTTCTACCGCCTTCCGCTGTTCCCGCGACGGGAGGCACCAATCCACAGCCAAGTCCGGGAGCGCCCCCTCCTGGCGGACTCTTCGGCGGGGGTTCTGGGCCAACGCCAGCGCCTCCGGGCGGAGCACCAGGTTATCCGGGAGCAGAACCGGGATCGCCGACCCCTAATCCAGATCCTGGTGGCGGCATTTTTGGGGGAGGCAATGGAACATCGCGCGTGCCGTATGCCGCGCCTGCGACCTCACCACTCAACCTGATTGGCAAACTCGAGGGCTGGGGCATCGGGCCGGCGACGCCAGTGAAATCCGTTACGATCAAGGTGGATGCAGCGACTGGCGCCCAGCTTAAGGAGCTCCTCAAGAAGCTGCCAGACGGCATGACCTTCGAGTTGTCGCTCGACAAGGAGGGAAGCTGATGGCGCTGGACGTGGAAGAACTTTCCAGCCTGACGACCGCTCCGGAGGGTCAGGCATGGGCCCAGATTCTCGAACGTGTGCTGTCGATCTGCGGCGCACCGCTCGAGGTCGAGAAAGCCCCGGGAGAGGTCACCCGACGGGATCGCGCCATTGGAGAGATGGATCACTTTCTCTCGTCGGCAGCATGGGAGCTGTGGCGTTCCTTTGCGAACGCCGCGCCGCGCAACGCCGACAAGATCGTGGAATGGTGGTCCGCACCCTACAGCGCCAAGGCCGTGCTGATCCTCGATGGGCTGAGCCTCAGAGAGATGCCTTGGCTTGTGGATGGCGCGCGGGCCCGCGGGTTTGTTGTCCACAGCTCGGCTGCTTATGGCGCCGAAATCCCGTCCGAGACGAACGCCTTTGCCAAAGCGCTCGGCTTCGGGAGCCGGAGCCAACTTCAGAACAACGGCGGCAGCCTCGTGCATCGGTTGGCACCCGCCAGAACCGAATGCATTGATCTTCCGTGGAAGGACTGCGTCGGCCTGATCGACGCCTCACCGAACTGGGTTTTCTGGCACCAGTGGCCCGACAGCAAGCTGCATGATGGATCCGGCGCCGGTCAGGGCCTGGACCTCCTAACGCGTGACATCGCGGGGCAACTGACCGGCGACGATTTCTGGGAGTTCGTTGAGCGCTTGGCAACTGGCCGTCGGCTGGTCATCACATCCGATCATGGCTATGCCGCCACTGGTCTGTTCTTCGATGCGGCTGACGAGCAGGCCACCTTCCTCAAGAGTGCGCTGAAGAGTGGGCGACTGCTACCCGGAGACCACGATCCCGGTCCCTTTGTGCCGCCCGTCGCGCTTTCGATGGATAGCCCGCACGGCAAGTACCTGCTCGCCGTCGGCCGTTGGAAATGGAAAAGCCAGGGTGGCTACCCCACGCTGGCACACGGTGGTTTGTCGCTCCTTGAGATGCTCTGCCCATTTGTTGAAATAACGAAATAAGGAAAACGTGCGTATGGCCACCAAGAAGGAAATGATCGCCCAAGAGGTCGCGCGCGCGGTTGGTGCCGGTAAGCCCGTCGCATTGGAAACGGTTGATTTCAACGACCCGAACCGCCCCAAGACCTGCCTCGAGGTGGATTTCCCGATCCTTCCGGTCAACCAGGTGGCGGTGATCGAAGGCAACGCCGGGAAGCCGATCTATCAAATGTCAAAATGGTGGGCGCGGCGCCGGTCGAGCGTGTTCCGCTCGATGCTGATCGCTGCCGCGACGAAGGCGCCCGAGGATCCGTCCCTCGCGGCCAAGCTGGTCTGGGACAATTACTACGCGAACCACCAGAAGAAGGGTGCCTTCAAGCACCTGAAGGTCGCGGACATCTTCATGGGCGGCGGCACGACGCTCGTCGAGGGATCACGCCTCGGCATGCAGATGTCGGGCAACGACCTCAACCCGGTGGCCTGGTTCGTGGTGAAGCAGGAGCTGGCGGATGTCGATCTCGACGAGGTGAAACGCCTGTTGGCCGACATCGAGGCCGAGGTGAAACCCCAGATCATGCCATTCTACTATTGCGACGGCCCGAACGGCGAGAAGGGTATCTGGACGCACAAGCCCACGGGCCGGGTGATGGGGGAGGATTTCGATCCGCTGTCCCTCAAGCCAGAGGAGCGGAAGGACTACAGCTACGAAGGGCCCGAGATCATCTACACCTTCTGGGCCAAGCACGGCCCCTGCCAGGTAACGGGCTGCGGCCACCGCACGCCAATCATGACCAACCCGGTCATGGCGGTGAAGACGCTGACGGTAAAGCATTGGCCGCACAAGTGTCGGTCGTGCAGCGAGCGCTTTGACATCGAAGAGGCAGAGGCGCGCATGGCGCCGGACGTTCCGCTCTATGTCGCGCCGGACGAGAAGCCCTACTCGATCCTCGATCCGAAGGGGCGCGTGCTCTGCCCCCATTGCGGCCACACCGAAATGGTGAAGCTGGACAAGGGCAAGAACAAGAAGGTCGAGCTCTCGCTCCTGGTTCATCCAGAGTGGCTGGCGGGCAGCCCGAAGACCGCGCCGGATGGCATCGATTTCGGCGGCGCGCCGCAGGACGATGCGGCGTCGACGCGTGCCTGGAACACCGAGCGCGCACGCCACATTCGCCTTCTGGAGGTGCGCGGCAAGCTTCCCGAGACCGCTACCTGCCCGGAAACCAAGGTGACCTTCCCGACCGGAAAGGAGGGCGGCACGGTTCCGAAGCGATCCACATTCACCTGTGCCTCCTGCGGATCGCAGCAAGACGTGATGAACGCGACGCGCGACTCCAAGAAGGGCGGACAGGTCGCGGGCTACGCGATTCAGGGGCTTGCGCCCAAGCGCGGTGATGCGGGAATGCCCTATCGGGGCCGGTTCTTTGCGCCGTTCGACGGGCGGTTGGCGGACCAATACAGCGCTGCGATCGAGGAATGGGAGCGCCGCAAGGACGGCGACCTGGCAGAGTATTGGCCCCGGTCTGAGGTTCCCTATGGCTTCATGACGGCCATCGCGAACAGCGACATCCGCACGAACTATGGGTTCACGCACTGGTGGACCATGTTCAACCCACGCCAGCTCCTTGTGCTGTCGCAGATTCTGAAGGCTATCGTCGAAACCGACGATTACAGCTGGGCAACACGGGAGTATGTTCTCGGCGCCTTCCAACAATACCTGCGCAATCAAAATATGTTCTGCTTCTGGGATGTCGGATACGATAAACTCGTCCCCCATATGAGCAACAATAACTATCACCCGAAGGCGAACATGGTCGAAAATTGTGTCTTTAGCTCACTCGGGCGCGGCAATTGGATTTCGTGCTCCGAGGTCATCGAGGCCGGCGAGGAATGGTCGCAGCACCCATGGGATCCAGTGAGTGCTGATACTCTTGCCGCCACTCATCCTGCTATTGCCTCTGATATTACAGGCAAGAGTGAGAAGGTTTTTCCCGGCGACGCGGTGCGAGAAACAGAGATTTTCCAGGGTTCATCGACAGAACTGCACCAGTTCAAGGATAAATCGATAGACTTGGTGATCACCGATCCACCGTTCGGTGGCCTCCTACACTATTCGGAACTCGCAGATTTTTTCCACGCTTGGCTACGACTACCCCTCAAGGACAAGTACCCAGAATACTTCGGGACCGAGTACACTCCGAAATCGATGGAGGCCGTGTCCAACAAGGCTCGCGAGCCTGAGGACCCGGATGGCTTCTATCAGCGCCTCCTTACGGCCTGCTGGCGCGAAGCGTACCGCGTCCTGAAGCCCGGTGGTGTCCTCGCATTCACGTTCCACCACAGCGAGGATGCGCCGTGGGTTTCGGTGCTGGAGTCACTTTTCGACGCTGGCTTCTACCTCGAAGCGACCTATCCCATTCGCTCGGACGAAACCAAAGGCGAAGGCGAGTTCGGCTCGAAGACCATCGAGTACGACATCGTGCACGTCTGCAGAAAACGGATCCACGAACCTAAGACGGTCAGCTGGGCCAGGATGCGCCGCGAGGTTCTGACAGACGTCCGTCAGCTGCAGGGCCTCCTCGAAAACCATGCCCGGCGTGGCCTGCCGGAAGCAGACATTCAGGTCATCCGGCGTGGAAAGGCGCTCGAGTATTTCTCGCAGCACTACGGAAAGGTCTTTGTCGATGAAGGGCGGCCGATTTCGGTCAAGGATGCGCTTGTCGGCATCAACCAGCTGATCGACGAAGACGCCAACAAGGCATCCGAGCCGCCGCCGGTAACCGCAGAACCGATCACCCGCCAATTCTTGCGCATCTTCGACGGGAAGACCGAGCTCGCCCGCGACCAGATGCAGAAGATGCTGCGGGGTTCGGGTATCGCGCCCGACGAATTCGTGAACCTGGGCTGGGCGCGCGAGGAGCGGAAGGTCTTCTACCTCAACGACCCGCTGGACATCGCGCGAGACTGGCAGGGGCGGCACCGGCGTCGCCTCACCGCGGACCTGGACCAGACCTTCGTCCTGATGGGCGCCTGCTATGACGGCAGCGGGATCAACGCGGTCGACACCCTGAAGAACGAGAACTTCAAGCCGCATGCAGCGCTGAAGGGCCTGCTCGAATGGATGAGCAAGCGAGGCCAGACGCAGGCGATGCGGAACGCGGCATCCCGGGCGCTGAGCATCTACAACAACTGGGCCGCCAGCCACAAAGAGCAGGTCAGGCAGCTGTCGTTCTTCCTGGAGGATTGAGCATGAAACAGGTGCTCGACAGCGTCTGGCAGCGGCGGGGTGTGAGCTGGGTCTGGGACGACGACGCCTTCGCTAAGGTCGCGAGGGCTAGCGAGGTCTACAGCCTTCGCCAGCTTATGCTCGCCACGAGATCATGGCCGGACGAACTGCCGAGCAATGGAGGCGACACGCTGGTCGTGGCCGGCCTCGATGCCTGCCTCGATCTCCTGACACCGAGTGATGCCGATGCCTGGCTCGGCGACGCGCTGAAGTCGGCGATCCTGTCCTTTCAGGACTTCTACGACGGTCAAGCATCGCTGATCTTCTGGCTGCCAAACGGCCAGAGGCGAATGCCGATCGACCTGGCGACCGATGCCGTTCGCTGGCGATGCTCTGCGCCGTTCTCCAACGAGATGATCGATTTCGGGCGCGTCCTGTGGGGGGAGGCGCGGGAATACCCGCAGGAGATCATTCTCACGCAAGGCGGCAAACCTGCGGGCCTGTTCCACTTGAGGATCACCTGAGCGTGCAGACCGACCAGACAACATTCGGCCCCGGGGAGAGAATCACTCATCTGGATTTCGGCGCCGGTGTGGTGCTCGAGGCGCCGCGCGACGGTTACCTTCGTGCGTTCTTCAGCATCGGAGAGCGGCGCGTTCCGCTTGCCAGCATTCAGAAGGAAATGTCTCGCACCGAGCGCATTCTGCGGTCGGTCGAGGGCACCGCCGAACGGGCGCGAGCTGTATGGCTATCCTACGAAGCACATGCCCTGCCCGTGATGGAAAGCGCGTCGGCGCTGACATCCGCACGGATCGACCTTCTTCCGCACCAGGTCGTGCTGACCCACCGTATCGCGACAGCTTCGCCGCGTCGTTTCCTTATTGCCGATGAAGTCGGACTCGGAAAGACGATCGAAACGGCGCTAGTCCTTCGTGAACTCGCGAGCCGTGGTGAGTTGGATCGGGCCTTGATGGTTGTGCCAGCAGGCCTTGTGAACAACTGGCATCGGGAACTGAATGAAGTCTTCAACCTGGATTTCGAGGTTTTCGGTTCCGAAGGCGATATCACCGACCGGAAGACGAATGCCTTTGCAAAGCACGACCGGCTCATCGCCAGTGTCGACACGCTGAAGCGCCCAGCACGCATCAAGCGCCTACTCGATGCGCCGCACTGGGATCTGGTGGTTTTTGACGAGGCGCACCATCTGACTGCATATCGGACTGGCGGTAAGGTCAGGAAGACCGAAAACTATAAACTCGGCGAGGCCCTGAAGGGCCATACGCGAGACCTGCTTCTCCTATCGGCGACACCGCACCAAGGAAACCATTTCCAGTTCTGGATGCTTGTCCAGCTGCTTAATCCGACACTGTTCGGCAGCCCGGAGGAGATGCTGGATAACAGGCACCGGTTGAACACCGTGATGTTTCGCCGGACGAAAGCCGATGCGTGTCGCCCCGATGGCGACCCCCTGTTCGCGCGGCGGTGGGTGCATACGGAATCCTTCCTAATGGGGGACGAAGAGCGGCGCTTCTATGAGCGCCTGCGGGAATACCTCGAGGACGGTTTCGACCTCGCCAAACGCAAGGGCAACCAAGGGCGCGCCCTCGGCTTCCTGATGGCCATCTTCCAGAAGATCGCGGCGTCAAGCTTCGCAGCCGTGCGGCGAACGCTTAAGCGCCGCATGCTGATGCTCACGCTTCATGAGGCCCTGCTCAGGGACAAAGACCTCGACATTGAAGGCCGCGAACGGCTCTTCGACGAAGCACGGGAACTGATCCACGCCGAATGGGGCCTCGAACGCGACGCGATCGGCCGAAGCGAAGTCGACAGGATCATGGCTGATCTGAAGTACCGACTTGCCAAGAAACTGGATGAGGAAGCGCTGGAAATGGCATCCGATCCGTATGGTTCGGAGTTCGCCTCATCGCACATGGAGGATGTCGCGTCGGCTGCAATCGACCTTCATCTTCCTGAAGAACGCCTACGTATCGCCGATCTATTGTCTGTGTTCCCAGTGCAGCGTGAAACAAAGGTGCAGAAGCTGCTTGACGGCCTAGGCACACTGTGGCGCCAGAACGCGAACGAGAAGATTGTGATCTTCGCGACCTACTTGGGCACCGTTGACCTCTTGGCTCGTGATATCGAGGCGACATATCCGGGACAGGGCGTGGTCGTTCTGCGTGGCGGCGATCATGGCGCCAAAGCCGCTGCCGAGCGCCGGTTCAAGTTGAAGGACGGACCCAGAGTGTTGGTCTGTACGGCAGCCGGACGCGAAGGGATCAACCTGCAATTCGCCCGCATCCTCTTCAACTTCGATCTGCCTTGGAATCCGATGGATATGGAACAGCGGATTGGCCGCATTCATCGGTACGGTCAGGCTCATACTGCCCAAGTGTACAATCTCGTACTGTCGGATACGATCGAAGGACGAATCTTCCTGCTTCTCGACGACAAGCTGACCGAGATCGCCAAGACGCTTGGAAAGGTCGATGATCAGGGTAATGTGGCGGAGGATCTGCGCTCTCAAATACTCGGACAGCTGTCAGAGCGATTAAATTATGATCGGCTCTACCAAGAGGCATTGGGCGATCCAGAGCTAAAACGGACCGCTGTTGAGCTTGAGGCAGCGTTGGCCAACGCGCGGGAGGCGCGTGAGGTGGTGTTCGACCTTTTCCAGGACCTCGAAGGTTTCAGTCTGGACGATTACAAGCCGTTCGCTGATGTTTCTACCGGCTTGGAGAGGTTGGTCGGCTTCCTGTCGTCGGCGCTGGCGGACAGAAATCTGCGACTGTCGAAGGTCGATGCGGAGACGATCGATTTGCTCACGGTCGATGGCGCTCGCCGCACACGGTTTACTCTGAACCGTGACGTCGCGACTTCTTCCGAGACATGCGATTTGCTGGGGCTTGATCATCCGGCCGTTCAAGAGGAGCTAGGCAGATGGCGATCGCTGAGCCCAGACAGCCTTGGCGTGGCGCTTGCCGGTAATGGAATGGGGCCAGCCATACTCTCGTTATGGCTTGTCGAAGCGACAAACGGTCAAGGCGAAAAGCGAACAACGATACAATCGATCGCGGTTGGCACTGACGGTACAAGGCTTCCGGCACTAGAGCGCCAGGTGGATCAGGTGCTATGGTTGCCGCCCGCGGACGCCTTTTTAAGTGTAGATGAGCGCCTTGGAGTGTTCAGCCAGCTCGTCGAGCCATCGCTTCAACGGGAGCTCAAGCATAAGGGCACGGCGAGCGGCGACGGCAGTTATTCTGCAGAGCTGATTGGTTACGTGGAGATCGCGTAAGGCCTCGGGTAGCCGGGGCGTCATTGCTTCTGCCCTCAGCCGATCTTGCAGCCCCAAAAGGATGTGTGATCGGCCGCGAAATAGCCGTCCGCGACCCGGAAATACCCCTGCAGCTCGACGGTATCGCCCGCGAGCTGTACGCGAAACTGGGTACCGTCGAGGCGAAAGGCAAAGCCGGTCTGCTTATTCCGACGAAGCCGGCCATGCATTCCAACTTGATGCCGGCCACTTGCTGGGTCTGAACCTGGGTCGCCATTGATGATTACGGTATTACTGGCAGTCCATTGGTGTTGATGCAGGGATCACGCGTTTGAATTAGCAGAGCCGAGCGCCAGCAGGTCTCCGCAACAGTCTCCGTGGCGCTACAGCGTCCCAGGTGCTGAAGCGATTGCCTTAATTGCTTGCCGAAGTCCCATCGCAGACAGGTCAAGAATTAAGGGTTGCAGCAGAGCGCGGGTAGTCGACCCACCTCGTGAAAGCACGTCGATGAAATCTTCCTGATTGGGTTGTCCCAGAGCCAACCTGTACATCATGCGCTGTTCTCGAAGTTGGGCGAAACGGACGATGTCCCTTCCAAAGGGGCGCTCAAAGACGTAACGACGAATTTCGGCACCATCGTACACCCACCAAGGGCGAAGGCCGCTCTCATCGACCAGACGCTCAGCGTGAAGTTCCAGGCGATGCCAGAGGGAACGGTGTTGAGCGGCGTGCAATAGGAACCCTGTTTTCGGGGTTATCGGCGTCCAAAAGGGACCCCTTCGGGAACGGGGTTCATAGTGCTTCCGGTTTGATCGGGAGCCGAGACTGGGATGCTGATTGTGG
>Ga0208112_100852_pt1 | contig 15876 bp, 13 predicted proteins | sample HotLakConsoUCCLE_FD_184736 | JGI IMG/M metagenome (GOLD analysis project Ga0208112, IMG submission 184736) | Hypersaline microbial mat communities from Hot Lake, Washington, USA - Hot Lake Consortium UCC-LE (SPAdes) (version 2) ... | reverse complement strand
AGCATATGCTAAAAGCCAGAACAAAGCTGCGGCCTGAGTCGTAAGTGTCGTAGCTTCCGTAGCTACGACACTTACGACAAATAAGACGAAGCAAGATAAATCAGAGGGTGCTTCGCGTGACGCTTACCTCCGATCTGCCGGAGACTCGCAAAAAAAAAGACCGCCGGAAAAAACCGGCGGTCTTTGCAAGGCTTATCAAGATCCGAACCTGGTCGTCTACCAGCTGTAGCGGACGCTCACTTCGTAGTTGTGATCGGGACGTGCAACCGCGGAACCGTTTCCGTAACCCGAATTGTTCACATCCCAGTTCTCTTCATTCGTAATGTTGAAGGCGGAAAACTCGAAGAGCCAATTCTCCCATTCATAGAAGATTTTGGCGTCGATCTCGTATTGGAGATCGAGGCGTGCGGTGTTCGCGATCAGGTCATCGTCCCCGGGAGCCGCGCCAAGAAGGTCGATGTCATACCCCTCGTAGCCCGAGTTCATCTCCCCCCACATCACCAAGTTCGCCTGCACTCCGATGCCATTATCGAACTTGTACTGCGCAAGAAGATTCAACAAGTGCTCGGGAACTCCGGGATTCTCGTAGAAAACCCCCTCCGGACCGGTCTCGAAAGTCGGAGTGATATAGTTACCACCGGTTTCATTCGCCCGGTCCGCCGTGTAAGGTGTCGCGAAGAAGGTGTTGGTGGACTCCGAATCCAGCCAAGAATAGCCGAGGGTGGCGAAGAAGTTCCGATTCGGCTGGTAATTGAGCTCGATCTCGAATCCGAGCGTCTCGACCTCGCGGGGCTGCCCCGCCCCCGGATCGAACTGCTCATATTCTTGGTAGAACAAAGCGGCACCGAGGTAGAGCTTGTTCTTCAAAAAGGAACCGTTGAAGCCAAGTTCATACAGCAAGGTTTCGCCGGGATCCTCCACCGAATCGACTAGGACGCGCCCCCCCGTTTCGGTCAGGTAGCTCCCGCCTTGGTTGTAGGTGAGGTAAACCGAGGTGTTCTCGGTCGGCTTGAAGATCCCCGAAAGATTGTAATTCACCATCCAAGCGTCCGCATCAAAGGAATCGAACTTGCCATCCGGAATCGCTTCTATCGGGGACGCCTCGACCTCGTCCGGAATCTTTTCGGTATGGTCGATATATTCAGTGGTGAGCCCGGCGAGGATGGAGAACTGCTTGTTGATTTCATAGTCCGCCTGAACGAAAGGCCCGGCGATCCAAGTCTGGGTGTCACGGGCGTAGCCGTTGTTGAACCCAAGGTTCGTTTCGCCGACGTACCAATCTTCCAAAGCCCCGCGGCCGGCACCCGGAATCCGGTAGTAGATGGCGAACGCAGGTTCCTCGACGACGTTCTCGGCGGGATCACGCGTCAGGTCGAAGTAGTTGACCGGCTCGTTGAAAAAGTTGTTTACCGCCCAGATGTCCTGATAGCGGACACGCAAGCCGTATATGAGCGTGAGCGTCGATTCTTCACCGAGTTCGAAAGTTTGCTCGGCCTGGAAGCGATTGTCGAAGGACCAGTTGTCCTTCATCCACTCCGAATAGTGATAGGAGCTGAAGGTTTCGCGGTCCTTGAAGTGAAAATAGGTGCTGTTGTTGAATTTCAGCGTGTCGGAGGCGATATACTCCTGAAGGGCCTGCAACCAAACGACGGTCGCGTTGGAATCGTCGCCGGGAGCGGACAACCTCCATGTCCGGTCGACCTTAACCGGGTTGTCCACATCGACTGGAACCGAGAGCCCAAAGCCTCCGGAAGGGCCATCCGCATAGTCGGCCGGTTCGCCGGGGCGGTTCGGAATATAAAGTCCGTCGTCGAAGAGATCCTGGGTCACGCGGTTCACGCCCCAGTTCTCCGTATAGTTGCCCTTGTAAAACTCGCCCATGAAGTCGGCCCGGTACTTGTCGTTCGGCCGCCATGCGACCGTTCCGTAGATGGCCTGACTCTTTTGATACCAGCGGTCCCAGAAGCCGTCCCATTCCTTGGCTTCGATGGAGAAGCGGGCGGCGAGGGTCTCGCTGATTGGGATATTCGCATCGATCGCAAGGGTGTGTTGATCAAAGGAGCCATAGGTGTACTCGACGCTTCCGCCGTGGTCGAAGAAAGCGCGCTTCGTGATCAGGTCGACGTATCCGCCCACGTAATTGGAGTTCCCGAAAATCGCTCCGGCGGGACCTTTGACGATATTGACCGATTCAACCGAGTTGAAATTGATCGGCACGCCGTTGCCGTTGGTAGAATGCCCGCGGCGAACCCCGTTGACGAAAAGATCGGCTTCCTGCCCGCGAAGATTCGGGGCGGTAGGCGCGCCGAAATTCGTTTTGGTGTAGGACGAGGAAGTCAGCTTGGAGAAGTCGCGGACATCACGAATACTGATCGCGTCAAGCTGCTCCCGAGAGACGATGTTCACGTTTCGGGGAGTATCGAGAATGGAACGCTCGCTTCCATAGACCGAAGTGATCGGCCGACTTGTGGCCAGAATGCTCTCTTCAATAGGAACATCCTCCGCCGCCATTTCTTCCAGAACGATCACATCTTCTTCGCCGGCGACTCCGTCCTGGGCATAAATGCAGGGCGAAGCGGCGAACGCGCAGGAAAGAAAACCCACGAGATATTTGATTGTAATTTTCATTGTCGATTTTTGGTTTAGTCCGTTGTTTCAGACGGATGCGGAAAGCACTCACCGTGCCAAAGAGGACAATTTCCGCTCAACTATCGCTGCGTCTGGCGCGGAGCGTGCTAAATCCCACACATGCCTAAAGTCCGACTTTCCGGCACCGTAGCCGGCCCCACAGACCGTAATCGGGAAATGCGCGCCCGCCTCCTCTACTGCCTGTTTGCGGGAGGCTGGGACATTTATAACTCCAATGGCGACCAGCGAATCACCCTTTCGAATATCGAGCGCAAGATCCTAGAGGCCGACGCTTTCGTCTTCATGCCTGGCGCGGGTTTGGAAGACCTCTTCAAGGCGGTTTCGATATTCGTCGGCTACCAGACCTTGGATCCGAACCTCAAGGGAAAGGGGGCGGTCATCCTGAACTCGGATGATTCATGGACGCCGATGTTCGCGCTTCTCGACGAACTCCAGGCTCTCGGGACGATTCGGCAGGACTACCGCAAATTCCTCCTCTTGAGCGAAAGCCCCGAAGCGGTGCTTCCCATCTTGGAGCGCGTCCGCCGGGAGGGCGTCCCCGACGTCGGGCGGACGAAGCGGGACAGCTGCTCCACCGGCTCCTATGAAAGTCCGAAGCCGAAAGACATGGGGCCGAGTGTTTGCGTATTCTGCTCGGCCAGCCTCGAAGATCCGGCGTATTTGGAAGACGGATACAGGCTCGGGCGACTGCTTTCCGAAAACAATATGGGCTGCGTCTCCGGGGCCGGGACCACGGGCGTGATGGGTGAAGTGGTTCGCGGTTCGGTGGAAGCCGGAGGATGGACGGGCGGATCGAACGTGCCGCACATCATCGAAATCGAAGGCCTCCCCGCCGGCCTATCGAGCTTCTGGCTTCGTCCCGACATTTACACGCGGATGGAGGCGATGATCGAAAATTCCGACGCATTCGTCATCTTCCCCGGCGGCGCCGGCACCGTCCAGGAGATGCTCGCCCTTCTTATCTTCAAGCAGATCGGGCACCCGCTCATGGGGGGAAAACCCGTGCTCGTGTTTAACCGCGCTCTCCCGGATTCGCCCGCCCGCTTCTGGGATCGCCTGATCGCCATGCTGGGACCGTGGCGGTCGGAGGGCCTTTTCGACGTCGTCAATACGCTGGAAGACGTGGTCCCCGCGATCTCGAGTATGGCGGGGAGCGGACCCTGACCGATCACCGGACGGGGACCCGAATCTACCGCCTGAACGCCGATTCCCGGGATGCCCGAGACCGAAACTTTCCGGAACTCAGGCCTCCACTGCCGTCTTCGCCTCCAACAGGTCGGTCATGTACTGAGCCGGCTTGTAGTTGCGGATGAGCACTTCGGTCTTCCCGTCCCGAATCATGCGAGCTTCGGGCAGGCGTATTTCCGGAGTCTTGTGCGGGGCGTAGAGGACGTCGTCGTGGGACGCGTTTTGATGCTCTTTGAACAAATCCGGGGTGATTTTTCCGCCGAGATGGTCGTCGCGCCCGGTGGCGACGTGAATGGTGCCGAGAATCTTCTCGTCTTGGATATCACGCCCCGAGAAGGGAAGGACTTGCGTGCCGAACCCCAGTTCGCCGATGGCTCCGATCATGGGATCTTCTTTCAGGCGACGGTTGTGGTCCTCGATCTCGGCGTAATCGCCATACACGAATTGCGACTTCACGATCCGTCCCCCCTCCACATGGAGAAGTCCGATCGTGCTTTCGTCATACTTGAAGGGGAATACTCCATCGGCGCTTTCCGGAACGAAATAGACCTCGCCGGCCGGCAGATTGGCCACGTCCGGCTTTCCGGGGGGGCATAGGCCGTGGCTCTTTTGCGCCTCTTGTCCGTTGGTGTGGAGGGTCAGCGTGTAAGTCTTCCCTTCGACCTCAAAATCGATTTCAAACCGGTCCGCCTTAGTCAGGCCGAGCCGAAGCTTTTCGGCGTCCTCGCTGACCTCTTCGTAATCCACGGACAGACCCGTCGCCAAAATGATCTGGTTCAGGCCGTGGAGCGTCGCCCCCCGGAAACCGAATTCCTTGCATTTGGCGGTGAGCGGCGCGGTGGCGGAAAAAGTCGAGACGGTCAGAATGATGTCGTAATTGGGATAGATATCCCGGTCGAGGCTCAGCTGCCTTCCCTCGGGGTCGTAGCACTCGTCATCCATGTCGAGATTCGAACCGCCGGTCTCCTTGAAGGCATAGATCTCCCCTCCGGTCCAGTTCATCTCCTCCAAGGCACCGTTTTTAAAACCCTTGTAGAAGACCTCGTGCCCGTAGTTTTGGATGGAGAGAGTTTCGTCGTCGAGAAACTTGAAATCCTCGATGTCCGCCGGGTTCGGCAGGTCGATTAGGATGCAGACCCTCTCTCCGTTTCCGCGACCGAATGAGGTCGTCAGCAAGCGCGTGAGACTGAAGGGCTGGAATTCGCGTTCGTTGGCGTCGAGTATCATGGGATTCGTCGGTTGAGTGATGAAAATTTAACTTATATCCGGGGGCCACAAGCTGTCAAAGCCGTGTTTGACTATCGCCCGTCGCGGAAGTCCAATCGACTCCTTGCACCCTGCCTTACAGGCGGACAAATTTTTCTCGTGTGAACCGATTTTTCGACATCGCCCTGATTCTCCTTTTCGCCCCTCCGATCGCGCTTCTCCTGCTCCTGGTCACCGCCGCCCAGGCGCTGGCAATGGGGCGCCCGCTGTTTTTCTTCCAGCAACGCGCGGGCCTCGGAGGGCGGGCGTTCGAGATCGTAAAGTTTCGGACCATGCGGACGGGCGACGGGCCCGACGCCGACCGGCTCACGGCTTGGGGCCGCTTCCTCAGATCCACGAGCCTCGACGAACTGCCGGAGATTTGGAACGTGCTCAAGGGCGACATGAGCTTGGTCGGCCCGCGCCCCTTGCCGGCGGATTACCTGTCCCGCTACTCGCCCGAGCAAGCGCGACGCCACGAAGTAAGGCCCGGCATCACCGGTTGGGCGCAGGTGAACGGTCGCAACGGACTAAGCTGGGAGCGGCAGTTCCAGCTCGATTGCTGGTATGTCGACCACCGTTCCCTCGGCCTCGACTTGAAGATACTCGGCATGACTTTGTTGGCGGTTCTCAAAAGGAGCGGCATCGAGGAGCCCGGCCAAGCCACGCGCCGCGAATTTTTCGGCTCGAAAAGCGTCGACGGCGAAACAGAGTAAACAGCGATGCCCCGCTATCCAGAAGTCGAATCCCTCGTCATTGAAACCGTCCGAAGGCTGGCGGAAGATTTCGAAATCGAGGCCCTAGGTCAGCCGGAGCCTGATTCGCCCCTCTACGGCGAGTCCGCCCCGCTCGACAGTATGGCCTTGGTAAACCTGATCGCAGACGTCGAAGAGGCGGTCGACACCCTTTTCGGCGCGTCGATTACCCTCGCGGACGAAAAGGCGATGAGCGCCCGCAACTCGCCCTTTCGCGACGTCAAGTCGCTTGCCGAAGCGGTCCTCGAACGACTCGAAGAATGAAGACGCTCGTCATCACGGGAACCCGCAAGGGCTTGGGCAAAGGCATGGCCGAGCACTTCCTCGCCGCCGGGTGGCGGGTCGCGGGCTGCAGCCGCGGGGAAGGATCGATCGTTCATCCCCATTACCGGCACAGCTCGCTGGATGTGGGCGACGAGTCGGCGGTATCCCGGATGGCCGGAGCGGTGCGCAAGGAATGGGGTCCCGTCCACGCCCTGCTGAACAATGCGGGCATCGCCTCGATGAACCACGCCCTGCTGACGCCCGGTGCGAGCGTCGAATCGATTTTCCGGACCAACGTCCACGGGACTTTCTTCTTTTGCCGCGAATTCGCCAAGCTGATGCGTTCCGGAGGCGGACGTATCGTCAACTTCACCAGCGTGGCCCACCCGCTCGACCTGGAAGGCGAGGCGATCTACGCCGCCAGCAAAGCCGCCGTGGAGAGCCTGACCCGCATACTCGCCCGCGAGCTGGCGGAACTCCGGATCACGGTCAATGCGGTCGGACCGACTCCGGTCGATACCGATCTGGTCCGCGGCGTCCCCGAGGCGAAGATGACGGCGCTTATTGCGAGGCAGGCGATCCGGCGCAAGGGCGAGTTACGGGATGTGACGAACGCCGTCGATTTCTTCCTTCGACCGGAGAGCGACTTCATCACCGGGCAAGTGCTTTACCTCGGCGGCGTGACTTGATTATGCACTGGGTGCGGGAAACACTGTCGAGCCGGCGGGACCGAATCGCCTGCATCGAAGGGGGCCGCCGCGTGAGCTACGGGGACTTGGTCGACTGGATCGATCGGACGGCCGCCGAGCTGCGTCGCGCACTGGGAGAGCGCCAAGGCGAGGTTGTGGCGATCCGGAGTGCCGGCGTCATCGAAGGCATTGCAGCGCTGCTGGCGATTCACTCCACCGGGCAGGTCGCCCTTCCCCAGCCGGACGAGCTGAGCGCGGCCGAAACCGCCGCCCAAACCGCCATCGCAGAACCTGCCTGGAGTTTGTTTCCGGATCGGGACACGCCCCGGGTCGAAGCCCGGAGCTCCAACCGCAGTCACCCTTTGGTCGAGGCGCTGCGGTCGACATCCCGGCCCGGCCTGATCCTCTTCAGCAGCGGGACCAGCGGCCAACCAAAGGGCATGCTCCACGATCTGGAATCGCTTCTGGCGCGGTTTCGCGGGCTTCCCTCGCGGCAGGACCGCACGCTCCAGCTGCTCTTGACCGACCACATCGGCGGGATCGATGCGGCGCTGCGCTGCCTCTTTGCCGGCTCCACCCTGGTGGTGCCGGAGGCCCGCACGCCCGAGGCGGCGGGGCGCGCGATCGAGACACATGCCGTCAACATCCTGCCCGCCTCCCCGACCTTCCTGAACCTGATGCTACTACAAAGAATACCGGAGCGGTTCGAATGCGGGACGGTGGAAATCATCGCTTATGGCGCCGAGCCCATGCCCGCACCGCTGCTCTCGCGCCTCAGCGAAGCCTTCCCCCGGGCCGACCTCCAACAGAAGTTCGGAACCAGCGAGACCGGCGCGGTCCGCATCCGCAGCCGGTCGAGGGATAGTCTCGAATTCCGTATTCACGAAACGGATACGGAATGGAAGGTGATCGCTGGCGAACTGTGGTTGAAGACCCCCTCGCGCATTCTCGGCTACCTCAACGCCGACGAGGACAGCCTCGAATCGGGAGGTTGGTACCGCACCGGCGATCTGGTGGAAGAATCGCCCGAGGGGTTCCTACGCATCGTCGGCCGGCAGACCGGATGGATCAACCTCGGCGGACAGAAGGTTCATCCTTCCGAAATCGAGGGGGTGCTCGCCTCCCTGCCGGGCGTACTCGCCTGCAAGGTCACGGCGCGTCCGGATCCACTGACCGGCAGCGCGCTCGACTGCGAACTGACCGTCGGCGAGGACCATGATCCTGACCCCGCCGAGTGGAAACGCCGCGTCCGGAACCATGCCCGCGGGAAGCTTCCGCCCTGGAAAATCCCCTCTCGCGTGCGGGTCAGTCACCGACTTGGCATCACCCCGCGGATGAAACGCGCCTAGCCCGGTCCCATGCTTGTCGACTCCCGAAACTTCGCCTCCGGCACCCGCCTCGATACCGATCTCTGCATCGTCGGGGGCGGGGTCGCGGGCTTGATACTGGCGGACGCAATGCGCGGGAATGGTCCGCGCGTCTGCATCCTCGAGAGCGGTCGAAAGGACTCGGACGAGCAGGCACGAGCCTTGAACCAGGGAGAGAACGTCGGCTACCCCTATTATCCTCTCGATCTCGTGCGCGAGCGTCGGCTCGGGGGCTCCAGCCTGCGCTGGGGCATCGACCTCGGAGGCGACCGCACCGGTGTTCGTCTGCGCCCTCTGGACCCGATCGATTTCGAAACCCGGCCGGAGGTGCCCCACAGCGGGTGGCCGTTCCCGAAGGCGAAACTCGATGCCTATTACGAACGGGCGCATCCGATCTTCGGCTTAGGTCCCTTCGACTATTCGACGGAAAAATGGGGCCGCCCGGGCGAGCGCGAACCGTTTCCGCTCGATGCCGACCGGGTCGAGACCACCTTCTTTCAATTTGGCCCGGCGGATTCGATCCACGGGACGCTGCTGAACCGCGTGGAAGGCGACGACTCGGTCACGATCGTAACCGGCGCGACGGCCCAAGAGATCGTTCTCGAACGCGAGTCCGCCGCCGTGGAGCGCCTCCGCTTCGTGGACCGGGCCGGACGGGAGATGGATCTCCGCGCAAAGGAGTTCGTCCTCGCGAACGGAGGTATCGAAGCGCCCCGGCTGCTTCTACTTTCGAACCGCCAGCAGCCCGCCGGCCTGGGAAACGCCCATGACCTCGTCGGCCGCTTTTTCATGGAGCATCCCCACTTTTTGAGCGGGATGTTCGTCCCGAGAGACCGGTCCCTCTGCGAACGGGCGGGGCTCTATGCCTACCACTCGGTCGCCGGCACGCATCTACTCGGCTACCCCACGCTTGCGCGGGACCTGATTCGCCGCGAAGGACTGTTGAACTACTGCGTTTCGCTTTGGCCCCGCTGCACGCTCAACCAAGACCCCCGCGACGAGTTCCTCTCCTCCAAGGCCTACGATGCGCTGCGAAAACTACGAACCGCGATTTACATCGGCGAACGCCCCACCGAAGTCCGGCGGAAGCTTCTCCACATCGCGGCGGAGAGCAACGAGGTGCTGCTGCATCTCTTCAGTAAAGTGGCGCAGCCCCGCCGGCGTTCCCGGCAGACGCTCGCCTTCCAGCTGCACCATATGACCGAGCAGGTGCCGAACCCGGACAGCCGGATCACGCTCGCGGAGGAGACCGATCGGTTCGGCCAGCGCAGACCCCGGCTCGACTGGCGCCTAAGCGAGCTCGACTTAGGGACGCTTTTCCGCGCGCAGGAGATCTTGGACGAAGCCTTTCGCGAGGCCGGCCTCGGACATTTGCGCATCGAGCGCTTCGATCAATCGCCGCCCCGCGGAATTACCGGGGGGCTGCATCATATGGGAACGACCCGGATGCACCAGAATCCCGGAAAGGGCGTCGTCGACGAGCACTGCAAAGTCCACGGGATCGGGAACCTTCGCATCGCCGGCCCCTCGGTCTTTCCAAGTTCCGGTTTCGCAAACCCGACCCTCACCATCGGCGCGCTCGCCCTCCGCTTGGCGGACCGTCTGAAAAGGAAATTCAAATGAAGCTCTCGATCATCCTTTGTTCCCATAATTCGAGGGACGATTTCCTGCGAGCGACGCTCGAAAGCCTCCGCCGCCAGGAACTCGGCGATGTGCGGGCGGAGCTCATCCTGGTCGACAACGCCAGCGACCCGCCGCCGGACCCATCGCTTTTGGAAGGCCTCCCCTTCGAGACCGTTCTGATGCGGGAGCCACAGCTCGGACTGACCCACGCGCGCATGCGGGGCATCCGCGCGGCACGCGCGCCGCTGCTCCTCTTGGTGGACGACGACAACCTACTCGACCCGGACTACATCCGACGATTGTTGGCGCGCTTCTCGCGGCATGCCGATCTCGGCTGTGCGGGCGGCAGCATCGTGCCGCGATTCGAGACAAGCCCGCCTCGAAAGTGGGAAAGCCTGGCCGACTGCCTCGCCCTGCGGGAGCTGGAAGAAGAACGCTGGAGCGAACGCTTCCACGGCGCGAGCTACCTGCCCTACGGCGCGGGAATGGGACTGCGCCGGGAGGTTGCCGAACACTACCTGCGCGCCGTCGAGCGGGACCCGGTCCGCCGAAGGCTTGACCGGCACGGCAGCACGGTGATCAGCGCCGGCGATCTCGATCTGGCCTGCTGCGCCTACGACCTAGGCTACCGTTGCGGTCTTTTTCCAGAGCTGCGCCTGAAGCACTTGATTCCGAGCCGCCGGGTCGCTCCGGCTTACCTGAAAGAGCTCGCCATCAACATCGCCGCGTCCAGCCACATCCTGCTCCGCTTACGGGGAGAGCTCCCACACCCCTTTTTCTCCCTCTGCTGGGAAACGCTCAAGACCGTCTTCCGGGGACGGAATCTCCGCCGCCGGCTCCTTTTCTTGCGGGGGTCCTGGCGTGCGTGCTTGCTCGGCCGTTGAAGTGACTGTGATCTAGAGATTTCCAGAGGACGCATGACCACCACCCAATCGCAAAAAGCCGACCGTAAGCTGTCGCGCCTCTACCTGGGGACCACCGTCTGCGTGATTCTGGTCGGCTTGACTCTGCGGGTCGTGACGGCGCTCAGCTATCCGCTCTGGGTGGACGAAGCGGAATCGAGCATCAACGGTCTGACGATCGTCGGGCACGGCCTGCCGGTTCACCAGTACCTCGGGCAACCGATCTACGAAAACACGCTGACCGAGCCGGACCCGGACAGCGAGGAATACGAGTTCCGCGACAGCAGTTACTCGGACCGGGGGCTGGTCGTGTACCACGGCTGGCTTCCACTCTACTCGATCGCCGCGGCCCAGGCCCTGGCGGGCATGCGTCCGGACGAAGTCGGCGAGATTCCTTATCCGCAGCACGACGAGACGGAATTTCTATTCCGGACGATCGTGCCCCGTAGCCCGGCGCTTTTATTTTCCGCCGTTTACCTGACTGGCGTTTTTCTGCTCGTCCGGCAGATTTCCGGGCCGGCCGCGGGCCTGACCGCTCTGACCTGGCTGGCGATCGGGTTCTATGGCATCCGCTTCGGGCACCAGGCCCGCTACTATTCCCTGACCCTGATGATGTCGCTCCTGTGCGCGGCCGCCGCCTGGCGGGTCTATCGGCGCGGGCGGATGAAAGATTACGTGCTGCTGGCCCTGGCCGAGGCCGCGCTTTTCCACACCCACCAACTTTCCGCCGTCGTCTTCGCCCTGACCTGCATTCTGATGGCACCGGCCATCTTGAAGCAGGAGCGCTGGCTCCTCAAGTGCACGGTGGCGGGCGGGCTGGCCTCGCTGCTAACGGTGCCCTGGGCGATCTGGTCCGGCTTCTTCGACACGGCTTCCGATTTGCCGAAGGCCTTCGAGCTGTTCGACTCCTTGCAGGACTGGTTCGCCTACATCGTCGAACGCCCCGCGCCCTTCATCGTCTTGGCTGGCCTGACCACCCTGATTGCCGTGGCGATCATCCGTCCCGGTCGCCGGGCCAAGTCGTGGCTTCCGGTAATCCCGCCCCAGCGGCGTGCCGCCTATCTCTTTCTAGGCGGCTGGATGGTATCCGCCTACGCCGCATTCCATTTGCTGGTCCCCGCCGCCAGTTTCTTTTTCGAACGGCTGACGCTGATCGCGATCACGCCCTTCGCCCTCTACATGGGAATGATCCTGGCCGAATTCTACCCGAGGCGGAGACCGGCGCTGGCGCTTCCCGTGGCGCTCCTGCTCCCGCTCCTGATACTTTTCCTGACCAAAGACCTGCCCCGCCGAACAGCTTCATTCCCGCCGGCCGGAGAAGCCATGGCTTCGGTTTTCCGGTTTCTCGAGCAACATCCGCCCGAGGGTCCGCGCAAAATCTACGCGACGCCCAACCAGCACCTGGTCTGGACCTACTACGGGGGACTACCGGTGCAGAGCGTCGCGCCGATCGACCGGAACTTTCTTCGGGAGTTTCCCCACGACATCGTATTTATCGAAAACCACCGGACGATCGTCGCTCCGGACCCCAAGCGCATCCGCGCCAAAGCGAAAGCGCGGGGGATCAGTATTTCAGAAGATGCGCTTCGTGAGTTCGGACGGAATTTCCAGCATAACCTGGTTCGGAAGCAGCTCTTGGCGCGTGGATTCGATCTCGCCGAAGTGCCGCCGCTTCCGGTTCCCGATTACCTCGAAGCCTATTTCATCGAACTCGAGGCGGAAGAGGAAACCCAGCAAGAGCTTCAGCTCGCGCGCTCACGGTCGCATCGCATCCTCCACGATGTCCGCGCGGAGAACCTCCGCGATCTCTGGCTCGCTTTTTTTTACCGGTTCTCCGATTATCCGGCCCGAATCGGCCGCCACAGCAACATCCGCCCGATCCAGGAAGAAGCGCGCATCCAAATTATTCCAGAAGCCGGTCAGACGATTTTCCACCGTCCGGCCAAAGCCCGAGTGGATGAACGCAAGCAGCCATGAGCCCCAATCAAACCACCCCCTCTCCCGAATTCTCGATCGTCATGCCCTGCCTGAACGAGTCGAAGACCCTCGGCCGCTGCATCGACAAGGCGCTCGCCAGCTTCGAGGAACTCGGGATCGAGGGTGAGGTGATCGTCGCCGACAACGGAAGCACCGACGGCTCGATCGAGATCGCCCGGTCGCGCGGGGTGCGGGTGGTCCCGGTCACCGTCCGCGGCTACGGCGCGGCGCTCTCGACGGGTATCGCCGCCGCCCGCGGCACCTTCGTGATCATGGGCGACGCCGACGACACCTACGACTTTTCCAATCTCCGGCCCTTCGTCGAGAGCCTGCGCGCGGGTTACGATCTCGTCCAGGGGAACCGCTTCAAGGGCGGCATCGAGCCCGGTGCCATGCCCCCGGCGCACCGCTATTTCGGCAATCCCCTGCTCAGCGCGCTCGGCCGCCGACTCTTCCGTTGTCCCGAAATCGGCGACTTTTATTGCGGCCTTCGCGGTTTTCGCAAGGAGGCCATCGACCGATTGCAGATTCAGAGCTCGGGAATGGAATTCGCCCTCGAGATGATCGTGAAAGCGGGCATGCGCGGCCTGAAGATCAAGGAAGTCCCGACCACGCTTTCGAAAGACGCGAAAGACCGGGTGCCGCACCTCCGCACCTATCGCGACGGCTGGCGGAGTTTGCGCTTTTTCCTGACCATGAGCCCGCATTGGGTCTTCACCCTGCCGGGCTTGGTTTTCCTCTTAGCGGGGCTCGTCGGCTGCGTCGTTCTCTTTCCAGGACCGGTTCGGCTGGGAGACATCACCCTCGACTACCATACTCTGATCTACGCCTCGGCCGCCGTGGTAATCGGCTACCAGGGCCTACTGCTGGGCACCTTCGCCAAGCTGATGGCGGCGGAGACCGGACTGCACCCGCATCTCACCCGGCTCGGCTTTCTTCGCGAGCGGGCCGTGATGGAGCGCCTGCTGGGGCTGGCGGCGCTGCTCCTCGTCATCGGGTGCGCGCTCGGAGTGGCCTCCTTTCTTCGCTGGGCCAGCTTCGACTTCGGCAACCTCGGCCGAACCGTCACCGTCCGGCTCGTCGTCGGTTCTTCGCTCGGCTTGGTGCTGGGCATCCAAACTTTGATGGCGGCCTTTTTCTATGCGACCTTGAATATGCTGGTCGAGCGGCACCGGCGGTTTCACACGCCCGTTCAGTCATGATTCAACCAGAGCTGCATTTGATCGAACGAAAGGCCGGCGAATTTTGGACCGCGAAACAGCGCGACGGCCACTCGCTGCACGAGATCTCCTACCGCGCCTGCTACAAGCCCCAGTTGCCCGGATACTTCATCGAGAAATACTGTCCGCCGGGCGGGACCGTCTACGATCCCTTCATGGGCCGCGGAACCACCCTCGTGGAAGCCGCCCTGCGCGGCCGCCGCGCCCTTGGCAATGACGTCAACCCGCTCAGCGCCATCCTCGCCGAGCCCCGTCTCGTGCCGCAGACCTGCGGCGCGATCATCGAGCGGCTGGAAACCATTCGGCTCGAACGCGCCCCGATAGAAGACGAAGACCTTCTCGTCTTCTATCATCCCGACACCCTCGCGGAACTCTACGCCTGGCGCCGGTATTTCCGGCAACGCCGGGAAGACGGTCGCTTCGACCTCGTCGACCAGTGGCTCCGCATGGTGGGCTGCAATCGCATGACCGGGCACTCCAAGGGTTTCTTTTCCGTCTATACCCTTCCGCCCAACCAAGCCACCTCAATCAAGGCCCAGAGTCGCATCAACGAGCGCCGCCGTCAGAACCCGGACTATCGCGACACCAAGGCACTCATCGCCAAAAAGTCGAAGAGTCTCCTGCGTCACCCGCTGCCGGAGCGCTTCGGCGAAACGGGCTATCAGCTCCTGACCGAGTCCGCCGAGGCGACGCCGCAGATCCCCGACGGCTCCGTCGATCTGGTCGTGACCTCGCCTCCTTTCCTCGACGTGGTCGACTACGTCGGCGACAACTGGCTGCGAAACTGGTTCTGCGAACTCGCACCGGAGCGCGAACGCCTCTGGCAAATCCGCCGCGTCGATAACTGGACCGCCCGGATGACCGAGAGCCTGAGGGAACTGAAGCGAGTGCTGGCACCTGGCGGCCGCATCGCCTTCGAGGTCGGCGAGGTCCACAAAGGCAGCCTCAAGCTGGAGGAACAAGTCGCCGTGGCCGGTGCCGAAGCGGGACTTCAGCCCGAATATATCCTCGTCAACACGCAGCAGTTCACCAAGACCGCGAACTGCTGGGGTGTCGACAACAACGCCAAAGGCACCAACAGCAATCGCATCGTCGTCTTTCGCAAGTGAGCCTGCGCCGCGCTCCGCCCCGCAGGCGAACGGCCTGCGACAAACGGAGACTTGTCGAGCTAAGTTTGAGCTCCTAGCGTCGGAGGCCATGCAATACCGTCATCTTCTCTCGCTCGGCCTGACCGCGGTCTTTGGCGGTGGGCCGCCAACAAACGCCGCGCTCGACACTTCCACGCAAATCGAGCCCGAACCGGGCAACGTCATCTTCATCCATCCCGACGGGGCGGGCGAGCCGCTCTTCACGGCCCTGAGGAATCTCTCGGTCGGTCCCGACGGCATGCTGGCCTGGGACCGGATGGAGGAAATGGGTGTCTACCGCGGCCATCAAAAAGGCACCCTGACCACCTCGTCGCACGCGGGCGCCACCGCCCACGCCTACGGTAAAAAGGTGCCCCGCGACTCTTTCGGAATGCACGGCAAAGAGCCGCTGAGCTCCCTTTCCGGTCAGCCCCACAGCGTTTTGATCGAGGCCCATCGGGCCGGCATCGCAGTCGGCCTGATCAATAGCGGGCATATCGCCGAGCCGGGTACCGCAGTCTTCGCGGCCAGTTCCCCGGAAAGGGGCGACACCGACCGGATCACGGCCGAACTTCTCGAAGCGGATATCCCTCTCATCCTCTCGGGCGGCGAGACCCTGCTCCTTCCCGCGGGCACGACGGGCCGCTTCGGCGCGGGCATGCGGCAGGATGGGCGCAACCTCATCGCCGAGGCCGAGGCCGCCGGCTACACCGTGGTCTTCACCGCCGCGGAGCTGGAAGCGCGGGGATGTCCCATCCGTTGTTAAAACTCTGAGGAGTTTCCTGTTGCTTGGTTGAAGGTTTGAAGTGGTTGAAGGTTCGAGTCAAGGCCGGGATTGTTCGGGTTGTTCCCGGGAGTTCCGAGGGCCGC
>Ga0208112_100848_pt1 | contig 15955 bp, 8 predicted proteins | sample HotLakConsoUCCLE_FD_184736 | JGI IMG/M metagenome (GOLD analysis project Ga0208112, IMG submission 184736) | Hypersaline microbial mat communities from Hot Lake, Washington, USA - Hot Lake Consortium UCC-LE (SPAdes) (version 2) ... | reverse complement strand
CGGGCGACAATGTAACGCTGACGGTAGATTTGATTCAACCTATTGCTATGGAAGATGGTCTTCGCTTCGCGATTCGTGAAGGTGGCCGTACCGTAGGTGCTGGTGTTGTTAGCAAAATTTTAGACTAGTAACTGATATTTAGTCAGTACGGGTGTAGCTCAATTGGTAGAGTAACGGTCTCCAAAACCGTCGGTTGGGGGTTCGAGTCCCTCCACCCGTGCAAACATTTTTTTTCTTAATTACTGAAATGAGTAAAGTAACATCATATTTTGACGGTGTAAAAAAAGAGTGGAGTAAAATCTCCTGGCCGTCTGCTAAGGAATTGCAAGACAATACTGTAATAGTAGTCTTGTTTTCCATAATTCTATCTCTTTTTATCTTCTTTATTGATCAGATATACAGCAAAATCCTGGAGATAATTTTCGGATAATGTCCTTTTCTGAAGAAGATATTAAATGGTACGTAATACGCTGTTTCTCTGGTCATGAGAAAAAAGTGAAGGAGAACTTATGGGAATTAATCGAAGAAGAAGGACTCAAGGAAAAAGTTGATCAGATACTTATTCCTACCGAAACGGTAATTGAGATTAAGGCCGGGAAAAAGAGAACCCGTGAGAAAAATTTTTTCCCCGGTTATATTCTGTATAAAGGAGTATATGATGACAGCATTAACAATGTTGTATCAAATGCGCAATCTGTAATAGGATTCCTGAAAACAGATAAAAATAGTAAGAAACCATCACCATTAACACAGGATGAAGCTGATCGAATCTTGGGTAAGGTTTCTCACGATAAAGAAGTAGTTGCAAGTGGCGGATTGGTAGAGATACCATTCAAAAAAGGTGATCTCGTGAAGGTTGTCGATGGCCCATTCCGCGATTTTGACGGTAATATTGAAGAAGTATATCCTGAGAAACTGAAATTGGTTGTTCTTGTAAGTATTTTTGGACGTAAAACTCCGGTTGAAGTAGATGTCAATCAAGTTGAACCACAGGTTTAATTGATTCTACAAAATAAACTGCTTGATTTTTTAAAAATTTAGAATTCGATATCCATGGCAAAGAAAATTGAAAAAGTAATAAAGCTGCAGATCAAAGGCGCGCAGGCAAATCCTGCACCTCCGGTTGGTCCTGCTCTCGGTCAGGCAGGCGTTAACATTATGGAGTTCTGCAAGGCATTCAATGCCAAGACGCAAGACAAAGCTGGAACCGTTGTACCGGTTGAAATAACCGTTTATAATGATAAATCTTTCACCTTTATCACTAAAACTCCACCGGCTCCGATTTTGCTTAAACAAGCTATAAATCTTAAATCCGGATCAGGTGAGCCGAATCGTATAAAGGTCGGAACGGTGACATTCACTCAATGTAAAGAAATCGCTCAAGTTAAAATGGCCGATTTAAATGCATATGATGTGGAAACAGCTGCTGAAATGATTGCAGGTACAGCCCGCAGCATGGGTATCCGTGTTGACAGAAGTAAATAATTTAGATACCCAGGAGAAATATAATGGCAAAACAAGGAAAAAAATATACGGATGCTGCTAAGCAAATTGAACCGGGAAAAGAATACAGTCTCGAAGAAGCCGTGCAGCTCATCAAAAAAACCAGTATTACTAAATTTGATTCATCAGTAGATATTGATGTACGTTTAGGAGTTGATCCAAGACAAGCTGACCAAATGGTTCGTGGTAATGTTTCATTACCACACGGAATCGGTAAAGATGTACGCGTTCTGGCACTTGTTAACCCTGCAAAACAGGAAGAGGCGAAAGAAGCCGGTGCCGACTTTGTGGGACTCGACGAGTACATGGAAAAAATTGAAGGTGGCTGGACCGATATTGATGTTATTGTAGCAACCCCTGATGTAATGGGTAAGTTGGGGAAACTTGGTCGGGTTCTTGGTCCTCGTGGACTTATGCCTAACCCCAAAAGTGGAACCGTAACAATGGATGTAGGCAACGCCATCAAGGAAGTTAAAGCAGGAAAGATAGACTTCCGTGTTGATAAATATGGAATATTGCACACTTCTATAGGCAAATCAAGCTTTGAAGCTGATAAAATCAAAGAAAATGCAGAAGCATTCTTACAGACTGTTTTAAAATTAAAACCCGCGTCATCTAAAGGAATTTACATCCGCGGTGTTTATCTGAGCACTACAATGGGTCCTGGTATTCCGGTTTCCCGCTCTAATTTAGTTAAGTAATCCAAGCGTAAAGTACATAGAACAATGGCAACACTTGAGAAGAAAAAAGAAGCACAACAGGAAATTGTTGAGCTATTGAAGGCGTCTGACGCTTTATATCTGACAGACTACAAAGGCATGTCAGTTGCTCAGATTAACAAGCTTCGCAGTGATTTTCGTAACGACGGAATCACATACAAAGTTTTCAAAAACACGCTTATGAAACGCGCCATGGAAGAAGTTGGCGGTTATGATAAAGCGTATGAACTTTTGGAAAATCAGTCCGCTTTCGCATTTGTAAGTGGAGATCCGGCCAGGCCGGCAAAAATCCTGAAGAGCTTTCTAAAGGAAAACAAAAATCCTGAGTTTAAAGGTGCCGTCATTGAAGGTGCATTATTCGAAGGTGATAAACTTGAGGCACTTTCTTCGATGAAATCGAAGGATGAAGTCATTAGCGATATTATCGGATTGCTTCTTGCACCGATTACTAATATCGTTGGCGGATTGCAGGCTCAAGGCTCAAACATTCTTGGCGCTGTTAAAACAATCGCCGAAAAAGACAATTAAACAAAGAATTTTTAATCTAACCCTACAAAAATCGGAGAATTATAATGGCTGATGTTAAAACCTTAGCAGAACAGTTAGTTAACCTCACCATAAAAGAGGCTAATGAACTAGCAAAAGTTCTTGAGGACGAATATGGTATTAAGCCGGCTGCTGCCGCTGTTGCTGTATCTGCCGGACCGGCAGGTGAAAGTGCCGCTGCTGAAGAACAAACTGAATTTACAGTTATTCTGAAAGAAGCTGGTGCCAAGAAAATTGGTGTAATTAAAGAAATCCGCGCAATCACAGGACTTGGGCTCAAAGAAGCTAAAGACCTTGTTGACGGAGCACCAAATAATGTTAAAGAAGGCGTTACTAAAGAAGAAGCTGAAGAGCTTAAAGCTAAGCTTGAAGAAGCCGGCGCCGTAGTAGAACTTAAATAGTTCTGAAAAAATTAGGTTTAATTAATAGCCAATACTCCATAATAGGGTATTGGCTATTAGTGCCTTATAAATACATGCTTATACGTGGCCTGTCAGGTGTCGTATATGTATGTATTTTTCTGTTTGACACAATTCCCTCCACTAATTTAATCGTGAGGTATCCTTGAGAAAAGAGACCAACACACTTCCCTTCACGAACCGCATTTCATTTGCCAGCACTAAGGCTGTTATCGACTATCCGGATTTTCTGGATATACAGAACGGATCTTTCCGAAGATTTACGCAGTGGAATATAGCACCGGATGACAGAGAAGAAATCGGATTACAACGTATTTTTAATGAGCATTTCCCAATTACAAACTCTCGGGAGCAAAACATCCTTGAGTTTTTATATTACACTGTTGACACCCCTAAATATAACATAAGGGAGTGCCAGGATCGTGGATTAACCTATTCTGTCCCTCTTAAAGCTAAACTTCGTTTATCTGCAATAGATCAAACTGACGAAGCCAGTGAAACCATCGAGCAGGAGGTTTTCTTAGGAGAATTACCCTGGATGACTGAACGCGGTACGTTTATTATTAATGGCGCAGAACGCGTTATTGTTAGTCAGCTTCACCGCTCACCCGGTGTGTTTTTTGGCATGTCCATGCACCCGAACGGTACTCAGCTTTACTCTGCCCGAATTATCCCTTTTAAAGGTTCATGGATAGAGTTTACCACTGATATTCGTGATGTATTGTGGGCTTATATCGACCGTAAAAAGAAGCTTCCACTCACAACACTTCTGAGAGCACTTGGCTTTTCTACTGATTATGAAATCCTATCCATTTTTGGACTTTCAGAAGAAGTTTCCATTAAAACTAAAAAAGCATTTCAGGAAGTTGTCGGACGCCGACTTGCCACTGAATTGGTTAAAGAAGAAGAAGAAGAAGTTGTAGATGACGAAACGGGCGAGATTGTACAAGCTATCAACAGAGCTATAGTCCTTCCACGCGAGCACGAACTGACAAATGAAGATTATGAGACTATAAAAGAACTCGGACTAAAATCTCTTTATCTGCTAAAATTAAGCCAGGAAGATGCCGAACGTTCTGTTGTAATTAATACGCTTAGAAAAGATAGTACGCACGATCAGGAATCAGCACTGGCTGAAGTATATCGCCAAATCAGAACCGGTGAAATGCCGGATGTTGAAACTGGAAAAGCTGTTCTTGAACGCCTATTCTTCAGTGATAAAAAATATGATCTGGGTGAGGTAGGTCGTTACCGTTTGAACAAACGCCTTCGCATAGATGAAGATTTAGACACTCGTACGCTTACTTTAGATGACATTTTATCTATCATCAAAGAGCTCATTCGTCTCAAAAATCTAAAGGCTACTGTAGATGATATTGATCACCTGAGTAATAGACGTGTGAGGACTGTTGGCGAGCAGCTTGCTCAACAGTTTGGCCTTGGTTTGGCTCGTATGGCCAGAACAATTCGTGAAAGAATGAATTCTCGTGATGCTGAACAGTTTACACCGCAAGATTTGGTTAATGCTCGTACTATTTCGAGTGTTATTAATACCTTTTTCGGTACCAATCAGCTGTCTCAGTTCATGGATCAGACAAACCCGCTTGCTGAATTAACGCATAAGCGTCGGATGTCCGCTTTAGGCCCCGGTGGTCTGACCAGAGAACGAGCTGGTTTTGAGGTTCGTGATGTTCACTATACGCATTATGGTCGTCTTTGCCCGATTGAAACTCCGGAAGGCCCGAATATTGGTCTGATTTCTTCATTGTGCGTTCATGCAAAAATTAATGAATTTGGTTTCATTGAAACACCTTACCGCAAAGTAAAGGATGGCTTCGTTACCGATGAAGTACATTATCTTGCTGCTGAACAAGAAGATGAAACTATTATTGCTCAGGCTAATGCCGAGCTCAATGAAAGTTCACGCTTTAAAAACGATCTGATTTTCTCACGTTTCCGTGATAGTAACGTTGGTCTCGCTACTCCGGATCAGGTAGAATTTATGGATGTCGCACCGAATCAAATTACCTCGGTTGCTGCTTCAATGATTCCGTTTATTGAGCATGATGATGCGAACAGAGCCTTAATGGGTTCAAACATGCAACGTCAGGGTGTACCTCTTCTTCGGCCTGAAAAACCAATTGTTGGTACGGGAATGGAATATTATGCCGCTCGTGACTCAAGGGCTGTAATTACTGCTGATGGTGATGGTGAAGTAGTCTATGTTTCGGCTTCAGAAATCAGAGTACGTTATGACCGTACCGAGCAGGAAGAACAAGCATACTTTGATGATGGAGTTGTTAAATATGAACTTCGCAAGTTTGAACGTACGAATCAGGATACCTGCTCTAATCAACGCCCAATTGTCAAGTTAGGCGACAGGGTCTTGAAAGGGCAACCAATTGCTGACGGTTGCGCTACAAACGATGGCGAATTGGCGCTCGGTCGCAACTTGATGGTTGCATTCATGCCGTGGCGTGGATATAACTTTGAAGATGCTATTGTAATCAGTGAACGTGTAGTATCAGAAGATATTTACACCTCCATTCACATCTCAGAATTCGAACAACAGGTTCGTGACACCAAGCGTGGTGAGGAAGAACTCACACGAGAAATTCCAAACGTTAGTGATGAAGCTACACGCAATCTGGATGAAGGTGGAATTATTCGAGTAGGTGCGAAAATAAAGCCGGGTGACATTATTGTTGGTAAAATCACACCAAAAGGCGAAAGCGACCCTACACCGGAAGAAAAACTGCTCAGAGCTATTTTTGGTGATAAAGCCGGTGATGTTAAAGATGCATCACTTAAAACACCTCCGGGTGTATCTGGAGTCGTAATTGAGACAAAAGTATTTAGCCGCAAGAAAGATGAGCAATATACACGCAAAGAGGAAAAAGAACTCGTAGAGCGCGAAAATGCTGTCTTGGCTGAACAAGTTGAACGTCTGAATACAGATTGGTCAGCCCGTTTGTATCGTTTGCTAAAAGACAAAACATCACCTGGTATTGTGGATATTCTCGGTAATGAGATTATTCCAAAACGTGAAAAGTATCGTAAGCAAATGTTTGATGAAATCCTTGATCCACTTATGGTGAAAGCCAAGCAACAATGGTGTCAGGATGAAGAAGTTAACCGTTTGGTAGAAGTTCTTTTCAATAATTACACCAATATCAGACGTCAGTACGATTCTGAAACGAAACGCAGAAAATACCAGATTCAGGTTGGTGATGAACTCCCACCGGGAATTGTGAAAAAAGCTAAAGTATATGTGGCCAAAAAACGCAAGCTTCAGGTTGGTGATAAGATGGCTGGCCGCCACGGTAACAAAGGTGTGGTAGCAAAAGTAGTTCCGGTTGAAGATATGCCGTTCCTCGAAGATGGAACACCTATGGACATTGTTCTCAACCCACTTGGTGTACCTTCGCGTATGAACCTGGGTCAAATTTATGAAACCATACTTGGATGGGCAGGAAGAAAACTGGGTGTAACATTTGCTACTCCAATTTTTGATGGTGCCAGCTATGAGGATGTCCAACACTGGATGAGAGAAGCAGGACTCCCTGAATCAGGCCGTACATTTTTATATGATGGTCGTACGGGTAATCGTTTCTCCCAAAAAACGACAGTTGGATGTGTGTATATGATGAAACTGAACCACCTTGTTCAGGATAAAATGCACGCGCGTTCCATTGGCCCATACTCTTTAATTACGCAACAACCACTGGGCGGAAAAGCGCAATTTGGTGGTCAGCGACTCGGTGAGATGGAGGTCTGGGCACTTTATGCTTATGGCGCGGCAAACATCCTTAAAGAAATGCTGACAGTTAAGAGCGATGATGTAAAAGGCCGATCCAAGGTATATGAAGCGATTGTCAAAGGGGAAAACCTCCCTGATGGTAATACACCAGAGTCGTTCAATGTACTTCTGAAAGAATTGCAAGGCTTAGGACTCGAAGTAAACATCGAACAATAAGATATATGAGCAATTCAGATAAACGATATTTCAAAACCAATTCAACTACGGAGGTGGAACCTTGTCACTATTAGTAAGCGACACCGTATCCAAAGATTTCAAAGGCCTGAAGATTTCACTCGCTTCTGCTGAAGCTATATTATCTCGTTCGAGAGGTGAAGTTCTTACGCCGGAAACCATTAACTATCGTACGTTCAAACCAGAAATGAATGGTTTGTTCTGCGAGAAAATTTTCGGTCCCGTTAAAGACTGGGAATGCCATTGCGGAAAATATAAAAGAATCCGATATAAAGGCATTATTTGTGACCGTTGTGGTGTTGAAGTTACCAGAAAAGCTGTTCGTCGTGAGCGTATGGGGCACCTTAGTTTGTGTGTGCCTGTTGTTCACATCTGGTACTTCAAATCATTGCCAAATAAAATTGCTTATCTACTTGGCTTATCTTCAAAAAATTTAGATAAGATTGTTTACTACGAGAATTTCGTAGTAATCAATACTGGTATGGCTCGCGATATGGGCTACAAACATGGCGACATGATTACCGAAGAGGAGTATCATGGTATCCTTGCGCAGCTTCCACCTGAACATGATGAATTGGATGATGATGACGATGATAAATTTATCGTTAAAACAGGTGCTGAGGCTATAGAAGCCATGCTTTCAGCAATCGATTTAGATAAAGATGTGTATAAATATCGTGAGCTGGTTAAGACTGAAACGTCTATGCTTCGCAAGAAAAAATACCTGAAACGCCTTCAGGTTTTGGAAGCTTTTCGTACAGCTAATAAAACCATCGAAAATCGTCCTGAGTGGATGGTATTGAGAGTTGTTCCGGTAATTCCACCCGAGCTTCGCCCATTAGTCCCATTAGAAGGTGGACGTTTTGCCACATCTGACCTTAACGACCGTTATCGCAGAGTCATTATTCGTAACAATCGTCTGAAAAGATTGATCGACATCAAAGCCCCTGATGTAATTCTTAGGAATGAAAAAAGAATGCTTCAGGAAGCTGTGGACTCTTTATTCGATAATTCAAGAAAAACCAACGCTGTTCGCTCAAATAACAGACCGCTTAAATCATTGAGCGACATGTTAAAAGGTAAAGGCGGACGTTTCCGTCAAAACCTCCTTGGTAAACGTGTTGATTATTCTGGCCGTTCAGTAATTGTGGTTGGTCCTGAACTTCAAATGCATCAGTGCGGCTTGCCAAAAGAAATGGCTGTAGAACTTTATAAACCATTCGTTATTCGCCGCTTGATAGAGCGCGGGTACGTGAAAACGGTTAAAAGTGCCAAGAAAATGGTTGATCGTCGCGATGAAGTAGTATGGGATGTACTGGAACATGCGATTAACGGGCACCCCGTAATGCTTAACCGGGCTCCAACATTGCACAGATTGGGTATTCAGGCTTTCCAGCCGGTCTTGACCGAGCACAAAGCCATACAGTTACACCCACTCGCATGTACAGCCTTTAATGCTGACTTTGATGGTGACCAAATGGCTGTTCACCTTCCGCTGAGTAATGATGCTGTTCTGGAAGCTTCTATTCTGATGTTGGGTTCTCATAATATTATGAACCCTGCCAGTGGAGGCCCTATTACAGTCCCATCACAAGACATGGTTTTGGGTGTATATTACCTTACTAAAGTAGCCAATAACGCAAAAGGTGAAGGCAAAACATTTAGCTCATCTGATGAGGTTATTATAGCTTATGATCAGGGAGCCATAGAAATACACTCCAAAATTAATGTTCGTATTGATGTCAAAAAAGGTGATGAAACTGTTAAAGAAGTTATCAAAACTTCCACCGGTCGCGTAATCTTTAATACGATCATTCCTGACGAAATAGAGTTCAAGAACGTAACTTTCGGCAAGAAAGAACTTCGTAATCTGATTGGTGAAGTTTATTCGACTACAGGAACTGCCAAAACCTCTCGTTTCCTCGATGATATGAAGAGTATTGGTTTTGAAACAGCTACTACCGGTGGTCTATCGTTCAGCCTTGACGATATTGTAATTCCTGATGAAAAGATGGAGTTAATCAATAAAGCGCAAAATGATGTATTACTGATTAAAGAACGCTATGAAAACGGATTTATCACCGATAACGAGCGTTATAATCAGGTAATTGATAAATGGACCAGCACTACGAACCGAGTATCAGAAACCTTGTTTAATGCTTTAAGTAAAGATAAAGACGGTTTTAATCCGGTGTATATGATGGCCGATTCAGGTGCCCGTGGTTCCAAAGAGCAGATTCGCCAGCTTGGTGGTATGAGGGGGCTTATGGCTAAACCTCAAAAAAGTTCCGCTGAATCGTCTGGTAGTGAAGTCATCGAAACACCGATTCTTTCAAGTTTCAAAGAAGGTCTTACGGTACTCGAATACTTTATTTCAACTCACGGTGCCCGAAAAGGACTTGCTGATACAGCTCTGAAAACGGCTGATGCCGGTTATCTAACCAGAAGGCTTGTGGATGTTTCTCAGGATGTAATCGTAACGGAAAATGATTGCGGTACTCTTCGCGGTATTAAGATTAAAGCTCTTAAAGATCATGAAGATATCGTTGAAAGTCTGGAAGACAGAATCGTGGGTCGTGTTTCAATGCATGACGTTTATGATCCGCTTACCGATGACTTAATTGTTCATTCAAATCAGCTAATTAACGAAAACATTGCACACCGAATTTCTGAAACTTCGATTGAAGAAGTGGAAATCCGCTCTGTACTAACATGCGAGACAGGCCGTGGAGTTTGTTCAATGTGTTACGGTCGTGACTTAAGTCGTGGCAAACTCGTTCAGGTTGGTGAAGCAGTGGGTGTAATAGCTGCACAATCTATTGGTGAACCCGGTACTCAGTTAACACTTCGTACTTTCCACGTTGGTGGTACTGCCTCACGTCTTGAAGCGGAATCTCAGCACATTGCCAAATTCAGTGGTAAAATTGAATTTGAAAACATGCGAGTTGTAACATACGATGATGGTGAAGAAGAATTCAATATTGTTCTTAGCCGTGCAGGTGAAATCCGTATTGTAGATGATACCGGAAAAGTACTCATCAATTATAACATTCCTTATGGTGCAGAGTTGCTTCTGGAAGAAGGAGATATTATTCCTAAGGGAGCGCCAATCTGTAAGTGGGATCCTTATAACGCACGAATTTATTCAGAGATGAATGGTTCGGTGGAATTCAAGGATATTATTGATGAAGTAACATGTACCGATGAAACGGATGCACAAACCGGATACAAAGAACGTGTAATCATCGATTCCAGAGATCGTACGCTCGTTCCTACAATCATTGTGAAAGAAGGCGACAGAATAAAAGAAATTACACTTCCTGTCAGAACTCACGTGGTTGTAGAAAATGGTGATCCGGTAAGTGCCGGACAGGTAATTGCAAAAATTCCTCGTAAAGCTGCAAAATCGAAAGATATTACAGCCGGTCTTCCGAGGGTTACCGAGTTGTTCGAAGCACGTCCACCATCAGATCCAGCTACTGTTGCTGAAATTGATGGTATCGTAAAACTTGGTGGCCGTAAGCGTGGTTCACAAGAAATTTTTGTTGAAAGTAAAGACGGAGTTGATCGTCGTACGTATCTTATACCTCTCTCAAAACATATTCTTGTTCAGGAAAATGACTACGTACAGGCCGGTCAAACACTTTCCGAAGGTGCTGTCTTACCACAAGATATTTTGAATATTCTTGGGCCATTTGCAGTACAATCTTATCTCGTAAATGAGATTCAGGAAGTATATCGTCTTCAAGGTGTAAAAATCAATGATAAGCACATTGAAACGATAGTTCGGACTATGATGCAGAAAGTTGAAATTACAGATCCGGGTGATACCATGTATCTTGAAGGAGATAAAGTGGACCGTTTTGAAGTCAACCGCACCAATGATTCCCTGATAGGGAAATATGTTGTTACGGATACGGGCGGTTCAGATCTGATGGCCGGTACGGTCCTCACCCGTAGAGATGTTCGCGAAATCAATGCTCAGCTGATCCAGGATGATAAACCGGAGATTGCAACCCGTCAAGCGGAACCTGCCATTTCCCGTCCAATTCTCCTCGGTATCACAAGAGCAGCACTTTCAACCGATAGCTGGCTTTCAGCTGCATCTTTCCAGGAAACAACGAAAGTGCTTACGTCAGCAGCAATTGAAGGTAAATCAGACGGGCTTCTTGGCCTGAAAGAAAATGTGGTTGTAGGTCATAGAGTGCCCGCCGGTACAGGTATGCGCAACTATCAGAACCTTATTGTTGGTTCACAGCAAGCTTCTCCCAATGAAGATGAACGTGAAAAAACAATCGCTGAAATATTGGGCGCTGATTCAGAGTAATCGAATATTTGCTCATGTTTTAAAAAAGCTCCTCGTTTACCCGGGGAGCTTTTTTTTTGAAATGAACTTTTTATTCATGAAAACCTATTTCAATATTCGCGAAAATCATGGAAAATCCTTATTTACCTTATATCGGTGCTTTTCGAAGAAAATGCTATTTTTTTAACTTTCTAATTGATTAACATATCAACTTAATTTCTTTATCTATGTATTTAAAATATCTAAAATCCTCTATCGTTTTATTTTTTGCGGTAAGTTTTGCTTTTACACTTCCCGTATTTGGACAAGGACTCACCCCGCTTCAAGTGGCTCAAATAGAAAATGTTGGCAGCGCTGTTATTTCTTCAGATGGAGCGTATGCGGCATTTACTAAAATTGTTCCGGCTGATCCGAGGGAAGAAAACAAGTCATCCTCTGTAGAGCTTCATTATATAAATCTGGAAACGGGGGAAGGTACTCACTATGAGCTCTCATCTAACCCATCAGGATTAAGCGCTCGCCCCGGTAAAGGTACTTTTACTTTTCTAATGAAAACAGAAGAAGCAACACACAATGAATTGGCTGAACTAAACCCGGCTACCGGAGATGTTATGAGATTATTTTCATTCTCAACCAATATTATAAGTTATACATGGGATATGAACGGTCGCAGAATTGGCTTTATGGCAAGGGAGGTTTTGGAAATACCGGAATCTGAGTTACCGTATGAACCCGATTTTTATGAAGAAAACCTCGCACAACGATTAGGTTTTGTGGTAGATCTTGGAGTTGCTGACCCTGCACCTGTTCAGATTCAGATATCAGGATCATTTTATATTATGAAGTTCAGTCCGGATAGTGGCAGAATGGCCGTTTCAGTAGCGCCTACACCAAATGTTGATGATCAATATATGTTTCAGAAAATACATGTTATTGATACAACAACCGGTGAAGTATTAAACCTTATTGAGAATAAAGGGAAAATTGGATCAATACACTGGAGTCCAGATGGTAGCAAATTGGCGTTGATTGCAGGTAATGATATCAATGACCCAATTGACGGTCGTATTATGATGGTAAACGCAACTGGTGGTACACCGGAAAATATATATCCGGATTTTCTTGGAAAATTTGAACAAATAAAATGGACTTCAGATGATACTATTCACTTTCTGGCAAGCGAAGGTGTTTGGTCAACATTTGGTACAATATCCCCTGATGGAACCAATAAAACCAATATTATTGATGTTGGCGGTCCTATTAAACGCTCGTTTTCGGTTTCTGACAACGGACAAATTATTTTTGTAGCTGATTCTCCTGAATTTCCGAGAGAGCTTTTTTTATTCAATAATGAGGGTGAATTTGAACGGCTTACTAATTTAAATCCGTGGTTAGATGACGTAGATATGGGTGTTCAGGAAGTTATCTCGTACCCTGCTCGCGATGGATTAGTTATCGAAGGTTTACTCATCCGTCCTTTTAATGAAAGTGAAACCATTCGCTATCCTATGATTACTGTAGTGCATGGTGGGCCGGAAGCGCATTATAGTAATGGCTGGCTGACCGGGTATTCTCTTCCGGGTCAATTAATGGCAGCAAGAGGATTTGCTGTTTTTTATCCTAATTATCGCGGAAGTACTGGCCGGGGATTGGAATATATTCTATCAAGTCAAGGTGATTTAGCCGGAGCAGAATTCGATGACATTGTTGATGGAGTTGATTTTTTGATTGAATCAGAGCTTGTAGATCCTGATCGGGTCGGTGTTACTGGGGGATCTTATGGTGGATATGCCACAGCCTGGATGAGCACGTATTATTCAGATCGCTTTGCCGCGGGTTTGATGTTTGTTGGAATCAGCAACAATATTTCGAAATGGGGTACCAGTGACATCCCTGAAGAACTATATTTGGTACACTCCAGAAAAAGAATATGGGATTATTGGGATGATAGTTTGAAAAGAAGTCCTGTTTATTATGTTGAACGTTCACAAACCCCCTTACTTATAATACATGGGGCAAATGACACGCGGGTGCATCCGGCTCAATCACTTGAGTTGTATCGCCATATTAAGGTTAGAAAACCCGAAGTCCCACTCAGATTGGTTTTTTATCCGGGGGAAGGACACGGAAACACCAAATCTACATCAAGGTTTGACTATACATTGCGCATGATTCAATGGTTTGAAACATACCTCAAACAAGATAATCCGGTAATGCCTCCGCTTCATCTAAATCTAAGTGATTTTGGGGTTAGTATGGATTAAAGCACTCATGAAACCACACTCGTGGTTAATATTTAATCCCAATAATCTTTATAAAAGCTCATCTGGTAACCTGGATGGGCTTTTTTTATGTGGAACTACACGTATCAATTCATTAAAATATTCATATAATTTAAACTAATAAACCTATTAATTACATGGAATAACTTCTTGGATGCCTGAATGTTTTTTTTTAATATCAGAGTTGCTAATAGATTTGCCAATACAAACTAACTTAACATTTATGAAAACAAACATACTTACTAAGACTAGTGTGCTTGTACTCATTCTTATCACTTTTTTATTAAGTGTTGAAAATGCACAAGCCCAACGTGAATACGAATCCGAAACAATATCAAAATATCTCGATACTCTTGAGCTTACAGAAGATGAAAGGGTGTTTCTTCAGGATATGTACGAAAATGTTGGCCTGCCATCAACAAAAATTGTAGGTGGTGAAGATGCTGATATTGCTGATTACCCTTGGCATGTAGCCATTACCACTCAAAGTGGTTCTCAGTTCTGCGGGGGAACAATCGTAGATCCTGAATGGGTAATGACAGCCGCCCATTGTGTGAGCAATAGCACACAATATATTAGAGCCGGAGTAACGGACAGAAATGATAACTCAGGTCAGGACCGTTCAACTTCAGAAGTTATCATCCATCCTGAATATGTAACAGTAACGCAAGGCAAAGATATAGCGATGTTAAAGCTATCTGAGCCTCTTGACACATCTGATCCAAATGTTGAACCAATAGGCATTTCAACTCAAATGCACTTTGATTTAGGATTTGAAGATGAAGATGTACCATCCTGGGTTACTGGTTGGGGTGCACTTTCTGAAGGTGGGCCAAGCTCTGATATACTTCAGGTCGTTGTAGTTCCCATTGTTTCAAATGAAAATGCTCAACCTGGTTATCCTGGTACAACACTGACTGATGACATGATTGCTGCAGGTTTGCTTGGTGTTGGTGGAGCCGATGCCTGCCAGGGTGATAGTGGAGGACCGTTGGTTGTTCCAGATGGTAATGCACCTCTTGGTTTTGTAGTTGCAGGTATAACAAGTTGGGGCAATGGATGTGCCCGACCAAATGCAATGGGAATGTATGCCCGCGTTTCTTACTTTGAAGATTGGATTGAAGAAGTATCTGGTCTCGTGTTTCAAGGTCCGGAAGAAGATGATGGAATCGCTCCAGCAGCTATTAATGATTTGGAAGTAACCGGTATTCCTGCCGAAAATTCTATTTCTTTAACATGGACTGCTTCTGGTAGCAGTGGAACAGAAGGCCGTGCAGCATCTTATGATTTGCGTTATTCCACAACACCCATTGACGATTCCAATTTTGATGATGCCGATCAATTTGATTTGCCAAAACCAGCGGAATCCGGAACAACAGAGCTTTTTTCTGTTGATGGACTTACTCCTCAAACAACGTACTATTTTGCTTTAAAAGCTGCTGATTTTTTTGGAAATACTTCCGATATCTCTAATGTGGTGATGGAAACAACAGATGGTTCACCACAGATTTCATTAAGTGATACACAATTCAGCGCCGAAGTAGAAATAGGAGAGACTGAAGAGCAAACGCTTACTATTTCAAATACAGGTGAAGGATTGTTATCATTTGAATTACCTCGTTATAATTCAGAAGAGGGAAGAATGTTTAGTGATTTTTCGGCTCTTCAAAAATCAAATCTAAGTACTACAAAAACCTTAGAAACATATTCTGAAATAAATGATCGTCAAATAATAGCTGATTATTTATCTGGTGATTTGAAGAATCCATCTAAAAGTCAAAGTGCCGTTATTGCAAATTATGAAACAATGCGATCAATGGAGTATTCTTCCCCATCAATTAAAAATGATGAATCATATTTGATTGAATTTGAAGGACTGACTGCCGAAGGTGGTGAATTCTATAGTGTTAATGAAGATGAGTTACTGGGTGAACTGACTTCGGTTGTAGCCGATTTTGTTGTTGATGCCGCAACTGGAAGCACCTGGGCAAATGATTTCGCTGTTATATTTACCCAAGGTGATGAATTAACAAATGATGCTATTGTTCTCCAGGTTGGTGGACTAACTGAATTTGGTCCTGATGGCACCCGTATTGCGTGGGGAACGGGTGGCAGTGGAACACCTGGAACACCGGTAAACACAACCATCGACATCCCTACTCCCTTGGATATGGAAGATGTTTATG
>Ga0208112_100845_pt1 | contig 16122 bp, 14 predicted proteins | sample HotLakConsoUCCLE_FD_184736 | JGI IMG/M metagenome (GOLD analysis project Ga0208112, IMG submission 184736) | Hypersaline microbial mat communities from Hot Lake, Washington, USA - Hot Lake Consortium UCC-LE (SPAdes) (version 2) ... | reverse complement strand
GCTTTCTACGTCTCTTCCGCCGCTGATTACCCAGCGACGGAATGGGCTGCCGCGATCCGAGGTCATTGGGGAATCGAAAACCGAAATCACTATGTCCGCGATGTCTCCTGCAACGAGGATCAAAGCCGGATCCGGGATAATCCCGGCATCATGGCGCGCGCCCGAAGCTTCGCCCTCAACATCCTGCGCAAAAACAACACCACAAACGTGGCGCACGCACTCTGGTGCGGCGCTCTCAGCCTCGATCATATCCTCGCTTACAAAGAAATCTGATTAGCGTTGAACAGCCCTGGGGTAACAGACCGATCTGATCAAAGTGAGGGCCATGCCAAAGCTCAGCTCAGAGACAGAGACCATAATGGATGGCGACATTCGGCTCACCCGTCGCCCCAACAGCAGAGCATGGCAGGCAGCCTTCAAAGCCGGCAAGCGACTCGTTCGTATCAGCACCGGCTGCCGCCAACTCGATGATGCCAAAAGACGCGCACGTGAGCAGTACATAGAGTATCAGGTTCGGCTGAAGAACAATCTGCCCGTCGTCACAAAGCGCTTCGCCGACGTTGCCGCCACATGCATCGCCGATATGCAAAACCAGCTGGCAGCCGGTACGGGCAAAAAGAGCTACAAGGACTATATCGCCGTCCTCAAACGCTATTTCATTCCGTATTTTCAGAATCAGCACGTCAACACCATCACCAGCGCCAACTTGCAGGCCTTCTCAAAATGGCGGGTGGAAAAGATCGGCAAAGAGCCCAAAGCCTCCACCCTCAACACCCATAATGCGGCCATTGCCCGTGTTTTCGATGAAGCCGAAGCACAGGGCTATATCCATCGTTCGCACGTGCCGTTGCTCATCAACAAGGGCAAGGACAGCGAGCGCCGACCGGATTTCGACAAAGATGAATATCGCAAGCTGCTCGGCCATCTGCCTCATTGGATCAACGCTGGTCGAAAGGGCAAATCACGTGATATGCGCCACCTGTTGCGTGATTATATCCTCATCCTGGCCAATACCGGCATCAGACATGGCACCGAAGCCGACAATCTGCATTGGAAACACGTCAACCTGTTCACCGATAAGGGAAAGACGTTTTTGGAGATGTCGGTCGATGGCAAAACCGGCAGGCGTGATATCATCTGCCGATCTGGTACGGAAAACTATCTCAAGCGCATTCAGTCACGTTGCGCAGATATCGCTGGCCTCTCATTTGAGGAGCTGTTGAAGCGCAAGATCGACAAGCCGGTGTTTCGATTGCCTGATGGAACGACGACGATGAACCTTCGTCAGACGTTTCGGCGTCTGATGGAGGATACGGATTTGCTCAAGTGCCCACGTACTGGGCGCAATCGTACGCTCTATAGCTTACGCCATACCTATGCGACGTTTGGCCTGGTCAACGATGGACTCGATATCCACACGCTCGCCATTCAGATGGGCACCAGCATTCAGATGATCGAGCAGCATTACAGCCATCTCACACCACGTCTGAAGAAGGAGGCGCTGACCGGCAAGCGCTATGAGCTGACGGCTGAGGAATATCGACAAAAGAAGGCCATCAGCGGTATGGAAATCGATCCTGCCGAATTGAACAAAGCCGTCACCGATGATGACGAGATTGATGACGCAGTGCCAGCCGAACCGGATGAGAGCGATGCCGAAGCTGGATCAGAATCTGTGACACTGCCAAATGAGGGATCGGCGGCTAGTGGCGGGCCAAAATCATCGGCAGAGATGGCCTTCAAACTTTTCGAAGAGGGCAAGCTGTCGGAGGAAGCGCTGATCGCTGCGTTGGGTGTCGATAAACCCGATTTTGAATTGTCCGAAGGACTGCTGCAACGCGCATTGCAGGCTGTTGGGGAAAACGGGTTGAGTGAGGCTGGATTGTTTGCAATTATTCGAAATCGGCAGACTGATTAGATCAGCTCCACTGCCTTGCTCAGCTCCTAAAGCACCGGCTAGATCTCTTCAGAATAAATTATGGAGGAAAATAATGTTAAAAAAATACCTTGTATACAGAGGTGAAGAAATCATAGGCGATGACGATAAATATTTATCCCGTGATTTCGTTATTCTGGCTGTTGATCCATCAAACAATTCGAGAGTTGCAGAAATGATATTTGAGTGGAATGGAAAACGTATTGCTTCTTTTCATAAATTTGGTATGCCTGAAATAAATCGGGGGCCCTATACATACTCTGAAATTATAGATTTTTGCTCAGCATTGAATGTTTTTGGCGTTTCTTCAAAAGAAAGTATTGACAAATTATTTTTTTCGATTGAGCCTTACAATTTTAACTATATTGACGATCCATATTACATTGATGTAGTAACAAGAATAAATGATTCTGCGAATCGCAGATCTTACGTAAGAGATTTTTTTGGGAAAATGTTTCGATAATATTTTAGATATTATTTTCTGTTGAATTTCTCGAATAACGTATAATTATTATTCTATTTTCGTGAAATATTTGCAAAAAGTTCGATTTTGGCTAGCGATCAAAGCAACTCTACCGCTTCGCTCAGCTGATCGGTGTTGACGTCGATATAGCGTTGGGTGGTGGCAATGTGACGATGACCAGCCAGTGCTGCCAACAGGCGAACGCCCACACCCTTGTTCGCCAATCGGGTGATATAAGTTCGTCTGCCACTGTGACTGCTGGCATCTTTGAGCCCACATGCCTTGTAGATTGAGAGAAACAGCTGGCACATGGTGTTGGGGGAGAAATGCCCACCCTTCTGACTGGCGAAAAGGGGCCGAAAAGGATCGGTCGATGGAATGCTGGTCCGATAGTCGGCCAATGCCTTTCGCAAGCGCTGGCTCAAATACACAGTTCGTCGGTGGCCACCTTTGGCCTGGTCGGCGGTGAGGATGAATTGCTCCCTCACTCGGCCATCAGCATCGAACACGTCACCGTGTTTCAGACCTGCGATCTCCTTTGCCCGCAAACCAGCATACACGCTCACCAGTACGATCGTGCGATCACGTTGTGGATGTTTTCGGGTGGTGATGTGATTGAGGACCCGTTTCAATTGCGCATCACTCAGCGTTTGGGCTTGCCGCATTTCAGCCTCTCAAATCCAACGATATCGTACAATCAATAGTATATAATAACATTTGAGATTCCTACGCAGCGCTTGCTAAAAAATTAATTCAATGAATTCAAATAGATAGCGGCAAATCTCATAGAATATGTATTTCATGAGATTCGAAAAATCCAAATTAAACTGACGGGAGGCTCTATCGCAGAAGGATATTTGCCAGAATAATCTCCAGCATTACAGGATGGTGAATATCCAATTTCTGTCCAAAGAGGTTATCTGTGTAGAGCCCCCTGTTGATGCTGTGTGTGCGGAATGCGCAACGTAATATGCGATCCCTTCCAACCCAAAGGCACTCGCACAAGCCGCAGGCTGGACGGCTGGCACGCATAGATCAAATGGGTTACCTTTCTTCTGACTTGATCGGAGGGACTGGTGCTGGAGAATTTCCGTGATACGTTCCACAGAGAGCATATCTGCCCATTTCGAACGCACGAATGATATTTGCGTGCATCATACCGACACCAAAGGTAGCGGTCTTTGTCTGGCCATCCGACGGGAGGCTTTAGGGCGAAAAAGCTACGGAATCTCGCCACCATGTACTGGTAGGCAAAAATCTAATGGTGTTCTCCCGCACCTCAGCCAACCAGTATCCAGCTGAAACATATGAAAAAATATGAACGCCGTTGAAATTGAACAGGCTGTCTCCGAACTCGCTGAACAGCATTTTGATGCTGCCGAGTTCCCCTATGCGTTCCTGACTGCCTTCGGCAACAAGGAGACCACGATCAAGCGGCTGCGCAGCGGCGCGTCGAACAAGTCCGATATCGGTGGTGTTCTCCAGATCAACAACATCCATATAAAAACATGTGACAAAGGGCGGGTCTCCGACACGATCCGCGCGCTGCGTGAGAGCCCTGCAACGAAGAATCCCCGAAATCGCGTCAAGTTCATCCTGGCAACGGACGGTATCACGCTGGAAGCCGAAGACCTTGTCTCCGACATCGCGCCGATCGTCTGCCCGTTCACAGACTTTCCCGACCACTTCGGATTTTTCCTGCCGCTCGCGGGCATCTCGACCGTCAAGCAAATCCGCGAGAGCGCCTTCGACATCAAGGCAACGGGCCGCCTGAATCGGCTTTATATCGAGCTGCTGAAGGACAACCCCGAATGGGGTGCAGCCGAGCGTCGCCACGATATGAATCACTTCATGGCGCGGCTGATCTTCTGCTTCTTTGCTGAAGACACAGACATCTTTGCCAAGGAAGACCAGTTCACCGCCACGATCGAGCGGATGAGCGCGCCCGACAGCACCAACACCCATGAGGTGATCAGTACGCTGTTTCGCGCCATGAACACCAAGCTCGAAGAGCGCGCGGCTGCGGATATCCCCCGTTGGGCGTCCGATTTTCCCTACGTCAATGGTGGGCTGTTCTCGCAAAGCGTGGACGTGCCGCGTTTCAGCAAGATCGCGCGCTCCTACCTTCTGCATATCGGCAATCTCGATTGGAAGAAGATCAACCCCGACATTTTCGGCTCGATGATCCAGGCCGTGGCCGATGACGAGGAACGCGGTGCGCTGGGGATGCACTACACGTCGGTTCCGAACATCTTGAAGGTCCTGAACCCGCTTTTCCTCGATGATCTGCGTGAAAAGCTGGAAGAGGCCGGAGACAACGCGCGAAAGCTGCTCAATCTGCGCAACAGGATGGCGCGGATCCGGGTCTTTGACCCTGCCTGCGGCTCCGGCAATTTCCTTGTCATCGCCTATAAGGAAATGCGGGCGATCGAGGCCGAGATCAACAAGCGCCGCGGAGAGCCCGACCGACGAACCGATGTCCCCCTGACCAATTTCCGTGGTATCGAGCTGCGGGACTTTTCCGCCGAAGTCGCGCGCCTGGCACTGATCATCGCCGAATACCAGTGCGACGTGCTTTATCGCGGCCAGCGCGAGGCGTTGCGGGACTTCCTTCCGCTTGACGCCATGAACTGGATTACCTGCGGTAATGCCCTGCGGATCGATTGGCTGAGCGTTTGTCCGCCGACAGGCAAGAGTGTGAGGATGCATGGTGACGACCTTTTCAATACTCCACAAGATCAGGTTGAAATCGATTTCGAGAATCAGGGGGGAGAGACCTATATTTGTGGTAATCCACCGTACCTAGGGTCCACATGGCAAAGTATAGAACAGAAAGAAGATTTGCAGCGCATTTTTGACGGGCGAACGACAAGCTGGAAGTCCCTCGACTATGTTGCGGGCTGGTTCATGAAGGCAGCAGATTACGGGCTGCATACGCCCACCGCATCGGCCTTCGTGTCCACCAATTCGATCTGTCAGGGGCAACAGGTGCCGATCCTTTGGCCGCTGATCTTCAAGACGGGACACGAGATCGCCTTTGCTCATACCAGTTTCACATGGAAGAACCTCGCCGCTCACAATGCGGGCGTGACTGTTGCGATTGTCGCAATTTCAAATCATGCTCCGCCGGTACGCAAGCTGTTTACATTAGCTGAAGACGGCAGTTCGGTGGTGAAGGAGGCTGACAACATCAATGCCTATCTAGTAGCGGCTCCGAATGTGGTTGTAGATAAGCGTTCTAGACCTAGTGCAGGGCACGGAGTTATTGAAGCAGGTGGCAAGCCAGTCGAAGGCGGTAATCTCCTGTTTGGGGCTTCAGAGGCGCGAAGAATTGTTGAAAGTGACCGGCGATCTGAAAAATTATTAAAGCGCGCTTATGGGGCAAGCGAATATATCCGAGGAGTTGTCCGCTATTGCATCTGGGTATCGGACGCTGACATGCCTGAGGCAGAAAAGATCGCAGACTTCGCGCAACGTTTCAGAGCGGTAGCGGCTGCACGCAACGAAAGCCCCAAAGCAGCAACGAAGCTGGGCGCGAAATGGCCGCACAAGTTCGAGGAAGTGAAACAGACAGGCGCTGAGCGTGTCATCATCATTCCCAAAGTATCTTCTGAAACGAGGGAGTTCTTGCCGGTTGGACTGTTGCCGCCTGGATCAATCGTCACCGATCTCGCTTTTGCCCTCTACGACGCCCCGCTTTGGAACATGGCGCTAATCGCTTCGCGCTTGCATCTGGTCTGGATCGCGGCTGTCTGTGGCAAGATGAAAACAGATTTTCGCTATTCGAATACCCTCGGATGGAACACCTTTCCTGTCCCGAATCTGACGGATAAGAACCGCGCCGACCTGACAGTGGCGGCGGAAGGCATCCTTTTGGCACGCGAGGCGCATTTCCCCGCCACCATCGCAGATCTCTACGACCCTGAGAAGATACCCGCAGACTTGCGCGCGGCGCATCAACGCAACGACGAGGTGCTAGAGCGCATCTACATCGGTCGCCGTTTTCGCAACGACACAGAACGCCTCGAAAAGCTCTTTGAACTTTACACGCGGATGACTAGGAGGGTGAGGCATGAGTGAACGGCCTTTGATCTACATCCCAGATGCCTCCTATGATAATCCCGACTATTACATGGGATTGGACGAAGTGCAGGCGGGTAAAAAATTTCTCGACGAAACATCAAAGAAGTTCCAACTCCCAGGCAGAGAAGCAAATATTGGCGCCGGTGCTGATTGGCCAGCGGTGGCGTTGGATGTTATCGAATATTTTCGGGAGCGAGATGCGGTCTTGCTTACGATCGCTCTGTTTTTTGGCGGGAAAAAAATAAATGAAAATCTTGAAGCCTGGGTGTCCATTGGCCAGAAATTAAGAGGCGTTTGCGCAGATTGTCGTTCAATGCTTAATAGATCTGCAGCGCTCTTATTAGCATTGTGCAAATATGAGGACGAGTCTGGCGCACTCCCGCAAAATATCAAGCTACATCAATACGAGGCATTGGATGGCAGGGACGTTGATTCCTTGGCCTCAGTGAAAGTTATTGAGGGCTGCTTGATACCGATCGAAGCGGACGAAGAGAAAGTAGGGAATATAATTCACTATTTTAGACTAAAAGTCAATGATGAAGAAGTAGAGTTATTAGTTAAAGAAACAACTGTTTTAATCAGGAAAGCGGAGAAGGAATAAATGATAAACCGAAAAGATGTTCCCTCCGTTTCCGTCACCTATGTCCGCAATGGTAGCTCGACCAAGTCGAACGAGCTCGGCATGCGCCCAATGCAGGAGCGCGCTTTTGAGCGGCGGGGTGAACAGTATCTCCTGATCAAGTCGCCGCCCGCGTCTGGCAAGAGCCGCGCACTCATGTTCATCGCGCTCGACAAGCTGCACAATCAAGGACTCCGTCAGGCGATCATCACCGTGCCGGAGAAGTCCATCGGGTCGAGCTTTGCCGACGAGCCGCTGAGCGACTTCGGGTTCTGGGCGGACTGGCATGTGGTGCCGAAATGGAATCTCTGCAACGCGCCTGGCGCTGACGGCAGCAAGGCCGACTCTGTGGGCGCGTTTCTGAAAAGCGATGACAGCGTACTGGTCTGTCCGCACGCGACCTTCCGCAACGCGGTCGAGAAATTCGGTGTCGAATTTTTCGACGACCGCCTGATCGCCGTGGACGAGTTCCACCATGTTTCGGCTAACCCCGACAACAAGCTGGGCGCGCAGCTCACCGAGCTGATCGCGCGCGACAAGGTGCACGTCGTGGCCATGACCGGCTCATATTTCCGGGGCGATACCGAACCCGTGCTTATGCCCCACGACGAGGCGAAGTTCGATACCGTCACCTACACCTACTATGAACAGCTCAACGGCTATAAATATCTGAAGACGCTGGATATCGGCTACTATTTCTATTCTGGTGCCTATGCCGACGACATACTGAAGGTGCTGGACCCTGCCGAGAAGACGATCATTCACATCCCTTCTGTCAACTCTCGCGAGAGCACGAAGGACAAGATCAGGGAAGTCGAGCATATCATCGAGGAGCTTGGCGACTGGCAGGGCGCTGACCCCGCCACCGGCTTCCAGCTTGTGAAGCGCTCGGATGGCCGCGTGCTGCGGATCGCCGATCTGGTCGATGACGATCCGGCCAAGCGTGAAAAGGTTTCGGCGGCTCTGAAAGACTCCGCGCAGAAGCACAACCGTGATCATGTGGACATCATCATCGCCCTGGGCATGGCCAAGGAAGGCTTTGACTGGATTTGGTGCGAACATGCGCTGACGGTCGGCTACCGATCGAGCCTGACCGAGATCGTGCAGATTATCGGGCGCGCCACCCGTGATGCCGAGGGGAAGACCCGCGCCCGATTTACCAACCTGATCGCTGAACCGGATGCGGCAGAGGCCGCCGTCACCGAGGCCGTGAACGATACGCTGAAGGCCATCGCCGCCAGTCTGCTCATGGAGCAGGTGCTGGCCCCGCGCTTCAACTTCACCCCGAAGAAATCGGATAGCGGGCCGATCGAAGGCTTTGACTATGGCGAGGGCGGCTATAAGGAAGGCCAGTGCAATGTCGGCTTCAACGAAGACAGCGGCCAGTTCCAGATCGAGATCAAGGGGCTTGTCGAGCCGAAGAGCAAGGAGGCCGAACGAATCTGTCAGGAAGACCTGAACGAGGTGATCGCGGCTTTTGCGCAAGACAGGACCACCGTCGAGCGCGGGCTATTCGACGAAGAACTTGTTTCCGAAGAGCTGACCCAGGTGCGCATGGGCAAGATCATCAAGGACAAATATCCTGAGCTCGACGAAGGGGATCAGGAAGCTGTCCGCCAGCACGCGATCGCGGCGCTGAACCTAACCCAGAAAGCCAAGGAAGTGGCTCTCGCCGCAGGTGATGATGCCGAGAAGAGCGGGAATACAGCCATAATCGACGGGGTCCGGAAGTTCGCGATGGACGTGCGCGATCTGGACATCGATCTGATCGACCGGATCAATCCGTTTAGCGAGGCCTATGCTATCCTTGCAAAGACCATGAGTGAGGAAAGTCTGAAACAGGTTCAAGCCGTCATTTCGGCCAAGAAGCTGAAGCTCACGCCCGAAGAGGCGCGTGACCTGGCTCGGCGGGCCGTGAAATTCAAGCAGGAGCGCGGGCGGCTGCCGTCGATCACTTCGCCTGACGCATGGGAAAAGAAAATGGCCGAAGGCGTGGCCTTCCTTGCCCGCATGAAAGCGGAGGCCGCCAATGGTTAGGGAGTTTACCGAGGACGACGACGCGCTTTTGGCCGAACTTGGCGTCGAGGTCGAGGAGAAGAAAGCGCAAAGCCGCACGCCACGCGAGGAACGCGTTATCGCGGGCTTTGAGGAGATTCAGCGTTTTGTTGAAGAACATGGCCGGGCGCCGCAACATGGGGAAGACCGTGATATCTTCGAGCGCCTGTATGCCGTTCGACTGGACCGCATTCGTGAGCAGATGGATTGTCGGGAGCTGGTCGAACCGCTTGATCACCAAGGATTGCTGGCAGGATCAGCACCTTCAGCGTCCTCAGTGACTGACGAGATGAACGACGATGCACTTTTAGCAGAGCTTGGCGTTGAAGCCGAGCCCTTACCGATCACGCAGCTAAAGCACGTTCGAACGAGCGCTGAGAAAAAAGCTGCGGAAGAAATCGCTAACCGTGAAAAATGCGCGGATTTTGAGACTTTTAAGCCGCTTTTCGAGCAGGTGCAGAACGAGCTGGATAGTGGCCTGCGCGAGACGCGGCCCTTTGAAATGAAAGCAGAGATCGAGAAAGGTCGGTTCTTTATCGTCGGAGGCCAGAAAGCATACGTTGCCGAGAAGGGTGAGACCATCACGACTGAACATGGGCGCACGGATGCGCGGTTGCGCGTGATCTTTGACAATGGCACGGAAAGTAACATGTTGATGCGCTCTCTACAGCGCGCCTTAAACAAGGATGAGGCTGGGAGGCGGATTACCGACCCAACTGCGGGGCCGCTCTTCTCGGACCAAACAATAGAAGGTGATGAAGCCAGCGGCACAATTTATGTGCTACGCAGTAAATCAGATCATCCACTTGTGACTGCGAACAGAGATTTGGTTCACAAGATTGGCGTGACCAATATGAATGTTGAGAAACGAATAGCGGGCGCACATCTACAGCCCACCTTTCTCATGGCAAATGTCGAGGTTGTGGCCACATACGAATTGTACAATATCAACCGCAGCAGGCTAGAGAACCTGATACACCGCATTTTTCAGCCTGCACGACTTAACATTGAAATCATGGATCGCTTCGGAACGCCTGTCACACCAAGAGAGTGGTTCCTTGTGCCGCTTTTCGCCATCAATGATGCGGTCGAGAAGATCAAAGACGGCACAATTTCAGATTTTTTGTACGATCCAATGCAAGCGAAATTAATCAAGCGATCGGAGGGACGTTGAGCTATCGCTTTTCGTTTCTTGCGCCGCATCCGCCTCCATGCTTGTTGCCGTCGTCACGATCAGCACCAGGGAGTCTTAGAAAATTTGAGTCACATCTCCTCTGCCAACATAATGGTGAGCACACGCGCAGTGACGGTGGGATCGGCAGGATCAGGTGAGTGCATGGCCAAATCCATATCGAAATAGTCGATCTTCCAAGCCAGGTCGTGCCCATTCCAACTGATCAGGCCGAAGTCGTGCTCGCCAAAAGGATCATTGGCAGGTGTGAACTGGTCGTAGGTGTGAACGAGGGCCAGGATTTCACCGATTGCGTCGTCGCCAAGTGCTGCTACCCCATTCGATACCAAAATGCGGGCTCCACTGAATGTGTGACGAACGGCATCATTGAGCTGGCGGATGCGCTCACTGCTCATTGGTCTTGCCTGCATCTTTGGGCTTGCGCTTGCTGGCCTGCGCAATGGCTGAATCGAGTTCGCCGGCCTTTGTGGCAGAAGCGAAGGCATCAAGCACACCGGCCACCTGATCAAGCTTGGGTACGAACACGGAATTGTGCTTGCCATCAACGAGCAGCACACGTGCGCCATAACGGCATTGCACGTACCAGCCATCATCCTGTTTGAAGAACCACGCCCTCACCGGCTTTTGTGTGTTTTCCCAAACATGTTCGCCTTCTGTGTTTCGCACACGCTTGCGTCGTTCAACCGTGTAGGTCTCGCCTTTGAGGTGTGCGGCCAGTACCTGCTTTTGCAGATGAATGGCTCTGACGAGGTTCTCACGCCGGCTTGTGATGGGATCGACATGCACCTGTCGATGGACATTGCGCAGTGCGAGTTTTGCGAGTGTTGCCATCGTGTTCACCTCCTTTGAGCTTCGATTGTCCAAAATACATTCTTTAATTGCATTGAGCAATCCAACAGAAACGCGCGCCAGAATTAACTGACGCGCGCTCGATGAGTCCGAATGCTGATTTTGTGTAAAATTCAGGTATGGCAAAACTTTTCAAGATGACGCATAAGATCACGGGCGCTTCCGTTCCAGTTATTGAGCAGCTTTTCAACAATTGTATCCGTCGCATCTACGCCCTCTGATGTGAGAATATGTTTCACACGGTTAAACCAATCCTCACGCGTGGGATGTAGGACCTCATATTTGTCAAACCTGTCACAAAGTGCTTCTTGAACATTATGGAGGTAGTTCGTGGTCACAATCAGAGTCACTGCGGGCTGATCATCAATGAAATTCCGCAGTTCATGTTGCAAGTTTGCTTTGAGCTGGTCAATCTCATCGATAATGATGATGGGATAGTCGCTCGCAAACATCCGCTGGTGGCCAATTTCATTATTCAAGATTTCGATTGAGCCTTCGTTGTTCAAACGGCTTGCGGGATAGGAAATTCGCAAAGAACCGTTTGTTTCCGAGTTACGATTGCGATGGTCTCCCACAACACGCGCGGCGATGGTCTTGCCAGAACCGGGCGGCCCATACAAGAGAAGGTGTGCATTCAAGTTGCCGGCGACGTAGTGCGTGAGCAGATTGCGAATATCTGAATCTGCGAAGACAAGATCACCGATTGTTTGGGGTTGGTACTTTTCTTGAAATGACGTCATTGTTTTTTCTCCTTGTGAAATAAGATGGTGAATGCGGGCAGAAAATCTGCCCGCATGCTCAATTCAGGTTGCGGTGGATTCGCCATTGGTCGAATTTTTGGCAATCGCTTTCGCATTCTGGCGGTTCTGGGCTTCGATCTGCTTCTTTTGCTGCTGCACGTCGTCCTGATACTGTTGAACCGCCTCTGCCTCCAAATGCTTGCCGGCATGCCGCAGGGCGGAATTGACCAAGGCGACATTGTTGGTGGCGAACACGATACTGCCGGTATTGTTGGCGTTGCGGCGGATGAGCGCGATGCTGAACCGTTCGCCGTCAGCCGGTGCCAACTCCTTCGTCATTTCGACAGTGGTAATAGGCGGCTTGGTTGCGAGCGTCCGATCGGCGCGCTCCTCATACTGCCGGTTGACCTGTGCCGTCGTGCGACCGTCTTTGGTCGTGCGGCGGATTTCATCGATGCCATTGTGATCGGCGATGAACTTGGCGAGGCCCTTGCCAGTGATTTCATTATCGGCGGCGATCTTGATCACACGGGCATAGCCGTAGGCACGATTGGCAGTCTTTTCTTCCATGCCAGGCTCAATGAATGCCAGGCGAACAATCTTCAGCGGCAGGCTGGTGCCGGCATTGAAGGCGATGTTCCTTTCGGTCAGCTGGGTGTTGAGGTCCTTGCACAGAGAAGGGTGCGACCGAAACGCAAGGTAGATGTCAAGACAGTCGGCCAGAAGCGCATAGAGTTCGTTGTTCGATGCAGCATAGCTGCCCGCTTCCCATGCCTTGCGACGCTTGACCAGCTCGATAAAGGTCGGCTCGACCGCAATCGCTTCGAACATGTCCTTGGAACCGGACTTCGTCTTGACCATGGTCTTGATCGCCGAACCGATCGTTGCCGGCGCGTCGGTGCCGCTCGCAGGAGCAGTCGAAGTTGGCGTCGCGTTGGCGCCGACGTTGGTAGCAGCCGGAACCTCAGTGGCAGCCGGTGCAGCAGGCGCATTCGTAATCGGCGAAAAGCCGACGCCCGTGCCGTAATACACAGTCGCAATATGCGGTGCCGACGGATCGGTCGGCTGAGGGTGAAGGTTATGCTGATTGGTCATTGTTGTACTCGCTTTCGTTTTGAATGTGATGAGCGGAATTGCTGCATCGGCGAGTAGGGATAGCTGTTGCCAACATTTAGGAGAATTATCTGGAAAATATTTGTTCTTAAATGTTAAGGATCGAATGCGTTGAACCCGAATGAGGGCATCTCATGCTCGAACCAGACGATTTTCGACAAGAAGGCCTCTATGCCACCCGCATCGCCTTTTATCTGCTGTGGATGGAGTTTCTGGTGGTCAGCCCAAGCTATGCGATGGCACATCGCCGGCGGACAGATCAGTTCACTGAAGCTGACAGGGCGCGTCAGCCGGAGGATTTCGATGAGGTGCTTGCCGTCTATGATGACCTTGGTGATGTAAGCACCATCCGATTCATTGACTGGTGGCGAGACCGCGCGCTGAAGGTGTTCGGATATGAAGGGGCCAAGCCGAAGGTGCGTCGCATCGATATCCTGTTGCCCGAACGCCATCGAAAAGCCGGTCATCGGGTTCGGGATTTCATCAACTCCGATTGGGAGCAACAAGGGCAACCCGGTTCCGCTCTGGTGAGTGTTCCGCTTGGTTTGCCGAAAACGAAACTTCTTCGCCAACTGGATCGCCTGATCTCCAAGCAGAAACCCGAATGGAAGCAGCTCAACCCGCCAAAAGCGAAATACCCCTTGTTGGGCAAGAGGCTTCGCAAGGACGCACTATTTCGCTATCTCTCAGTGGTTTGGATGCGCTCTGAAATGCGCGATCAACCCCTATGGCGTGTGGGGGCGAGAGCCAAGATCAGCGATAAAGCCGGCATTGATCTTGATCATATGGCCCGAATGCCACCTGGTGAGAACGTGGACGAACGCAATGTGATGGCTTCCTTGACCAGCCGAGCGTTTCGACGTGGCATCGCACTGGCAGAAAATGCGGCAAGAGGGAAATTCCCCGTCAATGAGATATCCGAACACGCGATCATGCCAGATGGCAATGAACTGAAAGCGATACATGATCGAGTTGCAAGAAGACGTATTTCACTAAAAAAACACGCAATAGATGCGGAAAACACCAAAGATGCAACATAATGTTTTCCCAAGTGAATCATGTGCTCACACAAGCCAGACGGTCTTGATCGCCATTCGACGAAAGAGAACCGAACCCAATCGCTTCGCAGAATATGCCCTGTGATCGAAATAGAGGCGGCACACGTGTTCATCTTGGGCGTGTAACCGATATGGATATGTAATGATCAAACACCTGATCTGCCCACCTCTGTATCGTTCAAGTGCTACGTGTTTCCGGTTGAGTTTCATGTCAGGCGCTTTTGATTTGTCTTGATATATGGGTCTATATTTGAATCTGATAATATATATTTTCATCTCTATAAATGTATATCAATTAATTTCGTTTTATAAGTTGGTTTATTCAGTGTTTATATCCAAATGAATTACAAATGTTTGATTATTCAATATCAATCGCTACCCCAGCAATCACATCACTGAGGGCGAAACGGCTAAGGCAACCAAACGACGCTTGGCTTTTACAGGGCTTGTCGCCCTTCGTCCGGTATTATTTCGTCATTCAAAAAATGAGAGTTGTGCTCGTCGAAACGGGCGCAACGGCTTAATTCATCGACTTTTTCGTCATTCAAATGCGGGCTGATCCATTTCAGCGTGTAGTCCGCGTAATGCCCCTCAATGGGCTTGACCCAGCAATAGGTCTCGATGTTGAGGCTGCGTGCATAGGGCTTGATCTCATCGAACCATTCCCTGCGCAACAAGTTTGCAAAACTGAAGCTGGTCCAATCGCTTGGACAGGGCAGTGCGATATGGGCATGCCAGCCGATTGTCGATGCATGCTCAAGCACGACCAAGCGTTCTATGCGCTTGCCCTTCCGCTTGTGCTCGTTTTTGAACAGTCTGCGATCGACGCGATTGAAAAAGCGGCCGATATGACGCTGCGCCCAACGATCGTCATAGCCACGCTCTGCCTGCTTCATTTCAACGGGGAAGCACAGGCAAACGGCAACGTCGAAATCGGCAGCTTGACCGTGTAGCCATTGGCGCATTACCCGGCGATGGTCGGCATGGTTTGCCTCCATCATTCGTCGGCCTTCGGCTTGCAGCGTTTGCACTTGCACTTGCCTGATTTGCCTTTGCGCTGCGACTTGAGCACATGCCGGTCGAGTATGTGTATCAATGCAGCCGTGCACTGTTTGCGTGCATTGCGCTGATTGGTTGATTTTAAAACGTCTGAGATTTTCATCGGGTCTCCTATAAATATGTGAGTGGTGGCGCCACTTTCTATTCCGTGTATTTATACAGAAAGGCTGATTATGAACGAAAACGAATTGATTGAATCGGCTTATGCCGAGTTGAAGCGCATCGGTCTGGTTCAGCATCGAAGCGAGTTCGTCACGCAATGGCTTGGACGCGAAGAGAGCTATCTGCGCGTGCTGAGACATAAACGGCGTGACCCAAGTGCAGCTGCTATTCGCAACTGCTGTGTGCGCATCACAACGTGCGCAAGCCAGCTCGCCCAAAGCCCGCATAGGGCGTTGAAGCAAGTCGGCGTCGATCTTTGCGCGTTGGGAAAGCGATTGGGCAGGGCTTGTCATTAGGCAGCGCAATCGCAGAGTGGTGTGATACAGATACATATGATTTAATATAGCAAAAATTGACAAGCGGATTCAACCACATACGGTAGGTTGGGGCATTTTCCGGTTGCCACTGCGTTTCGAATTGCGCATGTTTTGGGCGAGTGGTTCGGTGGGGCCAAGTCCGCTGGTAAGCGACGGTCCTGTGTGGTTGGAGGCGCGCTCGCTGCGTCTGTTTCCATTCGATAGCGTGCGGCTCTATGATTGCATTGGGGGCTGCTACACATGTTTGCGTTACACATTTTCTAACACACCGCAAAATTACAGGCATAAGTCATTGATTTAACTGTATATTATTTGGCGCGCTCAAATCATAATCCTTGTGTCGGGGGTTCGAGTCCCTCCTCCGCTACCACTTTTTCCCGGGTCAGAAAAGCAAGTCAGATCAACAACTTGCGCAGACTCGGTTCCCCTCCCATTTGTGACGTCTCATTGAGATGTATCAAAGGCGAAAAACGGGA
>Ga0208112_100839_pt1 | contig 16281 bp, 16 predicted proteins | sample HotLakConsoUCCLE_FD_184736 | JGI IMG/M metagenome (GOLD analysis project Ga0208112, IMG submission 184736) | Hypersaline microbial mat communities from Hot Lake, Washington, USA - Hot Lake Consortium UCC-LE (SPAdes) (version 2) ... | reverse complement strand
ACCTTCGTGGAGACGAACGTGCTGGGCACCTTTCACCTGCTGGAGGCCGCCCGCGCCTGGTGGCAGAAGCAGGACCGGCCGGAAAGCTTCCGCTTTCACCACATCTCCACCGACGAGGTGTTCGGCTCGCTGCCGCCCGACCCCGCGGTGCAGTTCACCGAGGATACGCCCTACGACCCCCGCAGCCCCTACTCGGCCTCCAAGGCGTCGTCGGACCATCTGGTGCGCGCCTGGCACGAAACCTACGGCCTGCCGGTGGTGCTGACGAATTGCTCGAACAATTACGGGCCTTTCCACTTCCCCGAGAAGCTGGTGCCGGTGGTGATCCTGAACGCGCTGGCGGGCAGGCCCATCCCCGTCTACGGCAAGGGCGAGAACGTGCGCGACTGGCTCTATGTCGAGGATCACGCCGACGCGCTGCTGACGGTGCTGGAGCGGGGCGAGATCGGCCGCAGCTACAATATCGGCGGCGAGAACGAGGCCCGCAACATCGACCTCGTACGGATGATCTGCGCCATCCTCGACGAGAAGCGCCCCGAGGGCGCGCCCCATGACCGGCTGATCACCTTCGTGGAGGACCGGCCCGGGCACGACCTGCGCTACGCGATCGACCCTGCGCGCATCCGCGCCGAGCTGGGCTGGCGCCCCTCCGTCACCCTGCGCGAGGGGCTGGAGCGCACGGTGCAATGGTATCTCGACAACGCGCCGTGGTGGCGCGCCCTGCAATCGCGCGACGGCGTGGGGCAGCGGCTGGGGACCGGGGCGTGAGGATCGCCCTCTTCGGCCGGACCGGACAGGTCGCGACCGAAGTGCAACGCCGCGCGCCCGGGGGCGTGACGCTGGAGGTTCTGGGACGGGGCGAGGCCGATTTCGCGGTCCCCGACAGCGTCTTCGACGCCGCGTCCCGGATACAGGCGGATGCCGTCGTCAACGCCGTCGCCTATACGGCGGTCGACAAGGCCGAAACCGAACCGAACATGGCCGAAGCCGTGAACGGCGCCTCGGTCAAGGCACTGGCAGAGGCCTGCGCAGCCAGGGACATCCCGCTCGTCCACATCTCGACAGACTACGTCTTCGCCGGTGGTGGCACCCGCGCCTGGACGCCCCGCGATCCGACCCGACCGCTTGGCGCCTATGGCCGCAGCAAGCTTTCGGGAGAAACCGGCATCCGCGCTTCCGGGGCGCGGCACGCGATCCTGCGCACCTCGTGGGTGTTCAGCGCGCATGGCGGCAATTTCGTCAAGACGATGCTGCGGCTGGGGGCCGAGCGCGACAGCCTGCGCATCGTGGCCGACCAGGTCGGAGGCCCTACCCCGGCGGCGGCCATCGCCGATGCCTGTCTTTCGGTGGCGCATGACCTGGCCGAGGGCGGCGAAGCCGGCACCTTCCATTTCTCCGGCGCGCCCGATGTCAGCTGGGCGGATTTCGCGCGCGAGATCTTCGCCCGGGCGGGCCTGCCCTGCGCGGTCGAGGACATTTCCAGCTCGGACTATCCCACCCCAGCGCAGCGACCGCTCAATTCCCGGCTCGATTGCGCCACATTCGAGTCACGGTTCGGCATTACACGCCCCGACTGGAAGGCGGCGCTGGCCGCCGTGCTGGACGAGTTGGGAGCGCGCGCATGACCACCCGGAAAGGGATCATCCTGGCGGGCGGGTCGGGAACCCGCCTCTACCCGATCACCATGGGCCTGTCGAAGCAACTCTTGCCGATCTACGACAAGCCGATGGTCTATTATCCGCTGTCGGTGCTGATGCTGGCGGGGATCCGCGAGATCGTGGTCATCACCACCCCGCAGGATCAGGACCAGTTCCGCCGCACGCTGGGCGACGGCAGCCAGTGGGGCCTGTCGCTCGACTATGTCGAGCAGCCCAGCCCGGACGGGCTGGCGCAGGCCTACCTGCTGGCGGAGGACTTCCTGGCCGGCGCGCCCAGCGCGATGGTTCTGGGCGACAACATCTTCTTCGGCCATGGCCTGCCCGAACTGCTGCGCGGGGCGCGCGCCCAAGGCGGCACCGTCTTCGGCTACCGCGTGGCCGACCCGGAACGCTATGGCGTGGTGGATTTCGACCCGGAGGGCCGCGTACGCGCCATCGTCGAGAAGCCGGAAAAGGCGCCCTCGCCCTTCGCGGTGACCGGCCTCTATTTCCTCGACGGCACGGCGCCCGAGCGGGCCCGCGCCGTCACCCCCTCGGCGCGCGGCGAGCTGGAAATCACCTCGCTGCTGGAGATTTATCTGGCCGACGGCGCGCTGGAGGTGCAGCAGATGGGCCGGGGCTATGCCTGGCTCGACACCGGCACCCATGCCTCGCTTCTGGATGCGGGCAATTTCGTGCGCACCCTGACCGAACGGCAGGGCCAGCAGGTGGGCAGCCCCGAGGAAATCGCCTTTCAGCAGGGTTGGATCGACGCCGAGGCCCTGCGCGCCCGCGCGGCGCTGTTCGGCAAGAACGCCTATGGCAGCTACCTGCTGGGCCTGCTGGAGCGCTGAACGGCGCTCAACTCACCAGGAACCAGCGGAATTCGCGCGACCCGCCCAGGCGGTTCTCGATCACGATCTGCCCGGTATCGGCGGACAGGGTCATCACCCCGTCCGTGCCCGTGGTGCCCGCCAGCGGGCCGGTGGCGATGTCGCAGAGGCTGCCCAGGCTCATCGGGTAGGACGAGAGGCTGCCGCCCACGTCGAACCACATCGCCCCGTAGGCGCCGGGCTGCGGAAAATTGGGCGAGTCCACGAAGACGAAGATCAGCCCGCCTACCCCGGCGGCCGAGGCGATCGGAATGGCATGGGCGGAATCGTCGCCCAGCGCGACGGCACCAGAATTCACCCCGGCCGGGAACCGGGCAAGGCCGGTGGCGGGCTCCACGCTCATCGCGGTCTGCCAGCTGGCGCCGTCAGGGCTGACCTTGACGGCGAAATCGTCGCTGCCCGCCAGCCCCATCTCGGCCCGGCCCGACCAGCCCGACTGGAACAGCAGGCTTGCCGTCTCGGCCGGCGCGGCCTTGTTCACCTTGACCTGGTGGCCCGCGCCCTCATGGCTGAACAGCGAGGCCGCGGACGCCACCGAAAGCCGGTTCACCGCATCCCAGCCGGTGCCGATGCCGAGACCCTCCAGGTCGCTATCGGGTGCCACCGGGGCCCAGTCCGCCCCCGTCCAGACCCGCAATTGCGCCTCCGCCTTGCCCCAGGCGCGCCAGCCCTCCTGCGGCGGCACGAACAGCCAGGCCGCCTCCGACCAGACCGCGATCCTGCCGTCCTGCCCCGCCCAGTCGCCGGTGGCGCCCGCGCCCAGCGCATGTGCCTCGCCCTCGGCGGGCAAGGCCGGCGGCACGGTCTGGCCGAAACCCTCCACGCTCAGCTGCACCGAGGCATCCAGCAGCCGCAGCGCCTCATTGTGGGTGACGTGTTTCTGCGCCTGTGCAGGCAGCAGGTAGGGCAGCGCAAGGCGGGGCGTGGCATCGGACATGGGGGCACTCCGGAGGGCATGAAACTGGCCGCAGCTTCCCCGCCGGGCATGAAGGCCGGGCAAAGGCAGCGCGCGGCGGATTAACCAGACCGGAACGAGACGCCACGTTGCCGCAAGGAAACAGGTCGGCCGCAATAGAAGGCGACCAGGGGCGCGGGCCGGATTTTTCCTGCGCGGGCGATAACCTGAAACCTCCAAACAGAGAAAGCCATCCAAAGGACGAAGCCTTGACCAACCGCTCCGGAACCGATGCCGCCGACATCATCACAACCGGCTCCGGCGGGGGCTCGCTCCGCTACTGGGGGCTTGACGGGGACGACCTGTTCTCCGGGATCAACATCTCCTCCGGCAACGTGGATTTCCGGCTCGAGGGCAATATCCTTTTCGATGGCGGCGCGGGCACGGACCGGATGGTCGTGCAGGCGACATCACCTGCACCCAGGGCTACGTCAACCACATCGCGGGCGAGACTGTTCCAGGGCTGCACGCACCGCTGGCAGGTGCTTGAGTTCTCGACCAGCGCCAACACCTACAGCCCGAACGCGCAGGCGGCGCGGCGCGAGATCGAGGAGATCGAGGGCCCCGACGGCGCCGTGACGCCGTGACGCTGGGCGGGCTGGCGTGGCACGCGGAGAACGAGGTGCAATTCCTCGAAGAAAGCCGGAGCTATTACGCCGCTCCCTGGCAGTTCCTGGCCGGGCGCGACTTGGTCACCCTGTCGGGCGGAAACGTCGTCAAACTGCTCAAGCAGTCAGGCGGAACCAACCTGTTCTTAACCATCCTCGACGGCGACGGGAACATCGTTGCCGCGCCCCTGCAATACGGCCCGGTGGACTCCGCCGCCACGATGGGACCGAAGCAGCAGATCGCCGCCCTCGCCGATGGCGGGTTCATGGTGGTCTGGTACGAGAGCAACAATACCTCCGTGGAAAACAGGCTCTATTTCCAGAGCTTCGACGCGGACGGGACGGCGCGCGAGACGCCGCTCGCGATGTTCCAGAATCCCGCGGGCATCGGCAATCAGCTGGTGGATTACTCGATCACAGCGCTGGACGACGGCCGGACCGCGGTGCTCGCCAATTTCAACGCGTCGGACTACCAGCGCGCCTTCGTCGTTGAGGGCGACGGCAGCGCTGCCTCCCTCGTCGGAACCACCGACGACCCGCAGATGCGATTCCACGTGATCGCCGCGGTGGCGAAATCCGACGGCTTCACCAGGCTCACCATCGACGAGGAGGTGGTCGGGCCGAGCCAGAGACAGGATCTGATCGTCGTCACCGACTTCATCGAGAACAGCAGCACGGGCGCCCTGGAACAGCAAGCCTCGCGCATTTTGCTGACCTTGCCGGCCGGCTCGGCGAACGAGGTTCTGGACGTCGTCTACACGCGGCTCGGCAGCGACGATCTTGCCGCCTTCTGGAAATCGGGATCCGACAACAAGCTCTACCTGCTGACCGAGATCGGCGGGATTGCGAGCTCGACCGCCGTGTCCCTGCCTTTCGACAGCACGGGCAATGCCTCCATCTCCAGCGTCTCCGCCAGCGAAGCCGGCGACGGCGGGGCCCGGGTGACAGCGGGGCCTCGGTGATCGTCCAGATGCGCACCGACCTCACCGCACCGGACGCCATGGCCAACCACGACCACGCGTTCCTGGCCAAGGTGGATGCCGCCGGCAACCTGGGCAGTTTCTCTGCGGTCACCGACCATGCGGGCGGACGCTTCGCCGGGCAGAACTCCGTGGTCACGGAAACCGATGACGGCGTGATCGTCTGGTGGCGCGATGGCCGCGACGGCAATGCGTGGGTCTCGTTGCGCGACACCGCGGGCTGCAACGAGGTGGGGGCAGCGCGGCCGGCGAGGTGCTGACCGGCACCGCCGCCGATGACCGGATGAACGGCGAGGGCGGCGACGACACGCTGGTGGCCTCGCGCGGGCTCGACCGCTTCATCGGCGGCGCGGACATCGCCGATTACAGCGGCCCGGGCGCCTTCGTGAGCGTCTCGCCGGCCTCCGGTTTCGCGGGAGGCCGCGCGGGCAGCCACGCCATCGGAGACGTCCTGCGCGGCATCGAGAACCTGCGGGGCTCGGTGCATGACGACATCCTGTCGGCCGACGGCGGCGCGAACCGGCTCGACGGCGGCGCGGGCGCGGACGTCCTGCAAGGCTATGGCGGGGCGGACGTGTTCGCCTTCCGCGCGGGCTTCGGCGCCGACACGGTGGCGGATTTCGAGGACGGGACGGACCCGCTGGCTTTCTCGGGCCACACGGGGCGTGAGCGCGATCGGCGATCTGACGATCACCGCCAATGGCAGCGCATGCGGTGGCAAGCGACGGCGCCGGCAACAGCGTCACCGTCTTGGGTGCCGCCGGCGTGATCGACACGGCAGACCTGCTGTTCTGAGCGGTCCGATCCGGCCCGGCGCTCCGTTCGCTTGAAACGACCGCCGGCCACCGCCCTTGACCGCCCCTTGGCATTGGCCGGGCCGGCGTGTCAGCAGGTCATGCAAGTGGCCGGAAATCGCGGGCGCGGATGCAGGCGAGATGGAGCGGGCAGCGGGAATCGAACCCGCACCAAGAGCTTGGAAGGCTCGTGTGATACCATTTCACCATGCCCGCAGCCAACGTCGATGTATGACAGGCTCGGCGTCGGGTCAAGCCGGAGTGAGGCCCTGTTCGATCGCGGCCCGGGCCGCGGCAAGGCTCTCATCCACCGGGCAATCGGTCGATACGTCGTGCCAGCCCGTGGCCTCCGGCGACCGCGCAAGCTGCGCGTGCAGCACCTCGGCATCGGCATCAGACGCGCCCGGGTCGCGCCGCGAGAGCCGGTTCACCAGGTGTTCGGCCGGCGCGGTCAACCACAATCCGGTGAAGGGCACCCCGGCGGCACGGGCCACCGCCTCGATCCGGGCGCGGTCCTCGGCCCGGTCGTGCACCGCCTCCGCGATCACCGGCATCCCGGCGGCAAGCTGGGCCTCGGCCCGGCTGGCCAACTCGGCGTAGACCCGCGCCGAAACCTCCGTGGAATAGGCTTCCGGCGGGAGTTTCGTGTCCGGGTCCACCCCGTGCAGCGCCTTGCGGATCCGGTCACTCCCGAGAACCCGCGCACCGGGCGGCGCGCCCAGATGCGGCGCAAGCAACCCGGCCAGGGTGGACTTCCCGGTGCCGGACAGCCCTCCCACCGCCACCAGCCGCGCGGCCGGTGGGTCGAGCGCCTGCCGCGCCAGGGCGAAGTAGCTCTGCGCTTCGGCCTCCAGCCCGGCCCGCGCCGCGCTCGCCGTGGCGGCCTGGGTCGCGGTGACATGGGCGCGCACCGCCGCTCGCAACGCAACGAAGAACGGCATCAGGCAAAACCCGTCCGCGGCCTGACCGGTGTCGAGATAGCGGTTGGCCACGCGCGAGGCGGCAGGCGCCATCCCCCGGTGCCACAGGTCCATCACGAGGAAAGCCAGGTCGTAGAGCACGTCCACCACGGCCAGTGTCTCGTTGAACTCCAGGCAGTCGAACAGCCGGGGCCGTCCCTGGTACAGGCAGATGTTGCGCAGGTGCAGGTCTCCGTGACAACGCCGCACCTCCCCCGCGGCCTCGCGCGCGTCGAGCAGCGGCGCATGGCGGGCGAGGGCCTCGCGGAACCGGGCGTCCAGCGCCGCGACGGTGGTCTCGGCGAAGACGCCGCTCTGGCGAAAACCGGCCAGGTTCACATCGAGCACACCGCGGATGTTCTCTGCCCCGCCCGCCACGTGGCGAACCGGCGCGCCGGCATGAAACGCCGCCACCTCGCGCCCGAGCGCGTCGAGCAGAGCCGGTGGCAACGCCCCGCGGGCGGCCATCGCGTCGAACAGCGCGGCCTGGTCGAACCGGACCATTTCCACGACCGCGTCACGCAGCGGTCCCGGCCCGTCGAACTCCGGCCCCTCCGGCCCTTCGGTGATGCGGCGCACCCGCAGGTAGAGTTCCGGCGCGGTGCGCCGGTTCAGCCGCAATTCGGTCTCGCAGGCGGCAAGCCGTTTCTCGGGCGAGGAAAAATCCGCATAGGGCAGCCGAACCGCCCGCTTGAGTTTCAGCGCGCGATCACCGGCGAGGAAGACATGCGAGATATGGGTGTCGATCCGCTCTGCGGCGGCGTCATCGCCTTGGACCGGTTGCCGCGACAAGAAGATGATGACGTCCTGCTGATCGTCTGTCTGCATCCCGGTGCGATCCTCCAGACGCGGCCCGCCCGCGCACGGGGCGTGGCCGGCCGCTGCGCGCCATCAGGTGGCTAGCGCGCCACCATCTCCTCGCGCAGCGCATTGATCTCGTCGCAATCCGCAAGATCCTCGTTGCCCGAGGCCGCCACCAGCGCGTCGAGATCCTTCACCTCGAACAGGTAAGGTGTCTTTATGGTCAGAACCCCGGACTCGGCAAGCGCATGCGCGGCGCGGCTTATCGATTCGGGGCGCGTTCCCAGAAGGCTGGCCATATCCGCCCGGCTGAGCGGTATGCGGATATCGAGCGACGCGCCCAGCTGGCAATAGGATGCCTCGCCGCCATCACGCCGGCGGCACAGCATCAGCAAAAAGCCGGAGAGCCGCTCGGTCACCTTGTGGCCGCTCAGCACCATCATCCATTCGCGCGCCGAGTCGAGCTCGTCGAGGATGTTCAGGATCATCACCCTTTCGAGCTCGGGCCATTCCGAAAGCAGGCTTTCGAACCGGCTGCGGCGGAAGGTGACAACCTCGGCCTCGGTGGCGGCCTCTATCGCGAACCAGGATGCGCCGTCGAAGACCCGGCCGAACATGTCCCCGGACATCAGCAGGCCCACGATATGCTCGCGGCCGTCCTGCAGCGTCTTCTGCATCTTGAGAATGCCCCGGGTGACGCAGCCGACGAAATCCGCTTCCTCGCCATCGGCCACCAGCGTCTGGCCCGGCTCCAGCCTGCGGACCGCGCAGATGGCCGCCAAGTCAGACCGAATGCGATCATCGAGATCGGCGAAGGGCCCGGCATTGGCCACATCGCATCGGGTGGACAGCTTTGCCGCCTCGACGCTCATGCCGCGCGCATCGGGCAGGAGGCCTCTGAACGCAGGATCGCCAACATCGCCAAACACCCCGTAGTGCGCAGACCTGAACGAAAGTTGCCCTCAAACCCTAACACGTTTTTACACTCACTCTATTCCAAATATTCTATGTTTGCGTTTCGTCAATGCCAACCGACGGGAATCAACCGCTTCCTTTGGACAGGCCAACGCCTGTTTGTGCCGAAGGGAGAAGGGATGCCCGACCATGAGATCTGGGCTCTGGTTGCCGATGAAACGCGGGCGCGGGTGCTGCGCGGTCTCGACGAAGGACCGCACGCCCGGCGGGAACTCGTGCATCGGTCCCGCTCGCCTTACCTGCGCGCCACGCTGGCCCGTTGGCATGATCCGGAGGGTCCGTTCCCGGAAAGCCCGCTCGCCGCGGATATGCGCCTTTTCGCATTTTGTCTTTGCGACTGCCTGGAGGCCCATCGCGCAGCGGGCGATTTCGAGAAGCTGGCGCTGTTGGCCACCCGGCGGATACTGGGCCTTCTGGACGAAGAGATGTCGCCAAGGCTCAGGAGGATCGTGGTGCATCGCTCGGCACGAAACCTCGTGCGCTACCCGCACCGCAGCATCGCGGCGCATGTCAGGAACGCGCTGCACTGGAAGGGACTGACAGGACGGGAACACTGAGGCCACGCCCGGCTTGGGGAAGAGCAGGGAACGGAAGGACACGCCACATGCCAGATGCACCGCACAAGACCGCCCTCCCAAGATGCGCGGAATGCGCCTGCAGGGATACCGCGCTTTGCCGATCCATCGGCGCAAGGGAGCGCGGCGCCTCGCTGGCCGCGCCGCGCAACCGGACGCTGGCACCGGGCACCGCGCTGTTCCACGAGGGCGAGGTGCCCGAATCGCTGGGGATCGTGCGGTCGGGATACCTGCGCATCCAGCGAATCACGCCCGAAGGCGATCGCCGCCTGCTGGGCGTCGCCGCGCCCGGAGACCTGGTCGGGGCGCTGCCCGGGCGCACCTCGCGTTTCTCGGTCGAGGCCTGCACCCGAGCAGAACTGTGCCTGTTCGAGCGCCATGGCGCCGAGAAGCTGATGCAGGAGGACGCGGCGTTCCGGCGCCAGATCCTGGACGGCTGGTCGCGCCAGCTGGAACAGCTTCGCGCCTTCACCGTGATCAACGGTGCGCTGTCGGCGCGCGAACGCATCCTCGCATCGCTGCTGCTGTCGCTGCGATTCCTGCCGACCGAACGGCATCCCGAGCGCGGCATCATCCTGCATCTTCCGCTGCCCCGGCGCGACTGGGCGGACCTGTTGAACACCTCGGTGGAATCGATCAGCCGGGCAATGACCGTGCTCGCGCAGGAAGGGCTTGCCTCGGCTTGCGGGCGCGGACGGCTGCACCTGTCCGACCCGGTGCGGCTGTCGGAACTGGCCGGTCTCGACCTGCCCTACACCTCGCTTCCGCGCTGGATCACGGCCGAGCGGGCGGAGGCCGCCGCCCCGTTGCGCGCGGTCAATGCGCCGAGCGGTGCGTCGGACATTATCGAAAGACGATGGGCCGGCGGCTCCCGATCGAACAGGCACAAGGCCTCGCGGCCGGCGCCTGCCGCGAACGGGCCCGCCCTCAGCCACCAGGAAGGCGGGCAAGGGCGACGGGCCATCGACGCATTCGCCGCGGACCGGGGCTGACCGGTGCGTGTCCTCCGAGACCAGCGGAGGGGCGGGAGGAGGAGTCGGGTCTGGCCCGATGCCGGGACCCCGCGTCCGCGGCGGGTGCGGCCGATGACGAACAGGTTTCGCGAGATCGCGGCACCGCCGGTGACACGTCTGCCCCGAAGGTCGGGGCCAAGGCGCAAGGGTGATGGAGGTTCCCGTCCTGTCCTTCCTCTCCAGCCCTGAAACCGGATCCGGCCGCGACCGGCCCGCAGTCCCTGACGGGCCGGCTCTGGCCGCGGTCGCCGCTACGGTGGCGGCCGCGGCATCTTCCCGCCAACGCCATATTTCTGCCGCATTCCTTGCTTAACGACTTCTTATCTATCCGCCGGGTGGGGACGCGACGGAATCATAGGAGCTTTGCGATGCTGCGCGTGAAGACACTTGTAACTGCGGCCGCCCTGGCCCTCGCCGCCCCGGCCGCAATAGCGGCGGAACACACCATCATGCTGATGGGCGACGCCTATTTCCCCGAGGTGACCTATGTCGACCAGGGGGACAATATCCGCTTCGTGAACGTCACCGAGACCCCGCAATCGGCCACCGCCACCGATGGCAGCTGGTCCAGCGGAGTCCTGAGCGCCAATGAGAGTTTCGTGCTCCAGCTCGACGGGGACACGGTGCTGACCTTCGCCAGCGACAACAACGCCTCGATGGCCGGCGCAATCAGTTACGAGCCTGCTCCGCTGGTGTCTTCCGGCGACTGATCCGCGCGCCTATCCGACCGGTTCGACCAACCGCGGCCCCGTGGCCCGGTTGGAATTGACCTCGCGGCCGACGCGGTGACTGGCAAGGGCACTGCCGGGCCCGGGCCGCATCACCGCCGCCGCGCCGTGGCCCGCCTCGCCCAGCCAAAGCGCCCAGTCGGGCTGTGCCACCACCACCGGCATCCGGTGGTGGATATGCGCGATAGCGGGGCTCGCGGCGCAGGTCACGATGGCGCAACTGCGGATCGGCCCGTCCGGCCCCTCCCAATCCTGCCAGATGCCCGCGAAGGCGAACAGTGCTTCCTGCGCCGGATGGATATACCAGGGCCAGCGCGCGCCCTCGTCGTCCTTCGTCCATTCGTAGAAGCCCGAGGCCGGCACGAGGCAGCGTCCTTCCCGTGCCGCCCGGGCGAAAGCCGGTTTGTTCGCGATCGTCTCGGCCCGCGCGTTGATGAGCAGCGGCCCGTCGGTCACGCTCTTGTACCAATGCGGCAGGAAGCCCCAACGCATCGCGCCCAGCCGGCGCCCGCCCTCCCCGCTCCAGACCGCATGCACGCGGTTCGTGGGGCAGATGTTGTAATTCGGCAGCGGCGGCAGGTCGTTGGCGGGGCGCGCCGCGAAAAGCTGCGCCATCGCATCGTCGGGCAGGGTCAGGGCGAACCGTCCGCACATGGCGCAAAGCGTAGCGCCGGGCGCGCCCGGACGCCAGTGTTGCAAGGTCCTCGCGACGTCGCTAACAGGTTTGCATTGCAACAGGGAGCCTACATGGCAGGCAATCCGCAGATCGAAGCGCAAAAGATCGCCGGCCTTCTGCAGGCGGGCAAATTACGCCAGGCTTTCAAGGCGGCCCGCGTTGCGATGAAGCGCTGGCCGCGGGAGGCGTTCTTCGCAAATCTGGCGGGTCTCGCACTGGTACATGACGGAGACAGCAAAGGCGCTACCACCTATTTCCGAAAGGCGATGGAGTTGAACCCGGCCTTCCCTGAGGCCGCGCAAAACCTGATTCAGGCGCTGGTCTCGCTCGACAAGACTCAGGCCGCACAAAAGATCCTCGACAAGCTGTTGAAGCAACGGCCCCGCGATCCTGAACTGTGGTATCAGCAAGCCCTTTGCCGCATGCGCGAGGGGTCCGCCGACCAGTGCGAGGCAGATGCCGGCCACGCTCTGACCTTCGCCCCGGGCATGGTAAAAGCTTGGCTTCTGAGAGGCGTAATCCGAATGGAGCTTGGGGATTTCGCGGGAGCTCTCTCGGATTACCGCGAAGCGGAAAAACTCGAAGCTAAGAACCCCGAGGTCGCGATGCGTCTCTCCCAGGCGCTGGCCGCTTTGCGGCACGATGAACAAGCTCTGGAGATGATCGAACGCGCCGTTGCGCTGGCCCCGACCGATGCCGAAGTGCTACTGCGTCAAGCGACGCTGTTGAACGAAGCGGCTCGGGTGGACGATGCAAAGGACGTGCTTCGGCGGCTACTGTCGCTGGTGCCGCACTCTGCAGAAGGTCTTTACGATCTAGCTCGCCTGCAATCCGCCGAAGAAAACCTCGAAATGCTGCCGCAGATTGAAAAAGCCCTCCGCAAGACGCAGGACGATTCTGCCCGCGTTCTGCTGGAGTTCGCTGCCGCACGGGCTCATGGCCAGCAAGGTGACCTCGATGCAGAAACGCGTCACCTTGTTGCCGCTAACGCGGCGGATGCCCGGCTTCGCCCGCACGACTTCGCGGCAGCGGATGAGCATTGCCAACGCATCCTTGGTCACTTCCCCGAGGACGGTCCGCTCCCCAAGCGCCTGACAGTGGCGCCGGAAGGGGCACCGGCGCCCATCTTCGTTCTCGGAATGATGCGCTCGGGGACCACGCTGACAGAGCAAATGATCTCGGCCCATCCAGCCGTCTTTGGAGCAGGCGAACTCGCCACCGCCGCGCGGCTGCTTATGCCACAGGTGAAAGGTATTGCGGGCTTCCACCCCGAGGAGGTGGAGGCCTTCGCGTCCAGCTACCGCTCCGCCGTGCCCGAAATACCCCACGGCATGCGCGCTTTCGTCGACAAGATGCCCGCCAACTACCGATTGATCGGCTATCTCGCCACCACGCTGCCCGAAGCCCGCTTCGTCCATCTGCAGCGCGATCCGCGCGACGTGGCTCTGTCGATATGGCGGACGCATTTTCCCGCGGCAGCGATGCCCTTCACCGCCGATCTGCAGGCGATCGCGCAAATGGCCAACCTGTACCGCCGTTACATGACACGGTGGAGCACGCTGTTTCCCGAGCGCATCCTCAACGTGCCCTATGCGGAACTCGTCCGGGACATCGAAGGTTGGAGCCATCGCATCGCTGATCACTGTGGCCTCGACTGGGTTCCGGACATGGCAACGCCCGAGAAAAACACGGCGGCGGTGCGCACCGCCAGCGTCAACCAGGTGCGCGAAGGGGTGCATACCCGGTCGCTGGGCAGCTGGCGGCGTTACGAGGCGATGCTGCGCCCCTTCACCGAGGCGCTGGACCCGGCGCTGTGGCCCGATCTCGACCGCGAGACCTGAGACGAACGCCTGTCGCGCCCTCGCGGGCGCTTCGCGCAATGCGGCCCGCAGGGACCGAAGAGCGCCGCCCCGGCGCGCAGCCGGGGCGGCGCCGCGCTCACTTGCGGGTGATCCGGTCGTCGGTGAACACCGTGTAGGCGCCGTTGGCCGCGAGGTAGTCAGCCACCACCAGTTCCAGCCCCGGGCCGTAATCGTAGGCGTTCATCGCCTCGGCCGCGAACATCCGGTAGCCGTCGCCGCCCCGGCGCATGTAGTCGTTGGTCACGATCCCGTAGACGGCCTCGGGATCGAGCGGCTGCCATGCGCCGTCCATCATCACACGCACGTCGGAGACCCGCGCGCCGGGCGCGGCGGCCGGATCGAAGGCATAGGTCAGCCCCGCCACCTGCGCAAAGCGGCCCGCGCCCTCCTCCACCTGGCTCACGCCGTTCTCCAGCGCCGCAAGCACCGTCGAACCCTTCGCCTGGAAGGTGGCCAGCGTGTTCTGGAACGGCAGCACCGTCAGCACCTCGCCCATGGTCACCGGCCCCGTGTCTATCGAGGCGCGCAGCCCGCCGCCGTTCTGGATCGCGATCTGGATGCCCTGCCCGCGCACCCGGTCCAGCATCGCCTCGGCCACCAGCACGCCCATCTCGCAGACCATCGCGCGGCAGGTCTCGCGCGTCCCGTCGATGGGCGCACCGCTCTCGGCCACGACTTCGGCCTTCATCCTTTCCACCGGGGCGGCCAGCTCGGCGATACGTGCCTTGATCTCCTCGTCCTGGGCCACGGAGGCATCCAGCACATGCGTGTCGCCCGTGGCCGAGACCACGTTGCCCGCATCGTCGAAGGTCAGCGTCAGGTGGCCGACATACTTCGAATAGGCATAGGCCTGCACGATCGGAACATCGCCCACCATCACCGGGTAGGGCTCCGCCCCGTCCACGCTGTTCGACATGAGGGTGTGCGAATGCCCACCCACGATCACGTCGATCCCCTCGACCGCGGCGGCGATCTCGCGGTCCTTGGCAAGGCCCACATGGGTCAGCGCCACGATCTTGTCCACGCCCTCGGCCTGCAGGGCCTCGACATCGGCGCGCAGGCTCTCGATCTCGTCCTGGAAGATCACCGCGGCGCCGGGGCTCGACGTCTCCGCGGTGTCGGTGGCCAGCGCCGAGACGATCCCGATCCGCTGCCCGCCACGCTCGACGATCGCGTAATCCTGCACCCTGCCCTTCAGCAGGTCCGAGCGCGACAGGTCGAGGTTGCCAGAAATCACCGGAAACCCGACCCCCTCCAGCAGGGTGACGAGGCCCTCGGGCCCGTCGTCGAATTCGTGGTTGCCCAGCGCCATCGCGTCGAAACCGATCCGCGCCATCATCTCGGCGGCCACACGGCCCTTGTAGGTCGTGTAGATCAGCGAGCCCTGATACTGGTCGCCCGCATCGAGCACCAACAGGTTCTGGCCCTCCAGCGCGACGCGCAGATCGGCGATCTTCGCGGCCAGCCGGGCCACGCCGCCGAAACATTCGCCGGCGGCGTCGTCCTCGGTCGAACAGGTGCTGTCGAACCGGCTGATCGGCTCGATCCGGCTGTGCAGGTCGTTGATATGGACGATATGCAGCGTGTAATCGGCCGCAGCCATGCCCGCGCTCAGGCCCAGCACGGCGGCGCTGGCAAGGAAAGTGCGATACATTTCGGATCCTCTGTGTCGGGTCGTCGGGCCGCACGCCGCGGGAATCGACACCGGCGCGCCCTCGCCCCAAGGAGAGCGGCATTCCCCCGCCGCTTGCAAGGATTCTCCGATCCGGCTTGACCCGTCCGGTCCCGCGCGGCATGGCTCTGCCATGTTGATATACAAGATACTCCGCGCCGGCGAATGGGCCGAGCTGAAAGCGGCGGGCCAGAGCGCGGGCGCTCCCGTGGACCTGGCCGACGGCTTCGTGCATTTCTCCACCGCCGAACAGGTCCGCGAGACCGCCGCGAAGCATTTCGCCGGCGAGGACGGGCTGGTGCTGCTCGCGCTGCGGGCCGACACGCTCGGCCCCGCTCTGAAATGGGAGCCTTCGCGCGGCGGCGCGCTGTTTCCCCATCTTTACGGGCCGCTGCGGCTGGCCGACATGGCCTGGCACGCGCCCCTGCCCCTGCGGGATGGCGCGCATGTCTTTCCCGAGGCGCTGGAATGAGGCTCGTGGAACGGGCCGGGCTGGCCCTGTTGCGGCGGGTGGACCCGGAAACCGCCCATGGGCTCGCATTGCAGGCCCTGCGGGCGGGCGTCGCGCCCTCGCCGGGCCTTGTCACCTCGCCCAGACTGCGCTGCGAGGTGGCGGGCCTGCGGCTCACCAACCCGGTGGGGCTTGCGGCCGGGTTCGACAAGAACGCGGTGGCCCTGTCGGGGTTGGCCCGCGCGGGGTTCGGCTTTGTCGAAGTGGGCGCGGTGACGCCGCGCCCGCAGCCGGGAAACCCGCGCCCGCGGCTGTTCCGCCTGCCCGAGGACGGCGCGGTGATCAACCGTTTCGGCTTCAACAACGAGGGCATGGAGGCCGTTAGCGCGCGGCTGGCCCGGCGTCCGCCCGACATGGTGATCGGCCTCAACCTGGGCGCCAACAAGGACAGCGCCGACCGCGCGGGAGATTTCGCCCGTGTGCTGGCGCATTGCGGACGCTGGATCGATTTCGCCACGGTCAATGTCAGCTCGCCCAACACCGAGAAGCTGCGCGAGTTGCAAGGCCGCGCAGCGCTTTCGGCGCTCCTGGCCGGGGTGCTGGACGTGCGCGACGGGCTGGCCCGCCCCCTGCCCGTCTTCCTGAAGATCGCGCCGGACCTCGCCGAGGCGGAACTGGCCGACGTGGCCGAGGTGGCGCTGG
>Ga0208112_100838_pt1 | contig 16347 bp, 13 predicted proteins | sample HotLakConsoUCCLE_FD_184736 | JGI IMG/M metagenome (GOLD analysis project Ga0208112, IMG submission 184736) | Hypersaline microbial mat communities from Hot Lake, Washington, USA - Hot Lake Consortium UCC-LE (SPAdes) (version 2) ... | reverse complement strand
TGGATCGAGGCGACGGTGCGCATCGGTTCGCCGTTGGCGCGCGGCGCGGCGGGGCGGCTTGCGGCCGGGCGCGGCGCCTGTGCCGCGGGCCGTGTCTGCCGGGCTTGTGCCGCGGGCCGCGCCGGGGCGCTGGCGGCCGGGCGGGCGGCGGGTTCCGCGCTGGCGGCCGGGCGGGCGGCGGGTTCCGGGCGGGCGGCGGGTTCCGCGCGGGCGGTCTGCTGCGGCGCCGGTGGGGCGATCTCTGGCGGCGCCTCTGCGGTCTGGCGCGGCGCCGGCGACCCGGCCTGTCCCGCAGCTTGGGCCACCGATGGCGTGAAGCCGCACAGGTGCTTGCGGTCGCGGTTGACCCGCGGCACCCAGGTGGTGTTGCCGTCGACGCCGGCACGCACGTAGATGCAGCCGCGGCTGTCCACATACTGGTTCGCGGCGTATGACGCCGGCGGCATTTCCGCCGGAGTGCCCGCCACCTGAAGCGGCTGGGCGCTGGCCGTGGATGTCAGGAGAAGCGCTGACGCGGCCAGCGCGCCCAGCGAGAACCTAGTGAAAAACGTCATGTCTGCCCCCACAGATGTGGCAGCAGGATGCAACAACAGATAGCGTCTGTAAAGCGGCGCAATCGCTCATTTTGTTCCGAACATGCGGTCTCCGGCATCGCCAAGGCCGGGCACGATGTAGCCTTTCTCGTTCAGCCGCTCGTCCAGCGCCGCCGTCACCACCGGCACGTCCGGATGGGCCTGCCGCATCCGCTCCACCCCTTCGGGCGCGGCCAGCAGGCACAGGAAGCGGATATTCGTCGCGCCCGCCTGTTTCAGCAGATCGACCGCCGCGGCCGAGGAATTGCCGGTGGCCAGCATCGGATCGACGCAGATCACCAGCCGGTCCTCCAGCCCCTCGGGCACCTTGAAATAATATTGCACCGGCTCCAGCGTCGCCTCGTCGCGGTAAAGGCCCACGAAGCCCACGCGCGCCGAGGGGATCAGCTCCAGCACGCCGTCCAGCAGGCCGTTGCCCGCCCGAAGGATCGAGATCAGCGCCAGCTTCTTGCCCGCCAGCACCGGGGCCTCCATCTCGCACAGCGGGGTCTCGACCACCCGCGTGGTAAGCGGCAGCTCGCGGGTGATCTCGTAGGCCAGAAGCTGGCTGATCTCGCGCAGCAATCGCCGGAACTCGCCGGTGGAGGTGTTCTTGTCCCGCATGTGGCTCAGCTTGTGCTGCACCAGCGGGTGGCGGACGATGGTCAGGTGCTCGGTCATTGGCTCTCCAGTCGCTTCATCAGTTCGGCGCGGGTCGCATCGGTGCAGAAGGCGGCCTCGGCCGCGGTGCGGTTGAGGGCGGCGAACTCGGCCTCCTCCCAGCCGAACGCATCGTGGAGCAACCGGTATTCCCGCGTCATGTCCGTATGGAAGAATGGCGGATCGTCGGTGGAGACGCTCACCCGCACGCCCGCGTCGCGCAGCCGCGCGATCGGGTGGGCGCGGGCCGAGGGGTAGAGGCCCAGCGCCAGGTTGGAACCGGGACAGACCTCCAGCACGGTGCCGCGCTCCGCCAGCTCTTCCACCAGCGCCGGGTCCTCGATGGCGCGCACCCCGTGGCCGATGCGCTCCACCCCGAGGTCGTGCAGCGCCGCGCGCACGCTTTCCGGGCCGGCCCATTCGCCCGCATGGGTGGTCAGCCGCAGCCCCGCCTCGCGGGCGCAATCGAAGCTCCAGGCGAAATCTCCCTGCTTGCCCACCGCCTCGTTGCCGCCCATGCCGAAACCCACCAGCCACTCGCCCGCCGTCTCGGCGGCACAAAGCGCCGCGCGGCGCGCCAGGTCGGGGCCGAAATGGCGGATGCAGGTGACGATGCCGCGCAGCGCGATGCCGTGGCGCGCCTCGGCCTGCTCCGCCGCCTCGCGGATCGCGGCCAGGTAGTCGCGCCAGGCCGCCACCTCGCCGCCGCCGCAGAAATCAGGGGACAGGAAGGTTTCGGAATAGATCACCCCGTGCCGGGCGCTTTCCTCCAGCACCGCCAGCGTCAGGCGGTGGTAGTCCTCGGGCGTGGTCAGCACCGAGGTGGCCGCCTCGTAGACCTGCAGGAAATGCGGGAAGTCCCGCCAGGCATAGCCGCCGCCCTCGGCGAAGATGCCCGAGATGTCGGTCTTCTTTTCGCGCGCCAGCCCGCGGATGAAGGATGCGGGCGCCGCCCCTTCGAGATGCAGGTGAAGCTCGACCTTGGGCAGCGTGTTCAGGTTCAAAGGAAACTCCTTCCCGGTCCTTGCGCGGGCACGCCCAGATGCGCGGCGACCGAGGCCGCCACATCGGCGAAGGCCACATGCCCGATGGCGCGCGGGCCCATTCCCGCGCCCAGCACCGGGACCCGCTCGCGCGTGTGGTCCGTGCCCGTCCAGGTGGGGTCATTGCCATGATCGGCAGTCAGGAGGAAGAGGTCTCCGGGCCGCAGCCGGGGCAAAAGCCCGCCCAGCGCCGCATCGAACCATTCCAGCGCGCGCGCATAGCCCGACACGTCGCGCCGGTGGCCGTAGAGGCTGTCGAACTCAACGAGATTGGCGAAGGTCAGGCTGCCCTGCTCCGCCGTGTCGATCAGCTCCGAAAGGTGCTCCATCAGCGCCGAATCCGTTCCCTTGCGCAGGTCGTCGATGCCGGCCATTGAGAAGATGTCGCCGATCTTGCCAACCGCATGCACCTGGCGGCCCGCCTCCTGCACCCAGTTGGTCAGCACCGGCCCGGGAGGCGGCTGGGCATAGTCGCGCCGGTTTGCGGTGCGCGTGAAGCCCGCGCCGGGCGTGCCGAGAAAGGGCCGCGCGATCACCCGGCCCACCTTCATGGCGTGCAGCCGGGGCGCGATGGCCTCGCACAGATCGAGCAGCCGATCCAGCCCGAACGCCTCTTCATGCGCCGCCACCTGGAACACGCTGTCGGCGGAGGTGTAGCAGATCGGCCAGCCCGTGCGCAGATGCTCGGCTCCCAGCGATTTCAGGATCTCGGTGCCCGAGGCGTGGCAATTGCCCAGGATGCCCTCGGTTCCGGCCGCGTCGCAGACCGCGCGCACCAGGTCGTCGGGAAAGGCAGGGCGCGTGTCGGGGAAGTGGTGCCAGGCGAAGGGCACCGGCAGCCCCGCCAGTTCCCAGTGGCCCGAAGGCGTGTCCTTGCCCCGGCTCTGCTCGGTCGCCGCGCCCCACAGGCCGCGCGGCTTGGCCCCCAGCCCCGGCGCCTCGGCGCCGCTGGCCAGCGCCAGCGCGGCACCGAGGCCCAGCGCGTCGAGATGGGGCAGCCTCATCGGGCCTGAACGGCCCTCTTCGGCCTCTCCCCGCGCACAGGCCTGCGCGATATGGGCCAGCGTGTTGGCCCCGGTATCGGGCCGGGCGCCGTTGAAGAAGGCGCCCGCATCCGGCGCACCGCCGATGCCCACGCTGTCCATCACCACGAGGAAGGCGCGGGTCACGGCCCGATCCTTTCATGCACCAGCGGCGGGAGGTCGGGCGGGGTGTCCGACAGCACGATCGCCGCGCGCACGGCGCGCGCCGCCGCCTCGGCCTGGCTTTCGCGGGCGGCGTGGATGCGTGCCAGCGGCTGGCCCTTCGTCACATGCTTGCCGCGCCGCACCACGTCCGACAGGCCCACCGCCGGATCGACCCGGTCGCTCTCCACCTGCCGCCCGCCGCCCAGCGCCACCACCGCAAGGCCCAGCGCCTCACCGTCGATGGCCGCGACATGGCCCGCGGTCTCGGCCGTCACCTCGCGGATCACCGGGGCCTCGGGCAGGAAGCGCGCCCATTCCTCGATAAAGCGCACCGGACCGCCCTGCGCCGCCACCATCCAGCCGAAGCGTTCCGCCGCCGCCCCGCTGTCGAGCGCCTCGGCGATCCGCGCGGCCCCCTCGGCCGCATCCGCCGCCTGCCCCGCCCCGGCCAGCAACTCGCCGCCCAGCGCGAGGCTAAGCTCGCGCAGCGGGCCGCCGGCCACCCCGGTCAGCACCTCCATCGCCGCGGCCACCTCCAGCGCGTTGCCCAGCGCAGGCGCCAGCGGCTCGCCCATCTCGGTCAGCAGCGCCGAACAGGGACAGCCGGCCGCGTTCGCGGTCTCGACCAGCGCGCGGGCCAGCGCCCGGGCCTCCTCCAGCCCCTTCATGAAGGCGCCCGAGCCGGTCTTGACGTCCAGCACGAGGCCCTCCAGCCCGGCGGCCAGCTTCTTGGACAGGATCGAGGCGGTGATGAGATCGAGGCTCTCCACCGTGGCCGTGACGTCGCGCACCGCGTAAAGCCGCCGGTCCGCCGGCGCGATCCGGCTAGAGGCCGAGACGATGGCGCAGCCGGCCCGGCCCAGGATGTCGCGCAGGCGCGGAGCGTCGGCCTCCACCCTCAAGCCGGGGATCGATTCGAGCTTGTCCAGCGTGCCCCCGGTATGGCCCAGCCCCCGCCCCGAGATCATCGGGACATAGGCGCCGCAGGCCGCCAGCGCGGGCGCCAGCACCAGGCTCACGCAATCGCCCACGCCGCCGGTGGAATGCTTGTCCAGCACCGGGCCGGGCAGGTCCCAGCGCAGCACCTCGCCGCTGTCGCGCATGGCACGGGTCAGCGCGGTCCGGCCCGCATCGCCCAGCCCGCGCAGACAGACCGCCATGGCGAAGGCGCCGGCCTGCGCGTCGCTCACCCGCCCGTCGGCCAGCCCCTGCGCGAACCAGCCCAGCGCCTCGGGGGCAAGCGGCTCGCCCCGGCGCAGGGCGGCAAGCACGGCACGGGCGTCCAAGGCTCAGCTCCGCGCCATCTGCGCCCGATCAAAGGCGCCGGGCAACAGCTCGGCCACGGTCATCACGGTCTCGCGGCCCTCCAGGTTGGCCATGGTCACGCGCACGTCGGGGCGGGCGAATTCGGCGATCCGCTGACGGCACCCGCCGCAGGGGGTGACGGGATCGGGGCTGTCGGCCACCACGTAGACCTCCGCGATGGCGGTCTCTCCCGCGGCCACCATCGCGGCGATGGCGCCGGCCTCGGCGCAGGTGCCCTCGGGATAGGAGACGTTCTCGACATTGCAGCCCACATGCACCCCGCCCGACACGCCCCGCAGCGCCGCCCCTACCGGAAAGCCCGAATAGGGCGCATAGGCCGTCTGCCGCACCTTCACCGCCGCGTCGCGCAGGGACATGACTTGTCCTTTCCCGTTGACCTGGTCCGGGCATTCTTGCGGGCGCGCGTCGTGCGATGCAAGCGGCAGGGCTTCATCAGGCGGGGCCTCGAGCGCCGCGCTTTCCCCGCTTTCCAGCCCCGCGAACATTGTTTAATACTAAACTATACAGGCTGCGCCGCGACACGGGCGGCGCCGCGACGGAGGAGACCCAGATGACCGACAGCACCCGGGAGGCGCTGCGCCAGGCCGCGCTGCACTATCACGAGAACCCCAAGCCCGGGAAGCTGGAGATCCGGGCCACCAAGCCGCTGGCCAATGGCCGCGACCTGGCGCGCGCCTATTCGCCGGGCGTGGCCGAGGCCTGCATGGAAATTGTCGCCGACGAGACGGCGGCAGCCCGCTACACCACGCGCGGCAACCTGGTGGCGGTGGTCACCAACGGAACCGCCGTGCTGGGGCTGGGCAATATCGGCGCGCTCGCGTCCAAACCGGTGATGGAGGGCAAGGCGGTGCTCTTCAAGACCTTCGCCGGGATCGACTGTTTCGACATCGAGCTGAACGAGCCCGACCCCGAGAAGCTGGCCGCGATCGTCTGCGCGCTGGAACCCACCTTCGGCGCGATCAACCTGGAGGACATCAAGGCGCCCGACTGCTTCATCGTGGAACGGATCTGCCGCGAACGGATGAACATCCCCGTCTTCCACGACGACCAGCACGGCACCGCCATCGTGGTGGGGGCCGCGGCCACCAACGCGCTGCGCGTGGCGGGCAAGCGGTTCGAGGACATCAAGGTGGTCTCGACCGGCGGCGGCGCGGCGGGCATCGCCTGCCTGAACACCCTGCTGAAGCTGGGCGTGCGGCGCGAGAATGTCTGGCTGTGCGACATTCACGGGCTGGTCCACGCGGGCCGCGAGGAGGACATGACCGCGGAAAAGGCGGCCTTTGCGCAGGCCACCGACAAGCGCGGCCTGGACGAGGTGATCGACGGGGCGGACCTGTTCCTGGGCCTGTCCGGGCCCAACGTGCTGAAACCCGAGCAGGTCAAACGGATGGCCACGCGGCCGATCGTCTTCGCGCTGGCCAACCCTATGCCCGAGATCCTGCCCGATGCCGCCCGCGAGGCGGTGCCGGATGCGATCATCGCCACCGGTCGCAGCGATTTTCCCAACCAGGTCAACAACGTCCTGTGCTTTCCCTTCATCTTCCGGGGCGCGCTGGACGTGGGCGCGACAGAGATCAACGACGCCATGCAGCTGGCCTGCATCGAGGGTATCGCGGAACTGGCCCGCGCCACCACCAGCGCCGAGGCCGCCGCCGCCTACCAGGGCGAACAGCTGACCTTCGGGGCGGATTACCTGATCCCCAAGCCCTTCGATCCGCGCCTGTCCGGCGTGGTCTCCACCGCGGTGGCGCGCGCGGCGATGGAGTCGGGCGTGGCGACGCGGCCGCTGGAGGACCTCGACGCCTACAAGGCGCGGCTGGATGCCTCGGTCTATCGTTCGGCGCTGCTGATGCGCCCGGTCTTCGAGGCCGCCGCCACCGCCCGGCGCCGCATCGTCTTTGCCGAGGGCGAGGACGAGCGCGTGCTGCGCGCGGCCCAGGCGATCCTGGAGGAGACCACCGAGACGCCGATCCTGATCGGCCGGCCAGAAGTGATCGAGCGGCGCTGCGAGCGGATCGGCCTGAACATCCGGCCCACCCGCGATTTCGAGATCGTGAACCCGGAAAACGACCCCCGTTACCGCGACTACTGGGGCAGCTACCACGAGATCATGGGCCGGCGCGGCGTGACGCCGGACCTCGCCCGCGCGATCATGCGCACCAACTCCACCGCCATCGGCGCGGTTATGGTGCATCGCGGCGAGGCGGATTCGCTGATCTGCGGCACCTTCGGGGAATATCGCTGGCATCTGAACTACATCACGCAGGTGCTGGGGAACGGCGATCTGCGCCCGCACGGGGCGCTGTCGCTGATGATCCTGGAAGACGGCCCGCTGTTCATCGCGGATACGCATGTGCATGTGGAGCCGACGCCGGAACAGCTGGCCGAGGTGGTCACCGGGGCGGCCCGCCATGTGCGCCGCTTCGGAATCGAGCCCAACGTGGCGCTGTGCGCGCAATCGCAATTCGGCTCCATGCCCGAGGGCACCGGCGCCCGGCTGCGCGCCGCCCTCGATATCCTGGACGCAAGGCAGCCCGGCTTCGCCTATGAGGGCGAGATGAACATCGACGCCGCGCTCGATCCCGAGCTGCGCGCCCGGGTGTTTCCCGGCAACCGCATGGAAGGCGCGGCCAACGTGCTTGTCTTTGCCCATGCGGATGCGGCCTCGGGGGTGCGCAACATCCTCAAGATGCGGGCCAAGGGGCTGGAGGTGGGGCCGATCCTGATGGGGATGGGCAACCGCGCCCATATCGTGACGCCCGCGATCACCGCGCGGGGGCTGTTGAACATGGCCGCGATCGCCGGCACGCCGGTGGCGCATTACGGCTGAGACCGGCCAGGGGCGTCACGGGGTGCAGGCACCCCGCGCGGGGGCGCGCGCCGGTTTCCCGAGGGCGCGCCCGCATCCCCCTGCACCGGACTGCCCGGAAACCGGGCCGCAATGGGCCATTCCGCCGGGACGCGGCCGGGCGGCCGCGCGCTTCACGTCGCGCGGCTGGCCGCGGCGCGGGCGGCGGGGCTATTCGGCCGCGCCGAGTTCGCCGTTGTTGATCTGCTCCTGTTCGATCGACTCGAAGAGCGCCTTGAAATTTCCCTCGCCGAAGCCGTCATCGCCCTTGCGCTGGATGAACTCGAAGAAGATCGGGCCGATCACCGTCTTGGAGAAGATCTGCAGCAGGATCCGCGTCTCGCCGCCATCCACCACGCCCTCGCCGTCGATCAGGATGCCATGGCGTTTCATCCTCTCGATGGGTTCCTCATGGCCCTGCACGCGGGTGCGGCTGAGCTCGTAATAGGCGTCGGGCGGCGCGGGCATGAAGCGGATGCCGCGCTCGGCGATCGCGTCGGTGCTGTCATAGATATCGTATGCGCCCACCGCGATATGCTGGATGCCCTCGCCGTTGTATTTCCTGAGATAGGCCACGATCTGACCCTCCTCGCCCCGATCCTCGTTGATCGGGATGCGGATCTTGCCGCAGGGCGAGGTGAGCGCGCGGCTGAACAGGCCGCTGAACTTGCCCTCGATGTCGAAGAAGCGGATCTCGCGAAAGTTGAACAGCTCGCCGTAGAAGCGGAACCAGGTGTCCATGTTGCCCTTGAACACGTTGTGGGTGAGGTGGTCGAGATAGTGGAAGCCCACGCCGCGCGGCTTGGATTGCGCCAGCCACTCGAATTCCTCGTTGTAGGGCGAGGTGTCGTGGTAGCGGTCGATGAAGTAGATCAGCGACCCGCCGATCCCCTTGATCGCGGGCACGTCCAGGGTGCGGTCGGAGGCGTCGTAGGGTTCGGCCCCCTGCGCCACCGCGTGCGCGTAGGCGTGGCCCGCATCCACCACGCGCCAGCCCATCGCGGGCGCGCAGGGGCCATGGTCCTCGACGAAGCAGGACGCGAAGCTGCCGGGCTCGGCGTTCAGGATGTAGGTGATGTCGCCCTGCTGCCAGAGTTCCACCGCTTTCGCGCGATGGCGGGCCACCTTCTCGTAGCCCATGCGCGCGAAGAGGAGGCGCAGCTCCTCCGGGTCCGGGTGGGCGAACTCGACGAATTCGAACCCGTCCGTGCCGGCGGGGTTGGCGGCGCTGATCGTGGCTTGCGGGGCGTCATGCGGGAATGGTCCCATCGCGCGTTCCTTTCATCGTGAAGTCCGTTCGCAGACCGGAGTTTACGCGAGCCGCCGCCGGGTGTTTGCGCATTCTTGATATGCATCAAGGTTTGATTCGCGCGAAATGCGCATTAACCTCGTCATATGTGCTGGATTGCCGCAAATGCCTGACGAGATCGATCAGCGGCTACTTGCCGCGCTCCAGAAGGATGCGCACCTCACCGCGCAGGAGCTGGGAGAGTTGCTGAACCTGTCGCCCAGCCAGGCGGGGCGGCGCCGGCAGAAGCTGGAATGCGATGGCTTCATCCAGGGCTATTCCGCCCGGCTGGACCCGGAGCGGCTGGGTCTCAAGGTGCAGGCCTTCGTGCAGGTGCAAATGGCCAGCCACGGGCCCGACCAGTCGGCGGGCTTTGCCCGGCTGGTGAACACCCGTCCCGAGATCATCAGCGCCTGGACGCTGACCGGAGAGGCCGACTACCTGCTGCGCGTCTATTGCCCCGACCTGGGCGCGCTGAACCGGCTGATCCACGAAGTGCTGCTGCCCCATCCGGCGGTGGCGCGGGTCCAGAGCCAGATCGTGATGGACCAGTTCAAGCCCGACGCCCCGCTGCCCACCTGAAGGGACCAGAATGGACGCCTTCCTGCTCCAGGCCTCGATCTTCCTCGCCGCCGCCGTGGTCGCGGTGCCCATCGCCGCGCGGCTCGGCTTCGGCTCGGTGCTGGGCTACCTCGCCGCCGGCATCGTGATCGGCCCAGTGCTGGGGCTGGTGGGCGAGGACACCACCGACCTGCAGCATTTCGCCGAGTTCGGCGTGGTGATGATGCTGTTCCTGATCGGGCTCGAGCTGGAGCCCCGCACGCTCTGGGCGATGCGGCAAAAGCTGCTGGGATTGGGCGGCTTGCAGATCGGCATCACCATGGCGCTGGTGACGGCGGCCGCGATGGCGCTGGGCCTGCCGTGGAACCAGGGGCTGGCGCTGGGCATGATCTTCGCGCTGTCCTCCACCGCGATCGTGCTTCAGACCCTGTCGGAGAAGGGGCTGATGCAGACCGGGGGCGGGCGGTCGACCTTCTCGGTGCTGCTGACGCAGGATATCGCCGTGATCCCGATGCTGGCGCTCTTGCCGCTGCTGGCGCTGTCGGCGGCCGGGATCGCGCCCGACGGCTCGATCCAGCGCGACGGGGAGGCCGGGCATGACGCCCATGGCGGCATGTCGCTGGTGGAGGGGCTGCCGGGCTGGGGCGCCACGCTGGTGACGCTGGCCGCGGTGGCGGCGATCATCCTGGCGGGGGTCTACCTGACGCGCCCGATCTTTCGCTTCATCCATGCCGCCCGCCTGCGCGAGATGTATACCGCGCTGGCGCTGCTGATCGTGGTGGGCATCGGCTTTCTGATGATGCTGGTGGGCCTGTCGCCGGCGCTGGGCACGTTCCTCGCCGGTGTCGTGCTGGCCAACTCGGAATTTCGCCACGAGCTCGAATCCGACATCCAGCCCTTCAAGGGTCTGCTGCTGGGGCTGTTCTTCATCACCGTCGGCGCCGGCATCGATTTCGAGGTGCTGTTCGCCAGCCCCGGCATGCTGATCGGCCTGACCCTGGCGCTGATCGCGCTGAAGGGCGCGGTGCTGTTCGGGTTGACCTTCGTCTTCGGGATGCGCGGGCGTGACCGCTGGCTGTTCACGCTGGGGCTGGCGCAGGCGGGGGAATTCGGCTTCGTGCTGACCTCGTTCTCGGTGCAGCAGTCGGTTCTGCCCGCCGAGCTTTCGCAGGAGGTGCTTCTGGTCATCGCGCTGTCGATGCTGGCGACGCCCTTGCTGTTCCTGCTGCATGACTGGCTGGCCACCCGGATGAGCGAGGGAGAGGCGCAGCGCAGCTTCGACGAGATCGACGAGCAGGGCCCCGTCATCATCGCCGGGATCGGACGGTTCGGGCAGATCGTGAACCGGCTGGTGCAGAGTTCGGGCTTCAAGACCGTGGTGCTGGATCACGACATGCGCACGATCGAGCTGATGCGGCGCTTCGGCTTCAAGGGATTTTTCGGCGATCCGACTCGGCCAGAGCTGCTGCACGCGGCGGGGCTGGGACAGGCGCGGGTGCTGGTGGTGGCGCTGGACGATACCGACGCCACCACGCGGCTGGTGGCCTATGCCCGGCGCGAGCGGCCGGACCTGCACATCATCGCGCGCGCGCGGGATCGCACCCATGTGTTCCGCCTCTACAAGGCCGGGGCGGACGACATCGTGCGCGAGATGTTCGACAGCAGCCTGCGCGCCGGGCGCTACGTGCTGGAGAACGTGGGCCTGACAGAGTTCGAGGCGGCGGAGGCGGAAAAGACGTTCTACCGTCACGACCGCGAAGCGGTGCGCGAGTTGGCCACGGTCTGGGATCCGAGCGTGCCGGCCGCCGAGAACGAGGCCTATATCACGCGCGCCCGCGAACTGGACCGCGACCTGGAAATCCAGCTGCTGGCACTGCTCGAATCGAAACAGGACGTGGCCTGACACGAATAGGCCGTGGCCCCGGGGCCACGGCCTTGGTCGACCATCTGTCGGGCGGAGGGCGGCTCAGGCCGCGCGCGACACCAGCACTTCGTCCACCTGCTTGGCGGCGGCAACCTCGTCGCTGCCGGAAACGGCGGCGACCTCGCGGGTCAGACGCTCCAGCGCGGCCTCGTAGAGCTGACGCTCGGAGTAGCTCTGCTCGCGCTGATCGTCGGCGCGGTGCAGATCGCGCACCACCTCGGCGATGGCGATCAGGTCACCGGAATTGATCTTCTGCTCGTATTCCTGGGCGCGGCGCGACCACATGGCGCGCTTCACCCGGGCCTTGCCCTTGAGCGTCGACATCGCCTTGGACACCACGTCGGGCGTGGACAGCGACCGCATTCCGATTTCGGTCGCCTTGTTGGTGGGAACCCGCAGCGTCATCTTGTCCTTTTCGAACGAGATCACGAATAGCTCCAGCTTGATGCCGGCGATTTCCTGCTCCTCGATAGAGACGATCTGCCCCACCCCATGGGCCGGATACACCACGTAATCGTTCGGACGGAATTCGGATTTCCTGGATTTGCTCATGCGGTCCTTCCTCGTATGCCGCCCATGCGTGAGCGACAAGAAAACGGGCGGGGATATGCGCTATTCCCGGTCCCGACTTACAGCGATGTGATACGAGCCTCCGGAAGCAGACATTACCGGCAGGCGCTACACGCGCAACTATTTGTAACGAGAATATAGCAAATATCGGGACGGATTTCCATAGCCACCCTTCCGCACCGCCAAAACACCCCTATTTCACAGGGGTTTAACCGATGCGGCGCCCGCGGCGCGGCAGCTCTGGGTGCACGATGGCAGCGAATCAGGGTCGATTCAACCGCCCTCGCCCGGCGCCTCCGAGAAATACTTGTCGAGCTTGCCGGTCTCGCCGTCGCGGTCGTCGGCCTCGGGCAGCGGATCCTTCTTGGTGATGATGACCGGCCACGCCTCGGAATACTTGCGGTTGAACTCCACCCACTTGTCCATGTCCGGCTCGGTATCCGGGCGGATCGCGTCGGCGGGGCATTCCGGCTCGCAGACACCGCAATCGATGCACTCGTCGGGATGGATCACCAGCATGTTCTCTCCCTCGTAGAAGCAATCCACGGGGCACACCTCGACGCAGTCGGTGTATTTGCAGGCGATGCAGTTGTCGGTGACGACATAGGTCATGGCGCGGTCCGGCTCGTTTCAGTCAGGCAGGAGGTAATCCAGCGGACGGGATCAATCAAGCGCCCCTCTGTCGCGGATGCGATCCATGGCGCGGCGGTCCTTCTTGGTGGGCCGGCCGCCCTCTTCGGGCAGCGGTGTGCCCGGCTCGGCGGGCACGCGCAGCTGCGGCGGGTCGAGATCGTCATAAAGCGTGCGCGCCTCCTCGGCCGGGCCGCGCCGCACACCCAGGGCCACCACCCGGATCACCCGCACCTGGCGCACCTGCACGAAGGTCAGCACGTCGCCGGGGCCGACGCCTTGGGCGGGCTTGGTGACGCGGATGCCGTTCACCCGGCAGTTGCCGGCGGAAACTTCGCGCGCGGCAAGGCTGCGGGTCTTGAAGAACCGCGCCTGCCACAACCACTTGTCGAGCCGGAGCCGTGCCGCGGGCTCGCCCAAGGCTCAGCTCTTGTCCTTCAAGCCCATGAGGGCCGCGGCGAAGGGGTTGTCCGGGTCGATCCGGTCCTTCCTGGAGGGGCCGGAGGAAAACTGGCGCGGTCCGTCCTCGCGGCGGGGCTTGCCGGCTCCGGGCTTGCCGCCCTTCGCCTTGGGCTTGCCGCCCTGCCCCTTGCCCTGGGGCTTGCCCCGCCCGCCCTGCTTCTGCGCATCGCGCGGGGCCTGACGGGCGGCGCGCCCGGCCCAGGTGAAGGTGAAATAGACCTCGGTCTCGGCGACCTCCCCGGCGGGCTGCGGCGCGGAGGGCGCAGGCGCCGCGCCCGCGGTCTCGACGGGTTCGGCCTCGGCCGGGGGGGTCTGCGGAACCTCCGGGGCCGCTTCGGCGACCTGCGCCTCCCGGACAGGGGCCTCCCCGGCGGCCTGCGCGCCCACGGCTGGGGCCTCCGCTTCGGTCGCGGGCGCGCCCTCCCCGGCGGCCTGCGCCTTCGGCGTCGCAGGCTCCTCGGTCGCGGCCCGCGCCTTGGGACGCTCGCCGCGCTCGGCCTTGTAGCCCAGCCCGGCCATCAGCTCGGCGAACTGCTCCAGCGTCATGCCGGTGATCGACAGCATGTCGGGCCTGGCCTCGAAGCCACCGCGGCTGTCCTCGCCGCGCAGCATGTCGGCCAGCCGCTCCAGCATGTCGATGCGGATCGCCCGCTCGCCCGCGTTGCGGTAGCCCGCCATCGTGTCGTAGCCGCGCGGCGCGGAGCGATCCACCGGCACGGTGACCAGCCCCGGCGGCGGCGCCTCGGGGAACGCATCCAGCCCCTGCGACAGCCCCCACAGCACCAGCCGCAACCGGGTGGGCGCGGGTTTCAGCAGCGCGGGCATGAAGACGGTGAACTGTCCGAACCGCACGCCGTGCTTGCGCAGCGCGGCGCGGGCGTCCTGGTCGAGCTCCTTGACCTCGTTGGCCACCTGGCCGCGCGGCAGCACACCCAGCGCCTCGACCATGCGGAAGGCGAAGCCGCGCGCCAGCCCGGTCAGGGCCTCGTCGCGGCTCATGGCGATCAGCGGCTCGAACAGCGCGGCGATCTTGCGGTCGATGAAGTGCTGCAACCGGCGCTCGACCTTCTGGAACACCTCCGGCCCGGCCTCGTCGTCGACGAAGGGCTTCACCCGCGGGCGTAGCGGATCGTCACCGGGCACCAGCCGGCCCACCGCCTGCTCGCCCCACATCAGCCCGCCCTGCTCGGTATAGTCGATCTCGGTATCGGGCGCGTTGTAGAACCGGTCCGCCTTGAGATGGAAATGCGGCGCCAGCGCCTGGAGGCTCGCCGCCGTCAGCGTCTTCGCCTCCTGCCCGGTCGCGCCCTCGTCGCGGCGGAAACGGAACCCCTCGAGACGGCCGACGAATTCGCCCTCGACCGTCACCTCACCCTTGTCGTTCACCTCGGCCAACAGGGCCTCCTTCTGCTTGAGCCGCCGCAACAGCACGGAGGTGCGCCGGTCCACGAAACGCTGCGTCAGGCGCTCGTGGAGCGCATCCGACAGGCGGTCTTCTACCGCGCGAGTCGCCTCGCGCCAATGGCTTTCGTCCGCCACCCAGCCCGATCTCTGCGCGACATAGGTCCATGTGCGTATGAATGCCAACCGTTTCGACAGCGTGTCGATATCCCCCTCGGTCCGGTCGATCCGGTCGACCTGGCGGGCCATCCAGTCGTCGGGCACCCGGCCATGCTGATGCAGGTGGTTATAGATCGCCTCCAGCAGGCTGGCATGTTCGGCATGGCTGATGCCGCGGAAATCCGGCACCCGGCAGACATCCCAAAGCAGCTTGACCGAGGCGAGATCGGAGGCCCGCGCCCGCACCTCGGCCACCTGCGCCAGGCTGCGCAGCGCGCGCAGGTCGTCGGCCTCGCGCGCCTTTGTCAGGACCTGGTCGGAAGGCGCGTCCTCCAGCGCGGCGATCAGCGCGTCGATGCTGGCGAAGTTCAGCGCGCTGTTGCGCCATTGCAGCTTGCGCACCGGGGTGAAGCGGTGATCGCAGATCGCCTGCGCCACCTCGTCCTCCAGCGGCGGGGCCTCGCCGGTGACCCCGAAGGTGCCGTCGCGCATGCCGCGGCCGGCGCGCCCGGCGATCTGCGCCAGTTCGTTGGGTGCCAGCGGGCGGTTGCGGCGGCCGTCGAATTTCGACAGGCCCGAGAAGGCCACATGCTCGATATCGAGGTTGAGCCCCATCCCGATGGCGTCGGTCGCCACCAGGAAATCCACGTCGCCATTCTGGTAGAGCGCGACCTGCGCATTGCGGGTCCGCGGCGAAAGCGCCCCCATGACGACCGCCGCGCCGCCCTTCTGGCGGCGGATCAGCTCTGCAATGGCATACACATTCTCTACCGAAAACCCCACGATCGCGCTGCGCGGACGCATCCGGCTTATCTTTTTCGAACCTGTGTAGGAAAGCTGGCTCATCCGCTCGCGGCGCAAGAACTCTACCCCCGGCACCAGCGCCTGGATCGGTCCGCGCATCGTGTCCGAGCCCAGGAACAGCGTCTCGTGCAGCCCGCGCATCCGCATCAGCCGGTCGGTGAAGACATGCCCGCGCTCGGGATCCGCGCAGAGCTGGATCTCGTCCACCGCGACGAAATCGGCGCCCATGCCCTCGGGCATCGCCTCGACCGTGCAGACCCAGTATTGCGTGCGCGGCGGCACGATCCGCTCCTCGCCGGTGACCAGCGCCACCACCGAGGGGCCGCGCACGGCGACAATCCGGTCATAGACCTCGCGCGCCAGAAGGCGCAGCGGCAGCCCGATCACGCCGGTTCGATACCCGAGCATCCGCTCGATCGCGTAATGCGTCTTGCCCGTGTTGGTGGGCCCCAGGACCGCGACGGTCCTGCCCTGGCGTGCCATGTCTGCCCCCGGTGTCAGAGAGCGTCAGAGGTCGCGGCCCCTGACCTCGCGTTCGAGCCGTTCCATCGCGGACAGCACTTGGGGGTGATGCGGGTGAAGCGCAAGCACCTTTTCATAGGCCCGCCAGGCGAGGTGGGGGCGCTCCAGCCGCTCCATGATCGCGCCGAGACCCTGGATCGCGCCGAAGTGATCGGGGTTGAGCGCCAGCGCCTGTTCGAGATCGGCCAGCGCCAGGCCGAATTCCTCCTGCCGGTAGAAGGCCATGGCGCGTGCGGCCCAGCCCTCGGCGAAGCCGGGCGCGTGATCCGTGAGCGCGGTCAGATGCTCCACCGCCTTGTCCAGATCGCCCGCCTCGATCGCCTCGCGCCCCCGGCGCAGCAGCAGGTCCATGGAGGCCGAGCCGGATTTTGCCCATTCGTTGCGGATACG
>Ga0208112_100824_pt1 | contig 16655 bp, 15 predicted proteins | sample HotLakConsoUCCLE_FD_184736 | JGI IMG/M metagenome (GOLD analysis project Ga0208112, IMG submission 184736) | Hypersaline microbial mat communities from Hot Lake, Washington, USA - Hot Lake Consortium UCC-LE (SPAdes) (version 2) ... | reverse complement strand
GACATGCGCGCAGGAGACATGCGCGCGGCGGAGCCTTCACAGCCCGCAGATGCGGCGGATGGCGGCACCGGCTGGGCCGACCGGCTTTCCGATCTCGCCCCCGCCGGGAGCATTGGCGAGGAAGGCATACGCAGTCCGGATCTGCCCGCCGCGCCTGCCATGGGCGAAACCGCGCCGCCACCGCTCACCCCGCAGGCGCCTGCGGCGAATGACCGTGACGCCCTGATCGGCGGTGTCTCCGCCGTGGAAGACGCACTGTTTTCCACCCCACCGGAGCCGCCGGAACCCGCCACCGATCCGGCCGAGGAGGCGCGCAAGCGCGCGATCCTCCAGGCATTTCGCGAGGACCATCTCGAAATTCACCTGCAGCCCGTGGTCAACCTGCCCCAGCGCAAGACGCGCTTCTACGAGGCGCTGGCCCGTCTGCGCCTCGATGAGCAGACCCTGCTTCAGCCCGACGAATTCCTGCCGGTTCTGAAGGAATCGCAGCTCCTTCCCGAACTCGACGGCAAGGTCGCCGCTCGCGCCGCCGCCGTGGCGCGCCATCTGGTCAATCGCGGCAGCGAGGGTTTCGTCAGTTGCAACCTCGCAGCAGCGAGCGTGCGCACACCCGGATTCCTGCGCGCGCTCGGGCGTATTCTGGAGGCTTATCCCGACATTCTGGGGCGCCTTGCCTTCGAGATCCCGCAGCGGGCCTGGCGTATGCTCGATGCGGAATCGGCTGGCGCGCTGGAGCAGCTGCGCGCCAAGGGTGCGTTCTTCATTCTCGACCGCGCCACCGACATGCGCCTCGACCCGCTGAGCCTCGCCGATCGCGGCGTCGCTTATGCCAAGCTGCCCGCGCGCATGCTGCTCGACCCGCAACCGAGCCACGGGCTCGATTTCGAGACTGCCGATCTCGCCACGGTGCTCAGCCGTGCGGGTATCCGGCTCGTCGCCGACCGGGTCGAGACCGAATCCGACGTGCCCGATCTGATCGATATCGACGTGCCGCTGGCGCAGGGCTACGTCTTCGCGCCGCCGCGCGCGGTGCGCCCCGATATCGTCGCCGGCCTCGCGCGCCGGGCCACACCGCCGCAGAACGCACCGCCTTCACGATCCGGCACGGCGCAGCAGGCCGGAAATGCGGGCGCTGACGGGTCACGCGCTGCGGGCAACACCGCCACGCAGATGTCGATCGGTAACAGGTCGAGCGTGGACAGATCGGCCACAGGCACGGATTCCGCAGGCAAGAATGCTGCAAGCAAGAACGCCACAGGCAAGAATGCCACAGGCAAGAACGCCGCCAATCCGCCCCCCGCTGCGCCGACCGAGCCGCCCGATCCGCCCGAGCCGCGCCTGCCCTATCGTGCCTTCCTGCGGCGTGCGGGCTGAGCGCTTCCCCGGCATGGAGGGTCCCCGCCATTAATGAAAGGACTATGCGCATCCCATGCACATCCTGCTGGTCTATTCTCACCCCTGCGAGGAGAGCTACGGCGCCGCCCTGCGCGATCGGGCGGTCGAGAGCCTGAAACAGGCCGGCCACAGCGTCGACCTTCTCGATCTCTATGCCGAGGGTTTCAACCCCGTGCTCGATGCCGATGAGCGGCGCGGCTATCATACGCCCGGCGAGAACGAGAAACCGATCGCCGATCACCTCGCCCGGCTGCGCAAGGCCGAGGGGCTGATCTTCGTCTATCCCACCTGGTGGTACGGCCCGCCCGCCATGCTGAAGGGCTGGATCGACCGGGTCTTCGTACCCCACGCGACTTTCAGGATGCCGGAGCGCGGCAAGCCGATCGCCCGCGTGATGACGCATATCCGCGTCGTCGGTGCGATCTCGACGCTGGGCTCGCCGCTCTGGTGGTGGTGGCTGATGGGCATGCCGGGCCGGCGCATGCTGCTGACGGGGATCTCGGTGCTCTGCGCGCCGAAAGTCCGCACCTTCTGGCTTGGCCTCCACCGCATGGATTCCACCACCCGCGAAGAGCGCACCCGCTTCCTCGACAAGGTCGGCACCCGCCTCGCCCGTCTGCGGTGAGGGGTGCGGCCATGGTTGCATGTTGATACAACCAAAACTCCTCTTTTCAATGTATAATACGTGTTTTACTGTCGCCACAGAGTCGGCGAAATCCGGCCCCGGGGCCTAGAATCCCCTTCCTGTAGCGGTTGGTGCGACCGAAAAGGCACCTCCTCGACCTTCATGGCCGGGGAGGCGCTGGCGCATGTCCAAGGCTTCGGCCCAAAGGCCAGTGCGGTCGTCCGTAGACGGCTTTCTAGCTCCCCGGTCACCAGAGCGAACCTCTGGTGACCACGAAAACCCGGTTTCAGGATGGTTTCGGGGAGTTCGAGCATGGAAGAGACGACATTCTGGCGGATTCTGTTTGCCACCTATCAATCACTGACGGACTGGATCAAGGCGCTCTGGCTGATCGTGCCACCGGTGTCATCTTCGCCATGACGGCGCTGCTCCCGCGCGCAAAGCGTCCCGTGCCCGAGGTCGCTGGCGAACTCGTCTATACCGTGCAGCGCGACGCATCCGGCCAGTACCGCATCCTGCGCCACACGCCGTCCGCCACCACAGACGACGCCCCGACCTGCCTGCCCCTCGACGACGACCAGCCAATGCTGATCCCGCCAACATGGCAAGGGCGAAGCGGCTGATGCAGCGCGCACTCCCCTCTCCCTCCGTGGAGAGGGGAGTTCTGGCGCGGCCTTCATGAAAGGCGCACTTCACGACGCACGCTCCGCCGGACGGGTTACCAGCCCAGCGCGCAGCCATCCTTGCGGGGATCGGAAGCGCCGGTCAGGGTGCCTGTCTCGTGGTCGATGGCGATCGCCTGGGCACCGCCCAGCGGGGCGTCGAGAACGGTGACGGCGCAGCCGTTCGCCGCCAGATAATCCGCCACGCCCGCATCGATGCCGGTCTCGACCTGCGTCTCGCCCTGATAGGCAAAGGCGCGGGGCGCGTCGATCGCCTCCTGCAGCGGCATGCCCTGCTCGTAGAGCCGCATCATCAAATGCGCGTGACCGCCGGACTGGTACTGCCCGCCCATCACGCCGAAAGGCAGGACCGGCCTGTCGCCCTGCATGACGAGGCCGGGGATGATCGTATGCATCGGGCGCTTGCCGGGTTCGAGCCGATTGGGATGATCGGCCTCAACGCTGAAGCTCGCGCCACGACAATGCAGCATCACGCCGCTTTTCGGCGCCAGCAGAGTCGCGCCGAACGGATGGAAGATGGAATTGATGAAGGAGACGACGAGCCCGTCCGGATCGACGACCGAGAGACAGATCGTATCGGTCTCCCAGGGAGCGGGGCCGAGCCTGCGCCCGGCATGGGCGGCACGCGCGTCGGGTGCCGGGCGCGCCGCCTCGCGGCGCACGAAATCGATCGCCGCCTGCCCGAGGAAATCATCGACCCCCGTCTGCATGAAGGCGGGATCGGTGATGGCACGATCGCGCAGGAAATAGGCTGCACGGGTGGCTTCGAGATAGAGCCGCATGCGCTCGCCCGGATCGGTGCAGCCGGTCCAGACATCCCAGTTCTCGAGCGCTGCGAGGATGAGCAGCGCCGTGGCGCCCTGGCCGTTGGGCGGGCATTCGAGGATGTCGTGACCCTGGTAGCGCCCGGCGATCGGGGCTGCGTAATCGCTCGTCTGTGCGGCGAAATCATCGAGCGCATGAACGCCACCCAGCGCCTTCAGCATGGCGACGATGTCATCGGCGACCTCGCCCTCGTAGAATCCGGCGCGGCCCCTGCGCCCGATCAGCCGCAGCGAGGCCGCGAGCGCGGGTTGGGCATGGCGCGCGCCCAGCGCCGGGGGTGCCCCACCGGGCAGGAAGACCTCCGCCGTGGCGGGGTTGCGCGCCAGGCGCTTCGCATGGGCCTGCCAGTCGAAGGCGACACGCGGGGCGACTGCATAGCCTTCCTCGGCAACTTTGGCGGCGGGTTCGAGCAATTCCGCGAGATCCAGCTTGCCGTAATCTTCATGCAGCCGGCACCAGGCATCCACCGCACCGGGGATGGTCACCGCATGGGGAGAATTATCGGCGATCTCGCCCAGCCCCTGACCGACCAGAGCTTGCCGGTCGCTCGCCGCCGGCGCGCGGCCCGAACCGTTGATGGTCACGGGCTTTGCCCCTGGCTTCGCGATGATGGCGAAGCAATCGCCACCGATTCCCGTCATGGCCGGCTCGACCACACAGAGCATGGCGGTCGCCGCGATCGCCGCATCGACGGCGCTGCCGCCCTTGCGCATCACCTCGACGCCGATCAGCGAGGCCTGTGGATGGGAGGTGGCGATCATCGCCTGTGTGCCATAGACGGCGGAGCGCCCGGGGCGCTGGAAATCACGGTTCATGCGGTCATCGTCTCCCTCGGTGATACGCGCCGGCAACGCCGATCCGCGCATCCTGCATATCGTGCGATCATAATCTCTGATCGATGCGGGCGCGCCCCCTGATCCTGCGCAGAAACGACGAAAGGGATGTGGCGTGGCGCGCGGTCGCAACGGCTGCTCAGCGCGCCATCACGTCCTTTACCGTCTCGACCAGCTGCTTGAGGGTGAATGGCTTGGGAAGGAAGTTGAATTCCTCGCCCTCGGGCAGGTTCTTGCGGAACGCGTCCTCGGCATAGCCGGAGACGAAGATCACCTTCAGCCCCGGATGCTTGCCGCGCAATTCGCGCAGAAGTGTCGGCCCGTCCATTTCCGGCATCACCACGTCGGAGACGACGAGATCGACCGGGACTTCCTGCTCGTCCATGATCTCCAGCGCCTCGAGCCCGGATGCGGCTTCGAGCACGGTATAGCCGCGCGCGGTGAGCGCACGGCCATTGACCGCACGCACCGGATCCTCGTCCTCGACCAGCAGGATCACGCCCTCGCCGGTGAGATCGCGCGCCTCCTCCTTCGCGGCCTGGGGCTGTTCCTCGTCGGCGCCCTCCTCCGGGACATGGCGCGGCAGGAAGACCCGGAAGGAAGTGCCCTGCCCGATCTGCGAATCCGCATAGATGAAACCGCCCGACTGCTTGACGATCCCGAACACCGTCGACAGGCCGAGCCCGGTCCCCTTGCCGATATCCTTGGTGGTGAAGAAGGGTTCGAAGATCTTGTCCATCACGTCGGGCGGGATGCCGGTACCGGTATCGGAAACCTCGACGAGGACGTAATCGGCGCCCGGCATGCCGGTCAGCGCGAGTTCTGCGGCTTCCTGCGCTTCGACATTGGCAGTGCGGATGGTGAGCTTGCCGCCATCGGGCATGGCGTCGCGGGCATTCACCGCCAGATTGACCACGACCTGCTCGAACTGGTTCACATCCGCCTTGATCGGCCACAGATCGCGCCCGTGGCGCAGATCGAGCTCGACCCGCTCACCCAGCAGGCGTTTGAGCAGCATCGACAGATCCGACATGACGTCGCCGAGCTGCAGCACCTCGGGGCGCAGCGTCTGGCGGCGCGAAAAGGCGAGCAGCTGGCGCACCAGGCTCGCGGCCCGGTTGGCATTCTGCTTGATCTGCATGATGTCCTGGAAGGCCGGATCGGTCTGGCGGTGATTGGCCAGGAGCAGATCGGAATAGCCGATGATCGCCTGCAGGACGTTGTTGAAATCATGCGCCACACCACCGGCGAGCTGGCCCACGGCCTGCATCTTCTGGGCCTGCGCGAATTGCCGTTCGAGCTGACGCTGCTCGCTGGTATCGAGCGCATAGAGCAGGACCGCCTCGCCCTCCTCGTTCTCGCCCTCCTCGGCCGGGCTCAGCCAGATCCGCGCCGAGCGGGCGCCATCACCGGCGAGCGAGACCTCGACCGGCGCGACGCCCGAGCGCGCCTCGGCGGCGTCGTGCAGGGCCGCCGACAGCGCCTCGTGGTCCGTCTCGGCGATCTGGGCGAGCAGGTTGGGCCCGTCATCCTCGCCGCGCTGCGCGGGGCCGAACAGCCGCGCGAAGGAGGCATTGGTGCGCAGGATCCGCCCGCCGCGCTGGAGCGTGGCGATGGCGACGGGGGTATTATTGAAGAAACGCGCGAACCGCACTTCCGCCGCGCGCTGCCCCTCGGCGCTGCCCTCCTCGCCGGCGGAGCGGTTGAGCACCAGCGAGCGCGAGGCACCAACCTCGCCGTCCTGCCCGAAGGCGACACGGTGATAGATCCGCACCGGCATGGCCTGCCCGTCACGGCGGCGCATGTCGAGATCGAAGGTCTCGGTGCGCACCTCGCCGGGGGCGCCGGTGATCGTGGTCATGATCGCCACGACATTGGCCGGCAGCACATCCTCGATGCGCAGGCCGCCGGAGCCCACCTCGGCGAGATCATGGCCGAGCCAGGCGGCGAGAGTGGCGTTGATATAGGCGATCGAGCCGTCGATCTCGACCGAAAAGAAGCCCGCCGGCGCGTGATCGAGATAGTCGATCGCGTGCTGCAACTCCTGGAAGACGTTCTCGTGGCGCTCGCGCTCATGGGTCACGTCGGAGACGCTCCACAAGGTGGCCGTGCCGCCGCCAGGACGCGGGAGCGGGCGCACGCGCACCCGGTACCAGCCGAAATCCGCACGGCCGGCGAGGCCGGGCGAGAGGCGGATCTCTTCGGCCAGCGCGCGGTGTTCACGGGCGGCCTGTGCCAGCCGGTAGATCGCCTCGGAGACTTCCGGCGCGCCGACGAACAGACGCTCGACCGGTTTCACATCCGCAGGATCGCGCGCGCCGGCAAAGGCGAGATAGGCCTCGTTGGCATAGACGATGCCACCATTCTCTTCCGTGACGACGAGCCCTTCGCCGGCGCTGTCGGCCATGGCTTTGGTAAGGTCGTTGCGCCCGCTCGCACCCGAGAACTGCAGGGCGCCGATGGCATAGGCGGCGATGAAGAAGACGCCGGCCACGGCGAGCAGGGCGAGAATCGCCATGATGGCCATGCGCGCCTGATCACCGCTGAACAGGTTCAGCCCCAGAAACGCCACCGGCAGGGCGATGGCGAGCAGCACCAACAGCCAGATATTGCCGGATTTCTCCGACCTGTCGATGGTGCTGCGTGCTTTGTCGCCCGTTGGAGCCATTGATTGGAAACCGCCTGTGCTGAACGTCACTTATGCCCGAATACGCCGCAGTCGCAAGACGTATCCGATCACTTCCGCGACCGCCTTGTAATGTTCCACCGGGATTTCGTCCTCGATGTCCACACTGGCATGCAGGGCCCGCGCGAGCGGCGGGTTCTCGACGATGGGAATGGCATTCTCGTTCGCGACCTTGCGGATGCGCAGGGCGAGGTGATCGACGCCCTTGGCAACGCAGATCGGCGCCTGCATGCCCTGTTCGTATTTCAGGGCCACGGCATAGTGGGTGGGGTTGGTGATGATCACCGTGGCATCGGGCACCGAGGCCATCATGCGCCCGCGCAGGCGCGCCATGCGCGTCTGCTTCATCTTGGCCTTGACCTCGGGGTTACCTTCGGTCTGCTTGTATTCGTCCCGCAACTCCTTGCGCGTCATGCGCTGCTTGTTGTACCAGCGCGTGCGCTGATACATCAGATCCGCAACGGCGACGAAGAAGAACAGCACCAGAATGCCGAGCAGCATCTTCATCGCGCCGCTCTGCGCCGCCTGCGGGATCATCCGGGGTTCGACCTGAACCAGCAGGTCGAGAGTATCTCTCTCGCCCCACAGAATGATTCCGGCCAGCACCCCGACGATCAGGATCTTGAGCAGGCCCTTGGCGAAATTCACCAATGCCTCCACGCCGAAGAGGCGCTTGGCGCCGCTGATCAGCGAGATCCGCTCGAGCTTCGGCTGAAGCGGGTCGACGGTCCAGAGCGGACGATGCTGGATGGCGCCGCCTGCCAGCCCGGCGAACATGATGAAGATGAAGGGCAGCGCCAGCACGCCGAGCATGCCGAGCAGCACGTTGCGCGCCACGATGTAGAAACCCGCCCCGTCGGAGGGCACCTGATGCGCATTCATCAGGAAGCCGCGCATCTCGTCCATGAACCCGATGCCCATCGGGCGGGCGAGAATCGCGATGCAGAGCGCGAGCCCGCCCAGAACGAACAGCGTATTGAGTTCCTGGCTCTTGGGCACGTCACCCTTGCGAAAGGCTTCATCCAGTTTTCGCTGGGTTGGCTCTTCCGTACGATCGTCGTTTTCGGCCTGTTCCGACATCTCAATGCCTCACAGACCGGCGATCTCGGCCAGATAATCGCCGATATCCTCGAGAAACACGCCCATCATCACGCCGACCACGGCGAACAGGATCACCATGCCGAGCAGGATCGTCGCCGGCAGACCGAGGAAGAAGACGGGCATCTGCGGCATCAGGCGCGCGAGCACGCCCAACCCGAGATTGAACAGGATCCCGAAGACCAGAAACGGCGCCGAGATCTGGATGGCGAGACGAAAACCGCGCGCAGCCGCCTGCACGCCCAGTGCTGCGGCATCCCCGGCCGACGGCAAGCCGCCCGGTGGCAGGAGATCGTAGGAATTGCGAATCGCAGCAATGGCGAGATGGTGCAGATCCGTCGCAAAGATCAGCGTGATGCCCAGCAGCGAGAGAAAATTGCCGATCGCAGCCTGCTGACCGCCCATGGCGGGATCGACGGCCATGGCGAAGCCGAGACCGATCTGCTGCGCGATGATCGTGCCCGCCGTCTGCAAGGCGCCGATGATCAGCCGTGTCGCCATGCCGAGCATCAGCCCGACGAAGATCTCGCTGATCAGCAGCGTGATCAGCTGCGGCCCGCCCTCGCCGATCGGCAGCGTCGCCTGCGTCGCGGGAAACATGACGAGCGTCAGCAACAATGCGAAGCTCAGCCGCGCCCGCGCCCCCAGAGACTGCTCGCCGATGGCGGGGAGAAGCATCACCAATGTGCCGACCCGCGCGAAGGTGAGCAGGAACGCCACGGCGATCTGGGGAATCAGCAGGTCCATGGGCAATGATGTTAACCATATTCCGCGCGCCGTGCCCCTGATTCGTGCCGTGCCTCACCATCAAAATCGTCGCGCGGGATGCGCGCCTGCCGGTCATCAGCCTCCCGTGGCGATCTGCTCTGCGATCCGGCGCATATAGCCGCCGAGCGCATCACTCATGAAGGGCAGGAAGATCAGCAGCGAGCTGAACACGGCGATGATCTTGGGCACGAAGATCAGGGTCTGCTCCTGGATCTGCGTCAGGGCCTGGACCAGCGAGATGGCGAGACCGACGCCCAGCGCCACCAGCATCACCGGTGCGCCGACACGCAGGAATGTGAAGATGCCGTCACGCGCGATGTCGAGAATGAGCGAGCCTGTCATGGGATTGTTCCGATACCTGTTCATGGCTGCGCAAGCGCCGTCAGACCGGCATGCGCATGATTTCCTCGTAAGCCTGGATCACCCGGTCGCGCACGGCGACGAGTGTCTCGATCGCGGCCTCGCTTTCGGCCACGGCGGTGACGACGTCGACGACATCGGCCTTTCCGGCCGCGACGGCTGCGCCCTGCGCCTCGGCGGCCTGCCCGCTCTCGCGCACGGAGCCGAGGGCGGAGCCGACCATGGCGGAGAAATCGGGCAACTCACCCGTCTGAGCCGTACGCCCGGCGCCGGCGGCGGTGCTGGTCTGGCCGATATTCTGGACGGCGGCATAGGCGCCGGCCGCGAAAGCGTTGGTAGCCATGGGCGGTTACTCCCTCTTGCCGCGCCGTCAGGCGCGCAGGATGTCGATCGTGCGCGTGATCATGCGGCGCGTGGCGGTGACGAGGTTGAGATTGGCCTCGTAACTGCGCTGGGCCTCACGCATGTCCATCTGCTCGATGAGCGAATTGACGTTGGGCAGTTTCACCTCGCCGTTTTCGTCGGCGGCGGGATGGCCGGGGTCGAAACGCGTGCGGAACGCGCCCTGGTCCTCGCGGATGCGCCCGAGTTGCACCGTGTGCGACTGCAATTCGCGGTCGAACCGGTTGGTGAAGCTGGGCACGCGCCGGCGATAGGGATCACCGCCGGGGGTGTTTGCCGTGGAATCCGCATTGGCGAGGTTTTCGGCGATCACGCGCATGCGGCCCGACTGGGCCTTCAGGCCGGATGCGGCGACGGAAATGGTCTTCATGAAGTCCATGGGCGATCACCTTGAAAGAGGTCAGCGTCTGCCTGTCGCGATGCGCAGCATCGAAAGGCTCTTTTCGTAGAGAGAGGCGGCGAGCTGATAATCCGACTGGTTCTGCGCGGATCTCAGCATCTCCTCCTCGAGGTTCACGGCATTGCCGTTCGGGCGCACCTCGAAGCGCGCCGCGTTGCGTTCACTCATGCCGGGGCGCGCCTGGTCCAGGGCGAGATGCCCCGGCGCCGTACGCGCCACCTGGAGATTGCCACCGACGGGACGCCCCCGTGCATCGAGCTGCGGCTCGGCCACGTCGCGCGGCTTGAAGCCGGGCGTATCGGCATTGGCGACGTTTTCCGCGATCACCTTCTGGCGCGTCTGGTGCCAGTGCATGCGCGTCTTCAGCTTCTCGATCAGCGGCAGACCTGCGACGGACACCGGACTTCTCCGTTACTCGAATCGCGTGCGGCCCTCCGGCGGCACTGGGCAAAATTTGCCGTGCGTATGGTTAACGGGGAGTTAAGGAGGGGTTAAGGATGACATGCAAATGCCGCTTTTCCCCCGTTGAAATCCACAGAATGCTTGCGCGCAAATGCATTGAAGGCGATAACGCGTGTGGCCCTATCGATCAGCACGGCCATTCGTCTGCCGTGCGCAAAGAAGAGCGTGCGTCCATCTATGCTCGGTTTTGAAGTCTCACCCGTCGTTCAATACGTCATCGCCTTCGCGATCATCGCGATCCTTCTGGCCCTGTTCGCCATCGTCCTGAAGCGGATCGGCGGCAAGCGTTTCGCCATGGGTGGCGAGCGCGGGCGCGGGCGTCAGCCAAGGCTGGGTATCGTCGATGTCTATGATCTCGACCGCCAGCGCCAGCTCGTGCTGCTGCGCCGTGACAATGTCGAGCATCTCGTCATGCTGGGTGGGCCGAATGATTGCGTGATCGAGAGCAATATCGTGCGCGCGCCCCATGGCCGGGCAATGGCCCCGCCGGCGATGGAGGTTCCGTTCGAGCCTGCGCCGGAACAGGCTATCACCGGCCAGCCGGGCTATCAGCCGGGATTGTCGCAGGGTTCGCCCCCGCAAGCGGCGGCACCGATCGCCGCCGCCGCGATGGTGCAACCCGCCGCTCAGCCGCCGCCTGCCGCCTCGACCGGCGCGCCCCCTGCGCAAGCAGAACCCCCGCCACCCCCGGAATTCGCCCCGCAGCCGCGCCGGAACGCCGGGCCACAGCCGGAGATGGAACCGCCGGCACAGCAAGGCCTCTCGCAGGCGATGGAGCCGGTCGTCGCGCAGCCCGCGCAGAAGCGCGCAGCAGAACCGGGGGCCGAATCCAGGCGCGGCCTGTTCGGCTTCGGGCGACAGGCGCAAACACGACCCGCCGAAAAGCCCGCGCCGCAATTCCCGCCGCGCCCGCGCACCACGCCGGTGGCGCCCGACAATCCCCCGCCTTACCCGCCGCGTCCGCGCACCACGCCGAACCTGCCCGATGCGCCATCCGACAGCGCCGGGGAAGCGCCGTCTCACGCGGCGGTCGGAGGCGGTATGGACGCAACGCGCCTTTCCGGTGCAGGCCTTGCAGCTGCGAGCGCCGATGACGCGTTGACTCGCGCCGGCGGCGAAGCCGTGCCCTCCCCCGCTTCCGCTCCGGAGGCCGCTCCCGCCGCTCCCGCCGCTCGCGAGGATGCGCTGTTTTCCGATATGGCGCGCGAGCTCGAAGCCGCATTCAAGCGCCCGGCCCCGGCTGCGCCCGCAGACGCGCGGAGCGCCCGCGTAACACCATCCCCCGACGCCCCCGTCGACACACGCGGTGATGATGCACCGGCTCCAGAAGCGCCCGTTTTCATCAGCTCCGAGCCGCCCGCCTTCCCGGCGCGCACCGCCCCGCCGGTCGCAGAGGCGCCGCGCCGACAGAGCGAGGATGCTTTCTCCATCGAGCAGGCTTTCGCCGAGGCCGTACCGAGCAGGCGCGAGGCCGCCGGGTCTGCAATTGACAGGTCTCCTGTCGACGACTCTCCTCTTGCCGAGTCCGCTCTTGCCGAGTCTCCTCTTGCCGAGTCCGCTCTTGCCGAGTCTCCTCTTGCCGAGTCCGCTCTTGCCGAATCTTCGTCCACCGGGACCGCGCCTGAGATCACGGCACCCGAAACCGCGCCGGTCACCGGGGACGGCTCAGACGATCATGCCCCCGCCGGAAGCCCGCATGCTCCTGCACCCGGCATGACCCCGGCTCCGACTTCCGGTCCGGCGCATTTTGCCTCCGCCATCGAAGAGAGCCCGCAACCGCAGGCCCCTCCACGCGCGGATGTGCAGACGGATACGCAAGATCCGGACCCGCGCTTCCCGGAAACAGAAGAGCCGGCAGCATCTCCGGCCTTCGCCCAGGCGCAGGCAATCATCGCTGAAGAAGCGCTCGCGGAAGCAGCGGAAGCCGAGGCCGCGCCGGAAGGTGCCGCGCATACGCATGCGCGCTCCGTCGACGATGTCGCGTCGCACGCACAGCCGGGATCCGAAACGGCACCGGAGCCGGAACTCACGGCCGATGCCGACACCACGGAGCCGGCCATCGAGGAAGAGCCAGCCGCCCATCCCGCAACCGGGGCATTCGCGCCGCAGGACACTGTGCGCGCAAAGCGCGATACGACCGTGCAGGATGGCGTCACAGAAGAACCCGCAGCCCAGGCATCTGCAGACGAGGCATCCGCAGACGAGGCGCCCGCAGACGAGGCATCTGCAGACGAGGCACCCGCAGCGGAAGAGGCCAGCACGGCAGATCAGCCACAAGCCGAACCGGCGCCGAAAGAAGAAAAGCCCGGCGGCAAGGTCGATCCGTTCTCGGTAGACGAGATCGAAGCGGAATTCGCCCGTCTGCTCGGACGCAGCACGGACAAGGGTCCCAAAAGCTCTTGATAGCCCGCTTGCGCCCGCTTGCCGCGCTTGCGCTGCCGTGATTCGCGTCGCACCGTCCCGTAACAGGACATGCGGAGCGAATCAGCGGTGCAGGCGGATCACGGGGGCAGGAGCCACACAGGCATGGGTTGCGCGAACGCGCTGCGGCGTGATCGCCGGGAGCGGGCGCGCGCGCGTCTCATGGCGCTGCGCATCCCCGTCGCCTGCCTGGTCGGCACGGGTGCCTTCCTCCTCGCTTTCCCCAGCCTCGCCCAGACCCTGACCCTCGATCTCGGTGAGGAGGGCGGCGTCACCGAGCGGGCGCTGCAACTGATCGCGCTGATCACGGTCCTCGCGCTCGCACCCTCGATCCTGGTGATGGTGACGTCGTTTACCCGGATCGTCGTGGTGCTTTCCCTGCTGCGCTCCGCATTGGGCACGATGACGGCCCCGCCGAACGGTGTCATCATCGGACTCGCGCTGTTCCTCACCGCCTTCGTCATGGCACCGACGCTCCAGGAAGCCTACGAGGAAGGCGTCGCCCCGCTCATCGCCGGTGAAATCAGCCAGGAAGAGGCCTTTACCCGCGGCGTCGCTCCGTTTCGCACCTTCATGCTCGCCCATGTCCGCGAGCGCGATCTCGAACTCTTCATCGACATGTCGGGTCAGACCGATCTCGAGGGCCCCGACGATGTCCAGTTGCACGTGCTGGTCCCGGCCTTCATGATCTCGGAGCTGCGGCGCGCCTTCGAGATCGGCTTCCTGCTCTTCGTGCCCTTCATCATCATCGATCTGGTGGTCGCCTCGATCCTGATGTCGGTGGGCATGATGATGCTGCCGCCGATCACGGTCTCGCTGCCATTCAAGCTGATCTTCTTCGTGCTGGTCGACGGCTGGAACCTCGTCGCGGGATCGCTGGTACGCAGTTACGGCTTGTAGCGCCTCAGATGTCGTCGCGCTTACGCGGCTTGTCGGTTTCATCCGCATTCTCGTCGCGCAGATCATCGTCATCAAGAATGCGCAACGCCGCCCCTTCGAGATCCTCGTACTGGCCCGAGCGCAGCGACCAGAGGAAGGCGATCAGCCCCATCAGGCCGAGGCTGAGTGCGATCGGCAGCAGGTAGATCAGGACATTCATGATGCAGCCTCCGAGGGCGTGACCGCCGGAGCGGGGGTGATCATCGCCGTCGCCTGTGATCTGGCATGCGTGGAAGCCGGAGCAGTACTCGCTCGAGCCCCGCGCCCCGCGCCCCGCGCGCGCATGGCGTTGAGCGTGACAATCACCGAGGAGCCCGACATTGCGACCGCCGCGATCAGCGGGGTGACGTAGCCGAGCACCGCAATCGGCACGGCGATCAGATTGTACACAGTCGAGATCCACAGATTCTGGCGCATGATCATCAGCGCCTTGCGCGACAGGGCGACGGCTTCGGCCACCGGGCGGAGGCGATCGCCGAGGGCGAGGGCATCGGCACAGTTCTGGGCCAGATGCGAGGCGCTGATCGGCGAGATCGAGGCATGGGCAGCCGCCAGCGCCGGAGCGTCATTGAGCCCGTCGCCCACCATCAGCGTGCGCCGCCCCTCACCGGCGAGACGCGCGAGAATGGCGGTCTTGTCGCCGGGCTTGCAGCCGGCATGCCAGTCAGCAATGCCGAGCGCCTCGGCGGCCCGGCGAACCGGCCCTTCGCGATCGCCGGAGACGATCATCACTCCCAGGCCGCGCCGTTTGAGATCGGCGACGACATCGCCGGCATCGGCGCGCAGGACCTGGCGCAGCAGCAGCACCGCCACGCGCGCACCATGGCGCAGGACGATCGGCGTCGCATCGGGCTCGTCACGCAGGGCATCCGTGACGGCATCCTGCGCATCGCAGAAATCCGGGCTGCCCAGTCGCGCCTCGATGCCGTCGACCATGGCGCGCACCCCGCGTCCCGGCTCCTCGACGACATCGTCGAAGGGCGCTCCCGCCACGCCATCGCGCGCCAGTGCCCGGGCCAGGGGATGGTTGGAGCTCTGGCCAAGCCTGCTTGCGAGCGCCACCATCGCGTCATCGAGGGCGCCGCGATTGACGAGCCGCGCTTCGGGCGTGGTGAGCGTGCCGGTCTTGTCGAAGACCACCGTATCGCAGGCGGCGATGCGCTCGACACCGTCACCGGCGGTGAGCAGAACGCCGGAGCGAAACAATGCGCCGGAGACCACGACCTGCACCGCCGGGACGGCGAGCCCCAGCGCACAGGGACAGGTGATGATCAGAACCGCGACCGCCGTGATCACCGCGAAATGCAGATCCGCGCCGACCAGCAGCCAGCCGATCAGCGTCAGCGCAGCGGCGGCATGCACCACGGGCGAATAGAGTTGCGCGGCACGATCGGCGATCTGCACATAGCGCGACTTCGCCATCAGGGCCTGATCGAGCAGCTTGTTCACCTCGGCGACGAGGGAATTCTCCGCCGCCGCGACGGCGCGCAAGGTCAGCGCTCCGGAGAGATTGAGTGTCCCGGAATGCAGCTGTGCGCCCTCCCCCACCGGCTCGCGCGCCGTCTCGCCGGTGACGAGACTGGCATCGACATCCGACAGCCCCGTGACGACCACCCCGTCCACAGGCACCCGGTCCCCTGGACGAATCTGGAGGAGATCGCCGGTCCTGACCGCGAGAACCGGGATTTCAGTCACCCCGCCATCGGCATCGAGCCGCCGCGCCGTCTCGCCGCGCAGGGCGAGCAGATTGCCGGCCACGGCGCGGGTCTTCCTGCGCATGATCTGATCGAGCACCCGCCCGGCGAGCAGGAAGGTGAGCAGCATGGTGGCGGCGTCGAAATAGGCGTGTCTGGCCGAATTCATGGTCTCGATGACCGAGATCCCCACCGCGAGCAGCACGCCCAGCGAAATCGGCACATCCATACCGAGCGAGCGCGCCTTCAGCGAGCGCAGCGCCCCGCGAAAGAAGGGCTGGCCGGAATAGGCCACGGTGGGGATCGCGATCAGCGCCGAGATCCAGTGGAACAGATCGCGCGTCTCGGTATCGATATCGGCCACATTGCCCGACCAGACCGAAACCGAGAGCAGCATGATGTTCATGGTGGCGAATGCCGCCACCCCGAGACGCTTCAACAGATCCGATGTCTGCGCCGCCTCGATCTCCTCCTCACGGCTGCGCGTGAAGGGATAGGCCTTGTAGCCGAGTTTGTGCAGCCGCGTGACGGCAAGCCCGGGATCGACGGGGGCCGTTTCATGGCCATCACCATCCATCGCCGCGTCGAAAACGAGATGAAGACGCTTGTTCGTATAATTCAGCCGTGCATGGGCGATACCGGGTCCCGCGACACCCTGTTCGATCTCCCGGATACAGGCGGCACAGGTAATGCCGTCGATCGCGAGATCAAGCTGCGCGCAACCCTCCCTGTCGCGCGTCACGAATGCCGAATAATCGATCCGTTCGCTCATCCGTTCAGCGTAGCATGACGCGGTTGCGCGAATGGAAGACCTGTTCGTCACCCTCGCTGAAGGTCAGCACCAGATCCCACTGTCCCGCCGGCACGTCCGCGAACCGGGCCTCGTAGACGCCGTACCCGATACGCTCCAGTGTCGCGGGGCGATCAAGATTGCTGTCGGCGGGGCGCGCGAGCACCACCTCCCCGGCCATGTCGGGCAGCATGTTGCCGTCACGATCACGCGTGGTGATCTCGGCATAGGCGCCGCCATCGGCGCGGCGCTCGACGAAAGCCTCGATTTGCCA
>Ga0208112_100823_pt1 | contig 16657 bp, 15 predicted proteins | sample HotLakConsoUCCLE_FD_184736 | JGI IMG/M metagenome (GOLD analysis project Ga0208112, IMG submission 184736) | Hypersaline microbial mat communities from Hot Lake, Washington, USA - Hot Lake Consortium UCC-LE (SPAdes) (version 2) ... | reverse complement strand
GCTTTCTACGTCTCTTCCGCCGCTGATTACCCAGCGACGGAATGGGCTGCCGCGATCCGAGGTCATTGGGGAATCGAAAACCGAAATCACTATGTCCGCGATGTCTCCTGCAACGAGGATCAAAGCCGGATCCGGGATAATCCCGGCATCATGGCGCGCGCCCGAAGCTTCGCCCTCAACATCCTGCGCAAAAACAACACCACAAACGTGGCGCACGCACTCTGGTGCGGCGCTCTCAGCCTCGATCATATCCTCGCTTACAAAGAAATCTGATTAGCGTTGAACAGCCCTGACCTTGCCGATCGCCACCGGGATCGGCAAGGCGCGCAATGTTCTGATCGCCCAGTCTTCGGCGGCATTGGTCGCCGTGGGCGGTCAGTACGGTACATTGTCCGAAATCGCCTTCGGGCTGCATTTCGACAAGCCCGTATTCGGCCTCGGCGACGTGCCGGATCTCGCCGACATCAGAAAGGCCGAAACCGTAGACGAGGTTTGCCGGGGTCTCGCCGCATATCTTCTGCGCCTTCCGGATTTGTCATAAAACTTACACCGTGGGTCGCTAACGCTCCAGTCAACTCCAATGGTGGTCGATGATCGAACTTCGAAACATTGCCCGGCGATTCGGTCCAGTCACGGTGCTGGAAGGCATTTCGCTGTCGGCGGAGCAAGGCACGTTCCTCGCTCTGCTGGGACCGTCAGGCTGTGGAAAATCGACACTGCTGCGCATCATCGCCGGATTGGACCGACCGGATTCCGGCGAGATCCGCATCGATGGCCGCGATGTCTCGGAACTCACGGCCGCCCAGCGCAACATCGCCATGGTGTTTCAGTCCTATGCGCTGTATCCGCATCTGACGGTCGCGGAAAACATCGCGTTGCCTCTCGCCATGCGCGGCCAGACGCGGCTCGAACGTTCTGTTCTCGGTGGCCTTTTGCCCAAGGCGCGAGAGAAGCGCTCACGGCAAAGCAAACAGGTACGGGAAATCGCGGGCCAACTCGGCATCGAGGCGCTGCTCGAGCGCAAGCCGTCACAGCTGTCCGGCGGTCAGAAACAACGCGTCGCCGTCGCGCGAGCCCTCGTTCGCGATCCGTCGATCTTTCTCCTCGACGAACCGCTCTCGAATCTCGACGCCAAGCTGCGGGTGCAGATGCGAGCGGAAATCGTCGCGCTCAATCGCCGGATCGGTCGCACTTTCATTCATGTCACCCATGACCAGGCGGAAGCCATGGCGATGGCGGACAAGGTTGCGGTGATGCTCGGCGGCCGAATTGCGCAATTCGGCACCCCACGCGAGCTCTACGAGACGCCGGTCAGCCGCGACGTCGCGGCGTTTGTCGGCACCCATCCCATCAATTTTACGGCTTCCGTGAGCGCAGACGCCTTGCCGCGCGGCTTCGCGTTGCCTCCTGCTGCGGTTCCGGGCGGCACGAAGGTGGTCGTGGGGATAAGGCCGGAGCATCTCGTTCCTCACGCCGATGGCCCCGTGGTCGGACGTCTCGTCCATTTGGAATATCAGGGCGCGGAGATGCTGCTCGACGTGCGTATCGACGACGGCTCCACCGTCCGAGCCGTCGCGCCGGGCAACTGGCGGGCGGCTGCTCAGGGCGAGAAGGTTCGCCTCGCTTATGCAGCGCATGATCTGCATATCTTTGATGGCGTCACGGGAACACGCATCTGGCTCGATGGCATCGGACGGAACCCTGTGCGGGGGGGCCATCAATGCGGTTGATGACCCGCGCCCGCGCAGAGGCGCTCACCGATCTTTGGCTTGCGGGACCCGCTGCACTCGCCATGCTCGTGCTGATCTTCATACCCGTCGCCATCGTGGCGATTCTGTCCTTCACCGATTACCAGTTCGGCGCGCGTAGCTTCAACTGGGTCGGCCTGCAGAATTACCTCGTTCTGGTCACCGATCCGACCGCCCGTCGCGCAATCACCAACACGCTCCTCTATGCGGCGATCGTCATTCCGACTTCTATCCTCTTCGGGCTTCTCGTCGCCCTTGGACTGCACGGCCTGATGCAGTACGCGCCGCGGCTTTCCGCAATCCTGCGCGCCGCCTATTTCCTGCCCGTCGCAGCCACGCTGGTCGCCATGGCCGTCGTCTGGCAGATGCTGCTTCATCCCAATCTCGGGCTCGTCAACAGCATGCTGGGCGCCGCTGGCATACGTGGGCCCGCCTGGTTGTCGGATCGCGGTCTCGTTCTCTACACTCTGGCGGTGATCGGCATCTGGCAGACCATCGGGTACAACATGGTGCTGTTCCTCGCCGGTCTGTCTGCGATCCCGCCGCATCTGTACGACGCCGCAGAAGTGGATGGCGCCGACCGTGGCTGGGAGCGATTCTGGACCGTGACCTGGCCGATGCTCGGGCCGACGACCTTGTTCGTTACGGTCGTAACGGCGACGGGCGCCTTCCGCGTTTTCGAGACCGTCGCGACGCTCACGCGGGGCGGGCCGGCCTTCGCATCCGATGTGCTCGTCTACTCGATTTATCGGGAAGGATTCGTCTACTTCAAAGCCGGTTACTCGAGCGCCATCACCATGGTCTTCTTCGCGTTCGTGCTGTTTTTCACCCTCGTCAAGTTCCGCTTCATGGAATCACGGGTGCATTATCGATGAACGCCGGCACCCTCATACGACGTGCGCTCGCGCTCACTGCGCTCATCTTCGGCGCGCTGATCGTCCTCACGCCCTTCTTCTGGATGCTGTCGCTTTCATTCAAGGCGCAAAGCGAGATCTTCACCCCGGCGATTTCCCTCCTGCCCGAACGGTTGCGCTGGGAGAACTACGTCGCCGCTTTCGAGCGCTCGACCCTTCTCCGGTTTCTACTGAACGGGGTGTTCATCTGCGCGGGCATCCTGTTCTTCCAGATCCTGTTCGCGGTGCCCTGCGCCTATGCGTTGGCACAACGAAGCTTTCGCGCGAGAGGCGTGATCTTCGGTCTGGTGCTCGCGGGCTTGCTGGTGCCTTTTCACGTCACGGCAATCCCGATCTTTCTCGGCCTTGCCGAGCTGAAGATGCTGAATACCTACAGTGCGCTCATCCTGCCCTTCGTGGCATCCGTCTTCGGCATATTCCTCTTTCGACAGGCGATCGCCGCCATGCCGGGCGAATTGTTCGAGGCCGCGAGGGTAGACGGCCTTTCGGAGACGGCGATCGCCTGGCGCATCGCTTTCCCGCTCGCCATGCCCGCGGCGACCGCGTTCGGAATTTTCTCTGTGGTCGCACATTGGAACGATCTGTTCTGGCCTCTGATTGCGATCACGGACCCCAATTTGGCGCCTCCGCCGCGCGGAATCCTCTACTTCCGCGACGAGGAATCCGGCACCGATGTGGGGCCGTTGATGGCAGCAGCGGTGGTCGTCGTCGCGCCGATGGTCATCGGCTTCCTGCTTGCCCAGCGCCGCTTCATCCAGGGTCTCGCCGTAGGCGGACTAAAAGGATGATCGACGCCAACCAGAAGAGCGCATCGACGCGCCAACCGCCCCTCAGACAAATGGAGACCGTGATGAGAAAGCTCTTGATTGCCGGCCTGCTCGGACTGGCTATGGCCAGCGGGGCTCAGGCCCAGGACACGACCATCCGCGTGCACTACGCCATCCCCACCATTTGGTCCAATGCCCAGACCGCACTCGCGGAAGCCTTCATGGCCAAGAACCCCGATATCGAGATTGTCCTCGATGGGGCTGCTCAGGGCTACGAGGACGGTGTCCAGCGACTGCTGCGCGAGAGCGTCGCGGGAACGGCGCCGGATGTCGCCTATGTCGGCCTCAATCTCTGGCGTGTTCTGCAAGCGCGAGGACTGGCGCAGCCCCTCGACGAGTTCATCGGAGACGAAGCTGCATTCGAAGCCATGGGCTATACCCCCGCCCTGCGTTCACTGGGCCAATTCAACGACGTCCAGTATGCTCTCGGCACCTCGGCCTCGACGCTGGTGGTTTACGTCAACCCCGATCTCGTCGAGCAGGCTGGCGGTTCGATGGAGGATTTCCCCACCGATTTCGACGGGATCATCGAACTTGCCGCAAAAATCGACGCCCTGTCGCCGACGATCGACGGCATCTGGACCCAGCGTCATGACTGGCGCTTCCAGTCGTTCCTCGGCGCCCATGGCGGTCGTCCGATGACGCCCGACGAGAGCGACATCGCCTTCGACGACGAAGCCGGCATCGCAGCGGCCGCGCTCTTTCAGCGTTTTTCGCAGGAAGGCGGAATGAAGAGTTACGACGAGGACAACGCGCGTCAGGCATTTCCGGCGGGCACGCTGGGGATCATGTTGGAGAGTTCTTCTCTCCTGACGCGCTTTCTTCAGGGTGCCGACGGTCGCTTCGAAGTCGTCGTCAAGCCGCTACCCATCATGGCCGATCCGGAGGATGTCTACTTTCCCACCGGCGGTTCCGGGCTCGTAATGCTGACCGACGACCCCGCCAAGCAGGACGCAGCATGGCGCTACATGCTCTTTGCCACCGGTCCCGAGGGTGCAAAGATCATCGTCGAGAATACCGGATTCGCACCGACCAATGCGCTGGTCGTCGAGGACGACACCTATCTGGCGGAGTTCTATGAAGCCAATCCGATGCACCGTCCTGCGCATGAGCAGATCGCACGGTTCGCCGGCCCCTGGTACGCCTTCCCCGGTCCGGAGGGAGTGGCCGTGACGGATCTGATTGCCGCTGCGATGGTGGAAGTTAGTGATGGCGGTGCGGACCCTGAAACGACGATCAGGGAACTGGCCGAGACCCTGCGTCAACGCCTCGATATGAAGTAAGCAATAACGATGCCAGTGGCGCACCCAGCAAGGGTGCGCCACTGTAATCCAGCCATGGCCGTACAGGATTGCGCGGACGATTTTCTTCCGGAATCCTAATCGAGCGTTGAGCGGCAACTGCCATAAACTTCCTGATCATTCTCTACTCGAAGACAGTCAGGCTTTCGAATCGCTTTGGTCGATCAATCTTCCGCGGGCCGCGTGTTCAGCTTGCTGAATTTGCCGTCCGACCAGAACGCGGCCGATATTCACTTCACAGATGCCTTAATCAAGACGCAGCATGGTGCCGTCCGAGGCAGCGTTTCGAATGGCGTCTTCGTCTTCAAGGGCATCCGCATGCCGCCGCCCCTATCGGAGGCGCTCGCCTCCGCCTACCGCAGCCGCCCGTGCCTTGGGGGATGCGCGAGAGCTTCGCCTTTGGGCCGAAAGAAGGCTGTCTGCTGCCAGGCACAAGCCGCAGGATAGCTGCCGTGATCGTGGAGCGCCTTACATCCTATGATAGCAATTTTGGCGTTTTTTGATCAATTCGCGCCGTACCCTGCAGTAATGAAGTTATTGACCTATTGTATCCCTCCGCCGAGGGCCGTCTGCCGCTGATGGGTGATGTTAGATAAGAGCATGGAGTTATGGCAGACCATAGCTTCATGTCCCGTGTAGAGGTTCTTTCGGTAACGGATACCGGCCGACGGCGTCGGTGGACGGATGCCGAGAAGCTGCGGATTGTGGAAGAAAGTTATGCGGCCCCGCGGATGGGCTCGGCGACGGCGCGACGGCATTAGATATCGCGGACATTGTTGACGCGATGGCGTCGCGAAGCACGTGAGGGCCTTCGAGCTCATCAAGCAAAGCAAAATCTGGTATTGCCTAACCGGAAAGACGTTCTCAAGAGATGGTTGTTGTTGCGTCGCGATATTGTTTCTGGCTCGATCTGCCGGATCAGTCGATGCTCCCGGTAAGTATGGGGTGGTCGCTGTCGCTGTCGCTGGGGCTTCCTCATTGTGCGGGCGAAACCAGCCCGCTCATCAATTGTTCCCGGATGAGAGCTGGTATCCGTGACATTTCTGCCTCCTTGTGACGCGATAGTGGCTGGCGACACCGGAAAAACCCAAGATCAAAACGCAATCTTGGCGAAACCGACAAACCGGCAAGCACGCCGAGCCTGATATCTAGCGCGGCTGCGGGCGCGGGGACGAACGCGATCCCGCCCCGGGAGCGCACGATCACAAGCTGCGTCTCAATATTGTCAACCATTGCGAGTGTATGTGGCCGTAAACCAAGCGCTTCGAAAGCCTCGGCAACGATCTGCCCGTATCCAACCCCGAATTCACTCATCACAAGCGGTTCCTCAAATACGCGTCCAAGATCAATTGGTTGCCGCAGCCGTGTCAATGGATGGTCGGGGGGGACCGCAAGAATGATCTCAACCTCACCGAGGCGTTCGGACATCAACCCTGTTGGGACACGCTCAGCATCGGCTGTCACGGCAAAGGCAGCATCGAGCCGCTCCTCAAATAAATCCGCGAAAACGACGCGCGTCGGGGCCGTGCGGATATCGACGCGAGGGCGCCGTGGCGAGCCCTCCCCACCTGCGTGCAACAATGGCACGATTAGCGGTGCCATTCCCGAACCGAGACCAACGACGAGTCTTTCGCGGTCGCGGCCCTTGATGCGCCGAGCGACCTCATCGAGGCTCATCAGATCACTCGCAACACGCTCGGCCTCGGCAAGATAGGCTCGCCCCGCATCTGTGACCTCGACGCCGCGACCGGTGCGGCGAAATAGCGAGAAACCGAGCCTTGCCTCCAGTTGCTTTACCTGTTCACTAATCGCTGATTGAGACACGTTCAGGCGCGAAGCAGCCCTCGTGAAGTTGCGATCGCGAGCAACGGCAAGCGCATATCTGATTTGGCGGAACTCCATATCGACTCCAAAACCATGATGCCGGCTCGTCCGGTCGTGTACGTGAGAAATCGGATTTTCCGATAGCTGGATCATGATTCACGTTTTGACTTAGGGCAAGGTTTATTCCCTAATTGCGTTACCGCATCCACGGCACTGGTCTAGAAACCGACATTGTACTGCAATTCGCATAGGAGCGTCTGTCGACAATGGCCCTTGACGCTAACCAACGAAATATTCGTATCGGCATCGATACGGGGGGAACCTTTACCGATATCGTTCTCGTTGATGGCGATACAGGTGAGGTAGTCGCAACGAAGGTGCCAAGCACCCCCGCAAACCCTGCGCTCGGTCTTGTTCGAGGCATTGACGCCATCCTCAGCGAGACACGCAAATCCGTGGCCCGACTCGCGGGGATTGCCCATGGCACGACCGTTGCGACTAATGCACTGCTTCAGGGAGAAGTTGCCGGGCTTGGCCTCATAGTAACGCAAGGCTTTCGCCACACCCTTGAAATCGCCCGCCAAACGGTGCCCGATGGATACGGAAACTCGTATTTCTGGGTAAAGCCCAAGCGGCTTGTCCCTCTCCATCTCGTTCACGAGGTAGGAGGGCGCATGAATGTACGCGGCGAAGAATTGCTACCCCTTGACGAAGAAAGCGTAATCGCGGCAGCGCGCGGGCTCAAGGCCGCGAATGTCCGGGCAATCGGTATCTGCCTGATCCACGCATATGCCAATGACGCCCATGAACGACGCGTTGGCGAAATCCTCTCCCGCGAGCTTCCTGACGCCTTCGTGTCATTGTCGTGCGACGTGCTGCCAGAATATCGCGAATACGAACGCACAGTTACCACACTCGTCGACGCGTTCGTCAAGCCGTATGTCACCCGCTACCTTGCCCAAGTGAAGAGCGAGCTCGGGACGGAGATTTCCGGCTCACCCTTCCTCGTCATGCAGTCATCTGGTGGCGTTATGAGTGCCGAACAGGTCGTTGAGAAACCGATTTCCACCGCGCTCTCCGGCCCGGCAGCGGGTGCGCTGGGCTCCGCCGTGATCGCGGAACTTGCTGGATTTCCCAATCTCGTCACACTGGACGCTGGGGGCACCTCGACGGATCTGTGCCTCATCGAGAAGGGCTCCCCCTCAATCACGACAGCCGGCTCGGTCGGCCCATTTCCGGTTCGCATCCCCATGATCGCCATTGAGACGATCGGCACCGGCGGCGGCTCCATCGCCCATGTCGATCGCGAAGGCGGACTGCGTGTTGGGCCGCGCAGCGCCGGCGCAGATCCTGGGCCAATGTGTTACCCACAAGGGGGCGGCGAACCCACCATAACCGATGCAAACCTTGCGCTAGGACGATTACCCGCAGGCTTGATCGGAGGTGGCATCGCACTTGATGTCGAGCGGGCACGCGCCGGGATCGCCGCTCTTGGGGATCGACTTGGAGCCGGGCATGGCGTCGAGCAACTAGCCGAGGGCATCATCGAAATCGCCAATTGGGCTCAGGCCGATCGCATCCGCCAAATGACAATACAGCGTGGAATCGATCCACGAGACTTCGCGCTCCTGTCATTCGGCGGTGCCGGTCCCGCTCAATCTGCGGCCGTCATGGAATTGCTGGGCATGGCTGCCTGCCTCGTGCCGCCAAACCCGGGCAATCTTTCGGCGCTGGGCCTGCTCGCGGTCGACTGGCGCACGGACCATTCGCGTACACTCGTGATGGAGGAAGAGAGCGTTGATCTCGACGCGCTTGACTCCGTTTTCGCTGAGCTCGAAGCGGAGGCCCTGGGAGCGCTCGAACGCGACGGCATCAGCCCCGCCCACATGCGCCTCGTTCGCGAGGCGGACGTGCGCTATGTTGGGCAATCTATGGAAGTCAGGGTTAATATCCCGGCCGGCCCAGTCAGCATCAATCTCGTGGAAAGGCTAGCGAATAATTTCCACGAAGCGCACCTGCGCATCTTCGGCTACGATTACCGCGAACGCCAGCGCATCGAGATCGTGAACTGGCGCGTCTCAGGTTTCGGCGTTATCGACCGCCCCCAATTACCACGCATCGCCGCAGGCACGTCACCGACCTCGCCGCGCACGAAGCGACACGCGTGGTTTTTGGGCGGATGGATAGATACCCCAGTTTATGATCGCGAGACGCTGACTTCCGGCGCGACAGTTGAAGGTCCGGCCATCATAGAAGAGTTCGGCTCAACCACTGTCGTCTTTCCGAGTCAGTGCTGCAGCGTTGATCCTCATGGCATCCTCATTATCCGATCGGGAGCACGGGCATGATCGCGACCCTCGAAAAGCCGGTGCATCCTTGGCCGATCGCCCCGCCTCGCCCCTGCCCATTCGTCGACCCGATCACGTTGCAGATCATCGAAGGGACGCTAAACTCGATCGAACGCGAAATCGAATACGCCATCGAGCGTACGGCCCGCAGCCCGATGATACGGGAGGCCCACGATTATCGCGTAGGACTGTTCGACCGCTATTGCCGTAAACTGACCGGACGCTCCTACTCGGCGATCCCAAACGCGGTGGTGCGCGATTACCCGCCCGAAACAATGCGCCCCGGGGATGTCTTCCTAATGAACGACACGTACCTCACCGAGGGAGCGATCGGACATCTGCCGGATTTGTGCAGCACAGTACCGGTGTTCCATGATGGTGAGGTTGTCGCGTATATTCAAGCATTTGGCCATCATGACGATATTGGCGGACGCGTGCCTGGCTCGATGCCTGGTTCCGCTGAGAGTGTCTTTGAGGAAGGGCTCGCATTACCTCCAATCCGCTTCTACAGCGAGGGCCGGCGTAATGAAGAAGTCGCGACCATAATCCAGCGCAACACCCGGCTTCCAGACATTCTCGAAGCTGATCTTGACAGTGAAATCCAAGCCGCGCTGATGGGCGCTCGGCGCATGGCGGAATTGTTTGAGCGATTTGGGCGCCAAACCGTTGAGGACGCCTTCGAGGTTATCATTCAGCGCTGCCGCGACACTTTTCGGAACGAACTTCTCGTAAAAATTGCGAATGGAACCTATTCTTGGGAAGACTATATCGAGCGCGGGGCGGATTTGCACCGGATCGCCCTGACGATGACAAAAACGCCAGACAAGATCATTCTCGATTTCACCGGTACAGATCCGCAGTCCGTCGGCCCGATCAACTGGCCGGCAGATTATGCTGATGGCGTGTTTCTGAAAAAATGGATTGCCCCGATCCTTCGCAACCTCGCAGACAGCCCGGAAAGAGCTGCTGAGCTGAACGTCAACGAAGGCGTCTGCGAAGTGATCGACATTGTGTTTCCGCCGAAGGGTTCACTGATTACACCCGTATGGCCCGCGCCGACCAACGCACGCTCCTTCGTACTACTGCGTTGCCTTGGGCTGCTATCCGGGGTCGTTGCCCACGCGGTGAACGGGCGAATGCCCGCCGATCAGGAAACGATCCGTTATACGGGCTTCTTCGGCACTGACCTCCAAGGTCGCCCCTTTCTCTCTCGCGAGGTGCTTGGTGGCGGGTCAGGTGGACGCCATTACGCCGACGGCACCGATGCAATCCATATCGTACCAGACAGCCGCAACCAACCGGCTGAGTTTACCGAAACGCGCTTTCCGCTAATCGTAGAAAAGCTTGCTTTGCGTGCCGATTCGGGCGGCCCCGGCAAGCGGCGCGGAGGACTTGGCTACGAAAAGCATTACCGTGCACTTGTTGATTGCCATACGATCGTAACGGCAGACCGGGTCATGCTCGGCTGCTATGGTGTGAATGGCGGCGAGGCCGGGCTGCCCTTCTCGGTTACAGTCGATGCACAGGGAGACCCGCGCAAACTGGGCGGTCTTGTCGACTCCGAGCCCGTCAAGGCGGGCCAGCTCGTCGTGATACTTACCACCGGGGGCGGTGGCTGGGGCGATCCACTCGAGCGCGAAACGGACCTCGTGCGTCGCGATGTCATCGAGGGCAAGATATCTCGCGATGCCGCGCACGAAAGCTACGGCGTCGTCCTAAGCGGAGCCGCGGAAGCGCCGACCGTCGACGAAAAGGCAACCGCAACACTGCGCCGCGAACTCGCCGCGCAGCGGCAGAAAGCGCCCGGCATGATCGACCGCGGACCGGGCTTCGAGGAATTGCGCCATCAAAGGGCCGCGCGCCTCTGAGGCGCGACCAGTTGGGGATCAAGAACAAGGAGGCAGGGAGCCATGGCTGTCGACGTTGCCAAGATCGAAATCAAGTCCGTGATGGACGCTTCCGGGCTGGCCGAACTCATCGAGGCGGGGCGCTTTCGCGCCGATGATGTCATGGCTGTTGTCGGCAAGACGGAAGGAAACGGCGGGGTCAACGACTTCACTCGCATCCTGTCCGACCAGGCGTTTCGCGCGGTTCTCGCGAAGCACGGAACGCGCTCCGATGCGCTCGTGAAAGCCGTGCCGATGGTGTGGTCCGGCGGCTGCGACGGCGTCATCACCCCGCATGCCACCGTGTTCACCCGCAATCGCGAGACCGGCTCCCCGGGCAAGGCGCGCCTCTCGATCGGCACCGCCATGTCGGTAGAAATTCTTCCCGAAGAAATTGGGCGCCCCGCCATGGTGAAGAAGGTCGCCGATGGAGTCCACGCTGCAATGAAGGATGCCGCGATTTCCGATCCTTCTGATGTCCACTACGTTCAAACCAAGACGCCGCTGCTCACCATCGAGGATGTCCAGGCAGCGGAGTCGCGTGGACGAAGCGTCGCGTGTGAGGTTCATGCATCAATGGGCGTCTCGAACGGCACGACCGCACTCGGGATAGCCGTAGCGCTTGGCGAAATCGACATGCCGCGCGCCGAGGACATCTGTCGCAACCTCGACCTCTACTCGTCTGTTGCGTCCTGTTCTTCGGGTGTTGAGTTGACCCGTGCGCAAATTGTTTTGATGGGCAATCGCGATGGCGCAGGCGGGCGCTACCGTATCGGTCACAGCGTAATGCAGGATGCGCTTGACATTGATGGTATCTACGCAGCCATCCGCAACGCGGGTCTCGACCTCCCAGAGCGTCCGCGCGCCGAGGATCTCGGCGGGCGTGTGGTCAATGTATTCCTCAAATGCGAGGCTGATAAGCGGGCACGCCTGCGCGGACGCCGGCAGATCATGCTTGACGACAGCGACGTGCATCATCACCGCCATGCAAAGGCCGCGGTCGGTGGTGTCGCCGCAGCGGCTATCGGCGATCCGTTAGTGTTCGTCTCAGTCGATGCCATGCATCAGGGCCCGCATGGCGGCGGACCGGTCATCGCCATCGTCGATGTCGGAGACTGATTGAACAAAAAGTTCGCCGGCGAACGCCACAGGGCGCCGGCTAGATTGGACCCGATAAAACCGTTCAACGGCGTCCGACCCCATGTCGGGTGCCTCCTTCAGAGGAGCATGTCATGCGCGCAATAGGAAAATCGTTTGCAACCCTGATTGCGGCAGGTGCCGCAATCGTGATGGCGGGAAGTGCCTATGCTCAAGACAGTGTCCGCGTTGGCGTATTTCCAGTCGCCTCGTCCCTGCCACTTTTCGTGGCGATCGACCAAGGCTACTTTGCCGAGGAGAACCTCGACATCGAAACGATCCGTCTGATTGGTGGCCCGCCCAACATCGCGGCTCTGATTCAGAATCAGGTCGATGTTGCTGCAGTGCTTGTTACCATAGAGGGCATGAACGCCAACCTTCGAAAGGATGGCGTCGCGATGTACATTTCGGTAAATTCGCAGAACGAACAATACAAGATGGAGCAGTTCGTGGTGCGGCCTGACCTCGGCATCACCTCTCTCGCAGAACTCAGGGGCAAGCGGATCATGTCGGCACCCGGCCCCGCCAATGTACAGATGGCGCGCGCTGCGCTTGCTGCAGTTGGGCTGAACGACGGCGATTATCAACTCGATCAACTCGATATGGGCCAGCATGTAAATGCGATGACAGCCCAAACCTTCGATGCTGGCTACACGCTTGAGCCGAACGCATCGGTAATGCGCCAGAACGGGGTTGCTGAGACCCTCGAAGCTGGTGTCATTGCACGGTACGTCCTCGGCGATCCCAATGCAAACGCGTGGGTTGGCGGCGGCGCCATGTCTAGCGACTTCATCAATGATCGCCCCGATGTTGCGCGCCGCTTCACAGCAGCTTGGGAGCGGGCCATCACTTTCATAAACGAAAACCCGACCGAGGCGCGCAAGTCGCTAGCCAATAATACCTTCACGCCGGATGACCTCGTCGATACGATACCGCTTGTGAAATTTACGATGGTAAGCGATCTGACTTCAGAGAATGTTGAGGAATTCCAGCGGTTCATAGATTTCGCCACTGAGCAAAATATCCTAGATCAGCCGGTTAATGTGACTAACTACCTACAACGCTTCTAAGGTTTCGTCCGGCCCGGGCAACCGGGCCGGCCCAAAATGGGACCCACCTGGTTCGCATCGGCCTTGCTTCTGGTTTCACGGAGAAGGTTTGCAACCTTAAGACTGAGGGGCAGCCATGGTCTACCAAGCAACGTCCACCGCGCCCCTTGCCGGTCGCACGTCAGAAGCAGCACACATCACGGTGCGGGGCTTGTCGAAGAAATTTGCTTCTGCGGTTGTATACGAGAAATTCAATCTAGACATTCCCCGGAACCGCTTCGTCACAGTTTTCGGCCCCAATGGCTGCGGGAAATCGACACTTATAAATATGATCTCGGGTCTCATCCCAATCGATGCAGGCGAAATCCTGTTCGACGGAAAGACGCTAGGCCAAACGAAAATCGGCTACGTTTTCCAAAACTACCGCGATGCGCTTTTTCCCTGGATTTCGGCCTTCTCGAACATCGAATACCCGCTCAAGCTTGAGGGCGTTCCCACAGGCGAGCGCCGACGACGCGTCGAACGTCTCATCGCTCATCTCGACGTGACGATCGACCTCAACCGTTATCCGTACGAGTTGTCCGGCGGTCAACAGCAACTCATTTCGATCATGCGTGCGTTAATCGTCCAGCCGGAAGTGCTGTTTCTGGATGAGCCGTTCTCAGCACTCGACTATGAGATGACACTCTTTATGCGCGAGCAAATCCAGCGCGTGTTTAACGATACACGAACAACGATGGTCCTTGTATCGCATGACCTCGAAGAAGCCGTCTACCTGGCTGATTACATGCTTCTGCTGTCCCGTCGCCCCGCCCGCGTTGCTGCATTTCCAATGATCGAAATCGAGCGACCGCGTACAGATGCAACACTTTCCGATCCGGAGTTCATCAGGCACAAGGCGGAATGTCTTGAAATCTTCCAGCAAGAGGTGCGGCGCTCATGACGCATAATCGCCTGATTGATTCGATGCTACCATTCGTCGGCGTCATCGGACTTGTGGCCTTCTGGTATCTTGGCGTCTTCTCGCAAATTCTCGATCCAGTGCTGCTCCCGACACCACATGCCACCTTTGATGCGCTTTGGAAGGGAATGGCCAGCGGTCGCCTTTCCCACGATTTCTTGCAGACGGTGCTGCGCACGACATATGCCATCGCAATTGCTGCCGCGATTGCTATTCCGCTCGGCATCCTACTCGGCTCCTCGGAACGAATCTATCGTTCAGTGGAGTTTGTCATTGACTTCTTCCGGTCAACCCCGGCGTCGGCACTGTTCCCCCTGTTTCTCGTTATATTTGGGGTAGGTGACGGCACAAAAATTCTTGTCGCCGCGTTTGGGGCCGCACTCGTGATCCTTTTCAATGTCGCCTACGGCGTCATGAACGCCCGCAAGACACGTATTCTTGCAGCCAGGGTAATGGGCGCCAACCGACTCCAGGTCATGCGCGATGTGATCCTCCTAGAATCGTTGCCGCAGACCTTCGTAGGACTGCGCAATGGGGTTTCGCTCGCCCTAGTGATCGTGGTTGTCGCAGAAATGTTCATTGGCTCGACCGACGGGTTAGGGCATCGCGTCTTTGAATCGCAGCAACTGTTCGCGATGCCGGACATGTATGCCGCGATCTTCTCCGCCGGTGCGCTGGGCTACGGCCTAAACCTGTTTTTCCTGCTGATCGAGAAGCGCTTGGTGCACTGGACAGGTAAATGACGGGGACGATGAAATGACAATCGCTTCCGATCTTACGCTCCAACCCGCAGTCGCTCAAGCGGCCCTTCTTGCGAAGCGCAAGCTCAGCCCCGTCGAACTGGTCGATGCGCATCTCACGCAGATTGCGCGCCTCAATCCACGTCTAAACGCAATTGTCACACTAGTGGCTGATCAGGCCCGTGCTACTGCCAAGGAAATAGAAGTAGCAATTATGCGTGGCGACCCCGGTGGTCCGCTGCGAGGTTTGCCTGTCGTCATCAAAGATGTTACGGAAACAGCAGGAATCAGAACTACTTACGGATGCCCACTCTACCGCGACAATATACCCGATCAGGATGCTGACGTTGTCGCCCGCCTTCGCGCGGCTGGAGCGATCATTCTGGGCAAGTCCAATACGCCTGAGTTCGCCACTGGCGCAAATACCGTGAACGAGGTATTTGGCGCGACACGCAATCCTTGGAACATGCAGATGTCACCTGCTGGCTCCTCCGGAGGCTCTGCAGTAAGCGTTGCAACCGGAATGTCGTCGCTCGCCCATGGGACGGATTTCGGCTGTTCAATCCGGATGCCCGCAGCTTTCAACGGAATTGTCGGGCTCCGGACAACGCCGGGGCTCATTCCGAATGATCCGATGCCGCTGATAATGGATGGTGGGCAGGTTCACGGCCCACTGGCACGCACTGCAGAGGATGCGGCGTTGATGCTCGATGCGATGACGGGTTTCACCGACGCCTCACCAATTTCGATAGCTCCAGCGTGGGGAAGCGCACTCACGGCCTTACGTGACATGAATGATCTCTCCGGATTGCGCATCGCCTTCGTCCGGGACATCGCAGCGATCAGCGTCGATGACGAGATTGGCAGGATCTGCGCCACCGCCGCCGCCGCATTAGCCGATGCTGGGGCGTATGTCGAGGAAACCACGCTCGACCTATCCGAGGGGCGCGAAGCCTACAAGATTTTGCGCGGCCTATGGATGATTGGCCAACAACGCAACCGCCTGCACCTTGTCGACCGCTTGGGCCCGAACCTCGCCGGGAATATCCGCGACGGTCTTGCAGTCACCACGCGCGATATCGCCGATGCCGAGAATGTACGTCAGCAGATGTGGGCAAAAGCCCGCAATTGCCTGCGCAGGTACGATGTTATAGTGACACCGATGTCGCCGGTCCCGCCATACCCTGTCACGATGAACTATCCACAGCTAGTAGGCGGAAGGCGTTTGAGCAACTATATCGACTGGATAGCGCCTGCTTTCCTCATCACGATGCTAGGCCTGCCCGCCGGCTCTGCCCCAGCCGGACTGACCGCCTCAGGGCTTCCGGTAGGCTTGCAAATAATTGCGCCGCGGCTCGGTGAAATGCAAGTCCTGCGGGTCGCGAAGTTGCTTCAGCAGCTTCGACCCATCGGGCATCCTCCATCGCCCAAGGATGTTCATCTCTGATCTGATTAAATGAGGTGGCCCCCATTCGTCGGACAGGTTTGCGGCCTGGATAAGCTGGTATCGGGTTTTGGTTTTCAAGCCGCAAGTTGGAGTTGGGGGGCAGCCTGATCCGGGGTTAACCCCGGATCAGGCTGGGCGCCGTTTTGACCATATGCCTCATCGGGGGTCGCCCCGCCAAGGGCCGAGTGCGGTCGGTCGGCATTGTAGTAGCCGATCCAGTTTCCAAGGCCCGCCCGCAATTCGGTGCCGGCTTTGAGCGCATGGATGTAGACGCACTCGTATTTCAGTGACCGCCAGAGCCGCTCGATGAACACGTTGTCCATCCAGCGCCCCTTGCCGTCCATGGAAAGTAAGCGCGATGCCGTTCGCCTCCTGCCGGGATTGACCTGAACCTGTCATTTTGCCCCCGGATGAAGGCGGAGGTGTCTGGTTTGGGTGAAGACGTCAAAATGGACGTCCTTTTGGACGGCTCTTC
>Ga0208112_100820_pt1 | contig 16786 bp, 19 predicted proteins | sample HotLakConsoUCCLE_FD_184736 | JGI IMG/M metagenome (GOLD analysis project Ga0208112, IMG submission 184736) | Hypersaline microbial mat communities from Hot Lake, Washington, USA - Hot Lake Consortium UCC-LE (SPAdes) (version 2) ... | reverse complement strand
GACATCTTTTCCTTCCTCTGACGCCCCGCCAGCCGGGGATCTGCGTGCCGAAGCATCGGCATGCCCATGCCTTATCAGAGCGACCCCCTTGCGCAAATCCCCGATGGCGAACCCGGCATTCACCGCTTGCGCAACTTCGGAGCGAAGCCCCATGATCAAGCTGGCCCGCAGCCCGGCTTCATGCTAAACGATCCGCAACGGCCCCGTAGCTCAGCAGGATAGAGCATCAGATTCCTAATCTGACGGTCGCGCGTTCGAATCGCGCCGGGGTCGCCATATTTTTCAATCACTTAGCATCTCCTTTTTGTTTCGTGTCGCTACTGGTTTGCAAACGGTTTGCAAAATCTGTGCTCCTTGCGTTCTCCAGAAGGGTGATCGCCTCACCGGCAAGCGCCCGTGTACGGGCGAGATACCGGTCGAGAATCGTCGTCACGGTGCGCAGCGAATGGCCGGTGATCGCCGCGATCTGTGCATTGCTGCAGCCGGCTTCCGAGAGCATCGTGATCGCGGTGCCGCGAAGATCGTGAAAGTGCAGCTCGGCGATGCCGGCTTGCTTGGCCGCCGCCTCCCACTGGTGCCCGAAATAACGCGACGTGAACGGGCGCCCTGTCTTCGTCGTGAGGATGACGGCTGCGGTGCGGGGCATGGCGTCCAGCATGCGGCGCAGGGCTGCGGTGCATGGCACCTCGACATGCCGCCCGCTCTTGCCCTGGCGCAGGCGAATCGCGGCGCCGTCATAATTGGTCCACGTGAGCCGCAAGAGATCGCCTTGTCGCTGGCCGGTGTGCAGGGCGAGGATCAGGGCGCGTTGCATCTCGACCGGCGCCACGCGCATGAAGGCTTCGATGTGTTGCGGCAACCAGATCAGTTGCGAGCGATCGACCTTGTACAGGCGCCGGAAGCCGGCGATGTGATTCGCGAAGATGATGCCGTTGTGCTTCGCCCATGAGAGCATCGCCGAGACGACGCTGAGGCGGTTGTCGGCCTCACGGTCGCCGGATGCCCTCGCGATCTCGGCGCGGTAGTTCATGAATTCGTGGCGCACGCGAGGATCTTCGAGGGCGGCAAGGGGCATGTCGCCGAACGCCTCCTCGATCCGGGTGAGCATGCGCCGGTATTCCTTCCTGGTCTTTTCCTTCAGCTTCTCGAATTCCGGCGAGAGCGTGTAATCGCGGATCAGCCCGTTCACCGTGCCGGCAAGCCGGTCTTTCATCGTCGCTTCGGCGGCGGCGTAGTCCTCGATGAATTCCGGGGAGCCGGGCTTGCCGCTGAGCGGGAGCCCGGTGGCGCGGTGATAGAAATACTCGCGAAGCGACCCATCGGCGAGGCGCTTCTTCACCCGGTTCACACCCTTAAACCTTGCGCGTACCATGCTTTTTCTCCCGCCATTGATCGAGCGCCGATCCCGTTTCCGGCTTGTCCTCAGCCGTTACGATGACAACCTTTCCCTGCCGGTCAATCTCGACCCGCACGACAGACAAGCCGGCAGCCATCACAGCTTTCACACTGCGCTCGATATCTGACTTTCTGACGATGGCGGGTTTCGTGGTCATGGTCTCAAGGTTTCAGCATATCCAAGAAAGTCACAAGGCTATTTCATCTTACGTTTGGTCAGCACATAAACGGCGCGGCTCAGCTCGACGGGCATCTCCTTCCCTGCGACCTCGTAGAAGGCCTCCGCGCTGGCGTCGCGGACCAGCTCGCGGGGGATCGCGGGGCCCCAATGCCGAGCAATCGCATTGTTGCGCCCGGATCCGGAATTCGCGGCGCCTGTACGCTTGAAGACGTGGCCGCCGAGGCTCGCGACCTTGAATGTGCCGGGAAACGTCAGGCGGCGCCCCCAGGGGGCCGCCGAGACGCCCTTCCGGGTCTGGCGTGATTTGAAGATGGTGGTCGGCAGCGACCGCCCGGATGCCTTCACACGGTGCTCCAGGCGCCCTCCACCAGCCTTGACCTGTTGCAGCTGGCCGTAGCGAACCGCATCGCGTTGTGACACGCCCGCCTGCTTGGCAACGACGCGACGCACGCGGGTGAAGACTTTCTGACCAGTCCTGTTGAGCGCGATCGCATAAGCGCGCTCGGCCTGTTTCGAGCCGAGCGTATCGACCAGCTCCGTAAATCGGAGAATGCCGTCGCCCTGGAATTCGATCTTGAGCATGGTCGTCTCCTCACATGGCGTCCGCGTACGTAGATTCGACTTCGCTGCGGATCGCCGCACCGAATTCGCGCATCACGTTGTTCACGAGCTCCCGCGCGTTCGTCCCGTCCGCGATGTGGAATGTCGCGTTGAAGGTCTGATACACGGCGGGCCCCCCTCGATCGCCTGCCGGCGCGCGAGAGCTGCGCAGGGACGAGAAAACCTCGTTCGGGCTGATGAAGCCGGATCGCTGCGGCGTGAAGATTTCCGGGCCCTCCTCGCCGATCAGGTAGCTGCCGCCGGCGCGAACCGGGCCGCCATCAGCGCGGGCGCCGTCCACGCCGCGATTGCTGTCGAAGGGTGAGGGTTGGCGCGTGCCGCCGCCGCCGCCGGGGATCCACGATCTGATGGAATCGCCAATGCCGCTGATGTAGCTCCCGGCCTTGCGGAAGGGAGCGGTGACGGCGTCATAGATCGCATCGGCAGCGGCCTGCATGATCTCCACGATCTGGCCGGGAAGGGCCTTGATCGGATCGATGATGGCACGTGCTGCGGACTTGCCGGCGTTCCTGAAATCCTCCTGCGCCGCGTCGCTGTAACGCTTGACCTCGAACAGGTCGCGGATCCAGTTGCCGACCTTGCCCGGCACCGCTTTCACGGCGTCGATCATGCGCCGGGCTGCTGCCTTGACCGCTGTCAGGGCGCGATCGGCGGCGGCGCGTATGGCGGCCTCGTCGAAGCCGAGCATGGTCGCGATATCGACGACGCGATCAAGCGCCCAGTTTCCGACGGCACTGGCGATGCGGGCCCCGAAATCGACGATGGCGTCGATCAGGCCAGACAATTCGTCGAGGACCTCGCCGACGAAACCCGACACGAAATTCGATATGGGTTCCCAGTAATGCCGAATGGCCAGGGCCAGTGCGGCGACCGCCAGCACGACAAGGGCGACCGTCGCCCATATCGGGGCCGTGATGGCGGTGATCGTTGCGACGATGCCGCCGACGACGCCGGCGATCTTTGCGGCAAAGCCTGAGACGGCGGCGACGGACGAGGCCATGAAGCCGGCCTTGCCGCCAACGGCGCCGAGCATCTGCGCTCCGACGACTGCGCCGCGAACCCTCCGCACTGCCGAGGATGCGCTACGAGCGGCGGCATCAAGCCCATTGAGCCCGGCGATTGCTGCCGAGAAGACGCCGCCCTTGAAAAACAGGAAGGCGAAGCGCATCCCGAACGCTGCAACCTGAAGGGCGATGAGGGCGGATGAAGCGCCGACAATCGCCCTGGTGAGGTCAGGAAACTCCTGAGAGAAATCGCTCACCGCGCCGATCACCGGCCGGATCGCTTCCATGATGCTATTCACGGCAGGCAGCAGTGCCTCACCGATCGCGACATTCATCGCGGCAAGATTGTTCGAGAAGATTTTCCGCTGGTTATCGAAGGTCTGCGACTGCTTTTCAAAGGCCGCATCGACCGCGTTGGTGCCATTGCGCATGTCGTCGAGAGTTTCGTTGAACGCCTCGTTATTTGCGCCGGTCAGGCCGATGATCGCGTTGAATGCTTCCGTTGATCCGACCAGCTTCAGCAGCGCGGCGTCATCGCCGCCGGTCGCCTCGCGAATCCGCCGGAAGGCCTCGACCATGCCGCCCGACTTGTTGACCAGGTCCGTGAAACTCTTGGCGCCGAGCTGGTCGAAGACGGCGACGCTCTGTCGCGTCTCGCGGGTCAGGCCGGCAATGGCGGCGCGGATCTGCGTGTGCGCCTGCGAGGCCGGGGCGCCGGTCGTGGTGATCGCGGACACAGCGGCAAGATATTCATCGATTTCGACATTGGCGTTCGCGACCGTGCCGGCGACGGCGCCGAACCCCTGCGAGAGATCGCCGATCGTCGTCTTGCCGTTCCGCACCGTTTTGAAGATGTTGTCGTAAACCTGATCTGCCTTTTCGCCTTCCAAATTGAATGCGTTGAGGGCAGAGGTCACCAGATCGACCGCCTGCTCGGGCCGGCCGAGGCCGGCGATGGCGAGGCGGCTCGATTGTTCAAGGACGCCCATGGCCTCACCCGCCTCGACGCCGGCGCTGCGCACCTGGTAGAGGGCATCGGTCAGATCGCTCAGCCCGACGGGGACGCGCTTGGCGATATCGAGCACTTCCGCGCCCATCGCCTTCATGCTTTCGCTGCTGGTATCGACCAAAGTCGAGACGTTGGACATGCCGGCCTGAAAATCCGCCGCCGACTGGATCGGGGAATTCAGGGCGCGGTACAGGGCGTAACCAGCCCCGACCGCGCCCATCATGCGGCCTTGCATATCCCGCATCTTCCGGTTGTTGTCGCGCGCCGCCCGGCTCAGTTCGTCCAGGCGACCGCGAATGCCGCGCGTGGCACGGGTGACCTCATCGACAAGCGAGAGTCGCAGGGCGGTTTTAAGTTCCTGTGCCATGGCGGGTGTCACTCCTGAGGTTTGCCGGCCCGTGCTTGCAGGAGGCGAACGGCGGCGGCGTAGTAATCGAGGGCCTTCGGGATCGTCATCGCCTCGACCTCGCCAACCGGGGTCGATAGTTCCGACGCGACAAGTGCGATCACGTCGAACCAGCTTCCGCCGGCAATGCTTCGGAGTTTCCCATCAGCGGGGCGATCTTCGCGCTGATTTCGGTGAGCTCGGCGAGGCGGATTTTCTTGATCGCCGGAAGCGGCGTGTCGCTGATCGCGGCCAGAAATGCGAGCGTCTTGTCGAGATCGCCTTTCACGTAGTCCATCGCGACGGCGTCGCCGACCAGCGGCTCGCGAAAGCTCAGCTCGCTGATCGTCGTGCCGTTGTGTTCGACCGGCGTTTTGAGTTTGTAGGTAATCTGTTCCATGGGTTTCGCCTCAAGTCTGGAGAAGGTGCCCGCCGGCTCATGCCGGCGGGCCGGGTGCGTGATGCCCTACGCGCACCCTCGCGGGGGAGCCTTTCCCGCGATCAGGTTGCGGCGGCGGCGTCGGCGGCCTTGTCGCCGAATACGCCGTTCAGCCGCACGGTGACCTGCCCGGCGCCGTTGCCGGCGGGGAAAAGCGCCACGCCGATCAGGTTGTCGTCTGCGTCGTAGCCGTCGCACTGGTCGCTGGTCGCGTCCCAGTAGACCGGATCGCCAATGGCGAATTCGGTCGCCGAGGCCTTCGGGAGCGTGAAGACGCCCCGCGTGGCGACTTCGACCTCGTCGCCTTCGGCTGCGGAATAAGCTGCGACGCCAAAGATCCAGCCGACGGCGACGCCGTCGCCAGACGTAACGCCACCAGTGGGCGCGGGAAGGGTGATCGTCTCACCCGGTTGGACAAAGTTTTTCATGTCACGTTCCTTTCGAATAATGGAAGCGGACGGTCGAAATCGACCGCCCTTGAACCTTGGCGAGGCGGCGCTCCAGATCCGCGATGGCAGCGGCCATCTCGTCGTCGGTCTTGTATTCGACCTCCTCACGGTCGAATTTGACGCGACGCTCGCCTGAGGCGCGATGCTTGCGCAGCTGCGCCAGTTGCTCCCGGAGTTCCGCCTCGCTCGTCATGGTTTCACCTCGTGTCCGCATTACGCGCCGGGGCTCATCACCCAGGAGCGGTGATCGACGAAGCCCGCCCCGAAATCGAGGCGGGCCTTGATCTGGACGCCGTCCGTCTCGAAGCCGGCCTTGGTCTCGATCACGACGCCTTCCTCGCCTTCGAGATATGCGTATTCGAGCCCGTCGATCACGGCGGGGTCGGCGACGACGTACCAGCGATTCTCGTCGGTAAGCCGGGGCTCGACGACGAGGACGAGGCGCCCGGCAAACGGGTTGACGTCGCTCTCCTTCGTCGCGGTGATCGAGGCGAGGAGCTTCTCGGCCTCCGTTTCAAGGCTCGGCGGCACCAGGAGGAAGCGGGGCGGCACGTCGATCAGTTCGCCCGTGAGGCCGACCTGTTTGCGCATCGCCTGGCGCGCGGCGCTGAGGCCATCGACGTCAAGGGCCGATCCGACGGCGGCGAGGTTGCCGTGGTCCGCATGGAAGAGGTTCTTTCCATCCGACATCTTCGGTCCGTCGCCGGAATTGGCGAGGAGAAGATCGACGAGAAGCTGGGCCTCGGTTGCGGCGGCGGCCTGCCCCATGCGGCGACCGAGATCGGCAAAGGCGCCGAGATCGTCGTTCACCAGGGCCTGCCGGGTGATGCCGATGATCCGCCCAAAGGTGTCGACCTTGAAGCTCTCCTTCGCCTCGGCGAGGGTGCCAGACTTGAATTCGCCGTTTTCATTCACCTTTTCGAGACGCGGCGCCTCCGAGAGCTGCAGACGGTGCCGCTCCCGGAAATCCCGGTTGGTGACACGGCGGCCAACCTGTTTCATGCCGACCTGTGCCGTCCGATAGGCCTCGCGGATCGTCCGGCCAAGCCCGTCGCCGAGGATAAGCGGAAAGTCGCTGGTGGTGTGAAGCGCACGCTCGATCGTTGCCGCCGGCGAGAGCCCGGTCGTCGGCATGGAACGGGCGCGCAGACTGTCACGGGCAATATCGAGGACGGTCTGCCCCATGTATTGCCGCGCCCGCTCCGAAGGTTCGTGGGCATGATTGAAGCGGGTGTAGAGCGCCTCGCCGACGTCGCGGATTCGCTGATCGGGATCACCCGAATCGTATCCAACCGAGATCGAGCGAACCTGGCCGGCGATGGTGCCGCGTTCGCGGACCGCTTCGAGAGCTGCCGCGCGGGCCGCGTCGGGGCTCGCATTGGCGTCGATCTGCGTGTCAATCCACGTCTGATCGAGGCCGAGGGTCTGACCGATCGAGCGGATTTCGCGGTTCACCGTCGCTCGATCCTGTTGATCCGGCTCGCTGCGCTGAGCAGGGGGCGGGGGCTGCACCGGCGGATTGTCCGGCGCAGGGGTCACATTGGTTTCAGACATAGCAGTAATACTCCGTGTGCCCGCGCGCGGATCGGCGGGTATGGGGGTCAACGAAACTTCCAAGAGCTGCCAACGGATGGCCGTCTTCGTGCGGATCCCGGTCTTCGGGTCCGTTTCTTCGCGCCATTCGCTTACCCGGTAACCCATCGAGGCGCCGTATCGGCGCCCATCGGCCAGCTCGGCGCGGATCAGCTGGGCTCGAGGGTTATTGCGCGAAAGGGTCAAGAGCGCCCGGGTCTCGCCGCCGGTCGCCTTGATCTCGGTTGCGGTGCCGACAATGTCCTCGACGCTCCATCGCTGATGATTGTCGAGGATCGGCACTTCCTCGACCGGCTCTGGGGCCGGCGAGAGCTTTTCCATGTACGGGCCGCGTTCGTCGTAGCGGCGCACGGCAGCGCCGGCGGCGATGACGGCAACAACGGTTCCGGCCTCGGCGTCGAAACTGGACGCCTGGACCGGGGCGCGGCGGGTCAGGATTTCTTCGTCAATAGTCGTCATGATCGGCCATCTCCCTGATGCCTCGGCTTCGCAGCTCCCGGCGTAAATCGCCGCGGATGTATTCGACCGCGACCAGCACGCGGGCGATCTCTTCGGTGGTCGCCCGCTCGCGATGCTGGGTGAAGGCGTTGCGAAATCGCCGGAAGTCGGCGGAAATCCGATCGGGGGCATTCGGTCGCGCATCGTCGGCGACGCGTGCCTCGCAACGCTCCAGGAGCTGCACGAAGTGCGGCGAGAAGATCCCGGTGGAAGCGGCTCTGCTCATGGTGCCGCCCCGTCATCATTCGCGGCGCCGGGCGTCATGTTCGGGAAGGTCAGGCCGAGCGAGGTCGCACGGCGCTGATCCTCGGCAATCTCGGCGTCGAGGCGCTCGATATCATCGCCGCGTGACGCAACCGCCTGCCGCCTGGACATCAGGCCGGCATTGATCGCGTCAGTTTCGGCCTTTGTGTCCTTCGCGGGATCCACCCAATCGAAGCGGGGGGTGATCCATTTTGCGGCGGTGAAGGCGGCGGGGTTCTGGAAATAGCCGCCAAGTGTCGGATCGCCACCGAGTGCCCGCATGTTCACGAAATTCCGCCAGACGGGCCGGCAGAATTGAAAGACGAAAACCGAATGCTGCAGGGCCTCGACCCGGCGACGCCATTCGACCAGGCCGGCCCTGAGGCTCGAATAATTCGCGTCGCTCAGATCGCCGGTGACGACGAAATACGGGACGCCGAGGCCGGCGGCGATCTCGCGGGCGGTGATCTTGAGGAAGTCGATCACCTCGGCGCCCACCTTGGCCGGATCCGAGAATCGCACGTCCTGGCCGGGATCCAGAACCTTCAGGGTGCCGGGCTCAAGGCCGCCTTCGAGATTGCTGCCCTGCTGCTCGCCCTCGAAGCCGCCGGCGGTGCCGTTCATGTCGGTGATGAAGCCGGCGAAGAGGGCGGCGACGAGCTGGCGTTGTAGCTGTGCGTCAACGGACCGATCGTAATCAGTGAGGCGCAGCAGGACTGGAGCGAACCATGACAGGCCGCGAATCTGGCCGGGGAAGATAGGCTTGAAAACGTGCAGGATCTGCGATGCGGGGACCCGGATGGTTTCGTATCCGATGCCGAAGGGCAGGCCGGGGGCGTCGCGTCTCACGTGATAGGCAACCCGCCTTCCCTTGTCATCAAACTCGATGCCATGGACGATATGCGCCCCGTCTCCAAGATCTTGCGTGATCGTCGGATCGATCTGTTCCGGGTCGATCTGGCGGATGCGGCCATCGTCCCGCATGGCAACGAAGGCCTCGCCGTTGATGATCACCGATCGGACGACGGCGGCCTGTAATCCGTAGAAGTCTGTCAGGGCGTCGGCGTCGGCGTCATCCGTCCAGGTCTCGAATTTCTCGGCGAGGCCGGGGATCGGAGATTGCGGCTTGATGCCGGTGCCGACAAGGGCGGATGCCCACGCCTCGACGGCGCTGGCCGCATGCGCGTTATTCGCGACTATGCCACGCGCCCGGCGGGCAAGGGTGCCGCGTGCCTGCAGGGAAGCGCCGAGTGAGCTCGGCTGGTCTGCAATGCCACGCAGGCGCCGCCCCGCCCCGGCACCCTCGAAACTCCGAGCGAAAGCGGGCGCTACCTTGTCGGCGACGCCGGGCCGGCTCGGCAGGATCCGCGAAAGCGCATGGGCGAGGCGGGCCAGCATCAGTTCGCCCCCTTTTTCGCGGCGGCGTAGGCCTTCTGGATATCTTGAAATGCTGTCGCACCGTCGCGAAGCGACTGCAGGAGATACTCAAAAGCGGCGGGGTCGATACCGTACAACGCTCCGCCGACCAAGCGCTGATCGTCCCATCGCGCCATGTCCTCGTCGTCAACTTCACGGGTGAGGATGGTTTCGACTGGTGCCGCCCCCTCCGGATAATCCGTTGGAATCTCCGGCACGCCGAACGTGTCGTCGATCAGCCCTCGACCTTCGATCTCGACCAAAACACGATCCGCAGCATTGGCGAGGAGTGTGTAAAGGCGCACAAGATCTTTATCACCAAGATTGGCCAGTGAGCCGCCGGCAATCCTGCTCGCGAAGGCATCAAAATTTGATGGCGTGTAATGCCTCAAGGCGTCGTGCATACCTATCCTGGCTGAAAAATCTTTGAGGTGCTGCAAAATGCCTAAAGAGTGCATGTCACGCATGTCTTCATTGGTATGTTCTGTATTGATATTATCTGTGGTGAGCATTTTTTTGACGTAATTGTATATCGATACAGCATTTACATGCTGCAGTTTTTCATTTTCGCTTTCTTCAATGTCCATTATGTCGCCAGCGGTTTTGTCGTCGCCGAATAGCAAAACTTGAATATCTTCTTTTTTCGAATGTTCATTGTATTTGAGAAATACTCCATGCTCGGAATATCTCTTCAGAAAATCGCTGTTGCGTTCCATATCTTGAAAAAGAGGCAGTAATTTCATGGCGAAATCGCAGGCGCGTTGCGCGGGGAACCTTTTCGCAATAAAAACCACAACGGCGCGGAGAGCTGCGACTTCGGCGAGCGAGAATCTCTGATGCTTGCCTGGTTCATGAATGCCGGCAAACAACCCATTGTTATTTCGCCAAGCACGAAAGGTGACAGCCTTCGCGTTCGCGGCTTCCAACGCTGCAGCTGTCGAGTACAGCTTCGTTTCGGGCTCTTGGCTCATGCGCTAAGTCCTCATTGTTTTCGTGTTGCCTCATCGATGCACACTTAGCGATATTCCGTCAAGAAAAATGATACGCCTTAGCGAAATGCCTCTACCGCTTCCCCTCAACGCGATCCGAATGATCGAGAAGCCAGTTCGTCAGCCGGAAAAGCCGGCGGACCAGGGCGCGCACGGCGACGACGTACAGGATCCTCATGGCCGGCCTCCTGTGATCATCGGCGCCTGCATCATCGGCGCAGCGGCATAGATGCCGACGACGCGGCCCATGCACGCGACCTGAAACGTCTGCTCCGAATGGGGCCCATCGCTGCTCGTCTTCCGGCTCAGCTGGGCACATAGCCACGGCGCCTTTTCGGAGTTTCGCCAGAGCGAACCGGCTTTGCCGAAGACCCAGATCACCTCCATGATCACAGGCATCCCGCGCGAATACTGCATGGCAAACAGCTCGCCGTGTTGCGGTGTCGTGTCGGTCGTGTCGATCACGGCGAACTCGCCAATCCGAAGATGCGGCGCGTTGTGATCATCGCCGACCATGACGAGGATTTCGTCGGGGCGAAGCTGATCGACGAGGGGCAGGGCGCGAATCGGTTCCACGGGCTTTCTCCTTACGATCTGAAGCCTGAGCGGGTGAGCTGCTCACCAAGGCCGGGAAGGTCGGCAATGCCCGTGTCGTCGGGTTCATCGTCCGCCTCTTGCTCGCCGTGCCGCCAGCCGTTGCAGCCCCAGTTCCCTTGATTGACGTTCTCCGGCTCAGCAAGATCCGGCTCGTCGTCGGCTTCGTCGCCTTCGAGGTCCACAAGCTCGCCGCACGCCGCGCCCTGGCAAAGCGACGGCTCGAGATCGCACTCACCGTCCAGGGCATCCGCGAGGGCAATCAGCGCCTCGATCGTGGCGTCGAGACGCTCGCGCATACCGGGTTGCAGAGCGATGAATGTGGTGGTGGCAGAGCTTCGCCGTTCGCTTCCGATGCTTCTCATCGTACGTCTCCTGTGATAAAGCTGAAATCAGTTCAGTGAACGGAAAATGCCCCGCATAATTCCGTTTGTCAAACGGATTTCGGTATAATGAAGGCAATCACTTCAGAGCAATCAAGAATGGCTCGCGCGGGCGTGGGCTGGAATGTGCGGCAACTCGCCGAAAGTGCGGGTGTCTCACCGGATACTGTCGTGCGCTTTGAAGGCGGTGCGGAGCTTCGGGTGAGAACGGTCGATGCGATTCGCCGAGCCCTTGAAGAGGCCGGTGTCGAATTCATCGACGAAAATGGCGGCGGGGCGGGTGTCCGGCTTCGGAAAACGTCCTCTGAATGACGCTCAGCATGGTGATTTTCCCGACCTCCTTGGAGGTGGCGAAAATCACCATGCCTCACCATTCACCCCATCCAGTTCGAGCGGATCACGCGGGGCCTGCCCTGTGGCGCCGCGGCTGCCTCACTGCGCTCCTGGACGGGCAAGCCGGCAATGCGCCGGGCCTCGTCATCGAGGCGCACGCCACGGGCCAGAACCGAGCACAGGGCGGCATAGGCGTAAACGCGCGTGTCAAGGGCCTCGTTGCGGGCCGAGGGGTCCTTGCGCCACTCCCGACGCGCGACGCCTCGGATGTACCGTCGAACCGGACGTTCGGCGGTCAGCATCCGGAAGAATTCAAGATCGCGGTCGGCGGGGAAGTGGCAGAAACCGGGGCCGGCCTTATCGATTCGCAGCCGTGCGACGATGATCTCCTTCGCCGCGTCAACGCCGACCATGAAGGGCGAATACACCTTCTCACCGCGACGCGGGGGCCTCTTCGGCCAGACTGGCACGCCCGTACCGCCACGTCCCTTGATCGCGTAGATCCCGCGTGCGGCTCGCCGGCTCGCGTAGGCATAGACCGTCTGCGTATGATGGCCGCCCGAATCGATGCACGCCGCCCGGATCGGCATGCGACCGGCACGCGGATGATCGAACATGCGGGCAAGCTCGGCGTCGAGGGCGTTCCACACGTCCGGCTGCGCAGGATCACCCCAGATTTCATCGTACGAGAGTGACCAGCTCTCCTCGCCGCGACCCCATCCGACAACCTCGATCGCGAGGCGGTCGCCCTGGACGTCAACGCCGGCGGTGATCACGGTGATTCCCTCTGGCAGGCGATCACCGAATTCTTCGAGGCGATCCATGAAGGTCGCCGCCTCGGTGACCTCGTCGTCACGATCCTCGAAGGTCTCGCCGAGCGCGGTGTTCACCCAGGGGCGCAGGCGCAGCGGGTCGCCCTTCACGGCGACGAATTCGGCGGCGATCTCACCCCACGGTTCGAACGGGCTGTAGAGCGCGCTGAGGTGAAACCCGGCGGTGATGCCGTCGCCGTGGCGTTCCGCCCGCCACTCGCCGGCGGCGAGCATGGCCGGCTTGTGGTGCTCCTCGATCACTCCGCCGCAATCGTTGCAGGCGTAGTATGCTTTCCGGGGCTGCCCTTCCGGCCAGCGGATGCCGCGCCACACAAGGGGCTGCTTCGTGCCGCAATGCGGACACGGCACGTGATACCGGCGCTGATCGCTCTCGTCGAAAGCCTTCTCGATCCGCGAGGCGCCCTTGTCGGTCGGTGTCGAGATCATCAGGATCTTGCGGCGCCCGCGATAGGTCGCCGTGCGCTTGATCGCCAGCGAGACGGGATCACCCTCGCCAGCTGCATCAGCCGGGAAGGCATCGACCTCGTCGAGGACAAGGTATCGCGCCGGCAATGAGCGAAGCCCGGTCGCGGAATTGGCGCCGGTCATGACGAGCGTGCCGCCTGGGAATTCCTTCTGGGAAAGCGTGTTGCCCGGCTCGCGGGTGCGAGGAGGAACGATCTTGCGGCGCAGGACGGGCGTGCCTTCGAGAAGCGGATCGATGCGGGTGCGGGAATTCTTCCGGACCATTTCGAGCGACGGCCACACGGCGAGGATCACGCCGGGTGCATGGGCGATCCAGTAGCCGAGCGCGTTGAGCCCGGCCTCCGTGCCGCCGACCTGGGCGCCCTTCATGAACACCACCCGCTCGATCGGCGATGAGGTCGAGAGGCAATCCATGATCTCACGCAGATACGGCACGCGGTTCGTTCGCCAAGGTCCCGGCTCGGCGTTCTCGCTCGGCAGCACCCGGTGCTCATCCGACCATTCCGACACGGTGAGCTGAGGCTCCGGCATCATCGCGGCCCGCCATGCCTCATCGATCAGGCGAACGGATTCGGTTTCGAGGTCGAAGATCATTTCGGGAGCTCCACAGGGGTCGAGGCGATGGTGACCAGCTGCTCGCGCACCTCGCGATCGAGGAACGCCATGATCTCGCGAGTGTCGGCGCCGGTCGCGGCAGCAAGGGCCGGGGCGGTCTTGGATACCCAGCCGAGCCATGCGTCGCGCTCGTACTTCGCACGGGCCTCGATCACCCGCATCGTCGCACGGCGATCGATATGCCGTCCGGCGAGCCGCTCGGCTTTCAACCGGGATATCTCGGCTTCGGCCTGGTCGCGTGCCGCACGTGAGGTCATCGGCTCCCCGGGTGCTGCGGCAGGTGCGGCAGCGGCGCCGGCGGCACGGGCCCGGTTGCTATCGACGTTCGCCCGATACCATGCGAGGCCAACCTCCCGATCGATGCGGCCATTCGGCAGCGTCGGCAAGCCGGCGGTGATGAGCTGCGACACGCGACCAGGCGACACGCCAAGCGCCTCGGCGAAGCCCTTTTTGGACAACGTGGGGGCCGGTTTCGCCGTCTGGATTTCGTCGCCGAACATGGTTTGCGCTGTCATCAGCCTCGCCTCACTTCCTCTAAGCCCTTGCTAAACCTCGTCATTTTAGGTTCTAAATCGTTTTCGTGTAGCCAAATCTCGCGGCTGCGTTACCCGCATCCTTTTTTCCTGGGAAGGACCCGCTGCCACCGGGCGCGATCTTCTCCTCGCTGGCGAGCTGGTGGAGTGCTGCCACGATCTCCGACTTCTCCTCGTGGAAGCTCTCCGGATCCCGGTGCGATGGGCTCAGCCGTTGGACCCTCACCGCCAGCTCAGTCAGGGTGTCCGGAAGCTGGTTTGCCGCACCACCGGAATCAGCCTGCCGCCGCACCTCCCCACCCCTCCACCCCCTAAAGGGGGTGGGGGGAGTGGTGGGGGTCAGTTTCGGCGGCTCTACGCCACACTTTCCACGCCTTCCACACCACACCTTTTTCGAAGTGGGGAATTGGTTGTTCATGCCCATTCCCCCACAATCACATATTTGCGAATGTTGCCCTTGCGGTCGCGACCCTCGACCACCTTGAACATGCCGTTCTCGATCCACCGGCGCAGGATAGTACGGACCTTCTGGCGGTCTCGCTCAAGGTCAAGGTCGAGCTCAAGGGCCTCGGCAATCGGGATGCCGACCCATTCCTTCGATTGCGGACTCTCACGCCATTGGACTTCTTCGCCGACCGCGCGCTGGGCTGCGGAGAGGTCGTGCGTGGTGATGTCTGAAAAGGCGTCCGGCCACGTCCAGGAGACCGCCACGCCGACATTGTCGCTCGGCTCCTCGTCGTCTGCATTGCCGAGGTCCTGGCCGTCCAGGCGAAACCATGTGGCGCCATCAGGCGGTGGTGCGAGGTTTGCCTTGCCGTCGTCGATTCGCACATGAAGGCGGCGGTGCTTCACCTCAGCACGTTCGGCTTCCTCCTTCGTCATGACGTTCAGGACGCGAGCCGATCGTGCGGCTCCGAGAAGGGCCGAGGCGCCGCGACTGTCCTCGACCGAGACCTCGGCGCCATAGGTCTTGCGGCTATGGTGGACCAGCTCCACGGCGACGTTGCGCTCTTCCGCGATATGCGCCCATGTCTTCGCAACCCGGTCGATCGCACCGTTGTCGTTCTCCTGGACGCGATGGCACGTCAGGAAGGGGTCGATGATCACAACGTCGATCGCGTTCGCGAGGATGGTCGCGCGGACCTTGTCCACGACGGGCTTCGCCACGGTGACGCCTTCGCGAAGGCTTTGCGTCGCGATGACGATTTCGGCCTCGCGGCCTGAGCCGAGGAAGAGGCCATCAAGGTCTTCCGGGTCGAGGCCGTAATAGACGGCGGTCGCCATCACGCGGCGCTCGATTTCTTCGAGCGGATCCTCACCATTCCAATACCAAGCTCGGTATCGCCGCCTTGGCGAGGTGCCGAGGAGGTCCTTGCCGGAAACCATGGCAAGCGCCTCGGCGATGGCGAGTGACGACTTGCCGACGCCGGGCGGGGCGATGGTCGCGGACATGAAGCGCCTAATGAGGTGATGACCATAGATCCAGCGACGCGGCGGAATGGTGGCGGGGTCACGCCAGCGAAAGGCGCGGGCCATGCCCTCGTCAGGCTTCACGCCGCCCTCGATCACTTCGAGCTTCGGCTCGCCCTTCACGATTGCCTGCAGGGCCTCACGGTCCCTCTCAGCGGCTTCTGCGATATGCGCCTCGGCTTTCGCCTTCCACGCATCCTTTGCCGCCTGGACTTCGTCTGCGACCTCGCCAAGGGTTTTTGTGCCGAGGGTTTTCTTGCGGGAATCGGTGTCTTCGTGCTCGTCGCTCATGACGCCCTCCGAAATTCCATGGTCGACGGTGCGGTGATGGCGAGCTGCCGAAGTTCGGCTTCGTGATCCGCGTCCTCGCCCTTCCAGTCGCCGGGAAAGGCATCGGCCAGGATGGCAGCCGCGTGCAGGTCGTCGAAGGCGCAGGCGGCGTTCTCAGCGCCGGCAGCAAGCCATGCGAGCGGCGTGCGGAAGATGCGGATCGGTCCGCTCATGTAGCTCGCCGGATTGTGCAGCTGCCAGGCGCCGAGGATCCCGACGTTGCCGAGCAGGGTCGCGACCTTGTCAGGCCGCTTCACCGGCCATGCGACGAGATCGATGACGCTGGCGCCATCAGCGTCGAAGGCCTCGATGATCGCCGCCGGCAAGCCGTCATCGGCGAAGTCGAAATGCCGCGTGGGGTGGAGCCTGATCGGCAGGATTGCGAGGCATCCGGCGAAGCGGTGCACGGCGTCCGGATCGAGGCCGTTCGCCCGCATGTATGCTGCGCCGAGCAGGGTCTCGCTCTCGGCGGCGTAGAGCGTTTCGCGCTCGATATCGATGAATGAGCGGATCCGGGCACCGCCGAAAGCTTTTGACATCTCGGCGCAGATCGGGCATTGTTGCCGCTCCCAAATATCTATAGCCATGTTCGTGTCGGCGCGGGTCCCCAAACCTGCGCCGATACTTTTTTGTCCCTCGGCTATGGGCTCGTCGCGGTTTGCAAATGGGGGGCTAAGCCCTTGATTTTCCGTTGAGGGTTCGGGCCGGATTTGGCCGAAAACGTCAATGATTTCAACGCTCCGGGCCTGCTTCCTAATCTGAGGGTCACAGGTTCGAATCCTGTCGGGGTCGCCATTTCGGGACAGGACTGTGGAACGTGTTCGACAGTTTCTCAGGGGGCACGCAGGACCGGCGGCGGTCCTTGTCTGGTAAGGGCCCTGGCTTGACCTTGTGTCCCCCGTCCCGTTACCTCGTGCCAATACGCGCGTCTCGCCGTCGGGCGCGCTGGCAATCCTGATCGTCCCGGCAGGAGCAGAAATGGCCGATTGCGGTTGTTCGCCCGTCACG